>Ga0105245_10000694_pt1 | contig 30357 bp, 21 predicted proteins | sample KBSM54metaG_FD_81523 | JGI IMG/M metagenome (GOLD analysis project Ga0105245, IMG submission 81523) | Miscanthus rhizosphere microbial communities from Kellogg Biological Station, Michigan, USA - KBS M5-4 metaG | ecosystem: Host-associated > Plants > Roots > Rhizosphere > Soil | place...
CCTTCGCCTGCCGGAATTGCGGTACGGCGACGGCATCCGGAGTTGGGACATAATTCTCTCCTACATCCTCCCGAACTTTTTCAACTTCGGCATGAACATACCGGTGACGACGAATTCCGGGAAGGATTGTTTCTATTTGGGTGTTCCGGCGTTGCTTGGTTTGCCCTTTCTGTTTCGACGCCGGCTTCAAGAGCTGGTTCCCTCCCTGGCGATTCTCGCGGCGACCTTGGTTATCGCAGGAAACCCGTACGACTTGGTCGGAAAGTTGATCGGGATTTCGACGCTGCTGCCGGACGTCATGCGGGCATGGTACTTTTTGGCGGGCGTGACGCTGGCGTTCGCGCCGCTCACCGCATACGCGCTCGACGCGTTCCTTGCGAGGAAGTCTGACGTGCCGGCCTGGTTGACACCGGTTAGTGTCGCACTGACCGTGTGTTGGGCCGGCTACGAACTGTATCGATGGAACAAGCAAACGCTAGCCTTTGGGTGGCGAAGCGGCGCATATTTGCTGGTCACTCTTGCGATCTTCACGGCTGGAATGTATGCATTTCGCGCCGAGCACGGGCGCAGGCGAGCAGTGATGTTCGCGGCGCTGGTGGTGCTGGTCGGCATCGACTACAAGGCCTTCGGGACCAGCAAGCGACTTAACGCCAGCGCGGATGAAGTCTATCGATACTCGTTGACGTCTTTGCGAGGCATGGCGGACGATGTCTATCGGCAACTTCAGGCCGATAAGGAATACAGGGTCATCATTGACAACGATACGGGTCCCGATCCGGACAATCTTCGGCACATCGGATTGATCACCCCGCAAGGGTTTGACCCGCTGCTCACGATCCAGCTTCGGAAGCTTGTGGAGGCCAACGGCGTCTTCCGGACCGATCGAATCTTCGACATCGACGTTGAGAGCGAGGCTGCGCTGCGTGTGTTCGGCGTGAAATACGTAATCAGTTCCGAGTTCAGCAAGCAGTTTCCCAAGCTGAAGGACAATCCTCACTACCGCCTGTTGGGATCGACTCCGACGTTCTACCGGGTGTATGAATATCTGGATGCGCAACCTCCGTTCAGTTGGGAGGGAAGTGCGGTAACTAATTTGGAGCGGCGCCAGTGGGAACCCGAGGATCGGACATTCCGGGTGCGGAGCCCCGCCGGCGGCAAGCTGGCGTTGCATGAACAGTTTTTCCCTGGATGGAACGCTACGATAGACGGGAAAAGTGCGGCGGTTGAGGCGTGGGCGGGCGCATTTCAGGCGGTCGTAGTGCCGGCGGGCGAGCACACGGTGGAGTTTCACTATCGGTCGCGGCTGCTGGGTCTGGGGGGCGGGATCAGTTTGGTCGCGCTGATTGGGCTGGGCCTTTGGATATGGGCTAGTTCAAGAAGTACGTCCGGTACAGCGTATCGCGCTGTTTCGGCATAAACCCGGCGTCGCGAATCAGGCGGCGCAGTTCCTCTTCGGTGGCCTGATGATGCGTGCCGGCTGCGCTGACCACGTTCTCCTCGATCATGATGCTGCCGACATCATTGCCGCCGAAGCGCAGGCCGATCTGGCAAGTCTTGAGTCCGGGTGTCACCCAGGAGGACTGGATGTTGAGGATGTTCTCCAGGTAGACTCGCGACAACGCCAGCATCTTCAGATACTCGACTGCGGTCGCTTCTTCCTTGACGAACCGCCCGAGAGATGTCAGCTCGCGCTGGAAGCTCCAGGGGATAAACGCCGTAAATCCGCCAGTGTCTTCCTGGATCTGGCGCACGATATCGAAGTGGTTCATGCGCTGCTCGATGGTCTCGCCAGTGCCGAACATCATGGTGGCGGTGGAACGGAGCCCGACTGCGTGACAAGTCCGATGCACATCGATCCAATCCTGCGTGCCGCATTTGAGACGGCTGATGCGGTGGCGCACCTGTTCATCGAGAATTTCGGCGCCTCCGCCGGGCAGGGAATCGAGACCAGCGTCGCGCAGCCGTGAGAGCGTGTCGTATAAATTCAGGCCGCTGACTTCGGCGATGTTCACGATCTCGGGCGCGGAAAAGCAATGGCACCAGATGTCGAAGCGCTTTTTGATGGAGCGCAGCAGGTCTTCATACCATTCGATCTTAAGATCGGGATGCAGGCCGCCCTGCATCAGGATGCCCGTGCCGCCCAGATCGATGGTTTCCTGGATCTTGTTGAAGATGGTTTCGTGCGGCAGGATGTAGCCTTCCGCATGCCCCATGGGCCGGTAGAAGGCGCAGAAGCTGCAATACTCGGTGCAGAAATTGGTGTAGTTGATGTTGCGATCGATGATGTAGCTGACAACGTTTTCCGGATGCAGCTTGCGGCGGACCGCGTCGGCGGCCATACCGATACCGATCAGGTCATCGCTGTGGAAGAAGTCGATTGCTTCGGCGCGCGTCATCATGATTTGGAACCTATCATAACCCTGTCCAGCCGCAGGGCGTTCTGGATGTAAAGGCGCATGCCTTCGTAGTCCTTTTCACCGAGCTCGAACACGATGTGGTGGGTCAGGTACCGGCGGACCACTTCCGGGCTGAACCGGCGAGCGGCGGATTCATCGCGAACCATATCATCCATGTGAGCCAGACCGTAGCGCAACGATTCGAGGAATACTTGACCGTGGGGTTCACGAACGATTCCCTTGCGCCCGGCCCACACGGCGAACACCATGGGGAGGCCGGTCATGTTGACCCATTCCTCGCCAAGGTCTAACGTTTGAAGCGCGGGCGTCTCAAAGGACACAGTGGCGGGATCGACGCGGAGAGCCGCGTCGCCGATCAGCAGGGCAGCGTCGGCTTGGCCCAACATTTCGGGGAGATTCGCGGGGTGCGAGAAAACCTGCGGCCGGACGCCGAACTTCTCAGCCAGGATGACTTGGGCCAGCATGGCGGAGGTGCGCGAACCGGAGTCGGTGACTAAGGTCCGGATTCCCTTGAAGGGAACTTTCGAGATCAGCAGAATACTGCGAACCGGCCCGTGGCAGGCGATGCCGGTCCCGGGGAAATATTCAAGTCCCTGGCGGGCCATTTCGATCACGGGGACTATCCCAATGTCGGCCTGACCTGACGCCAGTTGATCGGCGCACTCTGAGGGCAGGGCGAAGCGAAGATCGAAGGCCTCGCGAAGGGTGGGTTCTGGTGAGTGTTGGAGGCCCCAGACCAGAGGCACTGTATTGAGGTAGCTGACGGCGCACACGCGGGGCTTAAGAGAAGGGCGGGGAGAATCCAAGCGTTCATTTTATCATTCGCCGGTTGCGGGTGGCTGTTCCAGTACGAATGGTACATGTTACGCCTTTCTCCCTGTGGTATCTTCTGTGAGAAGGGCGTCTCCCGCGTTCCGCCCTAGGTCGGAGAATCCTGAAAATGAAGCTCTTATGCCGTTTTGTGTTGATCGCGAGCGTTCCCGTGTGGGCCCAGGTATCGCCCAGCATTAACGAACTTCCGTCGCGCGAGTTCGGGCAAGCGAGGCTTCTAAACCCGGTTACATCGGGTGCGCCCAACCTGATAGAAGGTCGCGAACTGAACACACCGCTGGGAGTGGCGTTTGCTCCATCGGGCGGCCCGATGTATGTGGTGGACGCGAGTAACAACCGCGTTCTGGCATGGCGCAACTCTGGTAGCCTCACCAAAGGCGCCCCGGCGGACATGGTGATCGGACAGCGCGACCTCTCGTCCAACATAGCGCAAGGGCCGGGCACGGGTTCCGGCAGAGACTTGTCCTCCGGCTTAACGCTTCCGGCCGCCGTGGCTGTCGATGCAGGTGGAAACCTCTACGTCCTGGACGATGGAAACAATCGTGTGCTGCGTTATCCCAACCCCTTCAATCAGACGACAACCCCGCTTGCGGTCGATTTGGTGATTGGGCAAAAGACGCAGAGCAGCGGAAACATCGCCAACGAGAACAATCCCAAACCAAGCGCTAAGACGCTGTCTTTCAGCCCAGGCGGTTCGTTTCAGCGAGCTGGAATCGCCTTCGACCGTCAAGGGAATCTGTGGGTAGCTGATTCCGGAAACAACCGCGTGTTGCGTTTTCCGCTCAGCCAATTGGCGGCCGGTACGATTGAGCCGGTAGCCGATCGGGTCATCGGGCAGCCGGACTTCGTCTCAAATGGGGCGCCGAATTGCAGCCCCTGCCAGACCAACTTGTCCGTATTGCTCCAGCCGCAGAGTATAGCCTTTGATGGTAATGGAGCTCTGTACGTCGCGGATGGGTATGCCCGGGTACTGTATTATCCGGATGGCAGTATTCAGACCACCGCATCGCAGGTTCTGGGTGTGGTTCCGGCGTCTACTAACGGGCAGCAACCGACCTTCCCCAACGACTTCAGCCTGGGAAACAGTTTTCAGAACGCTCCCCTATCTGTGTTCGCGACCGGAAACGCTATCTTCGTGGCCGACGCAATCGCCAACCGCGTGGTCCGTTATACAACGCCGGCTGGATTCGTGCGGTCCGATACGGCGCCCTCGCCCAAGATTGAAGGCGTGATCGGGCAGGCCGACCTGTTCAGCGGGAAGATTAACCGCGGGATGATTGAACCCGACGCAACCACATTGAATACGGCGCTGGGAGGGGCCTTCGATGGCGCGGGTAACCTGTGGGTGGCAGACACCAATAACAACCGGGTGTTGTCCTACCCAGCTAGTGCAAATCTAACCTACACAGCGGCGAATCTGGTTATTGGTCAGACGGATTTTCCGTTCAACACTTCCAATCTGATCGAAGGCCGGGAAGTATGGTTTCTTAACGGCAGCTCAGCGGGTGGAGGGATTGCTGTAGACAAGAATTCCAATCCTCCTCACCTTTACATTGCCGATACCTTCAATAACCGCATTCTGGGATTCCGGGATGCGCGGGCGGTGGGAGCGGATGCGCGAACGCTGCTGACTCAGAAACCCGATCTGGTGATCGGACAACCCGCTGGAGATTTCTTCCGGTCCATTGTGAACTATCCCAACGGCGATGCGGATTTACCGACGGCTACAGGACTGCTGCGGCCGGTTGGCCTGGCAGTCGACGACGGGGGAAATTTATGGGTGGCTGATTCTGGGAATGGGCGGGTTCTACGCTTTCCCGCGCCTTTTAGTGTGTCGACTGGAACGATTCAGACCGCAGATCTGGTGCTGGGTCAAAGCAACTTCACGCAAAAGAATCAGAGCGCCTCGGCCCAGAATCTGAGCACACCGTATGGGCTGGCACTCTATCCCGATGGACACCTGGCTGTTTCCGATCCGGCTCTCAACCGCGTGCTGGTGTTCAAGAAGCCTTTTGTGAACGGAGAAACGGCATTTACGGTGGTGGGGCAGCAGAACTTCGCGGCGGGAGGGGCGTCCAGCAGTCTGGCCGGCTTGAACAGCCCGCGCCATGTTGCCACAGACACATCCGGCCGCCTGTATGTTGCTGACGCCAACAATAACCGGCTGGTGGTTTTTCGCGACACTTCGAATGTTGCTCAAACCGGTCCTGCGGCGGCTTTTAATTTTCCGAATTTCGGTTCGCCCCAGGGGCTCGCAGTCAGCCAGATCAGCGGCGAAATGTGGGTCACTTCGGGCAACATTATCTACCACCTGCCGGAAGTTACCAAGTTCCAGAATACGAGTACCATTCTTCAGCAGATCGGATCGAACGGACCGCTGGCGATCACCTTGGACTCTTTCGAAAATCCGGTTGTGGCCGAAGCGATTAACCGGGTGTCGCTCTATTTCGCCAAACTGATTATCAGGAACGCTTTCAGCTTCACGTCGACCAGGCCGCTGACTCCGGGGATGTGGGCACAGGCCGCGCCGCTAGGCAAGACGTTCAGCGCGCTGGACGAGGTTCATCAGAATCCGCCCTATCCTTTGATTGCGTCGGGACTGCAAATGCTGGTGAATGGGACGCCTTCAGGGATGTACTCCGTGGAGCAAAATGCCTATATCAATTTTGTGATCCCGTGGGAAGCACCTACTCAGGGCAGCGCGGAATTTCTGCTGTTTAATCCTGCCACGAAGGAAATTGTGGCTGCGGGAACCTCACTGATGACGGTGGCCGATCCGGCCTTCCGGACGACAAACTTCCAAGGCTGGGGCCAAGTGATGGCTCTCAATCTTAAAGCGGATGGCACTCCGAACGGCCTGAACGGTCCACAAAACCCGGTTGGGCGCGGGGAAATGCTGCAACTGGCGCTCACGGGGCAAGGCTTGGTGGCGAATCCGCCGGCGGATGGCTTCCCACCGTCCGGTCTGACGCCGACCAATCTAATCGATCTCAAAGTGTTCGTAAATGCCGTAGACATTGGGCCGGCGAACATCATCTCCTCCGACTTAGACCCGACCTATCCAGGATCGTGGACGGTTAACATCCGACTCCCGGACATAGGCCCACCTCCGGGCGTTAATTCGATCCTGGTGATCCAGCGGGATGTGCCCAGCAATTGGGGCTACGATCCGAACAATGGCTACAACGACATTTCGCTCACAGTTCCGAATGGCCGCGCCACTACGATCTTTGTGAAGTAGGTTTAGTCGTCGCTGTTGAAGATCCCGGAGATGATGTCCAGGCCTTTGTGCTCGTCGCCTCCGGTGCGATAAGGCGCGAGCTCGCGGCGCATTTTCTGAAGCGTCAGGCTCTGCACGATCACGCGGCCAGGACCCGTCAGGGTGGCGAGAAATAGTCCTTCGCCTCCAAACAGCGCGGTCCGGATACCGCCCGCAAGCTGGATATCGTAATCCACGGTTTCGTCGAACGCCACGATACAGCCGGTGTCGATTTGCAGCGATTCGCCCGCAGCCAGCGTGAACTCGACGAAATCGCCGCCGGCATGGATGAACACGGTGCCTGGTCCGGTGAGCTGCTCCAGGATGAATCCTTCGCCGCCGAAGAATCCAGCGCCGAGGCGTTTTACCAGAGCGATGTTGAGCTGGACGCTGGATTGGGCCACCACAAACGCGTCGCGCTGCACGAAGATGTTCTGGCCAGCTTTCAGCTCGAACGCCTGGACTCGTCCGGGATAGCTACCGGCGAAGCCGACTTCGCCCGGTATGGACGCGCGGAAGTAGGTCAAGAAGAGAGACTCGCCCATAAGCTTGCGCTTCAATGCTCCTAGAAGCTTGTCGCCGAGAGTTTCGCCGCTCATACGAGTTTCCCAGGCTACCTGCGGCTGCTTGTAAACCATTTTTCCGGCTTCGGCGTACAACTCCTGGCCAGGCTGCAGGCGGATGCGGATGACCTGGAGATTGTCGCCTTGGATGGTGTAGTCGAGTGGTTGAACTGTCGGCGGCTGAGAAGAGCCGCCGGAGGCGGCGTTTAATGGTGTCCCGCAATTGGTGCAAAATCGTCCGCTGTCGGGCAGCTGACTGCCGCAGTTTACACAGAAAGCCATGATAATTATCCCTCGTCTATAAAAATTAGTTGAGTAAGAAGCTGTGACCTCTGGAAGGTTGGTGTACGTCGAGCTTAAATTCCTTGCGGATCACTTCTGCCAGCGCGGCGCCCTGCTCGAGCTCCCCGTGCACTAGGAATACTTTCTTGAGACGGGGCGCGAGTGGGCGCATCCATTCGATCAACTCACTCTGGTCGGCATGGCCGCTTAATTCGTCGAGTGAAACGACTTCGGCGCGGAGCGGCATGGGTTCGCCGAAGATAGGAACTTCGCGGTCGCCGTTGAGGATCTTGCGGCCCAATGTGTATTCGGCCTGGAATCCGGGAATAAGAACGGTATTGCGAGGATCCTCGATGTTATTTCGCAAGTGATGCAGAATACGTCCGCCTTCGCACATTCCTGAGGCGGACAGGACCACGAACGGACCATGCAGGCTATTGAGCGCCTTCGATTCGTTGACGTCCCGGATATAACGCAACCTGGAAAAGCCGAAGGGATCGTCGCCGTCGTCCAGAAACTTTTGGGTCTGTTCGTCGTAGCACTCAGGGTGTTTGCGGAAAACCTCGGTGACGTTCACGGCCAGCGGACTATCCACGAAAATTGGAATCGACGGAATTTCCTGCGCGTCCATCAGTTGGTGCAGGATCATCACTAGTTGTTGGGTTCGCCCCACGGCGAAGCAGGGAACGATGATTCTTCCGCCGCGGCGGGCGGTGCGATTGACGACTTCGGCTAGCTTGGAGGCGACGTTCGCGACCGGTTTGTGGAGCCGGTCCCCGTAGGTGCTCTCCATGATCAGGTAGTCGACTGGATCGGGCGTAACGGGGTCACGAAGAATGGGCAGATGCCTGCGGCCTACGTCACCGGAGAAGGCCAGGCGGACGCCATCAGCCTCAATAACCATCGAGGTCGCGCCGAGCATGTGGCCGGCTTCGTAGGTGCGATAGCGGAATCCAGGCGCCACTTCCTTGGTTTCTCCTAACGGGACGGGAGAGAACAAGGGATTCACGTTTTCCGCGTCTTCGGGAAGATACAGAGGATCGCACTCGTGATCGTCGAGGCCCTTGGAGCGGCGATGTTCCCGGCGGCGGTTGCAGAATTCGACGTCTTTCTGCTGAAGAAATGCCGAATCAGCCAGCATGGGACGGCACAGGTCGATGGTAGCGGGCGTGGTATAAATCGGCCGGCCGTACCCGTTGTGAACCAGCGTGGGAAGATTCCCACTGTGGTCGATGTGGGCGTGAGAGAGAATCACGCCGTCGATACTGGATACCGGAAACGGGAAATGGCTGTTGCGTTCGAGGGCATCACGGCGGCGTCCCTGGTACAGACCGCAGTCGAGAAGGAATCGCTTTCCCGCCGCCTCGATGTGGTGCATAGATCCGGTAACCGTTTGGGCGGCACCCCAAAAAGTGACTCTCATTCCATTACGATCCGCATTAAACTTACAATCAGGATACGATGAGACCGGCCTTTTTGTTCCTTGCGCTCATTCCCTCGTGCCTGCTGGCGCAGAAAAAGCCGGTCACGCTCGAGACTATGGAGGAAACCGCACGGCTGGCTCCTCAGGGTCCTGGAAATCCGCTGGCATGGTCGTCTGATGGCAAACATTTCCTCTATCGTCAGGGCCGGAGGCTGGTGATCTACGATCCAGCCACGGGATCATCCAAGGATCTGGTGGATACGGCGGCGATGGATGCGGCCGCGGTGCAGCCGGCAGTGGGCGAATCCCATCCATTCGAGTGGGAGAACCGGCGGGTACGCGAAACACCGGTGCAGTGGGCCGGTGGTCAAGTGCTTTACTCCGGCGGCGGAGATGTGTTCGTGATTCAGGCCGATACCGGCAAGTGGACTCAGCTCACCAAGACATCCATTGCGGAGCGCGATCCTAAACTTTCACCCGATGGGAAGACGGTTTCATTTCGACGGGAGTGGGATTTGTACACTCTTGACGTCGCGTCGAAGCGAGAAACCCGTTTGACCAACGGCGGTTCGGGCACGTTGCGTAACGGCGGTTTGGACTGGGTATATCCGGAAGAGCTCGATCTGGGCACGGCGTACTGGTGGTCGCCCGATTCGAAGTCGATCGCGTATATGCAGTTCGATATCAGCCGCGAGCCGCTCTATCCTCACGAAGATTTACGGGGCGCGCGTCCGATCTACGAGCCCCAGCGCTACCCGCAGGCTGGCGATAATAATCCGGACGTTCGCGTAGGCGTAGTGGACGCGCGCGGCGGAAATACTCGCTGGATGGATACGGGGAGCACTCGCGATTCTCTGATTGCGCGGGTGGGCTGGACCCCGGATTCCAGGAACGTTTACGTGGTGCGCACGAATCGTGTGCAGAACCAGCTCGACTTGCTTTTAGCGGCGGCGGGATCGGGCAAGGTATCGCGGATTCTGGAAGAGACCGACAAGTTCTGGGTCCATGTCCAAGATGATCCGGTATTCGTGAATAGGGGACAACAGTTTCTGTGGCTGAGTGAGCGCGACGGTTTCAGGCACATATATCTGCACTCGATCGACGGCAAAAAGGTTCGGCAATTGACACAAGGATCCTGGGAGGTGACGGGAATCGCCGGGGTCGACGAGGCCGCTGGGCGCGTTTACTACACGGGCGGCGAAACCAGCGCGCTGGAGCGGCAATTCTACAGTGTGGGACTAACAGGCGAGGGGAAACGCCAGCTCAGTACGGGCGCGGGCACGCATACGATCGCCATGGGGCCGGAGGGACATTTTTATCTCGATACGTTCTCGAGCTTGTCATCTCCGCCTAGCGCTACAGTGCATGAAGGCGATGGACGGGAGTTGGGTGTGTATCGCGAGCGGAACAGCCGGTTGATCGAAGACTACCAGATTCTACCGACCGAGCTGCTTAGCTTCCGCACTCCCGACGGAACGCTGCTTTATGCGCGGCTCATCCGGCCGGCTGGCTTTGAGCCCGGCAAGAAATATCCGGCGGTCGTTCTGGTTTATGGCGGCCCGGATTCGCAAGGAGTGCGCAATGCCTGGATGGGAGTCGACCTCGACCAGGTGCTGGCGACTAAGGGATTCGTGGTCTGGCAGGTGGACAATCGTGGATCGTCGGGCCGGGGGCATGCCTTTGAGACGCCGGTATTCCACAAGCTGGGAGTACAAGAACTGGCGGACCAAGTGGCCGGCGTCGAGTATCTGGTATCGCTGGGATTCGTGGACCGGGCGCGGATTGGAATCCGCGGTTGGAGCTACGGCGGATTTATGACTCTTAATGCAATGCTGAATGCTCCCGGCGTTTTTCGCTCCGGAATTGCGGGCGCTCCTGTAACCGATTGGCACAACTACGACACCATTTATACCGAGCGCTATATGGGGTTGCCCCAGGACAATCCGGACGGCTACAAGAATACGGCCCTGCCGGCGCAAGCCAAGAACCTCAAGGGGAAGCTGATGATCGCGCACAATGTGGAAGACGACAATGTGTTGTTCCAGAACACAGTCCAGATGGTCGATGCGCTGGAGCGCGCGGGTCAGCCGTTCGAGACGCAAATATACACGCAGAAGACGCATGCTGTGACCGGCGTGGAGGCCCGCCAATTGAATGCCACGATGGTGGATTTCTTTGAGCGGACACTGAGATAGGTATAATCGAGCTAGTCGTGCATTTTGACGCCAAATCCTGGACGCACCGACTCCTGCTGGTCGTATTGGCTGGAAGCGGGTTGGCCGTTTCCGCCCACGATCTTCCCAGCGCTCTGGATACTCCTGGGGTCTCAGGTTGGGTGCTGGCCGATCTGGACGGGGATCATAACGTCGATCTGGCGACTGCGCGATCGGGGCCTCATGAGTCCAATGGTTATTCCCAGGAAGTTCGCATCACACTGGGCGCGCTGCAGCAGACCACCTTCCGCTTCCTGAGCCCGGGTGCAACCGTCGAGCTAAGCAGCCAGGACGTGGATGGCGACGATGACGGGGACTTGGTGATCTTCGAGCCGCTATCCAGCCAGCCGATCGGCGTATGGCTCAATGACGGCAGAGGGTCCTTTCATGAAGGCCGTCTGGCGGACTTCCGAAAAATCTGGAGCGAGCGGCCCGTATCGGCTTGGCGCGCATGCGTGCAGCAGCTCCCGTTATTCGCCATCTCCGAAGAGCGGCCGCAGATCTTAACCCAATCGGTGGCGATCGCCGCTCCAGAACCCGTAGTAAGGAATCCTGCCTGGCAGAACGAATCCGCCGGGCGGGACCTACACTGCTCCGATTCCAACCCGCGCGCTCCTCCTAGCAAGTCCTGATTCCAGCACAAGCATTGTGAACTAACGGCCTCTCATTCCTGAGAGGGCTGATCAGGAGGTGTGCTATTTCCGCGAAGATATTAGTGCTCGGTCTGGTGCTGACTCTCGCACCATTACCGGCGATTACGATCGAAGAAGCCGTTCAGGAAGCACTTCAGAACAATCCTGGACTGCTGGCGGAAAAGCTCGGCATTCCGGTTGCCGAAACGGCGGTGATTACTGCCCGCCTTCGACCCAACCCCGTGGTGAGTGTCTCCTCGGATCATCTGGACTGGCTGGGGACCGGCTTCAGCGAGGCGAACGGCGCGGGACCGACCGAGACGGCTCTGCGCGTCGATATCCCATGGGAGCGCGGGCACAAGCGCGAATATCGAGTGGATACCGCCGGCTACGCGCAGAAGATCGCTGAGGCGCGGGTGGCCGATTCGATCCGCCGTCTCAGACTGGACGTCACGCTGGCCTGCATCGACGTCATCCAGGCTAAGGCTCGCCTGGATTTGGCCAATGACAACTTGAAATCCCTGGAAGGAGTCGTCCAGCTGAACGAGACGCGGCTAAAGGGCGGAGCCATTCCGCCGATCGAGCTGACGCGTTCCCGCGTTGCCATGCTGCAATTTCGCAGCAACGTCAAGACGGCGGAGCTGGCGCTGACAACAGCCCGGGTCCGACTCCAGACCTTACTGGGGCGTGGACCTGGACAGGCCATCGTCGACATTAGCGATCCGCTGAAAATCCCCATTCCTCCCGCCACGCCAGCTCTGGACCAAATCCAAACCCGCGCGATTACCGTGCGTCCCGACATCCAAGCGGCGCGGCTGGATCAGGCGCGGTCGCAGTCCGAACTACGGCTGCAACTAGCCAACGGCAAAGTGGATTACACCGCCGGCGCGGAGTATCGCCGCCAACAGGGTGTGAATGGCACTGGAAACTCCGTGGGATTCTTCTTCAGCGTCCCGCTACCGGTCTTCAATCGAAATCAGGGCGAAATCGCGCGCGTGACATCCGAAGAGGTGCAGTTGCAAAAGCAGATCGACGCGCTGCAATCCCAGGTCTCGGGAGAAGTGACGGGGGCCTACCGCGAATACGAAACGGCGCGCCAGTTGATTGGCGATATCGAGAGCGATCTGCTGGGATTGTCGCAGGAGGCCCGCAACACAACCACTTACGTTTACCAGGCGGGCGCCGGCTCGCTGCTGGATGTTCTGGATGCGCAGAGGGCGTTCAACGAAACCATGTCCACCTACTATGACGCGCAAGCCGACTATCGCCGGGCTGTGAGCCGACTGGCGTCCGTGGTCGGCGAAGAGGTGATTCCATGAAGCTGACGTCGATCTTATTTACCGCCGTGATCCTGCTGGCGATCACGGGGTGCCAAAAAAGCGGCGTGGCCGAAGTTGCCGCCGAGGCCTCCGATGGAGCGCGCAAGACCACGAAAGTAGAGCTTCCCAACGATGTCGACCTGGAGCCGGCCATGCTGGCGAACATCAAGGTGGCAACGGTGGGCGCCGAATCGGGGCGGGGGAGCCTGAGCGGCACCGGCAAAGTGCAATTCAACGACGATCGTACGGTTCGCATCCTGGCGCCGCTGCCTGGCCAGGTGGTCGACTTTCAAGCGCGCGTAGGCGATTCGATTGCCAAGGATCAAGTCCTGTTTTCCATCAAAAGCCGCGAGGTGGCATCGCTGGTCAGCGACTATCTGCAGAGCCAGCGCGATCTGGATCTGGCGCAGAAGACCTACAACATGAACAAGGATCTGTTCGAGCACCAGGCTGCTTCCCGCATTTCATTCCAGCAGGCTGAAAACGATCTGGCCAAGGCGAATACGCAGGTGGCCCGAGGGGAAGAAGCGCTACGCGTGCTTGGCATCGATCCGAAGGAAGCCGTGAAGGACGGCGGCTTGCGCTCGCTGATCCCGGTGCGCTCCCCGATGGCAGGAACGCTCATCGAGCGCAATCTTACTCCGGGCCAGTTCGTACAGGCCGATAGCACCGCACTGCTCACTATCGCCGACCTCAGTACTGTGTGGGTGCTGGTTGACGTTTTCGAACGCGATATTCATCTGGTCCATGTGGGTCAGAAAGTCCAAGTGGTGGCGGCGGCGTATCCCGACCGGCGCTTTCCCGCGAGCGTGGAACGCATCAGCGATAAAGTCGATCCCGACAGCCGGACCCTGAAGGTGCGTCTGCTGGTTTCGAATCCCAATGTTTTGCTCAAGCCTGAAATGTTCATCACCTCCTCGCTCGAATTGAGCGGGGGCGGGGCCGCGATATCGGTTCCCGCGGGCGCGGTGTTTACAGAGGATGGCAAGAGCTACGTGTTCGCAGCGAAAACCGACCGGCGCTTCGAGCGGCGCCTGATCGTCGCTGCGCCCGACGCCGAAGGCCGCTTGAGGGTGACAAGCGGCCTCCGCGTTGGAGATCGAATCGTGACTGACGGAGCGATGCTGCTCGACTATCGCCGCAAACAGAAACAGGACTAGCGGTAGCGATGATTAAGCGATTGGTCTCCTTTGCTCTGCATCAGCCGTTGTTTGTGTTCTTGCTGACCGGGCTATTTCTGCTGGGCGGCATCGTGGCGTTCGAGAACCTGCCGATCGAGGCATTCCCCGATGTTACCGATATTCAAGTGACCGTCATTACGCTGTATCCGGGATACGCCGCCGAAGAAGTCGAGAAACAGGTCACCACGCCGCTGGAGATCGGCTTAAGTGGCTTGCCCAACGCGGTGCGCATGTTTTCGCACACGCAGTTTGGTCTATCGTTCCTGATTGTCACCTTCGACGACCGCGCCGACGATTATCAAGCCCGCCAATTAGTGCTCGAGCGGCTGCGTGGGGTGGATCTTCCGGACAAGGCCGAAGTGCAACTGGCGCCTCTTTCGACGCCCATCGGCGAGCTGTTTCGTTATCGAGTGAATGGCAAGGGCCAAGACCTGCGAGAGCTGCGCGCGATTCAGGATTGGACCATCACGCGGTACCTTAAGCTCGCACCCGGAGTGGCAGACGTGGTCAGCCTGGGTGGATTCCTGAAGCAGTATCAAGTCAGCCTGGATCTGGCCAAGCTCAAATCCAACAACGTTCCCATGCAGCAGGTGCTGACCGCGCTGGGGCAGGGAAATGCCAACGCCGGCGGCAGCTATCTGGAGCAAGGCGATCAGCAGTATCTGATCCGCGGTATCGGATTGTTGCGATCGGCCGATGACATCGGCAACATCATTTTGGCCGAGCACGGCGGAACGCCTCTGTTGGTGCGCGATATTGCGACGGTCGATGTCAGCTCGGTGCCGAGGCAGGGCACGGTGGGGATGAATGACGATAACGAGATCGTAACCGGCATCATCCTGATGCGCAAGGGCGAGAATCCGTCGGAAGTGCTGAAGGCGGTTAAATCACGAGTCAAGGAACTGAACGACAACATTCTTCCCAAAGGCGTCTCTATCGTTCCGTACTACGACCGGACGTTCCTGATCGACACGACGCTCCATACGGTGTTCAAGAACCTACTGGAGGGCGCGATCCTCGTGATGATCGTGCTGTACCTGTTCCTGGGGAACCTGCGCGCGGCTGCAATCGTCGCGTCGATCATCCCGCTGGCATTGCTCGCAACCTTCATGGGATTGCGCTTACGCGGCCTTCCAGCGAATCTGCTTTCGCTCGGAGCGATGGATTTCGGAATCATCGTCGACGGCGCCGTGATCGTGCTCGAAAATATCTTCCGCGAATTATCCGAGCATCAGCACGCGAAGTCCGCGATCAACAAGGTGAGGGGAAATGTCAGGGAGGTGATCATCGAAGCGGCCGCGCATGTGGGACGGCCGACCATGTTCTCGATGCTGATCATCATCATCGCGCACATTCCGATCTTCACTCTACAGCGCCAGGAAGGACGAATTTTCGCGCCCATGGCGTACACTATCGTCTCAGCGCTGCTTGGGTCACTGCTGTTTTCGCTCACTCTGGTGCCGGTGATGGCGTACTTTCTGCTCCGCCGCGGCGTCCCACACGGCGAGAATCGCCTGGTTCGGTTTTGCAAGAGACTGTATCGTCCCTTACTGGTTCACGCCGTGAGATGGCCGGTTCTGGTATTGGCGGCGGCCGTTATGGCGCTCGCAGGAAGCCTGCTGTTAGCGGGTCAACTGGGAAGCGAATTCCTTCCCGAGCTCAATGAAGGTTCTATATGGGTGAACCTGACACTTCCGCCGGGGATCTCCGTGAGCGAGGCGGTTAAGGAATGCGCTCGGGTGCGATCCATCCTGAGGCAGTTTCCAGAAGTGCGCGCGGTGATCTCCAAAGCGGGCCGTCCCGAGGACGGCACCGATCCCAAGCAGATCAACATGGCCGAGTTCCTGGTGGACACCTATCCGCAGGAGGAATGGAAGAGCAAGCTCAGCAAGGAAGAATTGCTCAAGCGCTTCGACGATGAACTGTCCAAAGTTCCCGGCTTCGAGCCCAGTTTCTCCCAGCCCATTCGCGACAACATTCTGGAGAGCATCTCGCAGATCGACGGTCAGATCGTGATCAAAGTATTCGGCGACGATTTGGATCTGATCAAGAAAACGTCGCAGCAAGTTCTAGATCAGGTGACTTCGGTGCGTGGAGTGGCGCGGGCTTTCATCGATCGCGAAGGCAGCGTTCCGCAGCTGCAGATCGAAATCGACCGGGCGCGAGCGGCGCGCTACGGGCTGAACGTGGTCGACGTGCAGAATGTGATCGAGACGGCTGTCGGCGGCAAGGAAGCGACGGAGATCTGGGAGGGCGAGCGCAAGTATCCCGTGGTGGTCCGCCTGCAACAGGACCAGCGCCGCGATATTTCCACCATCGGCAAGATTCTAGTGGAGACGCCGCGCGGATTGCGCGTGCCGCTGGAAGACGTGGCAACGCTCAGTATCGGTTCCGGAAGCATGAATATCGCACATGAATCCGGCAAGCGTCTGAACGCGATCGGGGTGTTCCTGCGGGGACGCGACATGGGCAGCGCGGTGGAGGAAATGCAGCAGCGCGTCAAGCAGAACGTGACGCTTCCGCCCGGTTACTATCTCCAGTGGGGCGGCGAGTTCGAAAACCAGCAGCGTGCCATGGGGCGCCTGAAAATCATCGTTCCCATCAGTATCTTTCTGATCTTTTTGCTGCTGTTCAATGCCTTCGGCTCGGTCAAAAGCGCCCTGCTGATTCTTTCCAACATTCCTTTCGCATTGGTGGGCGGGATACTGGCATTGCTACTCACGAAAATCCCGCTGAGTGTCTCGGCGGCCATTGGCTTCATCGCGTTATTCGGCCAGGCCGTGCTGAACGGCGTAGTCATCGTGAGCTACTTCAACGCTCTGCGTGCTGAGGGATTGGACGCGCGCCAGGCGGCGATCGAGGGATCGCTGGTGCGCTTCCGTACGGTGCTGATGACGGCGTTGCTAGCCATGCTCGGTTTGCTGCCGATGGCGCTCTCGCACGGCATTGGCTCGGAGGTGCAGAAGCCGCTGGCGGTGGTGATCATCGGCGGTCTGGTATCGGCAACTGCGCTCACGCTCCTGGTGCTGCCGGCGCTCTACACGCTGGTCGAGCGGAGGCCTACACCCCAAGCAGATACGCCCGTGCTGGCAGGCCAGTCAGGCGACTGAGAGCGCTCGCGTACCACTGGAGCTGCCGTTGATACTGGCCGTTACGCTCAGAAATATCCGCGTCGGTCTTAAAGTCGACGATGATCCAGGCATTGTCCTCGATGAACGCGAGATCGATGATACCTTCCATAACGCGTCCGCCGTCGACTAGTAACATGACGGGATACTCGCGATGCTTGCGCTCAGCGCGTCGGGCGCGATCGAGAAGAGGATGGGCGAGAGCGGCTTTCACGCGGGAGCACGCAGCCTCGATCTCTTCGGGGGGTGCGCCCAGGATGCGGGCGTTGAGCTGCGTCCATTGGCGGACGGTAGCGCGGCTGGCATCGAGTGGCACATCGCGCAGGACGGCGTGGACGAGTGTGCCGAAGCGGCGGCCAGTAGCGACCGGCCTCGAGGCCGATCCCACCAATTCCACGACGACGGGATCTGGTGGGGCGTCGGGTGCCTGGCTCGCAAGGAACACTGCGAACTCGGGGCGCGATGCAGCGGCGATGGTTGCTGCGCGCTCCTCCTGCCAAGCTCGATAAGCCGCGTGACTCGCGCCTGAGTCGTCCTTGAGTAGCTCTTCCTGGCGCAGGCCATGGTCGCTATCCTCGCCGAGCTTCAGTCTCGACGGATCCCACCAGACGATTTCATGCGATCCCTGTTGTGGCGTAATCAATCCGGGACGCACGGAGAACTCGGCTTCGCGATCGTAGTCCATGGGTCGCGCGACGATGCTAGCGTCGCCGAATTCCGGACATCCCAATCCATGTGTTGGTCGCGATTTGCGCCACCCTTCGCGCGACGGATACAGCGCCTTATCGAGCGGACTCAGCCAGTTGTCCTGCGGAAACGGTTCATCGCCGCACGCGGGGACAACCAGCAGATCGCGCGCCCGTGTCGCGGCTACGTAGGCTACACGCACGCCCTCGGCGCGCTCGCGCGCAGCTTCATCGGCTTCGTGGTCCAGAAGCTCCCAGGGTGCGCAGCGCAGTAAACGGGTGGCACTCACGCGCTTGGCTCCGTCGACGTATTGGTCAGGCTCGCGCGCGCAGAGATTGGCCGTCAAATCCGCCAGAATCACTACGGGGAACTCCAGGCCCTTGGCTCCGTGGACCGTCATCAGGCGGACGCCGTCGGAATCCTCTTCGAGTACCGGCGCTTCGGAGGCTTCTTCCTTCTCGGCCTGCGCAGTCAGCTCTTCGACGAACCCTCGGAACGACACTCCTCCGGTCATCTCATAAGTGCGGGCGAGGTCCGCCACGCGCGCGACGTTCGCCAGGATCTGGTTACCGCCGGGGCGCAGCAGGAATCCGGCGTGAGCACGGGTCGCTTCGAGCAGGGCGTTGACGGTGGCGGCGAAGGGCTGGTAATTCCGGTTCTTATGCAATTCAGCCAGCAGTTCCAGAGCATCGGCGATAGGCTGTTCGGCGCCTTCGCGATGGTACGGATGCAGCCGTCCGAGCTTGTGTTTGTGCACGAGCAGCATCTCGTCCGGGATTGCGAAAAGAGAGCCTTTCAGCGTGGCGAAGACGCTTAATTCGTCGTCGGGCCACTCGATCGCGGTCAGCGCGGCTCGCAGAGTTTCCACTTCCTCGCGATGGTGGAAGGATTTCGACCCCGCCAGCAGGTGGTCGACGTTGCGGGCCTCGAGCGCACGTGCGTACTCCCGAGTCAGATCCTGTCCGCCTTGGGTCCTGCGGCGGAATAGGACTGCGATATCTCTGGCTTTGAATCCCCATCCACTCTCCTGCACCAGCCAAGCGATGAATGCTGCGATGGCGTCGGGTAGAGAGCGGTTCACGGCATCTTTCGACAGGCGAGTTTTATAGGGACGCGGAACCGGCAGCGCGATCAGGCTCGGCCGGCCCCCAATTTCTTCCCGATGCCGCTCGAGAGGAATCCATTCGGCATGGCCCTCACCGTCCATTTCTTTTTCAAACGCAGCGTTGACGAACTGTTGCAAATTGGGAACGGAGCGAAAGCTCTTGCGCAGGGCGACCAAGCCGCAGCCGCGCTCGACCATTTTGTCCCGTACATCCCGATAGAGCAGAATGTCCGCCCGCCGGAATTTATAGATGGATTGCTTCGGATCGCCCACGACGAACAGCTTTCCCGGCGCGGGCCGTATCTTCAGCCAATCGGATTCGGTGGGGTCATCGGCGGCGAGGAGCAGCAGGATTTCGGCCTGAAGGGGATCGGTATCCTGGAATTCGTCAATGAACAGATGGCTGAAGCGATTCTGTAAGTATTCGCGGACAGGTTGTTGATTCTTAACCAGATCTCGAGCGAAAACCAACAGATCCACGAAGTCCAGCTTGCCTTGCCGGCGCTTGCGATCGTTGTATTCGTCGACCAAACCGGACATTTCCTCACGAAGCTCGGCCGCGAGGTCGGCATCGGCACGACGGCGGAATTCTTCAATCCAGCGGAGCAGCTCATCACGCCTTTGAAGCAAATCCTCACGGCTGACGCCCCCGCCATAATCGCCCGAACCTTTTTTGGTATCGCGGCGCAGATCGCGGCCGAGTTTCAGCACCGCTGCCTCCAGCGAATCCTGATCTTGAGCTGCCAGGCCTTGCACCATCAATCGCACCGGCTGGAGCCCGATGTACAGGTTGTCGGTCACCCGGCGCGGGCGCGAGGACAGATCCGCAAGTTCGCGAGCCAGGCGGAGCACCGTAGCGATTTCCTCGTCACGAGCGAACGGCTCCCGCCGCCAAGGGGCTGGATAATCGCGCCATTCCACCAATTTGCGGCCGGCGTACTGCAATTGTTCGAGGGGCGGGGAATCGTCCCAGGAATCGCGCCAGGCGAGACGAGCGAAGGCGCGACGCAGGCCGGGGGAGGGCTCGGCCAACCTTCTCTCAAGCCAGGCACGAAAAGCCCGCTGATACAGACGGCTGGCCTCCTGTTCACTCAATTCCTGAAAGGCCGGATCGACGCAAGCCTCTACGGGCCGCTCGCGAAGGAGTTGCGCGCAGAACGAGTGGATGGTTCCGATGGACGCTTCTTCCAAGTGCTCCAGGGCATGTTCCAGGGCGGCGCTGGAACTTTGCTGGCGAACCCTATCCAGCTCCTCGCGGAGCCGAAGCTTCAGCTCGCCGGCGGCTTTGTGGGTGAACGTCACTGCGGCGATCTTGTCGATAGTCGTGCGGCCGTTCTCTAGCACGGCGACGATTCGACCCACCAACGCGGTCGTCTTGCCGGTGCCAGCCGATGCCTCGACGATCAAGCTCTCATCGAGCGAGGTCTGAATCCGTAGACGTGCGTCGGCGTCCAAGACCGCACGCGCCGAGACGCTCACGCCATCCCCCGGATCTCGGTCAGCGGCTCGAGACGGACATCGTGGCGGTCTTTCTTGCCAAGCCGGCGTTCTTCATACGGCCCGCACACGATGCGGTAGTCGCACATCTCGCAGGCGTCTTTCGCCGGAGCTGGAGGCAGGAAGCCGGCTTCAATCGATGCGTCGATGTCTCCTAACATTTTCTGCAGGAAGAGCCGCGCGCGATCGTCCAGTTTGATTTCGACAGGCGTGTAGCCGCCACGCTGTGTGGCATAGAGGAGCCTGCCGGCTTCGACAGTCGATCCCAGCAACTGCTCGGCAGCGAGTGCGTAGAGCAGCGGCTGCAAGCTTCGGCCGCCGCCGACCCATCGCGGAATGGTGTCGGGACGCTTGCCGGTCTTGTGATCGGTCACACGAAATGCATCGCGTGAGACATGTTTTTCGACCAAATCGATGCGGGCCCGCAGATTCACACCCTCCGCCAGGGCCAGCGGAGGATAACCGAACGCGAGTTCAAACTTGATCGGCTCCCAATCGCCGTCATTGCGTGCGACATGCTGGAGCCAACCCCGCAAATCGGTCCGCAGGTCTTCGATCTCCGACTTCCACACCCTGGGTATGGCGGGCGCGAGTTTCTCTCGATATTTCGCGGCAACTGTGTCGAGCATCGTATCTGCCCGCTTGAGGGCTTCCTGCAGCCGATCGTCATTGACCGGAAGCAAACCCGCTCGCTGCAATTTCTGAAAGAGCTCAAACTGGATTTCGTGAAACAGGGCGCCGCGCGTGAGCGGGTCCATTTGTTGCAACTGCTCGGATTCGTCGCGGGGGCGCAGCCGGTAGATCCCATGCAACGCGAATTTGTACGGGCACACGGCAAAGTTTTCGAGTGCGGAAGGCGACCACGCGCGTGCGGCCAATCGCTGGGTGTTGAGAGCCTCGAGCGCCGTACGATCATTGGTGACCAATCCATCGGCGGGTCGCCACTTGTAATTCCAGCGAGCCCAACGTGCGCGCAGCGATCGCGCAACGTGCGGGTTAGCCTCCACCAGATAATGAACGCCGCCTGGATTATTACGCGCGCCGGCGATGGCGACCAGGTCGTACTCAGCGTCGTCGATGGCGTCGGAGGCCTCTTTCGGAGCGGGCCAATTGAGCCGGGCGGGCGCGGCGTCTCTGGCGCGATCCTCGAATGCCTTGAGCTCGGGCAAGGAACCCTCTACTGCGCGCGGAAGTTCTAATGCATAAAAGCTGGGCACGCGGGGACGAGCCTCGGCGACTTCCATGCGCGGATAAGAAACGATCAAGCGGTCGCGTGCAGCGGCGACGGCCAGGTGCAAACGCATCCTCTCGTCACTTACACGTTGCTTTCGTAACGGCAAAGCCTCGGAGACGGCTTCCCGGAGCTCGTCGAGCAGCAGCGGATCTTCGAGCATTCTCTGCGGGAACAAGCCTTCGGCGAGGCCGGGCAGGAACACCACACCGAACTCGCGCCCACAGGCTTCGTCGATCGATCCGACGAACACGCGTCCCCAGCGTTGCGCGGGCGGTTCGCGGCGCAGGAACCGCAGGCGATCACTCAGGACTTCGGCGACTTCTTCAAGCCCTACGGGTCCGACATCTCCCATGGGGGCCAGTTCTGCGAGCACCGCCAGCACCGGGTCAGGATCCCGCAACGACAACCGGGCCAGCTCAGCGAGTTGTTCCAGCCAGATACTCCAGATCGCGACGGTGGGCAGCCCGTCCAGCATCCCAATCAAGGGCAAGGCGAATTGTTTCAGGTTCTGGATCTGATCGAGGGGCTTCTCTTGGAGAACAAATTCCGCTTCCAGGCCATTCAGGCGGCGCTCCCAACGATCCTTGCCTCCGATCACGGCTGCGTCTACCAGCAATCGTTCCCAGCGGCGCGGCGTCGGCCGATCGGGTTCCGCTGCCGGCAGCCCCGATATCTCGATTTCACCATTTTTCTGGTGGCCCAGGAGTTCATCCTCTGGGGCGACCCACTTCGGAGCTTCGGGAGCTTCCGGAACCTGACCGAGCGACAGGTATTCCGCGAAACGGGAAGCCGAAAGTCTTTCACCCGCGCACAGCAATAACGCCAGGAATGCCCGCCCCGAAGGGTGCGGACGGGCCGTACCACGGCTGAACCAGGCCGGAATCTGCGCCCGCCGCAGTGCGTCCTCAATCATGGGCTGGTAGCGATCCGGGTTCCTCAGCAGGACCGCGACTTGATCAAATGATTTACCTTCGCGTGCTAATTGCTTGATCCTACGGGCGATCTCAACGGCCTCCAGGCCTTCGCCGGGGGCGGAAAAAAACTCGAAGCAATGGTCATTCTTGGTGAGTCGAGCCGGCTTTGCGGAAAACAAGAACTGCCGAAGATGTTCCAGCGAAGTGGTGGTCGGGCCAGAACCCGGGCCTACTTCTCCGAGTTCAACCTCCAGGACCTCAGGCGCCCGCACCGCCAAGCTCTGGAAAAACTCCCGGTGAGCCCGCGATTCCAGGTCGGCATCCAAACGCGCCAGAGGCAATCCCACCCAGGGATGAGCCCCTTTTGTCGCGGTCTCGGTAGCGAGCCCCAGCAAACCAGGAAGATCCACGAGGGATCGCTCTGCCAACTCAGTTTGGTACAGGTCGAGCAGCGTTGCCAAGTCGGGCGGGAGCAGATCCGGGTTGACCCGGGCTAGCCTCAGTTCCACCAGGGTGCGGGCGAGCGCTCGGGCGAAGCCTGGAAGCGCGGCTACGGGGTGAAAGTATACAAGTTGGTTCTGTGCCAGCGCGATCTGCGTGACTCTGGCGGCTACTGCTTCCCGGCCTAGCCCGCTCAAGGGAGCAAGGCCCCGCTCCGCCATCGCCGATCGTGCCAGCTCGGCGGCTACTTGGACCAGTGTGACCCGATGGACTCCGGCGGACCCGGTATGACCCGATACCATGCCTTCCCCTGCCAAATGGCGGGGGCCGATGATTACAATTTCGGGGAAACGAGCGGCAAATGCCTCAACCGCCTGGATTAATGTGCCGTTGGACCACGACCTAACCACATTGCCAGTCTACACGCAAAAATTTTTCGTGCCTCCGGTAACCACAGGGGACTCCGGAGCGTTTGTACAGATAACTTAAATCCCCGTTACGACAGCGGGCGCTACTAACCCCTTTTCACCCAAAAGAAGCGCCCGCTTTTCTATTTCCCAGCCAGTAAGAACCCTACTCCCCGACCCCATCAAACAGCACTGAACTAAGATACCGTTCTCCTGAGTCCGGCAGAATCACGACGAAGGTTTTGCCCTTCATCTCCGGCTCCCGGGCAATCCGCACGGCGGCTGCTACGGCCGCTCCGCACGAGATACCGGAAAGAATCCCTTCTTCCCGGGCTAACCTTCGCGCCATCGCGATCGATTCTTCGTCGCTGGCTAGTTCCACGCGATCAAGCATCTTAAGATCCAGCGTGTCCGGAATGAATCCCGCGCCGATGCCTTGAATTCCGGTGGGTCCGGGACGCACCGGATCGCCTGCGCGGGTCTGCGTGATCACCGGACTGCTTTCGGGTTCCACACCCACCGAGAGAATCTTTTTCTTCTTCTCCAGCTTGAAGTAGCGCGAAATTCCGGTGATGGTCCCGCCGGTGCCGATCCCGGCGACCAGAACATCCACATTGCCTTTTGTATCGTTCCAGATCTCCGGACCGGTGGTCTTGAAATGGATCTCGGGATTCGCCGGATTCTTGAATTGTTGCAGGAGCACGTAGTGATCCGGGGCCGAGGCGACGATTTCTTCGGCACGCGCAATAGACGCGGCCATCCCCGCGGAGCCGTCGGTAAGAATGAGTTTCGCGCCCAGTGCTTTCAGGACTTTTCGACGCTCGATCGACATGGTCTCCGGCATCAGGAGAGTCACTTCATAGCCGCGTGCCGCGCCCACAAAGGCCAGCGCGATACCGGTGTTGCCGCTGGTGGGCTCGATCAGTTCTTTGCCGGGCTTAAGGATGCCGCGGCGCTCGGCGTCCCAAATCATCGATGCGCCGATGCGGCACTTCACGGAGAACGCAGGATTACGCGCTTCGATTTTGGCGAGCATGGTGACCGGCGCGCCGTCGATGACGCGGTTCAGCTTCACCAGCGGCGTATTGCCGATACTCAGTGAATTGTCGGAAAAAGGCATGCCTTATAAACGTCTAAATATCCCAGTTGGGGACAAAGCGTGTCTGTGTCTCTTTCCAGCGCCGCGCTAGTTCGGCGAAGGTGGTAGTGTCAACCAATGCTCCAATGGCGGCGTCCACTCGTTTCCATAGATCGGTGAAGGCGTCGGGCCCGCGGCGGGTTTTTTTGCTTTGCTCGACGTAGCGCAACACTTGGCCTACAGTGATCTGGTCGGCCGGGCGGGCGAGGCGGTATCCACCTTCGGCGCCGCGGCGCGATTCCACAAATCCGCCCTGCTTGAGGCTCGATAAAATCAGCTCCAGAAACTTCTGCGGGATTTTTTGACGCCGCGCGATCTCAGCGATCTTCACCGGCTCACCCTGCGGTTGGACCGCAAGATCGAAGATCGCGTGCAGGGCGTACTCGGTTTTGACCGAGATATTCATCGGGTATAGCGATTGTAGGAGACCCCGATGTACTTTGTCTAGTGGGGAATGGGAGATTGACGGTCGCCGTGCATTGATTCGTCCGCCGCGAGGCTACTGTCCGCCGGCGGACTTCAAATCGTAACTGATCGTCGACTTGACCACCGCCTGCAGGCTCGCCAGGTCGATGGAGCCGACGATGTGCACCACAGTCAGCTCCTTCGGTTCGGCCGAGATCAGCAGGAATCCGGCCGGCTTGCCGTTTTGGCTAAGCATATAGATTTCGGTGGTCTCATGTTCTTCCTTCACGTTGAGGAGGCGCGACCAAGTCGATACCTGTTTTCGTATAGCGTCCAGGTCGGAATCTGCGTACTGCCCGTCCGTGGCAAATTCGTAGTGCCGCACAACCACACGGCTTACACTTGCGGCCGCACCCTTGACCTTGTCCGGCGCCTGCTGGAGCACTTGGTTGAGCAGCGGACCTTCGAGCGTGACCTCGGCTTTGTCTTTGGCCTTGGCGGCCAGCGCATCGAGGTTGATGTCGACGCTTTGGGATCGTGCGGGAAGTGATAAAGCCAGGCAAAACGTAATCGTCAGAAGCGTCCTCATTCTTGTTTTCCTTTCTTGTCGGGAACTGGAATCGACGGAACCCCGAGGGCTTTCAGCTTGGATAGATCGTTCAGGTTGATGCTTCCCTCGATCGCCACGATCGTCAGTTCCCTCGGTTCCGCGGCGATAATCGCGAATCCGGCCACTTTCCCCTGTTCGATTCGAGTGTAAATTTCACTGCTCTCCTCCTTGGTTTGGGAGGAGATGATCTTGCTCCATCCAGGACTACGAAGCTGGGCACGAATCGGTTCCAGATCTTCTCTCCGGTATTGGCCGGTTTCTTTAAACTTGAAGCTTCTGACTGTGATTGCCTTGAGCCCGGCAAGTAGTTGCTTAAGGGTCTCCCCATCTTTACTCTCTTTATCAGCGCCGGCCAGAAATCCGGCCGCCATCTGCAGCAGGTTCGAGTCCAGGGTAATATCCGCGGATTCCGTGGCTTTGGATGCCAGACCGTCGAGGCCCGTGATCCGCAACTGCAGCAACTGCGCGGGCAACCGCGACGATGCGCAAACCGCGATGAAGGTAATAAGTAAGATTCTTCGCATAATCAGTTCTCCCGCCTGACGACTTTCTCCCGCGCGCTATTCAACTTGTCCGCCGCGATCCGCAGCGCCAGCACCGCATCGCGGCCGGCGCGCTCCGCTTTCATTTGCCGAACCTCGTATGTGGCGGTCAATCCGATCACCAGCATGGCGGCGATCGCCACGGCCCAGATAAAACGCGGCATGGTCTTCCTCGGCGCGCGCCTGGATTGTGCGCGTGCGACCACGCGCTTGGCGAAGCCCAGTGAGGGATCTTCGCGCCGTAAAGCCGCTCTCAGTTCGTCTTCTAAATTCATAACCCAACTCCCTTGGTGCGGGACAACTTTTCTCTCAGTAGCGCCAGCGATCGCTGCAGATGGCTCTTGACGGTGGCTATCGGCATGTCCAGGGCCCGCGCGATATCCATCGGATCCAGGTCTTCCTGATACCTGAGGATCATGACCACGCGGGCGTTTTCCGGCAGCGAGGCCACCAAATCCCGAAGCATCTCTGAAAGCAGAGGATCGGCGCTGCCGGTCGAATCCGCCGCAGCGGGTTCCGGTACATCTTCGAGCGGCGACTGGGGCCGGCGTTTCTCCTGACGCGAATGGTCGATCAGCCGGTGCGCCGTGACCCATCGCAACCAGTGGAGCACGTGCTCGGATGATTCGAGCGAAGGCAGTTTCCGGTAAAGTTGCAGAAAGACATCCTGCGCGATTTCCTCCGCCAGCGCCCGATTCCGCAAGTACCGGCAAGCCATGCTGAACACCATGGCCTGGTGTTCCCGGACCAGCTCCTCGAAACGCTCGGGGTCGTCTGTCATGACCTTTGGAATGGCTCCGGCGATTCCCTGGGTGAACATGCGCTTCACTTACTAATACGCTAGCAAGGCGTCGGGAGGAGGCAGTACGTCGGCGAGGTGGTATAAAAAGTAGGCGGTCTGCGCTTGCAGGATGAAGGTGAATATCGATTCCGGGATGAATTCGCCGCCCAGTGTGGCCCGTAACCGATTGGATTATTTGGCTGCTAGTGTCCTGAGCCGAAGCCGTCTTGATATCCCATTTCGTACGCGAGCCGGTAGGCAGTCCTGTACGCCCTCGGAGAACCGAGAGCAGCGTCGTAGCCGTGATTCCCGTTCCTCCATGCCAGGCGCTGGCGCGGCCGATAGGGACGATGCTGATTGCGGTCCTGGATGCCGGCGTTGACACCATCCCGATAACCAATATCGCCGGCTACATGCTCCAGGCTCCATTTGTTATCGCGGTAAATTCCATCGGAGGAATCGAGGTGCGAGCGGTCCGGATTGAAATTGGGATCTTTCCATTGAAAAAGTTCTTCTAAACGAGAGCGGACACCATTGCTGGCATCGGTCGAACCAGCGTCAAAACCTTCTCGATAACCTTGGCTGTACTCTGCCTCCGACCCAAAGCTGGGCTGGTAACCGTTTCCTCTGGCTTTGAGCCGTTGATTGCGTATATCCTGCTCACGGTTGCTTAATGTTGAAGGGCGTCCCGATTCATAGCCATCTTCGTATCCATGCTGATAGCCATGCTGCCGAGCGTCAAGAGGACCGCCATGATAGTCGGCTACCTGAGCGCGCGATGACGAGGCGTCCAGGAGCATCAAGCAGCCTAGTACTACCCACCTAAATGAGCTCAGAGAACGTTTCATAGGTTGACGCTATCTCCAATTGATGTTTTCCAAAACGTTGAACGAAGTGAAGGCCACGGCCCCCGCCCGCAGGCCCAAAGCGGCGACTCCGAATCCAGAGGTCTGGAATTCGATGGCCCCGCGTCTGCCCGAGGTCGAAAACCAAAAATCAGGAAGGTTGAAAGCGGTGTGGCTGTAGGAGTTCAACCGAATAAATTGATGGTCGATGATGTGTCCCGACTGATCCCGGATGGTGACCGGAATGGAAACGGAATCGACGGTTGGATTGGCAACCGCCAGGCCGGTGGTGAATCCCGCCGTGTTATCGAACAACAATACAAAGTGACTATCGAATTGGCTAACGATCGGAACCGTAGCTTCCTGATCCGGCCGTCCGAAAATTCTCTGCCGGAAGATCGCCATTCCGCCAATTGTGTCGCTGGTGGTCTGGGAAAGCAGCGCCCAACCTTGCTGTAGCGTGTCCAATGAAGCGTTCGAAAATCCCGTCGTCTCAAACTCCGTACTCCCCGCGGTATCGAGCGTAACGCTCACCTGGCGGACCACGCCAAGACCGACCACAGGAACGAACATATCGTTTCCATCATCTGTAAGGAATAGGATCTGAAACGTTACGGGGTGACTTTCCAAGTTCACCAGGAAAAAGCTGGTTTTCCAACCCCCGCCGTTCACGAGTTGAGGAAATACTCGATCTCCGTCGAACACGACTACCTGTGGTTGGATCAGGTTCTTGCTTCCCGTGATTTTCGCATCTGCATGGCGCTGCGCCAGAAACTCCTTATTGAGGGTCGACACAGTATCAATTCCTGTCACGCCTACAAGGGTCTGGGCGATGGACAATGACGACGAAACAAGAAATACCCCGAGCATCCCGCGGAAGTCCATAAGTAACCTCTTGTTAGGTGAGTCCGCGACCGTGCTATCGTTTCAAATTTCTTTGTCAGCGAACCGTCTGGTCGCCCAGGGCGAGTTAGTGAGTGCTTAATCGAACGACATCTGAGTTCTCTTACTTCAGCTCGATTTGGATCTCCACGGCTGTCCGATCCCCCACGTTTTCTGTGGTATGCCGGTACGGATCGCGCCAGGCTATTTCCCCAGGATGGCGCGGGTTATCGACCTGCTTGCCGTCGGCCAGCGTCATGGTGGTATGCAATTCGGTGAGATAGACGACCACATACGATGGATGATCGTGGGTGGGACCTTTGAGATGCGGTTCGAGAGTGGTTCGCAAGACCCGGACCCGGGCGTTCTCGATCGGGACCTGCTCATACGCGGGCTCGAGCTTGACGGGATCGAGCTCGACTGGCCAGCCCTTGGCTTTGGGCGCTCCCGGTTTCAATTCCACCAACACGAACTCCACGGGGTGGCCGGACCGATTATCCCAGGCGTCCTTGCCCGCCGGGAGCCAGGCGACCTCCCCGGCCTTGTGGTTGGCAAAATCGGTAAGGTATACGGCGACAGAGTCCGGATGCTGGCGCTCGGGCGCTTTCTCGTGGGGAGCCTGTTTCACGCGCAGGACGCGAACCCAAGCGTTATCGATTTCGACTGTGCTCTGTGCCCAGGAGAAAGCCGCAGACGCGAGGATCGCCAAACAGAGTCGTGGAACCATACTTGTGATAATAGAGGGTGAGGAAGCCCTTTGAAACTGGCCGGATTTCTTTTCGCGATATTTGCCGTTTCCGCCCTGGCGCAATCCGCCCAGTACGGTACGCGAATCGGCCAGATTCAGACCGTGTACCTTCGAGACATTCCAGTGACCCCTGGCCCGACGGTGCCTTTCGCAGGCCCTGCTCGCATCGGCGAACTGCCTGCTCGGGAGGCGAGCGGAACTCCAGCCGTTACCCCCAAGGCGGAATTCGAGACTTGGGCGGAGCAAAGATTCAAGGACTACGCCGAAAGCGTCGTGACAGGTTCTACGGACATCGAACGAACGCCCGAGAAGGCGACGGTTCATCGTTTCGTGCGCGACAATTTCCGGAACCTGTACCTTACCTACACACTGACCTTCGAACCCATCGCCAAGACAGACACGTTTCGAGTTACCTTTGCCGATTCGGCTGTTCCTTCTCCGGTTCCGCAGATTCTTCGCGATGGAGAGACGATCGCGCTTACACTTGCCGCGGACGCGCGGACCGGACGAAGACTGGTGGATTACGTTCGCGTCGGCACGGGCGTCATGCACTCGCGGTCGGGAGTCTCGCGCGATGTGTATGCTGAGGATGCCGAACTCACGATTACGAAGCCTCGTCTGCGGACCAACGGAGTGGAACAGCGAGCCGCAAATCTTCCGGCGACGGTCAGCGCTCCGGTGGTATGGGTCGATATTCCCGGGGAGGGACGATACGACTTGTCGTTCCGGCCGCGCGCCGATCAGGGATTTGAACGAGCGGGCGAAGTTGCGGAGAATTCGTTATGGTTTTCCCTGGGCGGCAACATCTTTCGCATCGACTGCGCGGACCGCGTCGCGACCGGATCGGGGACGTATAACATCTACGCTCGAAAG
>Ga0105245_10000696_pt1 | contig 30300 bp, 27 predicted proteins | sample KBSM54metaG_FD_81523 | JGI IMG/M metagenome (GOLD analysis project Ga0105245, IMG submission 81523) | Miscanthus rhizosphere microbial communities from Kellogg Biological Station, Michigan, USA - KBS M5-4 metaG | ecosystem: Host-associated > Plants > Roots > Rhizosphere > Soil | place...
AGCCAAAGTCCCGGCGCCGGCCGCGAAGTCCGCGACCAATGCCAAAGCGGTCGCGCCCACGCTTCGCCAACGGCCAGCCACGCGTGCCGGATCTGCGGCAACGGCCGTTGCGACGGACGAGTGGGAAGAGTTCTAGTTTTTGCGCGTGATCTTGTCCGAAAACCGGTACCCACTTTTCGGGATCATGCGCTAGTAGGACCGCGGCAGGCCGAGCACATGCTCGGCGAGATACGACAGGATCAGGTTGGTCGAGATCGGCGCCACCTGATAGAGCCGGGTCTCCCGGAATTTGCGCTCGATATCGAACTCCTCGGCAAAGCCGAAGCCACCGTGGGTCTGCACGCAGGCCTCCGCCGCGGCCCATGACGCATCGGCCGCGAGTAGCTTCGCCATGTTGGCTTCAGCCCCGCAGTCCTGACCTGCATCGAACAGCCGCGCCGCCTCCTGCACCATCAGCTCGGCCGCGCGCATCTGGGCGTAGCTCTTGGCGATCGGGAACTGGACGCCCTGGTTCTGCCCGATCGGACGGCCGAACACTTCGCGCTCTTTCGCGTAGGCAGCGGCCTTGTCGATGAACCACTTGGCATCGCCGATGCATTCGGCGGCGATCAGGATGCGCTCGGCATTCATGCCGGCAAGGATGTAGCGGAAGCCCTGACCTTCCTCGCCGATCAGGCTGCCCGCGGGGATGCGCAGGTTGTCGAAGAACACTTCCGTCGTAGCGTGATTCATCATGGTGCGAATCGGCTTGATCGACAGCCCCGCACCCTGCGCCACGCGCATATCCACCAGGAACACCGACAGACCGTCGGTGCGCTTCTTCACCTGCTCGCGCGGCGTCGTGCGCGCCAGCAGCAGCAGCAAATCGGAATGCTCGGCGCGCGACGTCCATATCTTCTGGCCGTTGACGACATAGTGCTCGTTGCCCTGCCGCACCGCGGTCGTGCGCAGATTGAGCGTGTCGGTGCCCGAAGTCGGCTCGGTGACGCCGAACGCCTGCAGCCGCAGTTCGCCCTTGGCGATCGCGGGCAGATACTGCTTCTTCTGCGCGGCGCTGCCGTGCCGCAGCAGCGTTCCCATGGTGTACATCTGGGCGTGGCAGGCGGCGCCATTGCAGCCCGATGCCTGGATCTCTTCCATGATCGCGGCGGCCGCGCGCATCGATAGTCCGCTGCCACCGTATTCTTCGGGGATAAGGGCGGCGAGGAAGCCGGCCTTGGTCAGCGCCTCGACGAACCTGGTCGGATAACCGCGCTCGCGGTCGAGCGCGCGCCAGTATTCGCCTGGAAATTCCTGGCAGAGCGCGCGGACGGCCTCGCGGACCGGAACGAGATCGTCGGCCGCGCCAGCACTCACCCCCACACCTCGTCGGCGACTTCGACCAGGCGGCGGATCTTCGCCCATTGCTCGGCCTCGGTCAGCGTGTTGCCTTCCTCGGTCGAGGCAAAGCCGCATTGGCCGGAGATGGCGAGCTGATCGAGCGGCGCGTATTTGGCTGCCTGATCGATGCGGCGCTTGAGCTCATCCTTGCTCTCGAGCTTGCCGGTCTTCGTGGTCATGATGCCGAGCACGACGGTCTTGCCCTTGGGCAACAGGCGCAGCGGCTCGAACCCACCCGAGCGCTCGTCGTCGTATTCCATGAAGTAGCCGTGCACGTTGATGCTGTTGAACAGGATCTCCTGCACCGCGTCGTAGCTGCCGGCGCCCATGAAGGTCGATTTGTAGTTGCCGCGGCAGAGATGCATGGTGATGGTCATGTCGGATGGAATATCCGACATCGCCGCGTTGATCAGGTCGCCGTAGACCGTGCCGAGCTTTTCCGGGTCGTCGCCGCGATCGCTCATCTGCTTGCGATACTTCGGATCGCACAGCATGGCGATGAACACCTCGTCGAGCTGCAGATAGCGGCAGCCGGCGTCGGCGAAGGCGCGCACTGCCTTGCGGTAGGCCTTGCCGAGATCGTCGAACATCGCGTCCATCTTCGGATAGACCTTCTGGTCGATCGGAATGCGGATCGGGCGGCCGTAAAGCGCCGACGGCGCGGGGATGGTGATCTTCGGGGTCTGCTTGGTGTGATCCTTCACGAACTTGAAGTGATCGATCATCGGATGACCGGCGAAGTCGAGCTTGCCGACGACCTGCACGCCTTCCGAACGCGTGTTCACGCCCGCGAAGGCGACGCCCGTGGTCGGCACGAACTTGTCGGCGCCCTTCAGACCCCACAGGAAATCGAGATGCCACCACGAGCGGCGGAACTCGCCGTCGGTGATCGCCTGCAGGCCCGCATCCTCCTGCTGCTTGATGACGCGTTCGATCTCGCGGTCTTCGACCGCCTTGAGATCGGCGGCGCTGATCGCGCCCTTCGCCTTCTTCTCGCGCGCTTCCTTGATGGCTTGCGGGCGCAGCAGGCTCCCAACGTGGTCCGCACGGAATGGCGGCTTGGTCCGCTTCATCGTTTCTCTCCCCTCACACTATCCTTGCGCATGATCCATATCCGAAAACCGGTGGCCACTTTTCGGGGATCATGCGCGGCCAGTTTAGCCCCAAACCTCGTCGGCAATCTCGACGATTTCTGCGAGCTTCGCCCATTGCTGATCTTCGGTCAGTTCATTCCCGTCTTCGGTCGAGGCGAAGCCGCACTGCGGCGACAGGCAGAGCTGGTCGATGGACACGAACTTCGCGGCCTCGTCGATGCGCCGCTTGATGACATCCCTGTCTTCGAGCGCGCCCGACTTCGATGTGATCAGGCCGAGCACGACAAACTTGCCCTTCGGCACGAAGCGCAACGGCTCGAAGCCGCCGGCGCGCTCGCTGTCGTATTCCATGAAATAGGCGTCGACATTGACCTTATTGAACATGATGTCGGCAACCGGCTCGTAGCCGCCCGAAGCGACAAAGGTCGAGCGGAAGTTGCCGCGGCAGAGATGCATCGAGATCGTCATGTCGCCGGGCACGTCCGCGACCGCTGCATTGAGCATGCCGGCATAGATGTCGGGCATCTTGTCAGGATCGTCGCCGCGCGCGCGCACTTGCTCGCGCAGCTTCGGGTCGCAGAGATAGGTGAAGTTCACTTCGTCGATCTGCAGGTAACGACAGCCGGCATCGGCGAAGGCGCGCACGGCCTTGCGATAGGTCTGACCGAGGTCGCGGTAGAAGTCGTCCATCTCGGGATAGATCGCGACCGGCACCGCGTCGCGCCCATAACGGAAGTGCGCCGAGGTCGGCGACGGGATGGTCATCTTGGGCGTGGCACGGGTATGCGCCTTCAGATAGCGGAAGTGCTCGAGCATCGGATGGCCGGAGAAGGTGCCGAGTTTGCCCGTCACCCGCATCAGGATCGGCTTTGGCTGCGGGCCGGTACCCTGAAACTTGATCTTGCGCTCGCCCTCGTAGGCTTCGAGCCCGTCGAGCCGGCCGAGGAAGTCGTGGTTCCAGGAAGCGCGGCGGAATTCGCCGTCGGTGATCGCCTCGAGCCCAATCGATTCCTGCTTGCGGATCAGCCGGTCGATCTCACGATCCTCGACGGCGGCGAGGTCTTCCGCGGAAATCTCTCCGCGCTCGCGCCTGGCGCGCGCGTCTTTCAATGCGACCGGCCGCAGGAAACTGCCGACGTGATCGGCGCGGAAAGGTGGCTTGGTACGCGACATGACTGACCCGGAACTGACCGATTGGATGGCCTACCGTATTGCGGACCAAGCGCCAAGGTAACGGCGGCGTGGTGGGCATGCCGGGGGGTCTGCGTTTGCCCATCGCGTGCCCACCTTGCATTGAATACAAGACCGATCGCAGCGCCCCGCAAATCGCTATCGCGCCGGCTGCAATCTCATTGAAATATCCACTCGGACGCGTTATTGCCCGGGTCGCTCCAGACAGCAGGCACGTTTGGTCGCTGGTCTTTCCAGTTGCGACGGTGCTGGGCTAGTTTGTGTGTATACAATTCCAGAGTTGTTCGGAGGGTAGGGTCTCATGGCTAAGAATCTCGAAGAGAAAATCCAAGAAAACAAAGGCGACATCGTGGGCATGCTGCGCAACTCGCAGATCGGCGCCTACGTCTATCCGGTTGTCGCCCCTGAATTCAGCAACTGGCGCGACGAGCAGCGCGCGTGGCGCGAGAGCTGCGTGTTGTTCGACCAGTCGCACCACATGGCGAACCTGTACGTGCGCGGCAAGGACGCCTTCAAGCTCCTTCAACACCTCTCGACCAACTCGTTCGCGACCTTCAAGGTTGACCAGGCCAAGCAGTTCGCGCCGGTCACGCCCTACGGCTACGTCATCGGCGACGGCATCCTGTTCTATCTCGCCGAGAACGAGCTCGTGTACGTCGGCCGCAACCCGGCCGCCAACTGGATCGAGTTCCACGCGAAGACCGGCGGTTACGACGTCAAGACCGAATACGACGACCGTTCGCCGTCGCGCCCGATGGGCAAGCCGGTGGTCCGCACGACCTACCGCTATCAGATCCAGGGCCCGAACGCCGAGCAGGTGATCAAGAAGCTCAACGGCGGCGTGTTCCCGGACATCAAGTTCTTCAAGATGGGCACGATCAAGATCGCCGGCCGCACAGTGCGCGCGCTGCGCCACGGCATGGCCGGCGCGCCCGGCCTCGAAGTCTGGGGCCCGTATAACGAAGGCGACGAAATCCGCGCCGCGATCCTCGAAGCCGGCAAGGACGCCGGCATCGTGCAGGTCGGCGCCCGCGCCTACGCGACCAACACGCTGGAGTCCGGCTGGATCCCCTCGCCGGTTCCGGCGATCTACACCGGTGACAAGCTCAAGGCCTACCGCGAGTGGCTGCCGACCTCGAGCTATGAAGCCAACGCCGGCCTCGGCGGCAGCTTCGTCTCGAAGAACGTCGAGGACTATTACACCTCGCCGTGGGACCTCGGGTACAACACCTTCACCAAGTACGACCACGACTTCATCGGCAAGGAAGCGCTCCAGGCCATGGAGAGCAAGCCGCACCGCAAGAAGGTGACCTTCGCCTGGAACAACGAGGATGTGACCGACATCATGCACTCGATGTTCGCGCCGGCCGGCCAGAACTATAAGGCCATCGACCTGCCGCTCTCGAACTATGCCTCGTCGTCCTTCGACGCGGTCGTGAGCAAGGGCAAGACGGTCGGCGCCTCGATGTTCTCGGGCTTCAGCTTCAACGAGAAAAAGATGCTCTCGCTCGGCTTCGTCGAGGAGCAGTACGCCAAGCCCGGCACCGAGCTCACGCTGGTTTGGGGCGAGGAAGGCGGCGGCACCAAGAAGACCACCGTCGAGCGCCACAAGCAGAAGGAAGTTCGCGTGATCGTCGGTCCGACGCCCTACGCGAAGGACGTGCGCGAAGGCTACGAAGGCAAGTGGCGCAAGTCGGCGTAACCCGCCGCCACCATTGCAAGAAACGAAAGCCCCCGTGCACCGCACGGGGGCTTTTTGTTTGCTTGCTCACCGCCTCGTGAAGGCGCGGCTGGCGGCGGTTAGCAAGCTGTTTACGCCTCTCGCCTAAATCTGGCGCCGGGAACGGGGAAGAGTGCGTGTCGGTTTCCTTCGTCAACGGGTACACCTGCTTTTCGTCTTGCGACGCGGCGACCGCACGCTCCGGCAAGGACCCGCATCCCAAGACGCCGGGCCTCAGTGACGACTCCAAGCAAAACAGCTCGATTGGCGGGAAGCGCGATGATTCTGTTATATTCGGCGGCGCGCCGGCGGGACTGAATTCCGACCAACCGCGCGGTGTCACGGCACCCAGTGCCAGCGATCCGACAACCCCCGGCTCACGCGTCGACCTCCTCGCCTAGGCGCAAGCGTACCCGCAAAACAAAAGCCCCCGCGCAACGCACGGGGGCTTTGTTTTTCGCTTCGTGTGACTTACGCGTGCGCTTTGCGCTGCGGATCGATGATCTTCTCGAGCTTGCCCAGCACATGCATGCACGGGAGCAACTGGGCCAGGCTGCCGTTCGGCTCGCGCTTTTCCTTGATCGCGGCGATGAACTCGCGGTCCTCGAGCTCGATGCCGTCCATCGACACGTCGACCTTGCTGACGTCGATCTTGTTGTCCTTGCCGTCGGCAAGATCGTCGTAATAGGCCTTGTAGGTGCCGTTGTCGCACATGTAGCGGAAGAACGAGCCCTGCGGCGCATCGTTGTTGAACGACAGCGACAGCGTGAGGATGGCGCCCTTCGGCACCCGCGCCACGATGCCCATATCCATGGCGATGCCGAGCTGCGGATGGATCGGGCCCTGCACCGCGTAGCAGTCCGAGATGGTCTCGCCCACCTGGTACTGGAACAGGTCGATGGTGTGTGCCGCGTGGTGCCACAGCAGGTGATCGGTCCAGCTGCGCGGATTGCCGGCGGCATTCATGTTCTTCCTGCGGAAGAAGTAGGTTTGCACATCCATCTGCTGGATGTTGAGCTCGCCCTTCACGATCTTCTTGTGAATGTACTGGTGGCTCGGGTTGAAGCGGCGAACGTGGCCGCCCATCGCGGTGACGCCGGTTTCCTTGGCGATCTTCACCAGGTTCTCGGCGTCCTCAACGCTGTAAGTGACCGGGATCTCGACCAGTACGTGCTTGCCGGCGCGCATCACCTGCTCGCCCTGGCGGAAGTGCATCTTGGTCGGGGTGGTGAGGATTACCGCGTCGGAGCGCTTGATGCCTTCGGACAGGTCACCCGTGTAGTGCGGAATGCCGTACTTCTTGGCGACCTCGGCGGTGGCGTCCTGATTGCCGCCGACGAGCGACGTCACCTCGACGCCGGGAATACGCTTCAACGCATCAAGATGCTTCTGGCCGAAGGCGCCTTGCCCGGCGACACAAATCTTCATCACTCGACTCCGATCACTTGCTCTTGCGGACGTCCGCCTTGGCGCGCGCGGCGGCGCGCTTCATCTTGCTCTTGCCCGCCTTGGCCTTGGCGTCGCGCGCAGACAGGATGATGTGCCCGACCGCGGTGTTCGACGCCGGCACGGTGTAGAAGCGATAGACCTCGTCGGCCTTCTCGCCGAGCGCGCCGCGCATGATCAGCCACATGACCATCTCGATGCCTTCGGCGCCGGCCTCGCGCATATAGTCGATGTGCGGGATCTTGCTGAGCTTGACCGGATCCTTCGACAGGTTGTCGAGGAAGTTCTTGTCCCACTTCGAGTTGATCAGGCCGGCACGCGGGCCGCTGATCTGGTGCGACAGGCCGCCGGTGCCGAAGATCACGACGCGCAGGTCTTCCGGATAGGATTCGACCGCCTTCTTGATGGCCTTGCCGAGCATGAAGCAACGGTGGCCGGTCGGCGGCGGATACATCACGACGTTGACGGCGAGCGGGATGATCGGGAACGGCCAGTGGCCGGTCGGCGGGATCTTGCCGCAGAGAAGATTGAGCGGCACGGTCAGGCCGTGGTCGATCTCCATCTTGTTGACGACGGTGAGGTCGAACTCGTCGAGGATGACCGACTGCGCGATGTGGGTCGCGAGCTGCGGATGGCCCTTCGCCACCGGCACCGGGCGCGGGCCCCAGCCTTCGTCGGCCGGCGGGAACTCGGTCGCGGTACCGAGCGCGAAAGTCGGGATCAGGTCGGTCGAGAACGCCGAGGCGTGGTCGTTATAGACGACGATCGCCACGTCCGGCTTGATGTCGCGCATCCATTGCTGCGAGCGCTCGAAGCCCGAGAAGACGCGCTTCCAATACGGCTCTTCCATCTTGTTGTTGTCGATTGCGGCGCCGATGGCCGGGACGTGCGACGATCCGATACCTGCAATGATCTTTGCCACGGGTCACTTCCGCTTCTTTGAGGACTTGGATTTCGATTTGGCCTTCGCCTTGGCCTTCTTCGCCGGCTTGGGCTTCGCCTTTGCCTTCTTGGCGGGCTTCGCCTGCGTGGCGCCGCCTTCAACGCTGAGGCTGTAGGCTTTGTTGCTGCCGGTACGCGACCGGTTGCCTTCAACCGAACGGCCCCCCGCCAGCATCATGTCGGCGTAGGCCTGCTGCGTGTTGCCGGTCATCACCGCGGCGAGGTGCTGGAACGAATGACCGTCGGTCGCGCCGAGCTTGGCGGTGAAGTAGATGTTGGCGCCGAGTTCCAGCATACGGTTGTAGTCGCGCGTCAGAATCGCTTTCTCCTGCTCGGGCGACATGTGGAACTGCTTGATGTAGCCCGCCTCGTTGGCCTTGAAGGCCTTGCGGTTCTCGTCCTTCATCAGCGACATGCAGAACGAGTTGATCGGATAGCCTTCGCGGGCGCGATCGGCGTCGAAGACGAAGGTTCCGGGGATGTCGTCGTAGGGTTGCTCTCTGCGAGCCATCGGCAGTCTCCACTCAAAAACTGCGCGTCATTGCTGCGCGGCAGCCGATTTGTTTCGTCTTTCCGGCGCCTCCGGACGGTGCTCGACCGGCGCCGGATAGCCGTTCGATATATCGAGCGCAGGATGCGATTGCAACGCGGCGGCCAGAAACCCGCACCGCGTGCTTTCGACCTATTCTAGGCTCGTTCCGGGGTCAGAACTAGGACCAATAAAGCTTCATCGGATTGTCTACCAGCAGCTTCTGCTGGAGCGCCGGCGTAGTCGCGATCTTCGGAATAATGTCGACCAGCACACCGTCGTCCGGGGCTTCCTTCTTCATATTGGGATGCGGCCAGTCGGTTCCCCAGATCACCCGGTCGGAAAACTTCTCCACGAGTGCCTTCTGGAAAGGCACAACGTCGTCATAGGGCGGGCCGGCGATGGTCATGCGCTCCGGACAGGTCGCCTTCACCCAGAAATTCCTGTGCTTCTCCATCATTCGGTGGAAGCGCTGGTTTTCAGGATGGTCGACGCCCTTCTTGATGTCCGGGGTGCCCATGTGGTCGACCACCACGATGGTCGGCAGCGAGGTGAAGAAGGACTCCAGCTCCGGCAGATCCGGCATCTCGAAATAGATCACGATGTGCCAGCCGAGCTTGTCCACGCGTTTGGCGATGCGCTCGAGCACGTCGCGCGGGGTGAAATCGACCAGGCGCTTGACGAAATTGAAACGCACGCCGCGCACGCCGGCCTTGTCCATCCACTTGAGCTCGTCGTCGGCCACTTCCTCGCCGACGAAGGCGACGCCCTTGGCCTTGCCTTTCGACGCATCGAGCGCGTCGACCATGGCGCGGTTGTCCTTGCTGTGACAGCTCGCCTGCACGATCACGTTCTTGTCGAAGCCGAGGTAGTCGCGGAGTGCGAACAGCTTTTCCTTCGGCGCGTCGCACGGCGTGTACTTGCGCTCGGGCGCGTAAGGAAATTTGGCCTCGGGACCGAAGACGTGACAGTGCGCATCGACAGCGCCGGGCACCGGCTTGTATTTCGGCTTGGACGGATTGGGATGGAACGGAATGTAGCCGGCACTCATCGGCACGATGGGGAATCTCCTAATAGCCGCGCTCTACCTAGCCCACGCGCGGCGCGGAATGAAACCCCCACCTGGCGGGAAAGGGCGGCCCACTTTTTTTGCGCCGCGGCAAAATCTGCAACCGCACCCGGTTGTGTCCCGGTAGTAATGTGCAGGCCGCCGGCTAGACGCGCTCCAGCGCGAGCGAAACGCCCTGCCCCACCCCGACGCACATGGTCGCGAGCGCGCGCTTGCCACCGGTCGCCTCAAGATGATGGACGCAGGTGAGCGCAAGGCGCGCACCTGACATGCCGAGCGGATGCCCCAGCGCGATGGCGCCGCCGTGCGGATTGACGTGCTCGGCATCGTCGGGAAGCCCGAGCTGGCGCAGACAGGCGAGCGCCTGCGCGGCAAAGGCTTCGTTGAGCTCGATGACGTCGAAGTCGGTGATCTTGAGGCCATGGCGCTCCATCAGCTTCTGGGTCGAGGGCACCGGGCCTATGCCCATGATGCGCGGCGGCACGCCGGCCGCCGCCATGCCGACCACGCGCGCACGCGGCGTCAGCCCGTGCTCCTTCACCGCCTTTTCCGACGCGACGATCAAAGCCGCCGCCCCATCGTTGACGCCCGACGCATTGCCGGCGGTCACGGAGCCAGGCGTGCGGAATGGCGTTTTCAGCTTGGCAAGTTGGTCCAGCGTGGTTTCGGGGCGCGGATGCTCGTCCTTGTCGAACACGATCGGGCCGGCCTTGCCGCCGGGCACCTCGACCGGCGCGATCTCGGCGGTGAAATAGCCGGACGCCAGCGCCTTACCGGCGCGCTGCTGCGAGCGCAGCGCAAAAGCGTCCTGATCCTTGCGCGCGACCTGAAACTCCTCGGCCACGTTTTCGGCCGTGTCGGGCATCTGGTCGACGCCGTACTGCGCCTTCATCAGTGGATTGATGAAGCGCCAGCCGATGGTGGTGTCGAAGATCTCGTTGGTGCGGGCGAAAGCCTCTTGCGCCTTGCCCATGACAAACGGCGCTCGCGTCATCGACTCGACGCCGCCTGCAATGGCGAAATCGATCTCACCCGCCTTGATCGCCTGCGCCGCAGCGCCGACGGCGTTGAGCCCGGACGCACACAAACGATTGACGGTGATGCCGGGAATAGTGCCGGGCAACCCGGCCAGCAGCAGCGCCATGCGCGCGACGTTGCGATTGTCCTCGCCGGCCTGGTTGGCGCAGCCGTAATAGACGTCATCGAGGCGCGACCAGTCGGCCTTCGGATTGCGCTTCATCAGCGCCTTGATCGGGACGGCGCCGAGATCGTCGGTACGCACCTTGGCGAGCGAGCCCGCGTAGCGCCCGATCGGCGTGCGGATGGCGTCACAAACAAAAGCATCGCCCATGGCTGTCTCCGAAAATTTGTTATAGTCTATACCTATCAAGCCGGATCGACGCATCCTTGCGGACGTTCGGTGCGGCGTGGCCTCGCTTGACCGGTGGGGTGCGAAGGTGCCATCCCAAACAGCATAATCCAGGTGGGCGAAGTTATGTCCAATTCTGTTTCGGCAGCAAAGGGATCGTCGAAAATGCCTGATCTGCCCGCATCGCTCGCGGCGGAACAGCGCGGCGATATCGCGATCCTCCGCCTCAACCGCGCGCAGAAGCGCAATGCGCTCAATGACGAGATCGTGCTCGGACTGGAGGCGTTCTTCGCAGGGCTCCCCGAGAGCGTGAAAGCCATCGTGCTGCACGGCGCCGGCGATCATTTCTCCGCCGGCCTCGATCTCTCCGAGTTGCGCTCGCACGACATCAGCGAAGCCGTGCATCATTCCTCGTCCTGGCATCGGGTGTTCGACAGAATCGAGTTCGGCCGCGTGCCGGTGGTCGCGGTGCTGCATGGCGCCGTCGTCGGCGGCGGCCTCGAGCTTGCCGCGGCAGCGCATGTGCGCGTCGCCGAGCAGTCAACGTTCTACGCTTTGCCTGAAGGCATTCGCGGCATCTTCGTCGGCGGCGGCGGCTCGGTGCGTATCCCGCGCCTGATCGGCATCTCGCGCATGATGAACATGATGCTGACCGGCCACACCTACAATGCCGACGAAGGCCAGGCGCTCGGGCTGTCGCATCATCTCGCCGCGCCCGGCACCGGCCTCGACAAGGGCATAGAGCTCGCGACCAAGATCGCCGCCAATGCGCCGCTCACCAACTTCGCGGTGATGCACGCGCTGCCGCGTATCGCCGAGCAGGACCGCGCCTCCGGCTATGTGATGGAAGCGCTGATGGCCGCGATCGCCGGCGGTGACGAAGCCGCCAAGAAGCGGGTGAAAGATTTCCTGGAGAAGCGCGCACCCAAGGTCGCGCAGAGCTAGCGAAAAGCGGCGTTGAGTTAGAGCATGACTCTTTATCTTGAGCATGATCCCGATCCGAAAACCGGTGCCCACTTTTCGGGGATCATGCTCTGATGTCGCAGGTCGCGCGTAGCCTCAGCCAGGACGTACCGTTTCGGCCGGTGCGGCTCGGTCCGCGCGATTACACGATCGATCGCAAACCCGACGGCACGATCTACCTCGCCTCGCCACACACGCTGCGCCCCTATCCCGACAAGCTCACCGAGCGGCTGGTGCATTGGGCGACGAAGACGCCCGATACGACCTACATGGCCGACCGCGTGAACGGCGCGTGGCGGCATACCAGCTACGCCGACACGCTGGCACACGTGCGCCGCATCGGCACGGCGCTGCTGAAGCGCAATCTCTCACCCGAGCGGCCGATCGTGATCCTGTCGGGCAACGACCTCGAGCATCAGTGGCTCGGGCTCGCGGCCATGCACGTCGGCATCCCGCATTCGCCGATTTCGCCCGCCTATTCGCTGGTCTCCAGCGATTTCGCCAACCTCAAGTACATCTTCGGCAAGCTCACCCCGGGCATGGTGTTCGTGAACGACGGCGCGCCGTTCGCGCGCGCGATCGAGACGGTCGTTCCCGCCGACGTCGAGATTGTCACCTTGCGCAATCCGCCGCCGGGGCGACGCACGACGAGCTTCGCCGAACTCGATGCAACACCGGCAACCTCCGCGGCTGACGCCGCCTACGCCAAGGTCGGCCTCGATACACTTGCCAAGTTCATGTTCACGTCGGGCTCGACCGGCCAGCCCAAGGGCGTGATCAACACGCAGCGCATGCTGACCTCGAACCAGGCGATGATCCTCACCGCGCTCGCCTACTTCGAAGATGAGCCGCCGATCGTGCTCGACTGGGCGCCCTGGCATCACACTGCCGGCGGCAATCATGACGTCTATCTCGTGCTCTACAACGGCGGCACGTTCTATATCGACGACGGCAAGCCAATGCCGGGCGCGATCGAGGCGACCGTGCGCAACCTGCGTGAGGTGTCACCGACCTGGTACTTCAACGTACCGAAGGGCTTCGAGGCGCTGCTGCCCTATCTTCAGAAGGACGAGGCGCTGCGGCAGTCGTTCTTCAAGAATCTGAAAATCTTGTGGTACGCCGGCGCCGGCATTTCGCAGTACGTCAACGACGAATTCATGCGGATGGCGGCCGAGACCATCGGCCAGCGTATCCACTTCCTGACTGGCGTCGGCTCGACCGAAACGGCGCCGTTCGGTATCGGCCGGACATGGTGGAGCGAACGCGCCGCCAATGTGGGCTTGCCGGGGCCGGGCGTCGGGGCCAAGCTCGTGCCGAGCGACGGCAAGCTCGAACTGCGCTTACGCGGACCCAACATCACGCCCGGCTACTGGCGCGAGCCCGACCTCACCAAGCGTGCTTTCGACGAGGAAGGCTTCTACCGGATCGGCGACGCGGTCGCGTTCGAGGACGCAGATGATCCGGGCAAAGGATTGCTTTTCGACGGACGCATTGCCGAAGATTTCAAGCTCTCCAGCGGCACCTGGGTCTCGACCGGCCGTCTGCGCGCGCGCTTGATCGACGCGTTCGCCCCTTACGTCCGCGACGTGGTGCTGACCGGGCCGGATCGCGACGATCTCGGCGCGCTCGTTTTCCCCGACATCGAGGCCTGTCGGCAGCTTGCGGGCGGCGCGAGCGGCGACGCCGCATCGATCGTCGCCGATGCGCGCGTGCGCCAGGAGTTTGCGGCCCGCCTCGCCCAACTTGGCAAGGAAGCGACCGGCTCATCCAACCGCGTGAAGCGGATCATGCTGATGAGCGCCCTTCCGTCGATGGATCTCGGCGAAGCCACAGACAAGGGCTCGATCAACCAGCGCAACGTGCTCAAGCACCGCGCCGCGTTGGTGGATGAGCTTTACGCCGACCCGCCCTCGCCGCGCGCCATCACTGCCGGCAAGATCTGATCTCACCTCCAACCAAACGGACCCTCATCATGAATCCCAAAGGACATGCAGCGATCGTCACCGGCGGGGGCTCCGGCCTCGGCGAAGGCACCGCCCGCAAGCTTGCGGCCGCCGGCTGCAAGGTCGCGGTCTTCGACATCAATATGGACGGCGCGCAGCGCGTCGCCAGCGCCATCGGCGGCATCGCGGTGAAATGCGACGTCTCGGACGAGGCGTCCACCATGGCTGCCGTCAAGGAAGCCCGCGACAAGCACGGCGCCGCCCGCATCCTGGTCAATTGCGCCGGCATCGGCGGCGGCGCGCGCATCGTCGGCCGCGAAGGCCCGATGCCGCTCGCGCATTTCGCGAAGATCATCAACGTCAACCTGATCGGCACATTCAACGCGATGCGTCTCGTCGCTGCCGAGATGCAATCGCTGCCACCGCTCGAGGCCAACGAGCGCGGCCTGATCGTGATGACGGCGTCGGTCGCCGCGTTCGAAGGCCAGATCGGCCAGGCCGCCTACTCGGCCTCGAAGGGCGGCATCCGCGCCCTCGTGCTGCCGGCGGCGCGCGAACTCGCGCAGCACGGCATCCGCGTCACGGCGATCGCGCCCGGCATCTTCCACACGCCGATGCTCGGCGGCCTGCGCGAGGACATCCAGAAGAGCCTCGCCGAGTCTGTCCCGTTCCCGAAGCTGCTCGGCACGCCCGAGGAATATGCGGCGCTGGTGCTGCACATGGTCGAGAACCGCTATCTCAACGGCGACACCATCCGGCTCGATGGCGCGCTCAGAATGGCGCCGCGCTAGCGCCACGGGCGGTCGAGGAAACTCTAGAGCCGTCGGCGCAAGGACAAAACCATCATGATCTCTAACTCCCGCATCGTCCGCATCGAGTGGCAGCACTGCGATCCGGCAGGCATCGTGTTCTACCCGCGCTACTTCGCGATCTTCGACACGTCGACCACGTACCTGTTCGAGAAAGCGCTTGGCATGACCAAGTTCAATTTCCTCAAGAAGTACGACTGTGCCGGCTATCCGATGCTCGACACGCGGGCACAGTTCCACATCGCCACCAAGTTCGGCGACGACGTCGAGGTGCAGACGAGGATTGCCGAGATCAAGCGCTCGAGTTTCAAGATCGAGCACAAGCTCCTCAAGGAGGGCCAGCTTGCGGTGGAAGGCTTCGAAGTCAGGGTCTGGGTGGGCCAAGATCCTGACGATCCGGCAAAAATGAAGTCCCGCCCGATCCCCGAGGAAGTCGTGGCCAAGCTGTCGGTCTAGGTTCCATGCCCGGCGGGGCGCACGGCTCCGCTATTCCCGCCCAAGTCTTGACAGACCGAGCCTGCCCGTGGCCCCTGCGCAACGGGCCGACAATACGTCAGTAGCCGGGAGGGACTTATGCGACTTGACGCATACACACACTACATCCCGCAGAAATTCCTCGAGCGCATGAACAAGGTCGCCGGCGACCACAAGGACATCGGCAAGCGCATGCGCGGCATCCCCGCGATCTACGACCTCGACGTACGCAAGAAGGTGATCGATCAATTCAGGGACAAAGACTACGCGCAGATCATTTCTTACGCGATGCCGCCGATCGAGCACTTCGCCAAGGGCGATGACATTGTCGAATATCTCAAGCTCATCAACGACGGCTTCGCCGAGCTGTGCGAGAAGAACCCGAGCTATTTCCCCGGCTGGATCGCGCAAGTCTCGCTCGCCGTTCCCGAAGCCAGCATCAAGGAGACCGAGCGCGCACTGAAGATGGGTGCGCTCGGCATCCAGATCTACACCAACGTCAACGACGGGCCGATTGACGGGCCGCAGTACGACCAGTTCTGGGCGCGCATGAACGAACTCAAGTGCCCGATCTGGGTCCACCCCGCACGCGGCGCGAACCATTCCGATTACATCACCGAAAAGAAATCGCTCTATGAAATGTGGTGGACCTTCGGCTGGCCGATGGAGACCGCGACGTTTCTTGCGCGCATGATCTTCTCCAAGAACCTCGACAAGTATCCCGACCTCAAGCTGATCCTGCACCATTTCGGCGCGATCATTCCGGCGCTCGAAGGCCGCGTCGGCTTTGGTATGGACCAGCTCGGCAACCGCACCTCGGACCAGGACTATGCCGCGCTGAGGAACAGCTTGAAGAAGCGCATCTTCGACTATTTCAAATTCGGCACCTGGGTCGACACTGCGACCTTCGGCGGCAAGGGTGCGATGCTGTGCGGGCTTGAATTCTATCCGCACGAGAAGATCATCTTCGCGTCCGACTGCCCGTTCGATCCGGAAAAAGGCACGCTCTATATCCGCGAGACGATCCGCATTCTCGAGGAGATCGACATGCCGAAGGCGAAGCGGGAGGACATCTACGTCCGCAACTTCGAAAAGCTCGTCGGCCGGAAATTCACGAAGTAGACCACGGACGCTGCCTCCGGTCGGCCACAAGTTGCTGAAATGAAAGCCGGGCGCGCTCGCATGGAGCGCGCCTCAAGAACACAGGTTGCGTCATGACGAGTGCGCGCAAACCCGTCGTCGTGGCGGGCGCCGGCCCTACTGGCCTGATGTGCGCACTTGCACTCGGCAGACAGGGCATCCCCGTCATCGTCTGCGAGGCCGAGCCGGCGCTGACGCATGATCTGCGCGCCGGCGCCTTTCATCCGCCGACACTGGAGATGATGGAGCCTTACGGCATCACCGGGCGCATGCTCGAGACGGGCATCCCGGTCCGGCACTGGCAGATCCGCGACCGCAGCGGGCAATACATCGCCGAGTTTGACCTCGGTCTCCTCGCCGACGTCACCAAATATCCCTATCGGCTGCATCTCGAGCAGCACAAGCTCACGCCGATCCAGCTCGACATCATCCGGGAGGAGACGGCCGCCGATGTCCGCTTCGGCCATCGCGTGACCGACGCCAGCCAGCACGCCGACGGCGTCACCGTGACGATCGAGGCCAATGGCAACCAGCGCAAGATCGAAGCGTCCTGGCTGATCGGCGCCGACGGCGGACGCAGCGTCGTGCGCAAGCTGTCGGGCGTGGAGTTCGAGGGCTTCACCTGGCCGGAAAACTTTCTGGTGGTGAGCACGCCGCACGACCTCGGCGAATACGGTTATCCCTACATGGCCTATGTCTCCGATCCGCTGGAGTGGATCGCGCTGTTCCGCATGCCGCATGAGGGTCCGCCGGGGATCTGGCGCCTCGCCTTCCCGGTGACGGAAAATGAGACCGGGGACGAAGCCCTCGCCGATGAAAGCGTCGAGCGCCGGATGCAGGGCTTTCAGCCGCGCGCCGAGCGCTGGGACGTCAGGTACAAGAGCATCTATCGCGTGCACCAGCGCGTGGCGGGAAGCTTCCGCGCCGGACGCATGCTGCTCGCGGGCGACGCGGCGCATCTCAACAATCCGCTCGGCGGCTTCGGCCTCAACAGCGGCATCCACGACGCCATCAACCTGTGCGACAAGCTCGGCTCAGTGTGGCGCGGAGAAGCGAACGCGGATCTGCTCGATCTTTATTCGCGCCAGCGCCGTGCCGTGACCGTCGAGCAGGTGCAGGAAATGTCGATCCGCAACAAGCGCACGCTCGAGGAAAGCGATCCAGCCCTCCAACAAGAGCGCCTGGCCGAACTGATCGCCACCGCGCGCAACCCCGCGCTCGCCCGCAAGCACGTGTTTGCGTCCTCGATGCTGCTCGGATTGCAGCGGGCCGCGCAAATCAGGTGAACGGCCTGTGGGTAGCGCGTCCCTGACATGAAAACCCCCAGTCCGATCTGCTAGCGTCCGGCCCATGACTGCTGTCCCGCTCCCGCGCCAGCCTGACCCCGCGCCTGATACCGCACGGGTCACGCCGATGATGGAGCAGTATCTCGAGATCAAGCGCGCTAACCCGGACTGCCTGCTGTTCTACCGGATGGGTGACTTCTACGAATTGTTCTTCGAGGATGCGGAAATCGCGAGCCGCGCACTCGGCATCGTGCTGACCAAGCGCGGCAAGCATCTCGGCGCCGACATCCCGATGTGCGGCGTTCCGATCGAGCGCTCCGACGACTACCTGCACAAGCTGATCGCGCTCGGCCACCGCGTCGCCGTATGCGAACAGCTCGAGGATCCAGCCGAGGCCAAGAAGCGCGGCAACAAAAGCGTAGTCAAGCGCGACGTCATCCGCCTGGTCACCCCGGGCACGCTCACCGAAGACACGCTGCTCGACGCCAAGCGCAACAATTACCTGCTGGCGATCGCGCGCTCGCGCCCGACCGATCAGATCAACCGCTTCGGCCTTGCCTCGCTCGACATCTCGACCGGCGAATTCCGCATCACCGAAAGCGAGGCGGCGAACCTTTCCGCCGAGATCGCACGCATCGAGCCAGGCGAGATCCTTGTCTCCGACGCGCTCTACGGCGACCCCGAGGTGGCGCCGTTGCTGCGCTCGCTGCCGGCGGTGACGCCGCTCGCGCGCGACGTGTTCGACGGCGCCAGCGCCGAGCGCCGCCTTGCCTCGTATTTCGCGGTGGCGACGACGGACGCGTTCGGCGCGCTGTCGCGCCTGGAACTCACGGCCGCCGCCGCCTGCGTCACCTACGTCGAGCGCACCCAGCTGGGCAAACGCCCGCCGCTGTCGCCGCCGCAGCGCGAGCTCGCCGGCGCGACCATGGCGATCGACGCGGCGACGCGCGCCAATCTCGAATTGATGCGCACGCTCGGCGGCGAGCAGAAGGGCTCCGTGCTCGACGCCATCGACCGTACCGTTACGGCTGCGGGCTTCCGCCTGCTGGCGCAGCGGCTGGCGGCCCCCCTCACCGACCCCGCCGCCATCGCCGAGCGGCTCGATGCCATCGAGGCGTTCGTGGCCGATCCGATGCTCCGGCCCGACGCACGCGCACGCCTGGCAGCGGCACCCGACATTGCGCGCTCGCTGGCGCGGCTCGTGGTTGCCCGCGGCGGGCCACGCGATCTCGCCGCCATCCGCGACGGCCTCGACGCAGCGGGAGCGCTCGGCAAGCGGCTTGCGGAATTGACGAGCCCGCCGACGGAAATCGCAGGCGCGATCGAGGCGCTGCAGCGGCCCAACCCAGCGCTCGCGCGCGAACTGGCCGCAGCGCTCGCCGATGAATTGCCCGCGTTCAAACGCGACGGTGGCTTCGTGCGCGCCGGCTACGACGCGGCGCTCGACGAGGCGCGTGCGCTGCGCGATGAATCGCGGCGCGTGATCGCGGCGTTGCAGGCGCGCTACGCCGACGAGACCCAGGTCCGAGCACTGAAGATCCGCCACAACAACGTGCTCGGCTATTTCGTCGAGGTCACCGCGCAGCACGGCGACAAGCTGATGGCGCCGCCGTGGAACGCAACCTTCATCCATCGCCAGACGCTGGCCGGCCAGGTGCGCTTCACCTCGAGCGAGCTCGGCGAACTGGAATCGAAGATCGCCAGCGCCGCCGACCGCGCACTCGGGCTCGAGCTCGAGATCTTCGAGCGCCTCGCCGCCCAGGTCACCGCGGCGGCCGACGCCGTCAAGGCGGCGGCGCAGGCGCTCGCCACCATCGACGTCGCGTCGAGCCTTGCGATGCTGGCGGTCGAGCGCAAATACGTGCGCCCACGGGTCACGCACGGCCTCGACTTCCAGATCGACGGCGGCCGGCATCCGGTGGTCGAGCAAGCGCTGAGCGATCCGTTCGTCGCCAATAACTGCACGCTGTCGCCGCCCGCGGGCGCAGCCGCCGGCCGCATCTATCTCGTGACCGGCCCCAACATGGCGGGCAAGTCGACGTATCTGCGTCAGAACGCGCTGATGGCAGTGCTCGCGCAGATGGGCAGCTTCGTGCCGGCCGCGCAGGCGACCATCGGCGTCGTCGACCGACTGTTCTCGCGCGTCGGCGCGGCCGACGATCTTGCGCGCGGGCGCTCGACCTTCATGGTCGAGATGGTCGAGACCGCGGCGATCCTCAACCAGGCCGGTGAGCGCTCGCTCGTCATCCTCGACGAGATCGGCCGCGGCACCGCGACCTTCGACGGCCTGTCCATCGCATGGGCGTCGATCGAACATCTGCACGAGACCAATCGCTGCCGCTCGCTGTTCGCCACGCATTTCCACGAGCTGACCGCGCTCGCGACACGCCTGACGCGGCTCACCAATGTGACGGTGCGTGTGAAGGAATGGCAGGGCGACGTCGTGTTTCTGCACGAGGTCGTGCCCGGCGCCGCCGACCGCTCCTACGGCATCCAGGTGGCGAAGCTCGCCGGCCTGCCGGCGCAGGTGATCGAGCGCGCCAAGCTCATCCTCGCCGAGCTCGAAGCCGAGGACCGCACCTCGCATGCGCGCCGGCTGATCGACGACCTGCCGCTGTTCGCGGCCGCATCCCGCGAGGCGGGTCTTGCCGAGGATCCGCGCGAAGCGATCATTGCGGCGCTCGCCGCGCTCAACCCCGATGAGATGTCGCCGCGCGACGCCATCGAGGCGCTCTATGCGCTCAAGGCGAAATTGCCGAAGGTGCGCTAGCGTTGCGCAATCGGGGGCGTACCGCCAAGCGCGATATGCCCTGCCAGATAGCCGGCAATGAGCACAAGCACGATCTTACTCGCCACGAACACGACCCCGCGAAGAGTCGAGGTTGGACGGGGGTCATTCGCGACCGACGCCCGACGTGCTCGGCGGGCGCGAACGCTCCGCGTCTCGCTTTTCCAGCGAGCGGGCGTCCACCGCCATCGCGATGCACTCGAGCAGCTCGACGTAGCTCGGCATGCCGCCGAGCGTCGTCTCGCTGACGCAGCGATTGCGGTCGGCCGCGTCGGCAGTCGGCCAGCGCGCCGCCAGATCGCGGCGCGCGCTTGCTTCCTGTTCGAGGCAGCCGTCCAGGGTCGTCTGAGCACCCAAGCTCTGCGAGGCAGCGTCGCGACAGCTTGGCTCGATGTTGAGCTGCGGAACCTCGTCCGCTGCAACGGCAACATCGGCAAGAACCGTCACCGCAGTCACGAGGAGCCATCGAGTGACGAGAGCCTTGAGAGCCGATCGCATGGCAGCACCTCCTTCTGGTTCAGGTGACGGAACCGGCGCGGATGACACACCGGAAGCCGACGTGGCACGTGGACGTATCGATCGGCTGCGGGAAGCGCGCGGCCGGGCGATAGCGGAAGCAGTAATTGAGCGCGCACAGGTGTGAGCCGCCCTTGAGCACCTTGCGGGGAATGCGGATGGCGGGTTGGCGCGGATCATAGCTTTCGCGCTTGAAGCCGCCGCGCGGATCCTGCGGCACGCAGCACGCCTTGGGCGGCACGTCGCCAGCGTGGCGCGGCTGGTACCAGTCCGCGGTCCATTCCCACACGTTGCCGATCATGTCGTGGATGTCATAGCCGTTCGCGGGATATGCGCCGACCGGTGACGTACCTTCGTAGCCGTCCTGCGCCAGGTTCTGCCACGGGAACTCGCCCTGCCAATAGTTCGCCATGAATTGCCCGGCGGGTGCAGCCTCACTGCCCCACGCGAACTCCGCGCCATCGAGCCCGCCACGCGCCGCGTATTCCCACTCGGCCTCGGTCGGCAGATCCTTTCCTGCCCATGCCGCGTAGGCCGCGGCATCGCGATAAGAGACATGCACCACGGGGTGAAAATCGAGATCCTCGATCGTGCTCTGCGGGCCCTGCGGGTGCCGCCAGTCGGCGCCGCGGGTGTAGACCCACCAGTTGCGGATGTCGTTGAGGTCGATGCGCTGGAACGGCTTCACGAACACGAGCGAGCTCGGCAACAGCTTGTCCGGAACGGCACCGGGATAGTCGCGCGGATCGGCCGGAAGTTCGGCGGTCGTGACATACCCCGTCGCCGCGACAAACGCCTTGAACTCGACATTGGTGACGAGGTGGCGATCCATCCAGAACGGGCCGACAGCGACGCGATGCGCCGGCCCTTCTTCCGGATAGTGCTTGTCGGAGCCCATCCAGAATTCACCGGCGGGAACGAGCGTCATGCCCGCGTAACGCGCGCCCTTGGGACGCGCGCTTGCTGCGGCGGGTACAGCCGGAAGTGTTTTGGCGATCCCCCCGCTCATCGCCGCTACGCGTGCCGGACCTTGCGCAAGTGGAACGCGCAGCCGACCAGCAGCCCGCCGAACACGATGGAATAGATGCCGATGGCCCAGATCAAAGCCAGTGCACCGGCACCGGGTGACGTAAGGATGAATCCGCCGAACAGGACCGACACCACGCCGGCCGCGACCAGCCACCACTCGACGCCGACTTCCTTGCGCAGCGCGAATGCACCGACGATCTCGAACACGCCGTGGATAACCGCCCAGATGCCGATGAAGAGGGCCAGCACGAGCGCCGTGAGGCCCGGCCACAGCAACGTGACGGCACCGGTGGCGATGCCCAGGAGCCCGATCAGCACTAGCCACCAAGTCGGGATGGCCTTGGCGCGTCCGGTTGCCGCCGAGAAGAGCGCGATGATGCCGTCGGCGAGCGCATAAGCGCCGTAGACAAGGATCAGCACCGCGAGCGTGAGCCCGGGCGAGACCAGGGCGACAATGCCGAACAGGATGGCGGCAACGCCGCGCAACAGCACCGTCCACCATGATCCGGCGGAGGTGGGCAGAAAGTGCGAATGATCATGAGTCAGAGTAGTCATGGCGAACTCCCGACGGTTGAGGGTTGGCGCTCAAAAGGAAAAACGCTGCGCCAATCGCGTTTCATGTCGACGATGAGCCAGTTGCGCGCGACCGCCTCGTCGAGCGCCTTGTCGAGCTTGCCGACGCGCGAGCGGCGGTCGTAGGCGAATTCACGTGCGGCATCGGTGTGGTGGACGAGCGCGGCGAGGCGTGCGCCCTCGCCCGCGGCCGTCCACTGCAGCATTTGCAGGTCGCCGTCGGAATTGCCGAAGGCGAGGATCAGCCGGCGGCCGATGAAGCGGTTGATGCCGACCGGCTTGCCGGGGCCGTCGTTGATGAACTCGACCTTGCCGACCTTCGCGAGCTCCGGCCGGCCCTCTGCATCGAGCCGGAATTGCGTGACCCCGGAGGACCCGATGACATGCTCGGGCGGAATGCCATAGACCGCTTCGGTCCATGGCCGCATGAATTCGACGCCACCGCCGGACACGATGTAGGTCTTGAAGCCGTTGGCGCGCAGATAGCCGAGCAATTCCAGCATCGGCTGATAGACGAGCTCGGCATAGCGGCGGGCAAAGCGCGGATGGCGCGCCTCGGTGATCCAGTCGCGTACGATCGCTTCGAACTGCTCGGTGCTCATGCCGGCGTGGGTCGCCGCGATCACCTCGAGCAATCCGTTCTCGCCGACCGCCGCGACCGCATCCATGTCGAATTCGAGCAGACCCTTGAACGGCTGCTTGGTCTGCCATTCGGGATGCTGCGTGGCCATGGCGCGCACGCGGTCGAAGGCGAAGGCGAGCTGGAAATAGAACGGCTGCTCGACCCACAGCGTTCCGTCGTTGTCGAAGGCTGCAATGCGCTGCGCGGGGGGAACGAAATCCGGTCCGTCCTCGCGCGTGACGCGGGTGACGAATTGCGTGATCGCGGTCTTGGTGGCGCCAGCATTCCATGACGGCAAGGCGTCGCCGGACGACTGCGCCGCCTCGCCGCTAGCCGCAAGGAGGCTGAAGAGCAACGCGGCGGCGCTTTTGGTCACTGCAATTCGCACCATCCGAGAGCCTCGCATCACCGTTATTTGACCAGAGCATAGAGGCGGCACCGCGCAAGAAAGCGGCGCCCTTTGCCTGAGGCAATTATCCGCGCAAAGGCGCCGCAAACGATTGGACCGTGGTCCAACGCCCCTGTTTTTCGGGCATCCGCCGGCGCGGCCTCCCACACCGCAGGCGGATCGCTCAACTTTCAGCGAATGCGATCCATTCGGTTCACAGAGCAGCAGCGCATGGGGCAGGACCGGGCGGATTTGAGCGAACCCTTGCAGTCACAGCGACACCTGTTCTTTACCGCCGGGTTCTTGAATGGACGCGATCCGACCAACCACAACTTCTGGTTCAAGAGGCGAACGCAACTTCCAACTCAAAAAGGCGTTGGTGATGAGCACGAGTGCCACGCTCGCTCCAGAACGGTGGCGGCTCTCTCAAGCAGCGGGCGACGCCCGGCTGTTCCTGGCGGTTGCCGTCGCCTATTGGGTCGGCGCCGAAATCGCTTTCGCGATCGGCACGCTGTCGGACCGGATTTTCGCGCCGTTCTGGCCACCCAATGTCGTGCTGTTCTACGCCCTGTTGGTGACGCCGCGGCCACGCTGGTGGTTGTGCATCGCCGCCACCCTGCCCGCACATATTCTGGTCGAGCTTCAGGTCGGCATGGGCGCGCCGGGGATCATCGTGGCGTTCGTGACCAACTGCCTGGTTGCGGTCGCGAACGCCGCCCTTGTTCTGCGCTATCTGCGCGCGCCACCCTGGTTCAACACACTGAGCAAGGCTGCGCTCTATGTGCTGATCACCGGGTTGATCGTGCCGAGCGTGTGCGCGCTCGGGGGCGCGTTCGTGCAGATCGCCGGCGGCGGCGCGCTGTCCAATTACGTGCAGTACTGGACGCAATGGTACGCCGCCAATGCGCTCGGCAGCCTGACGCTTGGCTCGGTCGCGATGCTTTCGCTCGGCGAACGGCGGGCAACCCCCCGTGGCGGCGGACGCGAAATCGAGACGATGTTCATCGCGCTCGCGCTGATCGCGGTCTGTGCCATAGCATTCGAGCTCAGCACTGCGCCCACGGCCGGCGTCTTTGTGCCGACCCTGCTCTACCTGCCGCTGCCGCTCATCCTGTGGTCGGCGCTGCGGCGCGGCGCCAGCGGCGCCTGCACCGCCGTGTTGCTTGTGACCGTGGTTCTGGTCTGGCGCACGCTCAACGGGCCGGGCCTGTTCGGCACACGCGATCCTGAAACCAACGTGTTTGCCCTGCAGCTGTTCCTGCTCAGCCTGTCGGCGCCAATGCTGTTGCTCGGCGCGGCCATCGACGAAACGCGCCAGACCGCTCATGCCGCACGCGAGAGCGAGGGGCGCATGAGCTTCGCGGCAGCCTCGGCCAACATCGGCCTGTGGGAGTACAATCTCGAAACGGCGCGGTTCTGGGCGACCGACCATTGCCGCGCCCTGTTCGGCATCGCGCCTGGTACGCCGCTCACGCGGGATGTCCTGCTGCAGAGCGTGAGCTGCGAGGATCGCATCGCCGCCGCCGACGCAATGCGCACGAAGATCCTGCCCGACAAGGCCACCGAACATGAGTTCCGCGTCAAACTTCCAGGGGGAGGCGTACGCTGGATCCACGCTCACACCCAGGTCCATCACGACGACGACGGCCTGCCGGCGCGCATCAGCGGCGTGTTCACCGACGTCACCGCCCGCAAGGACTCGGAAGCCGAAGCCGACTTGCAGCGATCCGAGCTCGCGCACCTGACGCGGGTGTCGGTCATGGGCGAACTGTCGGGCGCGCTGGCGCATGAGCTCAATCAGCCGCTCACCGCCATCTTGCTCAACGCCCAGGCCGCACGCCTGATGCTGCAGCAGGACCCGCCGCCGATGGACGAGGTTCGGCAGATCATCGACGATATCGTCGACGAGGACACTCGCGCCGGCGAGGTCATCACCCGCCTGCGCCGGCTGCTGACCAAGGGCGCATCCAAGGCCGAAGCGGTAGACCTCAATGAGGTCGTACGCTCGGCGATGCGGCTGTTGCGCAGCGAGTTGATCAACCGCCGCATGCGGCTCGGGCTTCACCTCGCGCACAATCTGCCGCCTGTCCATGGCGATCCGGTGCAACTGCAGCAGGTGTTCCTCAACCTGATGATGAACGCCATGGACGCGATGAACGACACGCCAGGCTCGCAGCGCAACATCTCGGTGATGACGCAGCTGATCGAGGACCGCTACGTTGGTCTGTCGGTCTCCGACCGTGGCCACGGCATCGCGCCCGAACACGCGACAGCGGTGTTGCAGCCGTTCTTTTCGACCAAGACGCACGGATTGGGGCTTGGCCTGTCGATCTGCTCGACCATCGTGCGGGCACATCGCGGCGAGCTCACCGTCATCAACAATCCCGATCTCGGGGCGACCGCGGCCGTCACATTTCCGGCCGAGCCCCTCGAAGCAGCGGAGGCAGCACAATGATCGACATGCAAGGGATCGCTTTCGTGGTCGACGACGATGCGGCAGTACTACGCTCGATGGCGCGCATCCTGCACGCCGCCGACATCGAGACGCGGACGTTCCAGTCTCCGGCTGAATTTCTCGCCCAGCACGACCCACAAGTGCCGGGCTGCGCCCTGCTCGACGTGGCGATGCCGTCGCTCGACGGCCTGCAGCTGCAGATGGCGCTGATCGAGCACGGCATCGAGCGGCCGATCATCTTCGTGACCGGCCAGGGCGACGTCCCGACGAGCGTGCGTGCCATGAAGGCCGGCGCGGTGGACTTCCTGACCAAGCCGGTAAAGGCCGAACTTCTCATCGCGGCCGTGCGCCGCGCCTTCGAGCGTGACGTGCAGAGCCGGCACGTACGCGGCCTGCGCTGCTCGATCGAGGCGCGGATCGCGCAACTCACGCCGCGCGAGCGCGAAGTGCTCACCCACGTGGTGGCGGGTCGGCTCAATAAGCAGATCGCCGGCGATCTCGGCACCGTCGAGAAGACGATCAAGGTGCACCGCGGGCGCATGATGGCGAAGATGGGTGTGCGTACCGTCGCCGACCTGGTGCGCGTCGCCGCACAGGCCGGTATCGGACCACAGCTTTGAGCGACACTGTTTCCGCCGTTGGCCGCAGGTCCAACTGGACCCCAGCTCTTCCGGCGAACATGGTCGCGTCCATGCTCAACACAGGAACAAGCATCGCCGTGGTCGACGACGACCTGCCGGTGCGCAAGGCATTGGTCCGCTTGCTGGGCGCGCGCTGCTTCAAGGCAGTCACGTATGGGTCGGCGCAGGAATTCATCAACTCGCTTGCCCGCGGAGTGCCGGAGTGCCTGATCGTGGACCTGCAGATGCCGGAGATGACAGGGCTCGAGCTGCAGCATCATCTCGACCGCGTCGGAGTGCATATTCCGACGGTCGTGATCACGGCCTATGACGAACCGGGCATTCGCGACCAGTGTCTTGCCGCTGGCGCGTTGGCGTATCTGATCAAGCCGCTCGATGAGAAGCGTCTCATTTCCGTGGTCGCCAAGGCGCTCGCAACGATGCCGCGCCCGCATGCGCTCGCTCGGGGGTAGGGCCTAAAGGCCAATATCGGCAGTCGCGACCGCGGACCAACGTCTGGCCATCCAAAAGAAGGAGGCCAGAAATGACCGACAAAATCGGATTGGAAGCGATCTCACGCCGACGAGCATTTTCTCTCGTGGGACTGTCGATCGCCGCCGGCCTCGCGACACCCTTCATCTTTGCGGCGTCCAATGCCGAGGCTGAGACGGTGGGCATGGACCGGCGCCAGGACCGGCGCACAGGCCGTCACGAGCGACGTGACGACCGGCGCACGGGCCGCCAGACCCGACGCACGGAACGACGCAACTGATCACTGATCAATCGTCTAGCGATTGGCCTGCATCTTCACGTCGACGGGCGGACCGCTTTTGATGGTCTGGTAGACGACGCAGTAACGCTCGGTCAGCTTCAGGAGCTGGTCGAGCTTTTCCTGCGGCTCGTCGGTGGCGACGTCGAAGCGGAGCCGGATCTGCGCAAAGCCGACCGGCGCGTCCTTAGTGACGCCGAGCGTGCCGCGGAAATCGAGGTCGCCCTCGGCGGAGACGTGGCCCGACTTGAGCTTGATGTCGAGCGCGGTCGCCACCGCCTTCAGGGTCACGCCGGCACAGGCGACCAGCGCCTCGAGCAGCATGTCGCCCGAGCACAGTTCCATGCCCGACCCGCCCGTGGCCGGATGCAGGCCGGCAACCGCGAGCGCACGCCCGGTCTCGACCTTGCAGGCGATGTGCGTGTCGTCGATCGCGCCCTTGGCGCGCAGGGTGATGAAGGCGGCCTTGGCGTCGGTCTTGTAGCGGTCCTTGATCGGCGCCTGCATTGCGCGCAGTTCGGCGGCATCCATGTCGATAACTCCTATGCCCGTGTTCTTGATTGCGGTCCGGTGGGGGTGGAACAGATAATCGGTTCGCGCCGAAAAGATTAGGCCCCTGCCCTCACTATGGCGTGAGCACGAGGCGGCCGATCACCTTGCCGGCGCGCAGCTCGCCGAGCGCACTGTCCGCCTGCGCCAATGCGCGCGTGGCGACCGGCAACGACGGCAGGCCCGTGCGCTTGACGAGGTCGAGCAGTTCCTTGAGCTCGGCGAGGCTGCCGACGTAGGAGCCTTGCACGGTCATGGCCTTGAGCGGAAACAGCGGCGTCGAGATGGTGATGTCGCCGCCAAACAGGCCGACCACGACCAGACGGCCGCCCTTGGTCAGGCTGTCCACGCCGAGCCGCACCGTCGTTCCCGCGCCGACAAGATCGATCGCCGACCACGCGCCGCCGTTGGTGAGCTTCATGATCTGCTTGGCCGCGTCCTCGGCCTTGCCGTCCACGGTCGCCATCGCGCCCGCCTGCATCGCCGCGTCGCGCTTGGTCTCATCGATATCGACGACGATGGCGCCCGGGCTGCCCATGGCTTTGGCGAGTGCAAGGCACATCAGACCGAGGCCGCCCGCGCCGATGATGACGACGGGTTCGCGTTGCAGCGTTGGCCCAAGCTTCTTGAGCGCGCCGTAGGTAGTGACACCGGAGCACGCGAGCGGCGCCACCTTGTCAGCCGGCAGGCTGCCGTAGTCGAGCAGGTAGCGTGCGTGCGGCACCATCACGTGGTCACTGTAGCCGCCGTTGGCGAAGACGCCGAGAAAGCGCGGCGCGAGGCACAGCTGCTCGTCGTCAGCCTTGCAGACCTTGCAGGTGCCGCAGCCGATCCAGGGATAAACGAGCCGCTTGTCGCCGACTTTCACGCCCTGCGTTTCGGGCCCGAGCGCGATCACTTCACCAACGATCTCGTGCCCCATGGTGAGTGGCAAATTGATGCCGCGGTCGAGCAGGTTGATCTTCTTACCACTGCCCATGTCGTAGTGGCCGTCCCAGATGTGCAGGTCGCTATGACAGATGCCGGCGGCAATGGTCTTCAGGAGCACCTGCGTCCCGGCGGGCTTGGGCGTAGGTCTCTCCATGCGCTGCAGAGGCGCGCCGCATTGGCAGACGTCGAAGCTGATCATGGCGAGGGTCCCGCGATTAAGGCGCCAAGATAGCGCCGGCGGGCTCAGTTCACCACCAATGTGAGGTGGCCTGCCCGGCCTTTTCGGGTTCCCGGGCGGGCTTCTTCTCGGCAATACGTTCGAGCGAACGATCGAGCGCGGCCATCACCCGGCGCTTGGCGAAATCAAAGGCTGCCGACTGGCGGTCGCGCGGGCGCGGCAGGTTGGTGACGATGTCCTCGAGCACGCGGCCGGGCCGCGGACGCATCACGACCACGCGGTCGGCGAGCACGATCGCCTCCTCGACGTCGTGGGTGACCACGATCAGCGTCGGCTTGGTGTCGGCCCAGAGATCGAGCAGGTGATCCTGCAGGTCGACGCGGGTGAAGGCGTCGAGCGCCGAGAACGGCTCGTCGAGCAGCAGCACCTCGGGACGTGTGACGAGGGCGCGCGCAATCGCGACGCGCTGCGCCTGGCCGCCCGACAGTTCGCGCGGCCAGACGTTGGCCTTGTCGGTGAGGCCGACGCGGTCGATCGCTTCGGCGACCCGGCGCACGCGCTCGGCCTTCGGCACATGATTGAGGCCGAATCCGACGTTTCCGGCGACGGTGAGCCAGGGCAGCAGCCGCGGCTCCTGGAAGATCATGCCGATCTTCTCGTGCGGGGCCAGAATGGTCTCGCGGTTGAGCGTGACGCTGCCCTGCGTCGGCGTGTCGAGGCCGCTGATGGCGCGCAGCAAGGTGGACTTGCCACAGCCTGAGCCGCCGACCACGGCGACGATCTCGCCGATCTCGACATTGAGCGACACGCGGTCGAGCGCATGCACGCCGTTTGCATAGGTCTTGCCGACGCGGTCGATGGTGAGCATCAGGCTTCCTGCTGCCGTGCGCCGAAGGAATCTTCCCAGCGCAGCAATGGATTGGTGACAGCTACGACCAGCCAGTCGGTGAGCTTGCCGAGAATAGCGAAGGCAACGATGGCGGCGACGATCTGCGCCGGCTTGCCGAGCTGCTGGCCGTCGATCAGCAGGAAGCCGAGGCCGGTCGAGGCGCCGAGGAATTCGGCGGCAACGACGAACATCCAGCCGAGACCGAGCCCAGCGCGCAACGAGATCACGTAGGCCGGCAGCACTGCCGGCAGCAGGATGCGGCTGATCATCTCGAAGCCCGACAGGCGGAACACGCGGCCGACTTCGACGATCTTGCGGTCGACCGAGACCACCGCGCCCATGACGCCAAGATAGACCGGGAAGAACACGCCCACCGCGATGAGGATGACCTTCGAGGCTTCGAAGATGCCGAACCAGAGAATGAACAGCGGCACCCAGGCGATCGAGGAAATCGCGCGCAGCGCCTGCAGGGTCGGATCCACCAGCCGGTTCGTCAGCGCGGAATAGCCGGTGATCGCGCCGGCGATGGTGCCGGCGAACACGCCGACGCCGAAACCGGCGGCGACCCGCAGCGAGGTCGCCAGCGTATGACGCTGCAGCTCGCCGGTGCGGGCGAGCTCGAAAAACATATCGAAGATC
>Ga0105245_10000697_pt1 | contig 30232 bp, 30 predicted proteins | sample KBSM54metaG_FD_81523 | JGI IMG/M metagenome (GOLD analysis project Ga0105245, IMG submission 81523) | Miscanthus rhizosphere microbial communities from Kellogg Biological Station, Michigan, USA - KBS M5-4 metaG | ecosystem: Host-associated > Plants > Roots > Rhizosphere > Soil | place...
CTGTAAAGACAGATTCTCTTTCTCGATGCTCACGCAACCGTCAGTATCGGCGTTCGGGGCATTGCTGTCAATCTCTTCCTCTTTTCATCTCTTTGCCTCTTCTGGCCCCGCAGGAGTTCCTCACCACCAGATCGAAATTTAGGAGGATGTCTCGCGCCGGTAGTCTGGGCTCACGCAGCCGATCCAGCATGACGCTGATCGCGACGGCGCCTATGCTGGAGCATGGTTGGTGGATTGTGGTGAGGGGAACAGAGAGCAGGCTGGCGTACTTGACGTCATCAATGCCAACCATGCGCACCTTGTCTGGAACGCTCACGCGCAGCTCCATCAGAGTCCGTTGCAAGCGAGCCGCGGTGAAGTCGTTCGCGCAGACGAATCCATCGGGACGCAGCCGCGCCAGGATGTCCTTGACCTGCGCCCGATCATCTGGTTCGATGCGGCAAACGTGACCTTCGAGAGTAGGAGTCGCAGTCGTGACGGCTTCCTGGTAGCCGGCGGCGCGGGCGTCCACGGTGGGCGCCGAGCCTGGACGGCCGACGAATAACGGACGCTTGCACCCGCTGCGGATCAGATGTTTCGTGATCGCGTAGCCTGCTCGCCGGTTATCGATGCCGACCAGATCATAGCGGCTTCTTTCCGGGTACGATACCAAGTCGCGATCCAGAAGTACCACGGGAATCCCGGCCCGATCGAGCGCCTCGGCGATCGCGCGGTTGATGGCGTCCTTCTGCGGAGTCAACTCCAACGGAGCGAAGAAGACCCCGGATACTTTTTTTGTCACCAACTGGCGGCAGGCTTGCGAGGCCTGCTGTTCCATGTTCGCCTCGTCGCCGAATGAGCTGCCCCAGAGCAGCACGTGCTGGCTGCCGTGTTGCGCTTCCGCCATGCCTCGGCAGATCGGCTCAAAAATCTCGGTCCGCCCCAGTTCCGGGATCAGCAAGCCGAAGGTGTATCCGCGCGCCGCCGCCGCATCGGCACGAACATAGCTGCCCGAGCCGGCGCGGCGCTCAATCAAACCCGCCAGCTGCAGTTCCCGGAGGGCTCGGTTCACGGTCGGCCTGGAGGCGCCAAAGGCTTTGACCAGCTGTGATTCGCTCGGGAGGCGATGGCCCGGCGGATGTTGTCCGGATAGGATCCCGTCTGCCAGTGTTTGCCGGATGACCTCGTATTTCGGCGACGACCCCTGCTGAGTCATAAATCTGATAATACAGGTTGATCCTTTCCCGGGCAAACGGCTTGACTTGCCGATGATGCCGGTTTATATTGCCATCTGCTGGGTCGAGGTGACCGTATTTGTTTCGAAAACCTGGCAATACAGGTTGTGGCTCCCCACTCTGGACTATGAGAATTCAAACACTTGCTTTCGTTTTAGGACTGGCATGGGCAGTGATCCCCGCCGGCGCGCAGATAGCCGAAGAGTTTAATCCTCCTCGTGCGGCCTGCTGTCTCATCAACAACGCGCGAGCGCTCGCCGATCAGCTGCAGGACTGGAATCAACTGAGCCGTTATCATCAGGCCAACCAGCAACTGAAGAAGCAAGCGGCCCCGGCCAATCGAGTGGTCTTCATGGGCGACTCGATCACCGACTTCTGGAACCTGGAGGAATCCTTTCCGGGTAAGCCGTACGTGAACCGTGGCATCGGCGGCCAGACGACGCCGCAGATGCTGGTCCGCATGTATCCCGACGTCATCGAGCTGAAGCCCGCCGCGATGGTGGTGCTGGCAGGCACCAATGACGTTGCCCGGAACACGGGCCCCGAAACCGCGGAAATGATCCAGCAGAACATCATGGCCATGACTGAGTTGGCTCAGCACCACGGAATCAAAGTGGTCCTGTGCTCGGTTCTACCGGTGAGCGACTATCCATACCAGCGGTCGCAAAACGCGCCAGCCGCACCCGCGGGTGCTGGCAGGGGCGGACCTCCGCGCATTGCCGCCAAGATGACGGACAGTCATCCGGCGGGCGACATCCTGAAACTGAATGCCTGGATGAAGGACTACGCCGCGAAGATCGGAGCCGTCTATGCGGATTATTACAGCGCGACGGTGGATGAGCGGGGCTGGCTGAAAGACGCTATCTCCGCGGACGGTCTGCACCCCAACGCCGAAGGCTACAAGGCGATGACGGCCGTGCTGGCCCCCGCGATTCAGAAAGCTCTCGGACAATGAGAATGCGCAGGCTGGGAACGGTCGCAATCGCGGCGCTGGGCGCCGTGGCGATGCTTCCGGCGCAGAGCGGGCTGGAGGGTTGGGTCACGACCTGGACCACGGCTCAGCAGCTTCTAGCCCCTACCGGTCCGCCGCGGCCGGCCAGGCAGAAAGGCCCCGAGGCGTCGAATTTGCCGGCATCGCTGGCTGACCAAACGGTTCGGATGGTGGTGCATATCAGCGTGGGAGGACGCCGCGTGCGCGTGGAACTTTCGAACATGCTGAACGCGCGGCCGCTCGAAGTCGGAGCGGCCCATCTGGCAACCGCCAAGGACGGAGGCGAGATCGCCGACGCGACGGATCGCGTTCTTAAGTTCGGAGGAAGCGAATCCTTCACCATTCCGCCTGGAGCGATTGCGGTCAGCGATCCCGTGGACCTCGAGGTTGCCCCGCTTTCCGACCTCGCGGTCTCGCTGTATCTTCCCCGCGATACCGGTGCTCCCGCCAACCACACGGTCGGGTTGCACACAGCCTACATCTCGAAAGGCAACGTAGCGGGTTCGCGAAGCATGTCTGAAACCACGACTATGTTCGCGTACGCGTGGCTGGCCGGGATCGACGTCGCTGCACCGCGCGATGCATACACAGTGGTCGCGCTGGGCGATTCGATCACCGATGGCTTCGCGACGACGCGGGATGCCAATATGGCCTGGCCGACGCTGCTTGCCAAGCGGCTGAAGGAGAACAAGGCGACGCAACATGTCGCGGTGGTAAATCAAGGAATCTCTGGCAATCAGGTGCTGCGGGATGGCGCGGGAATAAGTGCGCTGGCGCGTTTGGATCGCGATGTCCTCACCCGTCCCGGCGTGAAGTGGGTGATCCTGCTCGAAGGCATCAATGACATCAACATTCGTACCAGACCGAATGGACCGAACCAATTGACGGCCGACGAACTGATTGGCGGCTACCGGCAAATCATTGAGCGCTGTCATGCGCAGGGTATCAAGGTGATGGGAGCCACGCTCACTCCAGCCGTGGGCGTGCCGACCTACTCCGAGCGTGGCGAAGAGGTCCGGGTGGCGGCGAACCGCTGGATCCGGGCGAAAGGGAATTTCGATGCGGTGGTTGACTTGGATGCAGTTCTGCGCGATGCCCAGAGTCCGGCCAAGCTGAAGGCCGAAGCGGATTCCGGCGACCACATCCATCCCAACGACGCCGGCAATCAGACGATGGCCGATGCGTTTGATCTGGGAGTGTTCAAGCAGTGAAGTTCGCCTGTGGTTACAGAAATGAGGGTGTCCCGATGAAACCTATCTTCTTCCTTCTTGCTGCCGCGACGACTTTTGCCCAGACGGCGAAGCAGTGCGCGGATTTGTCCAAGTTCCAGATGCCGGGCGCGATCGTCGAGATCACGCGGGCCGAGATGGTGACTGCGGGACCAGCTCCTGGCGGACGTGGAGGTCCGGGTCCCGTGCTGCCGGCGCATTGCCGCGTGAACGGCATTGTCGACAAGCGCACGGGTGCGGATGGCAAGACCTACGGCATTCGATTCGCGGTGGCAATGCCGGAAAATTGGACCGGCAACTTTCTGCAACAAGGTGGCGGTGGCCTGAACGGAACCGTAGGGGAGCCGATCGGTAATCAAGCCGTCGGAGACAAGCCAGCGCTGGCGCGCGGTTTCGCGGTCGCCAGCAGCGACACTGGACATCAAAGTAGCGGCGGCGGCTTCGACGGCGCCTTCATGCAGGATCAGCAGGCCGCACTAGATTTCGAGTTCGTCGCGATCGGACGGCTGACGGTGCTCGCCAAGCAGATCATCGCAGCGTACTACGGTAAGCCGCCCGCACATTCTTACTACGTCGGATGTTCGACCGGCGGACGCGAGGCGATGCTTATGTCGCAGCGCTATCCGCTGTACTTCGACGGGATCGTGGTGGGCTCGCCCGCGATGCGCACGGGCCATTCGAATCTGGCCACCCGCACCGTGACTGTGGCCTTAAACTCGGTCGCGCCCAAAGATGCGAGCGGAAAGCCAGGACCGGCGCTGACCGATAGCGAGAAGAAAGCCTTTATCGCAAAACTGCTCGACGCATGCGATGCGCGCGACGGCGTGAAGGACGGCATGATCTTCGATCCGGCAGGCTGCAACTTCCGGCCTCGCGATCTCCAATGCCAGGGCGCGAAGGCGGATGGGTGTCTGTCGCCGGAGCAGGTGGCCTCCATTGAAAAAGGCTTCGCGGGTCCCAAGGATTCGCGCGGCAAGCAGGTTTATGCCGGTTGGTTCTACGACACGGGAATCACGGCGCAGGGCGGCGGAATCCCCGGCTTGCTGAATCCCGGCCCGAGCCCCGTCGGTGGTCCCACCGTGGCCACAACTCAGGACGTGGATGCGGAAGCCGCCACTGTGGACAACAATCCGACGGCGCGCATCGGCGATAGCTACAGTTGGGTCAACCTCAACAGCTTCTCTTCCCACGGTGGGAAGCTGATCTTCTATCACGGCGTGAGCGACCCCTGGTTTTCCGCCAAGGACACCATCGATTACTACCAGCGCATGACGGCCGCCAACGGAGGCGCGTCGAAAGTCACGGATTGGAGCCGCCTGTTTCTTTCGCCGGGCATGGGCCATTGCGGCGGCGGCAGCGCGACGCTCGATACCTTCGACATGCTGAGCGCGGCGGTGAATTGGGTGGAGAAGAACCAGGCTCCCGAATCGGTTATGGCTACCGGACGGGCGTTTCCTGGGCGCAGCCGTCCCCTGTGCGCTTATCCAGCGCACGCGCAATACAACGGCTCGGGCAATCGGGAAGATGGCGCGAACTACTCTTGCCGTCAGTAACAAAGGAAGGAAGACGATGAAATCCATCAAAGTGTTGGGCATACTGGCTTGCGTCCTGTGCTTGGGGCAAGCCTTGAACGCGGGTTCTGATCCGATGGTCACGATCAGCACCGGCCAGCTTCGCGGCAGCCCCACGTCGAATGGGGGAGCCGCTTTCAAAAATATTCCTTTCGCGCAACCTCCGGTCGGCAACCTGCGTTGGCGGGAACCGCAGCCGGCAAAAGCCTGGACCGGCGTCCGTGACGCCACCACGATGGGGCCCATGTGCCATCAGAACGACAACCCGCAGTTGCCACACAGCGAAGACTGCTTGCAGCTGAACGTGTGGACGCCGAAGTTTCCCATGACGTCGCCCGTGCCCGTGATGATGTGGGTCCATGGTGGCGGGAACACCGCCGGATCGGGCATAGAGGCTCTCTTCAACGGTGAAGTCCTCGCGAGTCACGGAGTGGTGGTGGTCAACGTCAATTACAGGCTTGGTGTCTTCGGCTTTTTCGCGCATCCCGGGCTGACGAAAGAATCTCCCCACCATGCCTCCGGGAACTATGGCCTGGCCGATCAGATTATGGCCCTGCGCTGGGTGCAGGACAATATCACCAAGTTTGGCGGCGATCCTAAGAATGTCACTATCTTCGGTGAGTCAGCAGGCGCGGGCGACGTCAACGCGCTGATCGCTTCTCCACTCACTAAGGGACTGTTCGTGAGAGTGATCGCACAAAGCGGGCCGGCAGGCGCAGGACTTGCACTGGCCGCCGCGGAAAAGAGAGGTCTGGACTTCGCTGCGAGCCTGGGATTCACCGGTGACGATGCGCTCGCCAAGCTGCGCGGCATTTCCGACACAGAGTTGATCGTAAAGGGCGCTCGGGGAGGCTTGGGAATCACGGTGGACGGCTGGGTGCTTCCCGAGCCCGCCACGAAAATTTATGCCGAAGGCCGCCAGCAAAAGGTGCCGTTGTTGATCGGCAACAATTCCCAGGAGATGCAGCCACGCGGCGCGGCGAGCGATATCCGCCAGATGATTTCGCAACGGTACGGCCCCCTTGCCGATCGTGCGCTAGCTGCGTACGGAGCGAACGGCGCGAACGATCCCCAGCCCGATCCCGAGAATGGAACCGTGATGCTGCAGTTCACCACGGATAATTCATTCCGCTGCGGCACGGTTCAGGAACTGATCTGGCACACCGCCGCGAAGAATACCGGCTACGAGTATCAGTTCTCGCGCACAGTTCACGGCCAGGAAGCGCTGGGCGCGCCTCATGCCTCGGAGATTCCATTTATCTTCGGCACGCTGCCCGTTTGGCAGAATATGCGGAAATACAACGATTCGGACCGAGAGTACGCGCCACAGATGCAGGAATACTGGACCAACTTCGCCAAGACCGGCGATCCGAACGGCGGAAAGCTGGTGAAGTGGCCCAAGTTCGATGCGGCCGCGCGCGCATACATGGACTTCACGGATGCCGGCCCGGTGGCCAAAGAGGGCCTGCGGCGGCAGGCGTGCGATGTGTTTATCGAGAATCAGAAGCGCCAGGGTTTGTAGGACAAAACCATGGAAAAATCGCTTGCGGCCGTCTGGATTGTAATCGCGCTCGGAATGTCGGTCGGGGCGTATGGCCAGAACACGGCGCTGCGCGTGGGCGCGGCCAAAGTGGATGTGACTCCGGCGCAGGCCGACCTGCCGAAGAACTACGACGGCATCCTCGATCACATCTATTCGCGCGCGATCGTAATCGACAACGGGACCGCATCGGCTGCGCTCATCACCGTGGACGCGGGCGGTGTGCCCGACCAGATCTGGCAGGCAGTCTCCAGGCAGCTCGAAACCGACCTTGGAATTCCTGCTAAGAATGTGCTGCTGAGCGCGACGCACAGCCACAGCGTACCGGGCCAGCCAGCCGCTCCATACACCCAGAAGATCGTGGAATCCGTCCGCCTAGCCAAGCAGCGGCTCGCGCCGGCCCGCATAGGTTACGGAACGGGCGTTTCCTACATCAACGTTAATCGCAACATCATCGATCCCAAGACCAGGCGCTGGTGGGAAGGGCCCAACTACGAAGGTCCGTCCGACAAGACCGTCGCCGTGATCAAGTTCGAAAGCCTGAGCGGTGAGCCGTTGGCGGTCTATTACAACTACGCTATGCACGGAGTGGCCGCGGGCCAGCTCGACCTGGTCAGCGGCGATGCCCCTGGGACCACTTCAAAGTACATTGAAGATTCGTTCGACGATAAAATCGTCGCCTTGTGGTCTAGCGGCGCTGCCGGCGACCAGAATCCGATCTACTTTCAGCAGACCTACGACCTGCGCGAAATCCGCATCAAAGACTACGCTAAGCGCGGCATCGACATCAGCAACTCGATGCCTCCCGGCGGCCAGGGGCTGAACAAAAAAGACCCGACCGTGATCAAGCTGATGAATCAGCAGAAGCAGATGATCCTTTCCATGGGGCAGTTCCTGGGCGAAGAAGTGATGCACGTGATGCGCGGCATGGAACGCACAGAGTCGAGCATTCGGGTTGACGGCCGGTTCAAGACCGTCAGTTGCCCGGGGCGCGAGCGCACGAATGAGGGTCGCGCGGGTTTCCCGGGAGAGTACAAGGCGGCCGGTCCGGTGGATATCCGGCTGGGACTGCTGAGGCTCGGAGACATCATGATCGGCGCCGTGAATGCGGAAGTGTTCAACCCGATCGCCCAACGTCTGAAGAACGAGTCGCCCTATGCCCGGACCATGATGGCGACTCTCACCAATGGCTCGGCACGTTCCGGCTATATCCCGCACGATGCCGGCTTCGGGATGTACACGTTTGAGGTTCTGTCTTCACGATTGCAACCCGGTTGTGCGGAGTCTGCGATTGTCAACGGCATTCTCGACCTGATGGCTGATTCGGGGGGTGATAGGAGATAACTCATGAAATGGATCCTTGGCTTGGCGGCGATTAGCTGCGGATTGGCGTTTGCGCAGACGGCCGACATCTGCACGCCGTCGGTGTACAACGTCCCTTCCGCTAAGTACCCATGCGTTTATCCCGATAATCGAGCGATGTTTCGGGTCATTGCGCCGAACGCCCAAAAGGTCAGCGTACGCATCGGGCAGGGATTCGATATGGCGAAAGGTCCGGACGGTAGCTGGTCCGTGACCACAACGCCCCTGGTGATCGGATTCCATTACTACAGTCTTCAGATCGATGGTGCTACCGTCGCGGACCCGGCGACCATGACGTTCTTTGGATCGGGATGGCAAAACAGCGGGATCGAAATTCCCGAGCCGGGTGGCGATTTCTACCAGGCCAAAGATGTCCCGCATGGTCACGTTAGCCAGCAGTCCTATTACTCCAAGGTCACGGCGAAGTGGCGACGCGCCTTTGTCTACACTCCGCCGGACTATGAGACGAACACCAAAGGTCGTTACCCGGTCTTGTACTTGCTGCACGGCTGGGGTGAAGACGAAACTGGCTGGTACAGCCAGGGGCACGTGGACTTCATCCTCGACAATTCAATCGCGGCCGGGAAGGCCAAGCCGATGATCGTCGTGATGGACAATCTGAACGCCGTCAAGCCGGGTGAGGATGGAACGATATTCGCGGGTCGCGGATTGGTCCAGCCACCGGCGAGCCCATCCGCGGCAGGGCGGGGAGCGGCTCCCGCCGGCCGGGGTGGTGGTCTGGCCAATTTCACAGGAGCGACCTTCACGGAGATGATGGTCGCCGACCTGATCCCGATGGTCGAGAAGACCTACCGCGTCCTTCCGGGACGCGAGAATCGCGCCATGGCCGGCCTCTCCATGGGTGGCATGCAGACCTTCCTGACCACTCTCACGAACCTGGACAAGTTTGCCTACATCGGCGGATTCAGCGGAAGCTGCGGCGGCAGAGGGGCGGCATTCGATCCGAAGACTGCCTGCAGCGGGGCATTTGCGGATCCGTCTGCCTTCAACAAAAAAACCAAACTCCTGTTTCTGGGAATAGGCTCCGTGGAGGGACCGGCAACAAAAAACTTCAGCGACGAGCTGACGAAGGCCGGTATTCACAATGTCTACTTCGAATCGCCGGGTACAGCTCACGAATGGTTGACTTGGCGACGAAGCCTGAACGATTTTGTGCCAAGGCTCTTCAGGTAGGTGATATACCAGGAGCGCGTTCAGGGCGCGTGAGCGGCCGCAGCTCTCATTTGGTCTGCCGGAGCCAGAGCGCAAACTCCCTCCATCTCCAAGATGATCGCCGAGGCGGCGCAACAGGAAAAGTCCGAAGAAGGACCTGCCCACGTTTCCATCAACAAGCCCAAGCTGATCGACTGCAAATCTCCTGCAGAACCACGTATCTGAACCCCTTAGTTACTGCAGACTGGCTCAGTCGAGGGGTTCACCCCAATGCATTGTAGATAAAAATGTAGCTGTGAATCACCACTTCGGGAGCCGAGGGTTCGACAAAAGTGAGGAATTGCTCAGGAAACGCTCGCCCTGGAACTAGGGCACCTGCAGATGCGACATGTGCGCTTCGCACAAACGGTAGTGTAATCCGCAGCGAATAACTACTGAAAATAAAGGCTTTGGTCGGGGCGGCGAGATTCGAACTCACGACCCCCTGCGCCCAAGTCATCGGAACGCTCGAAGCTAAGACCTCATAAGCTCCACATAATCAATGGGTTGGATGGCGTCATCTACGGCTAATATTCATGAATGTAGTCATTTTCGTAGCTGCTGATTTCCTGAACATTCAACAATCTACAATCGCCTACAACTCCAACAAATAGTGTTCATGTTTCGGCAGTCGATGAACCAGAAGCCCTCGATTGTTTTGCTGGGCCGTTAACCAAAGTTCGAATCCCTGCCGGGGAGCCAAATCTCAGAATCGCGTCCGACCGGGCTTCCCGCATTTCCTTTCTGCGGTTTGCGAGGTTCGCACCTCGCAAAATCTCAAACGGCTCTTCGAACTCCAACCGCAACTCGCCCGCTGACGCGTTCTTTACCAGTGTTCTCGATATCGGCGCTGCTCATGGCCGTTCTGCTCGCGAGTCCAATGCAGGCCCTGTGACCCGCAATATACGCCTTCACTGGAGGACACGCCCGGCAGGACCCCGAGTCGCTCCCGCGCGTCCGCAGGGATTAGCAGGGGTCCTCCGACAGGAATTTAGTGGACCCGGCCCTAAAACTTCTCACTGCAACTTGCATGCACCCTGTGGCAGCCACCAATTGACTCTCGCAAAGCCCGTTTCAAAATGCCGCTTTAGGCGCAATATTCCGCAACGTGTACAGGCTCGCACGTCCTTAGATGCTGACGAATCGGACTGGATGTCATCTTACCCATTACGTGAAGCTCGATAGCAGTCCGCCTAGATGTTCCCGCTGGGGCTTGGCAGGATTAGGCCTCGTTTCTGGACGTTTCCGGCTCCAGCGACGTTTCTGGCTCCAGTAGCGTATCGAAGCCCCATTCCATCGCCCATCGCGTAAGCAGTGCCGCGTCATTCTTGATGCCTACCTTCTTGCATGCTCGCCACAGCGCATCGTAGACTAGCTGCCGCCTGACGCCCAACTGCTGGGCGATCTCGGAGCCTTTGAGCCCACTCACCCGGAGCGCGATAACCTTCAATTCGAGCTTTGTAAAGCCTGCAAATGCCATGCCAGATAGGAGGGCGAAACCACCGACCTTAGCCCCCGTGCCAGTCGCGCTCCCTGCGAGCGGCGCGATCGTGCCCGCCGGAGGATATTGGACGAGCAAGTCTAAACAGACCGCGCAGCAGTCGCAGAATAGCTGTCATGGAATGGACTCTGAAAATAGTGTGTTCGGTTCGGGTAGAATCTCAGTGTTTTTCAGTTCGCTCTTATGGTGGCAAAATAGGCCGTCCTGACACGCAACTTTAATGTGCGAAGTCTCTCGGCGTCTATGTGCAACTCGGTCGAGATTTGTTCTGCGGTCTGTTCGAGATCGTAGAACCGAGCCAACGCTTCTCGTTCCTTTGGTTCAAGTTCAGAAAGAATACGCCTTAGCGTCGCATCCGATTCCATGCGGGCCGTCATGCTCCGCTTCCAGGTGATGAACCGTAGGGGTCATTCGGCGTCTCTTGACGTTCCTGGTCTTCCCGCAGCTCCCGCAACACGAGCCTCAGGTTCCCGATCCAGTTACGATACTCGAACACTCGGCCTTGACACCCGTAGCACTCGGTAATATGCAGCAAAATCGAACGATCTTGAAGCCGATTCAAAGCCTCAAGCTCGATAGCCTCATCGTCAACACCACAAGCGAACTCCATTTGGATGCTCCTATCTTGCGCTTCCCGGCGGCGGGGAAAAGGCGGGACAACGGCACAACAAACCGGAGGCCAACCGGCATATATGGTCTTTAACCCTAGGATTGTAGTGGGCTGAAACCTGATAGTTCTCGACTTTATTGCAGCAAGGGGAGTAATGTTTGTCCACGACAAATCTGGGTGAAGACCCGCCTAAGGAGCTCGGCCGTGGAGCGACGGTAGCCTAGGTCCTGATCACGGCTGGGTGTTGAATTAGCTCCGCAATAATGGCGGGCGAAGTCTGCGCTTGCCAAGGCTACCAAAACGCTTTTTGGCTCTGGATTTCAGAAGCCGAAATTGGGTCTCGGTAAGGTCCAGCTCTCTGCAGATCTGTTCGGCGGGCTTTTCATTCAAGTAGAATTCGACTAACACCCGCCGGGATAGCTCTGGCAATTCCCGCAATACCTTCACGAGAAGTCTTTGATGTTCTGCAGATGAAGCCTCCCGTTCAACGTCCACGGAACTTGGAACGTTCAATCCCATGTCCATGCAGTCCAACGCTCGACCGGCAACTAGCTCGCCTATTTGAAGCATTGCCTGCCTTTTGAGCACCACGTAAACGAACCCAATCAAGCAATCTGGGTCTCGAATCTGCCCTCGCTGAATGGCACAGACGACCTGTCGAAAGGTTTCATGAATTCTATCTTCTATGTGCTGAGCAGGAATTTTCGTCGCGAGAAAGAACCGGGGTCTGCCGTTTAAAAATCGATATAATCCCTCCATGCTGTCGGCGCATCCTGCCTGAATTCCTTCAACCATCGGTGCACAAGGTATGTAGTCTTGGCGATCTAGCGACGATGCTTGAACGGATTGGCTTTGCAGTCCGCTCATGGGACGCACTCCTGCTAACATCTGGCCTCCGATTCGATAAGTGTTATCCGATTCGATAGTTAAATGCTAAGAAGGAAAGACAACCTTCAATAAGCGAATATGGCCCAGCTCCGTATTTCGCTTTACCAATAGTGTCTAGATATATCCCTTGCTCTCATACTATTGTCTTAGGGCTATTCCTGGCATGCCTAGGCGTTTCGTCTCGCCCTTTTCGGAATATGCGTTAGATCTGAGAGCTAAGTCTTGACGGAAGTGATGGTTAGCTGCCGCTCAGGCTTTACCAGGAAAGTCGCGCTGGACGCGGTCGAAAAAAAGAGAGAACTGTTTCACGGAAAACCCACTACACCATTGTTACCGTGGGTAGCCCTCTGTCGCGTCCCTTCCAGACGAGGAGAAACACCAATGCCGTTGTTGGGCACCAGCCGCGACGAACCTCACATCTCGGACGACCGACTCGAACTATATCTGCTGAAGCATAGTCTGCGGACAGATGAAAGAGCCAACGTTGAGGTGCATCTCCTCAGCTGTCGCTTCTGCATTTCACGGCTGGAGAAACTTCAAGAATTTATCGAGCTGCTGCGAGCGGCCTTCAGAGTGACGCGGCGTTCCAAGCCGAACAGGGTGTGTAACGCTCGGTTCGCGTAGAACTAGGAGTATGTGGAAAGCGACTCAAGTATCCCGCGCGGGCACGACTATTCTCAGTTAGCGTCACCTCTGTGTCGGTCGCGGTATTGTCTTTTCACTCGGGATTTGAGTTCTCGAAACTCAGTCCCACACATGTCCATATCCCGTAAGACCTCAGCAACATCCTGCCCTAGGACGTAGAACCGTTTCAGCGCTTCTTGTTCACGCGGAGTCAATGCAGCGAGAATATGTCGCATCTGGTCATCGTCGTAACCCACCCTAACGGATAGTACTACTTCATTAGCTTAAAAGCCAACGGGTTATTGTTAGTTTGTTGGGTACGCAGCAGAAGAGTTTATTGGATGCGGCATAGCGCGCCTCAAGGAATCGATGTAAGGACGGTGTTCAGCTACTCGAAACTTGAGTTTGCAGCAGTTTCTCGGCGTCTATGGCAACTCGGTAGAGATTTGTTCTGGGGTCTGTTCGAGATAGTTGAACCGATCCAACGCTCCTCGTTCCTGTGGTTCAAGTTCAGAAAGAATACGCCTTAGCTTCTCCATGCGGCCTCTCATGCTTGCGACCCGAACAGCACGACTCATCACGCACCAGCGAGGGTTCGGTAGAGATCGTCTACTTCGCCACCCCGAAAAACGAATTGAAAACACATGGAGAGTCTTTCCGATTCGTAGCACTATTCTAGAGTCCATTCCATGAGTCGTTTCCTGCGACTACTGCGCGGTCTGTTTAGACTTGCTCGTCCAATTTCCTCCGGCGGGCACGACCGCGCAGCTCGCAGGGAGTGCGGTTGGCGCGCTGGGACCGGCATTCAAGAAGTCAGCATCAGGAGCGACACATGTCGATTGCAAATCAAGGAAGTTGTTCCTCCCATTCTGGTTTTCGGAAAACATGTGACTTCTCAACAGCCTGGTTTGCGTCGGCAGCCGGCGGAGAGACGGCTAAGCCATTGGCCCGCCGCGTTTCTTGAGCGTCGGTAATCGCTAGTCGCTGGGCCGCAGGTCGATTTATCCCGCCGATCTCCATGATCGATCATTGTTGGAGACCGTTTTTTGGGCATGCCAAAATCAAAAGCAGCGGCTAGCCAGCCTGGATACTCACGGCGCTGTGTTGCAGGTTGCGCCCAGACTGGCACTGACAACTCTCATCACATCAACGACGGTGCAATGGCCGTCGCCGTTTAGGTCCCCATTAGTGCAAGCGGCAATAGCAAGCGCTTGGTTCGATGCTAGTTGAACATCGATGACGTTGACCTGTCCATCCCCGTTCAGATCGCAGCTAACGGAGGCTTGTGCATCTCCATACCACTGATTCACCTTCAATGTTCCAGTCCTCCAACCAACAGCGTTGAAGGAATCATAGTAGGCTTCAGATGCCTGCTTGCCAGTCAAACCTCCTTGGTCGAAAGCATGCGCGAACCAATCATCACCCTCATCCCGATATGTGGTATCGCCTGTATAGGCGTAGTACCACCAGAACGCGTGGACGATCATCATTTGAAGAGATTGCCAGTTAGGAGGGTGAGTGCCGCAGTTACCATCAACTCCTCCGCTGGAGGTAAACCAAAGATTAAAGTCGGCGCACCATGGACTTGTTCCTGCCGGCCCCTCAAGGTTCATCATCATGTGGTTGGTCTTGTCATAGTTGGCCCACTCATAGTCAAGAATTCGTTTAATGGCGTAAGGGGCACGTGGGTCGGCACTTACTTGCCAATCCGCTTCGAACGCATGAGCTGCCAAGCCTAACATGTATGCCTGCTGAGCGTACCTAACTCCGGAAGTATTTGACTCGGTAGCCCGCAGGACGAAGCCATAAAGTCCATCACGAACGTCTGCCCACGTGGGAGCGTTGTAGTTTCCATACTTGAACAAGGCCACTGCATCATCCAAGCCGTAAGAATTTTCACGCAACTGCGAAAGTCCGAGTTTGGGGCCATACGCGACAATGTAGTTGTTTTTCATCAACAGACCAGCATCTGAGTAGGAACTGTCATTAAAAGCTCGAGCCGCTCGAAACAGACTTTCGGTGAAGTGGGCGTAGCCGATCATGCTTCCGCCGCCGGCCGTTACGTAATGCCTAACACTCTGCAAATCCGTCGTTCCGGCATGGCCCATACCAGCTTGGAAACATCCGGTCCTATAGACCGGGTTCCCGGTATAGATGGCCATGTTGTCGAATAGCAGATTCCAGCCGTAAAAGGAGACCGTGGAACTTGTAGCAGCTCCGAGATAATTGACTGGTGATGGACTCGAGAGGGGATCACAGTAATTCGCGGGACCGGATAGTAAACTTGCTGGATCACCAGCATTGCCGCACATTGAGTTTGGGCAGGGACGGGCGGTCATGACGCCTTCCCATTTGGCAAGACCAGGGATTGATGTGAAGCTGGAGGGTGGCGCGTATGTGATGTTGGGAGGTGCGACCACGTCGATCACCCAGTCGAAAGTAGTGCAGTTTCCGCTGGCGTTCGTACCGCAAAACGTGATGTGAGTAGTCATCGTACCGGGCGTGGCGTTCGGCGGCACTGATGCAACAATGCAGATTGTCGGACCATAAGGGCTAAATATTTTCCCTCCGCTATTCGTACGAGCGCTGTAATTGCACTCCGAAGTAGAGAGGGGCACCTTATAAGCAAACGTCGTACCCGCAGGAAACCCAGTTGGGTCGGAATTCAAATAAAGGCTCCAAGATGAAGTATTCGTATTGTAGAGAGACGCTGTATGGATGCCTGTGCCCGCATCACTCACAGTCTGTAAGGTTCCGGTGCAAGGACCCGGTACAGTAAAGTTATTTGCGTCTTGCTTCAGATGAAACGTCCCAGCGCCGCCTACGCCGACATCACAGACATCCCAATTCGGCCAGTAGTTATCTACGAGCGAGTACATCCCTCCGGGCAGTGTTCCGGAAGTTTCAACGGTAAGTATGTCTCCATTAGTTGGAGTATAGGTACCACCTGTCACTTTGAAGATACTGGTGGCTGGATCGACTGTAAAGTTAAAAGCATACATCGGGGTGGTGACAAAAAAGGAGCGGTTGCCTGCGATGACTGTGCGCGGTCCGGAAAAATCCCAGAAGCGGACGTGTGGGAACGGGGCGGCCGAGAGGCATGAAGCGAGGCAGATGAATTGGAGGAACTGTTTCATGATTTAGGCTTGCGTGGGTTCCCTGGGCTGCGCAGACCAAGGCTTAGTCACGATTACAGTATGTCAGTAAGAATCTAAACAGCATCAAGGGATACGCTTAATGCTTACCGCCTGGGATCATACACCACGCTTCTGCGGGTTGCGCTAGGGATGCATGAGTACTGGTAATTGGATTCCGCCAAGATTCAGGGGTAAGCGGGCGAGGCGAGCATCCTCGTGGGGTGTTGGCAAGCAAATGCCTTTATGGAACTCTGGGTCACCATTGAATACCTCCGACAAAATCCCCAATCAGTCCGTCGGCCACGCTGGTTGAGTTTTCCGATGCCGCGGCCAGTTCTTTAGGCGGCTCGTCGAAATCCGGCGTATAGGCTAGCTCCGTCGACCCAGAATGGGTCAACCTATTTACGTTCTCCATGAACGATCGTCTCAATGCCCGACTACGCTCCTTGTTCTGAAGCACGATTGCATCAAGAGCATGTATGCTGACGGCGTGAGAACCGTGTCTTGTAATAGTCACCATTTGAATGGCACCCCCGACTTTTCCATCCTGACTAGCCGTTTCTATAATTAGGTGAGCTGCCAAGCATTTAAGGCTGCTCATCGAGGCTCTAGGATCATACAGCCTGTTTATCAAATAGAGAGCATACTGAGCCACCCCATCCACTCCAAATCCGTAGTTGTGTAGCATTGGAGCAAAATCGAGACTGGAAGACATCCGAAAGATTTTGGGATCATGATTTGACTCGAAACCAGCCACGAGAAAGTTTAGATCAGGCCTCGGAGGGCGAGGGTCCGTTTCCGTTGCCCTAGTAGCGAATAGCTGGAACCATTCCCGAAACTGGTCACGGGCGTAGTCATGAAGCGCCATCGTCAACGCGGTTATCCCCAGAGACGCGACGCCGGGCAAAGCTAAGAACCCAGAAACTACAGTGCTCCCCAAGTCCCCAGCTCCGGCCACCAATATTCCGACATGCTCACTCGCACGGTACACCTTCTTGATATGATCATTTTGTGCTGTCACGCCCCTTGGGTCACCGAAGGTCCCACGGCTATCGGTAGCCAAAACAAGACCTTCCGGACCGAGAAGGCAGATTAATAAGCTCATGATGCTTTTGATACACTTGGCTGCCCAACCAGGAGTGGGAGCTTAGGCATCGTTCGGATCATGACTCTTGAATGTGAGGAGTCCAGGGCCGGTGCTTACCGGCTTTGACCAACGCGAAGATTCTACCCAGGGCCGGGTTTGTGAAAACAGAAACCTGTTTTCTTGGCTTTGGCCTACGTCCTAGCTTAGTCGGGCGTCCTGTATTCGAGCCTTCAGGATCTCGATTATATCCCATGATCATCCGTCGGTGTATGCTACTGAACCGCCGAGGATGACTACCAAGTTGACGTTGACTGCGTAATTCATACGCTATCATCAAAACCTGACCAACTCTGGTCAAATGATCGCATATGGTCAAAAGCTAATTTTGGGATAGCGCAAACGCTCGTAGCTCAAACATGAGACGCAGCGGTGGCCGCTCGCGCTTTCCCGTCAACTACTGTAACTTCTGATAGCGATTTGGCCTCGAGATGTACTCGCTCATCAGGATTCAGGGGCGCCTTTGGCGGGCCTTAGTCAGAGTATGCCTATAGCCGTTGCGCACTGAGAATGGCGAGTGGCTGGCCGCGCGGTACGAAATTAGGCTTCGTCGCGTTGTCTCTTAGGGCTTTCCACAATGTCCTGGCGTCATCGCCACTAAACGTTGTAGCTTGGCCCGCAGCGAAGGTTATAGTTAATTTGACCGTCTGCCCGCTTCTGGTGTGGGCATCCTCAATCACCGCAGAAGCTATCGATTCGAGATTGATAACTTCGTCTTCTCCAAGCGCGATCAGCGTCATTACCCTACCTCCCAGTTGTAACTTGGCCTTCGAGTCGGTTTTCGGTCAAGTCGTCATCACACACGAAGGGCTCAAGTCGGCAAATGAAAAACGTCAGCAAACCCAAGAGATAGATCAATCGATGCTTTGAGATCCGCCGTGGTTTCAGTAGTACTGTTACTTTTCACCAACGACAGCTGTCGAGCTCTAGACTCTCTCGTTCGTCTCGGCTTATCGACGACAGGAAGATCGCGCCTTCTCGGTTATCCCAGAGTACGTTCGCCAACCCTTGTTCATACGTAGGTTCGGATGTGAACTCGAGGAAGGCCCCGACTGGAATCAAAACCGGATGGCGCTCACCGCCAATGGATTCTAGCCCTAGAGCACGCGCTTTGAGTTTGATATGTTTTCCAATTAACATAAACTGAACGAAGGGCAACCAGCTTCGCACACTGTCTTTTACGAGAAGCCAGAAAGCCACTGTTCTCCCTTCAGACGTCTCATCGCCAGGGTCGCCGATAGTGTTAGGTTTCCTTCTTAAGAGTTTTCTGTCAGTGATGCCCTAGATCATTGCTGTGGTGGGCTATGGTGTCTGTGCGGTATACCGCAACGTTGGGGCCGCACGGAACACCAGTGTGAGAATTGTATACGGAAGTAACCCCGATACTGGTCCGTACGATTACTCCTGCGGTCTGATTGTTAAGGGTGTTCGAGGCCAGGCCGCCAGCAGCTCGTTGCATCTCAGATTGTGCGACGAGTCCCGGGAGGTGGGAGCCTGCTTGGCGAATTACTGCTCTAGCGCAGCCGGGCCTTCACCGCCAACTCACCCGAGCCGGGGTTTGGTGCGCAGTCATTTGACTGGGTGCATGATAGGCCCGCTATCGTTATCGAGTGTGCGCGACTGTATGTCCCTAAGAGCGTTTATACGTTATGCAACTACCGTTTCTTCTTCGTGGCCCGACTCTGCGCGACCTCCAGGCATGCGGTAGTGAGCATTGGATTTGAGTCCAGGCCGCACAGAACAGGGCTTGGTCATGGTTATAGTCTGCCAGTAAAAATCTGAATATCATCAAGGGATATGCTTAGTGCTTACCGCCTGGGATAATACAGTACCGGTCGCACTTCCTGCGGGCTCGGCGCAGGGCTCGCCGGGGCATCAACTGTGAAAATGAAAACCTTAGCGCATTGCATGGTCAACCGATAAAAGAGTCGACAGGGATGCGGGATTCCTGGCGGCTCGATCCCGCCAGGATTCACGGGCAGCGTCCCCGGTTGTAGGGTTCGGCTGCTTTACCTCCGGCGCGCGTCCCGCAAAGGCGACCTATCGAAGCCCCCATCCCATCGCCCATCGCGTGGGCACTGCAACGTCGTTCTTAATTCCCGTTTTCTTGCAGGCACTTCAAAGTGCGTCGTAGACCAACCCGACGCCTGACGCCCACTCCTCGGCGATCTGGGCCCCTTCACGCCGTTCTTTCGGAGTGCAATCACTTTCGATTCCAGCGTAGAGAAAGTAGAAAAAGCCATGCGCTGATCTTATGACGAGAATGGCTGACGTGTCAGCTTTATCTTCGCTTGCTAATAGATGCTTCGTTGACGCGCCAACAGCGACGCGGGTCTAGGTCCCAGATTATGGACTGCACAGAGTTCCCAACGATCCTCGTGCTGCGACACTTTTGCGCGAGCGCCCTTGTCTTAGGCTGCGGCGACCTAGGTCACTGAAGCGGCCTTTTGCTCTCCACTTTAGATTGCGAAACTGAGTTTTCGTTAGGTCTAGTTCTGCGCAAATATATTCGACGGGTTTCTCATTCAAATAGAATTCAATCAAGACCTTCCGCTCTAGCTCCGGTAACGCGTCCAGGATTGTCTTCGTAAGTCTTAGACGCTCCGCCGAGCAAGCCGCCTGTTCAGGGTTCACCGAACCGGGAACGTTCGATGCTTCATCCAGGCTCCCGATCCGTCGTTGCCCCACGACAGCTTCGCCGACGTGGAGCATGACCTGCCTCTTCAGTACTGTGTAAACAAATCCCATAAGACGCTGAGGATCGCGTAGCTGCCCATGCTGGATCGCCGAAACAACGACCTGAAATGTCTCATGAAGCCGGTCGTCTACTTCTTGACTGGGAATCTTCGAGGCGAGGAAGAAGCGAGGACTTTTCAGTAGAACCCGATATAACTCTTCCATGCTCGGAGCGTGTCCAGCTCGGATACCGTCAACCAATTGCATGCGGTGTGTTTCATACTTGCTGCCCGATGGCAACAACGTCTGAGAGAGTCCGAGTCGTGCTCCATTCACTGGATAGGCTCTAATTCGCACTCTATCCTCCGATGACAAATTCGAAATGACATGGGGAGGTACTTTCGGCTTAAGCGAATGCGGCTCGATCCGAAATCCCTATTCCAGTAGTGCGAAGGATTGCCGTTGCTCTCAGCGTTTATGCCGGATAAGCTCTCCGAATCGACAACAGGACTCGCGAAGCCCTTGCGGCCCCCAAAGCCTCCGCGTCGTACGCAGGCCCGGCGCATGCGAGAAGAAAGCGGGCGTCCAGACTGACCAGCGCCACTGGCGGCGTCGGCAATCCAAGATGAATCAGTAACAATGAGGAGAGCATCTCGTTGGTCAAGATCCTTCGGTGTTGCGGTTGCTAATGAACTTGACGACGTAAAAGCCGAGGTCATTCGTCTGGATTAGGTGGGCCTGTGTTCCACCCCTCATCAGACGGACCATTGCCCTGGCCGCAAGTCTGGGAACGCCAGGGTGTCTCCCGATACCTGTAGTGTCTTGAACCGCTGAGATTTCTCCGCTCCAAATCGGGTCGAAGGCACAGTCTTAGATCCGTGGGTGAAAGACAATCGTTTCTAAATTACTGGATGATGAGAGCTAAGAGTCTAACATTACTTATCACGGATCTGACGGGCGCACTTGCATCGGGCGGCCGATATTGCGTTCGTGAATCTGGAATCAGCTAGTTTGCCGCGCTCGGCCCGCTCAGGTGCCAGCATCTAGGTTCCGGTCGGGCTGCAATGCTCGCCGGCGGGTTGCGTTTGTTGTTGACTCTGCGCGTTCAAGAACTTTCGCGACACGGGCCAGGAGATCGCGCTGGCTAAACGGACGCCGAATTTCATTGAGCGAAAGTTCTGGCATGTCCACAACGGTTAAGGCTTCTAAATGTGGGTGCTTCACACGGAGTTCGCTCAGGATAGGACCCCCTTCGATGCCGTCTGCAATCAGCATATCGATTCGGCCTTCGTGGACACTCCCGAGTTCCAGCGCCTCCTTGTGGTCGGAGGCCTCCAGTAAGTTGTACCCCGCGGCTTCGAAGAAATTGTGTAGTCGGGCACGGATCCATTCCCGTCCGTCCAACAGCAGAATTGTCGGAGCGTGCCCAGCACGGACCGCCGAGCTAGATAGCTCCAATTGCTCATTCACTCGGGGCAGGAGGAGGTCTATTAGTGTGCCATCCGGAGTTGCATTTGCCATGAGATAGCCGCCGTGCTCGGCCACTATGAAGTGTGCCACCGACAGTGCCATTCCGTCAACGGCATTGCCCGCAGGATCAAACAACTGATCCAAATCAATCTCAGTAGCGTCGTAGGTCAGACGGCATGCCACGAAGCTCGCCAGCTTGCCATCCTGTGGAACCTCAGTACGGCTGGTTTCAATCAGCAGGCGGCCCCCCTCGGGGCTGATAGCACAGGCGTGTAGAACTATGTTCATGATCGCCTGCTTGACCTGCTTAGGAACGATCTTGATGAGCCCTATCCCGGGTCCAGGATTGATGGCCACGACCAGGCGTCCGTCGGCCGCCCGCTGGATAGGCTTGAAGATCTGGCGCAAGACATCGTTCAGCTTTAGAACGTGGCGCTGCGCTACTTGACGAACTCCCAGGACAGCCAGTTTTTCCGTGACCTGCTGAGCTGCGAGCACGGCAGCACGGATGTCTTCAAGAGCGGACCGCGCCGCCGAATTGCCATCAAGCTGTCGTGTAAGCAGACCGGTCCTAGTTCGAATGGTTTCGACCAGAATCGCGTATTCAGCCGAAATCCGCGCCGCAAGCATTCCCGAGACTTCTACTCGCCGCTCTTGCCGGAGCCGGCGTTCTGCCCAGCGCCGCTGGGTGACATCCCGTAGAGCAAGCGTTGCACCCATAAGAACCTTCGAGTGAGAGCGCACGGGCGCTACTGCGCCTTCGATCGCGAGTGCGCGTCCATCTCGTGAGATCAGCCGTAAGCCGTCTTTCAAAGGGGTGGACTCATCGCAGAGAATCGCCAGCGGAACAAGATCGCCTACCTCACTGCTAGACTCTTCTTCCACCAGGTGTATGACGGATTCCAACGGCTGACCAATGGCGTTCTCCGATGCCCATCCACTCAATACTTCAGCGGCGCGGTTCATAATGCAAATGCGGCCGCTCGTGTCAGTTACTACCACACCTTCGGTCATCGAGGCCAATGCGGCCCGACACCAGCACTCCTCCGCTTCAAGAAGCACTTTCAAACGGTGTTTGTACACCGCGATTTCGATCGATAACTGAAGAGAAACCTGGTCCACGGGCTTAATGAGGTATTCGAAGGGGTCGTTACTATTCGTCGCGATTTCCAGGTCCTCTGTCAGAAATACTAGGGGCACTTGATGGCGCGTTCGAACCTCCCGGGCGGCTGTCATTCCATCCCGTGCGCCCCTAAGGTGAATATTCATCAAGACAAGATCGGCGTCGGCGGCCCTTTCTACTGCTTGGTCAGTACTTTCAACCAAGTCCACCACTTGGTGGCCTATGGATCTCAAGCACATCTCGATCGCCAGGGCAATCGGCCGATCGTCTTCCGCCACCAGCACCTTGTAACGATTCGTAGCTTGCATGGCTCCTTTAACCCGAAAGGGATGGCATCAAACACCATTCACTGACTCCGATGAATGGCCGCCAATCGACCTCCTTAGAATCGAATCCACGTATTCCGTTTTAGCTCAGCCGCCCTGCAAGCACTCGGCTAGAGTCCCGGTCGCGGAGAACAGAGCATTAATCATAGATCGCGCACCCTGCGCAGTGCGCGAATCGTACCCTGTCCGTGGCTTTGATGGTCGGGCGAATTCAAAAAGATCGCGCAGCGCATCGGAAGAAATGAGCGCGCCGAAAATTCTCAGCATCCCGCTTCGGGATTCCCATTGTGAGACGCCACTAGGGTTCCGCCCTTTGGGCAGACGATGCCGTGGACATATAGAACGCGGGGATTGTTGCCAAGATTCGGCACCGTGATCGGGTTCGACGATTCCGCGACGCTCCCTGCAATTAACTTGCACAGAAGATAGTGCTGTGGACGCCCGCACATTCTCAGGACTTTACTCCGCACTGGTCCTCCGTAATGCGGCACGATTCCGGTCTATGCATCCTGAGTAAGGACGCGTTCCTGAGGTTATCGGTTCTGGCAGTTCGTTGAAGATCCAGTCATGCAGCTGACAGGTAAGGGCCGCAACGTCGTTCTTTACGCCCTTTTTTACGCCTACTTCCAGAGTGCATCGTGCGGGCTTTGACCGTCGATGGCAGTCAGTGACTCGCGCGAGGCGGCCAAGCACGCGAATATGAAAAGCAACGGCATGGCGGCGAGACTTGGTCCGCGCCAGCGCCTCGATGCGTAACCAAGTTCTCCTGAACGGCGGCCTGGTTTCAGTAAACTCATACTCTGGTTATCGGCCTTCGTCCTTGGTCTATGATCTTTCTGAGATAGTTTCTTTGGTTGCCAGGGGATACTCCAGGGCGGATTACGGTCCTGTACTCGCCACACTGACAGTGCGTTAGCGTGAAGGTCTGCATTCCTGCCCGTTCACGTCCTAGTCCCTCCGCACTCACTTCCTAAGATCCCGCAGATCGAGTGTTCGCTGGGTAGGAACTATCACAACTGCGTGTGTTGTCGATACGCTGATCGTGAAACAACTTACACGTAGTTTGTCGACCATCGTCCTGTTAATCGGGTTTCAAATCATTGGATTTAGCCAGAGCGTCGCGCTCTCTGTTGGATCGGTCTCGGCGATAGCTGGGACGATCGTCAGTCTTCCGATCAATCTGACCTCGTCGGGCGGTGCCCAAGCCGCTGGCCTTCAATGGTCCTTCCCTAATTCCTCGGACATCACGATCATAACCGTGACCGCCGGCCCGGCAGCTACCAACGCCGGGAAGAGCCTCACCTGTTCAGCAAACAATTGTCTGCTTGTCGGTTTTAACAGCACGGCGATTGGGGATGGCACAGTAGCTACCGCGAGCTTCCAAATTGCGTCGAATCCATCGACCGCGTCGATTCCCGTGCAGATCTCTGGTGTGATCGCGTCAACAGCAGCAGGCGATTCGATTCCGGCGAGCGGAAGTTCAGGTGCAATCTCCATACTGGCGCAGCCTCCCACCGTCAGCGTCGGCATCAGTCCTCTGAATGCGACTCTTACGGCCTCGCAGAGCACGCAGTTTACGGCGACGGTGACTGGCAGCTCCACTACATCCGTGATCTGGTCGATGACTCCCCCGACCGGAACTCTGTCCAACGGATCGTATACCGCACCTTCGGTGATCAACACTGCGCAGTCGGTGACCGTCACCGCGACCAGCGTTGCCGATCCGTCCAAATCCGCAAGCGCTGTGGTTCAGCTCGCGCCCACCGTCAGCGTCGGCATCAGCCCTCTGAATGCGACTCTTAAGGTCTCGCAGAGCACGCAGTTTACTGCGACTGTCAATGTAATCTGGTCGATGATTCCTTCGACCGGAACTCTGTCGAACGGATTGTACACAGCACCTTCGGTTATCAACAATGCGCAGTCAGTGATCGTCACCGCGACCAGCGTCGCCGATCCGTCCAAATCCGCAAGCGCTGTGGTTCAGCTCAAGCTTAACGTCGGCGGCGGACACAAAGGTGCAGTCAACATCGAAGTACCGACCTCGCAGTCGACGTTCAATTCTGCAAAGGACACTATCAACATAGCGGGAACCGCGCCCCCAAATACTTCCGAGGTTGTCTGGGCAACAGACCAGGGAGGCCACGGGCAGGCGATCGGAACGCTGGATTGGGTGGTGAACGGAATTGTGCTTCGAAATGGCTCCAATCGGATCACGGTGACGGCTCGCGATGGCGCAGGTAATCTGATTACCTCAGCGCTCACTGTGGTATACAGCTCTCCTACTATCGTGACCACTTCCCTTCCCAACGGGCGGGTAGGAAAGCTCTACTCGGCCAAGCTGGCCGCGGTCGGCGGAACTCCACCATTTACCTGGTCTGCAGTATCAATGCCAAATACCCTAACCCTGAGTAAAGACGGGGTGATCGCCGGTACTCCTGGCGCCGAAGGAACATTCACGCTTACTGTGACGATCGAGGACAGTGAGCAGGTATCGACGACAGCCTCTATCAGAATGCGAATCGATAACGGCCTAGTCCTGGTGTCGGCTGCCAGCCTAATACCGGGTCCAGTCGCACCTGGTTCCATGGTTACGGCATTCGGCGACCAGCTTGCCGGCGGAGCGCTGTCTGCGACGGTGAGGCCCCTTCCGACGACCCTCGGAGATGACACAGTAACTGTTAAGGATGCCAATGGCGTAGAGCGCAGAGCGGGGCTTTACTTCGTTTCACCCAACCAGATAAACTTCCAGATCCCGCCCGAAACAGCCGTGGGATCTTCGACGGTTACCGTCATGACCGGCGATCAAATTCAAACCTTCCCGAGCCTGACGATTTCAACCATAGCGCCCGGACTGTTCTTCCTGAACTCAGACGGGTTAGCAGCGGCCGATTTGACGCGAGTCACTGGAAATAGTACCACTTACGAGCAGATTACAGAGTTGGACAATACAACCAATCTGCCCATGGCCATCCCGATTGACCTCGGATCCGACAGGGATACGGTCTATCTGACACTCTATGGAACAGGATTCCGAAACCGTCCCAGTCTAGATTCCGTGCAAGTGCTCATTGCTGACGGGCTGGTCCCAGTCGACTACGCCGGTCCTTCCACCACTTCCGACGGTATGGATCTGGTTCATGTACTCCTCCCCAAGGGGCTGCGTGGCACGGGCAACGCAACTGTCGTGGTAACAGTGAACGGCGTATCGTCGAACGGAGTAAGCGTCGTGATCAAATAAAGTTTCGTGATGACTCATCGAGGGGAGCCGAAAGCCCGTCTTCCGATCGTCGCCGGCGAAGAGTCGGCAACAATCACAGGATGGGTGGCGGAGAAGGTTGTGGACGCGGGACACGCGGTGCTGGTCTCGACTGCCCGGCCGATCATGCGTCCGTTTGAGGCCGCGAGGAAATGTGTTCACACACTCGGTCTCAAGAATCAGCATGAGTGGAGACTACACATTTCGGGCCAGCTGCCTTCAAAGCCAGCTCGCCCGAGAGACATCCGGTCCGCGCCAGCTCAGTTATACAAGAGCGTCGGGTGGGTTAGCTAGGGCGACTGTTTGTGAACGCCGACGATCGCCTCGCAAAAACGTGCGTTCCGGCCATTCCTCAGTGCCAGGCGATTTGTTCGTGTGAGTTTCCCAGATTGCATCGCTGCCCTGGATCCTGCGCTTGCAGGCCTACTACCCGAGCTTAAACCCGAACAGCTTGAACGAGGTTAGATCAGTGATGCTGGCTAACAACAAACGGGTAATGGAAGAAATGGCAACGCGTTCATCAGTAGAACCGCCCCGACGACTGTCAGACTGAACAATCCTCAAAGCACTGTTCAGGCACCACGCTCCAATAGCGATTGGTTGCGTCTTGTACTGCTGACTGACATCGCGTTCATCCGGGAGCCGGTGTAGCCGTTGCTCAGGGAACTGCTGGAACGCCGTGAGGGCGTCGATCTTCGCGGCGACCTCAAAGCCGGCCATCACGTACTGTGGCGCGACGGGAATCTTGCCGGAGATCACGAAGATGTGGTCTCCCTGCGTGAGCTGCTTCCGCACGTCCGGGCGACACGCGCCGAGCGTCGGGCAAGGACCCAGATACGGGTCCTTTACATGCTTGCCAAGTTGCGGGTCATAGCCTGACCGCGTGATAAAGATCTTGCCAACCATAACAACCTACCTCTCCTCTTTAAACCCCCAATCGAGTTTTTGCTTGAGCGTGTTCCCCGCATGTCGAGCTATCACGCCGTCATGTTGTAGTCGCCCAACCACGATGCCCGGACCGATACCAATTGCTTCGGAGAACTCATGGATGGAATCATTCGTGAATTCGCCTGCGCGAACGAATGCTCCCAGCGCTGCCGGTGGGATAAGCGTATCGCCGGAGAATCGATTTGCCTCCGCTTCAATCTGTTGCATCTCGGGATCGACCACCCGATCGGACAAGGTGTCGTCCGCGTTATCAACAACGAATGGTCGCTTGTTACGGTGCAGTAACAGGTGGCCGAGTTCATGGAAGAACGTAAACCAGAACTGATCGTCCAACTTGTATCTGAGCGTCAGTCCGATCAATGCGCGTTTCTCCGTGAGCCAACGAGCACAACCACTGATGCCTGTGCTGCGCAGTGCTGGTACCACGACGACGGCAATGCCAAGTGCTGCGCAGGTTCCCTGGATGTTGTCCAATGCATCGACAATGCTCATCCTGGTGAACTCGCGCAGTAAGCTGATTGCCGCGCGTACCCGTACTGCATCGAATTCTGAGAGCTCAAGGTCGCGAGCGACGATCTCTGTTTGTCGTACCCATGCCGCGATTGCTTCCTCGCGTGCGTTCATGTTGCGCGTTTGACGATAATGTACCGCCGAGTTCTGCCACACGGACGCCCAGCTCTCCGGTGACGTCACACCGAAGAACCCAAGGAGTACGTCAGCATCGGATCGTCCTTCCGGCAAATTGAACCGAAGCTGCCGCATTTCCTTGAGGGGGAAGTTGCGGACCCACTCGTCCCACCCCAGGGCCTTCACCTCTTCACGGCGACGGGCCTCAACCTCGTCGAACTGTCGCTGGAGGTTTAACCAGAGGTGAGCGGGACGCTGAAATGCCTTCTCGAACGCTAGGGCGGTCGTTGGGGTGATGGGTCCTTTCCCGTTGATGATTTCGCTGATGGTCTTGGGCGTCAGGCCCGTGCGACGGGCGAGATCTCGCTGTGACCATTCGTAGAAGTCTAGGTACTCTTGCACTGTCTCACCGGGGTGCGGCAGGGCAGTGGGTTCGAAACTATTGTTGCTATCCATGAGTGTCCTCGATAGCCAAGATGTCAATCGCAATGATTGACTTCCATCGCTGTTGTTCCTCGGCACCGTCCTCGGGCGGCTTGCTAGCGGATGCGAACAGCAACCGGTAGGGTTGGTTCAGGTCGACCGAGAACGTACCTTTGCGATCTCCTTTCAATTCATGACATCGCTCCGGCCCTGATTTCGGCGGCCAAAAGTCGGCGAGCGATACCGCAGCTTTCAGCGACGCGAGCCGGAGCCGAAGCTTCTTCGCCATGTTGACGCCGTATTCTCGGCGGCATGCCGGTTCGTCGTGCGCCACTTTTCGCAGCCGCTTGTCGCTGATGACAATGTCCATCAATTCCCTTACGGGTAACTTAAACGTTCAGATTGAAAGTTACCCAAAGGGTAACAATAGACTAGTGGCGTGTCAAGCCCCAAGGGCGACCACTAGATAAAACGGTCGTTTAAAGAGCGACTATCCTGGGAAGTTCACAAGCAGAATAAAACCGTTATCATTGTTCCCATGTCTTCGGTGCAATCGAAGGAAATAGCGTTCTATTATCCCGGTCCAATGTGGCACCATGATGCGTGGATCAAGACGATGATCCTGTTCTTCGATGGCATAGGGATTTTGCTCCCGAACTACTTGCACGGCAAGCCCGAGCATGTGACGCCGGAGATTGCGGTGCCGTTACGCGAAAAGAAGCTACTGCATTATCTTTCGCCCGAGACAATCGTCGATGCCGCGGCCACTCAACAGTTATCCGACGCCATGATGGGGATTATTAAGTCAGGCGCGTTGGATCAGCTGGATAAGCAGGCCGAATTTCATGAGATCTCCGGGTCACGTCTTGGATGGTTTGGCAACGAACAGGTAGCCCAAAACCTCTTCCGTGAGCTAAAATCACGGGGCCTGGCGCGCGACTCCGAGGATGCAAAATCGATCCCTATTCACCACCTTGTGCGCGGACTGATCCTCGTCCTTCTAGCGCAAATCTTACGGCCGCACGGGAAAGAGCTGGGAGCCGAGTTATCGCCGGCAACGGATCGTCCGGAGTTTGTGAGCGCGCTACAGAGTCTGCTGTCAATTCCAGGATCTCCTTCGGCGGCGCACATCGTGAACAGCGATCTTGAGACGGTGGCGGTGGATCTGCGGTTGGTCCCTATGGATGAGGTATTGAGTTTTCGGAACGAGCACTTCAAGGAGCACCGCGCCTACATTAGTTGCGTGCATAGGTTTACGCGCGAACTGAGCGTGCTATCCGCACAGGAACGCGCAGAGGAAATGAAGGTGCGAGCGGAACAACTCCAGGATCTCGCTAGCAAAGTCAAATCGGTCAATGAAAAAGCGTGGAAGCAACCAGCCAATTTCGGGCTGGGGATGCTTGCGGCCTTTTGGTCGCTAGCAAAGAGCGACTATGTAGGGGCTGCCCTCGGCACCATCAGAGCGATCACCGGCATCAAAGGCGAGACACCCGTAGGGACCGGCGCATACTCCTACCTCTTTAGAGCCGCGCGTCGTGTGGCGTAGCACTTGAAGATTCAACTTCTATCTCATTTCGGCGAGGGTTCCTATGGCGATGTGTGGAAGGCCATTGACGAGCTTGGCCGGACCGTCGCCGTTAAGATTGTTCGGGAGTCTGCGGCTGTGAAGTCTTCGGCCCTGGATCATGCGAAAGCCTTGGCAAGGACTAGTCATCCGAATGTGGTTTCAGTTATCTCTCTTGAGACAGTTGAAGATCCCGACTCCGGCGAGCGTATGGATGCGATCGTCATGGAGTTCCTTGAGGGCGTTACGCTCGAAACCCTGTTGCAGGGGCCTAAGTTTTCCGTGGATGAAGCCCGCAGGATTGGGGCAGCCATCGCGGGTGCAATTACGCATATTCACGAGCAAGGGATGGAACACGGGGATCTCCACGAAACCAACGTGATGATCACGGCTGGCACCGTCAAGGTAATCGACATTCTGTATACTGATTCCCTCGCCAAACTTTCTAGTCGCTCCCAGGCGCAACGATTGCGCCGCGATCGCGCCAATCTCCGATTGACGCTGCAGCACATCATCGCGCACACCGACGTAACGACCAACGAGGCAACCGAGTTCGGGAGGATGGTCAGCGATAAATCCACCGCCTCAGAGATTGGTGACGCGTTCATGAAAGTGAATGGCGCGGAAAGTCAGACTGAGTCCGAGCAGGCATTGCAGCGCGTGTCCAACCAACTCAAGGCCGAGAGCTTCCAGGAAGGAAAGGAGCACGCAGCGGTACTTTCGGCGGAGATTCCGCAAGCCGCGACCCTCTCCCTCCTGGTGCGGATGACGAATGACCGGCGGTATGAGGACCGGC
>Ga0105245_10000699_pt1 | contig 30213 bp, 7 predicted proteins | sample KBSM54metaG_FD_81523 | JGI IMG/M metagenome (GOLD analysis project Ga0105245, IMG submission 81523) | Miscanthus rhizosphere microbial communities from Kellogg Biological Station, Michigan, USA - KBS M5-4 metaG | ecosystem: Host-associated > Plants > Roots > Rhizosphere > Soil | place: Michigan...
CAATGCCGTTTCGAACCTTGGGAACAAATCCACAGCACATCAATCCACAGCACATCAATCCACAGCACATCAATCCACAGCACATCAATCCACAACACACTGGATACGCAACTTCCCTGCTCTTGTGGCAGCGATTCTTCTATTTGCACCAGTCATTTATCTGCTCTACATATTTCTAACGTTGCAGATGATCTCCGTAGTAGCGTCGGCCTTGCTGCTCACTTTGTTCCTTCTGATATCCCTTCCCACGCTTGGGTCATCCTCTATCGCATCCAGGGGATGGGCGTCGGGACTTCTTGCGCTCGCCGCAGTCATTTGTCTCGGCTGTGGTGTTGCTCTTTCAGGATACAGTTCGGAGCACCCTCGACCAGATAGCCTTGTTTACAGTCTCAATGCAGACGACAATTCAGCAGTTTGGATGACATACGATCGGAAACCTGATGATTGGACCCGCCAGTTCTTCGGCGCCAATAAGCCGGCTCCGCACCCTATGCCAAACTACCTTGCCGGCTTTGCGCGACCGCTGATTTCGGCCAGTACGCCGGCTCTTCCTTTGCTGCCGCCAGTTATCGAAAATGTTGAGCACAAGCAGGAGGGTGGTCTCCATCGGCTGAAGCTGAGAATCAGATCGCAGCGAAAAGCCGAGACACTATACCTGAGATTTCCTGACGAGGTTCAACCCGTGGCAGCAAAGGTGGCAGGCAGAGATGTTGCGGTGCATAAAGGCAGCCGCTTTGGCTTAACTTTGTACGCAATGGGAGATGACGGCGTGGAACTTGAGCTCACGGTTCAAGCTCCTTCCTCTCTTTCGTTTTGGGTAATGGATCGATCCTATGGCCTGCCGGTAAATACGAAGCCACGTCCATCCAACATCCTTGGAATAGATGGTAGCGATGTAACGTATGTCTGCCGCAAATATGTTCTTTAGAGCCGTTATTCATGCCGCAAAGCGGTGATTGGATTCACGCGGGCAGCGCGGGCAGCAGGAACCAAGGCGGCAATCGCGGCGACAATCGCAAAAAGTCCAATGGCACTCAGGATTGTGCGCGGATCTAGTGTGCTGAGACCGTACAGCCTGCCGGCAATCAGCCGCGCGCAGGCAAATGTGAGCATGATCCCAAGCACCGCCCCGATAACGAGCATCATTCCGGTCTCTCGCAACACCATGCCTATTACACGTTCTGGTGCGGCTCCCAACGCCATGCGTATGCCGATCTCATTGGTCCGCCTGGCTATACCGTAAGAAAGCACGCCATAAAGACCTCCTGCGGCCAGCAATAACCCCACCGTACCAAAAACGGCGCAAAGCCTTGCGATCATTCGCGGTTGAGACATGCTGCTCTCCAGCGACTCCACCAGCGCGTGCTCTTTAGTGGGGTACAACTTTGAATCAGCGCTTACGATGCTCTTGCGTACGGCATCCAGCATATATTTTGGATCGCTTGCAGTGCGGATCTCAAACGTGGCCCATTCGTTTGGTCCACCCATAGCCTGATCGCCGGAAACGTAAAAGCGTGGCGGCACCTCTCCCCGCAAAGCATGGTCGCGGATATTCCCCGCCACTCCCACTACCTCCAGAATATTTTTTTGGTTGCCTGGGTCCTGGGTAATGTGCCTTCCAATTGGGTTGCGCCCGGCAAAGAATCGATCGGCAAATGCTTCATTGATGACGGCTACATGAGGGGCGGACAGGCCATCCGACAGTCCCAGTTCGCGGCCACGCAGCAGAGGCACGCCAAGAGTAGAAAAATAACCGGGACCTACCATGTCAAACCGTGATGTTTTTTCGTCTTCGTTTTGTGGAGTGAATCCTTCCACCGCAATTTCATCATCAGCTTCAGACCCGCTGAAGAGTCCATTGATGGAATAACTAACAGCTTGCACGCCGGGCAAGTCCTGCAATCTGGAATTCAAATCACGCCACAGGTTGGATAATTGCGGCCCCTTATAACCGGCCCTTACGCCATCCACCGTTATGAGCAAAAGCTTCTCTTTTGGATAACCTAACCCGACCGCTTGCAGGTTCCAAATGGTGCGTAGAAAAAGTCCGGCCAGAATTACCGCAAGCAATGAGAGTCCAATCTGGCACACCACAAGACCCTGGGTAAGTTTCATCTTCCGTGTTGAAGCGGTGGCGTGGCCACTGTCGCGCAAGCTATTGTTCAAATCAATGTTTGTTCCACGCAGCGCGGGCGCCAGTCCAAAGATGATTCCGGAAAGGACCACAGCAAAGAGAGTGAACGACAATACTTTCCCATCCAGCGTTGGCGTTAGCTCCAGACCGTTTGACCCACTGGCCAGGAATATGATCAAGAGCCGTGAAGCGCCCCAGGCCAGCAGCAGAGCAAGCAAACCTCCCAGAAATGAGAGCACAAGGCTTTCAGTCAGGAATTGCCTGACGATGCGTGCCCGCGTTGCGCCGATGGAAAGCCGGAGCGCTACTTCCCTGCTTCTGTTGGAGCCGCGAGCCAGCAGCAGGTTGGCTACGTTAATGCATGCGATTGACAGCACCACGATTGCGGCCCCCAGCAGCAGGAAGAGTTGTTGCGAAAACTCATTCTTGTTCGCGAACACACCTGTGCGCGCTTCGTGCAGCACCAACCGCTGGTCCAGTGCCTGTCTCCGCAACTCAGGAGAAAGCGAAGTAGGGTAACTATTTTCGATAACCTGCCTGAAAAGAACATTTATCTCAATCTGGGCCTTGCTTGAACTCACGCCAGACTTAAGGCGTCCGAACGTGTGCAGCCACATGACTTTGTCCGCGCTCTGTGACAAATTCTCGCTCAGCCAGTCTCGCCCGGGAATGACCGTCGGTTGCATCATCACGGGCATCCAGAAATCGGTAATCTCTCCCACCGTTTCACCGCGAAATCCAGGCTTGGCAACAGCGATCACAGTCAGATTGGCGTTACCAACCTGAATCGGCGTACCCAACACTGCCGGTTTTCCACCAAACCGCCTTTGCCAGTAATCGTAGCTAATCACGATATATGGATCCTGCCCGGGACCTTTTGCGTCGTTGGATGTAAAGAACCTTCCGATGGCGGGTTGCAGACCCAGAACTGAAAAGTAATCTTCAGAAACCAGGCGTCCTCGTGCTTCTTCCGTCAGTCCACCGCCAATGCGCACGTGCCAGCGATTGAGATCCGCTTCGGTTGCGAACATACCGGAAAGAGTGGTGGCATGGTCGCGTAGCTGAGCAAACTCGGCAAAGGTCATGAGGTGTCGCTCGCCGGTATTCAGCCCGGTCGTGACGCCTGACGCATTAGGGTCCGTAAACATCACCAGTTCCTGTGGATTGGCTACCGGTAATGATTTCAGCAGAGCTGCATCCATGACACTAAAGATCGCTGTGTTCGCACCTATTCCAATGGCGAGAGAACTCACCGCGACCATAGTAAACAGAGGACTTCGGAGGAACTGCCGAAGCGCGTAGAGCACGTCGCGCAGAATGCTATTCAGCCAGGAAACTCTCTCCATGTTCGCTTTCCTCAAAAGAGACAATATTTCGCGGCGCTGATTACGGGTGAAAGCTCTCTTCCAAAATGCTCTCGTTCTTGCCTTGAGCGCCTTGTCCTCGAATCCAGAAATGAGCAACGATTGCGGTCAGGACCACGACCATGACGACGATGTAACAAAGGTTGCTCAATCCCAGCCAGTTCGCCAGCAATCCGCTGCTGCCAAACGCAGCGAGCTGAACAACGGCAAAAACTGACGTCGCTGTGCTCGTTACCCGCCCCAGCATCTCTGGAGGGACTTCTTCCAGTGCGAACGTTTGAGCGCTCAGGAAAACCAGCGCTGCGCCTGCACCCAATCCCACACTGGCGGCCAGGGTTATCACCGGCATTGCCCAGACACCGAGGACGAACACTGAGACTGCCTGGACCAAGAACCCGGCGTTGATAATCCGCGGTCGCGATTGCCTTTGGGCGAACCTACCTACAAGCATCGCGCCCAGGATGGTGCCGACGCCCAGCGCTGAAGTTACGCTTCCAAACATCCTTGAACCGCCCCCAAGCAGGTCCCTCACATATACCGCGAACAATGCTTCAAAGATCGCCACCGCGCCGTTGGCAATGGCGATTGTAAGTACCAGTACGCGGGCCACCGGGTGTCCGACAATAAATTTGAGACCAGCCTTCAGATCCGCCCAGATACTCGCACGCGCGGAAACATCACGAATCGTTGTGCGTTCAATACGAATCGTGGAAACCAGCAGCGCCGAAATCAAAAATGATGCGGCATCCAGATAAAAACAATTCCTTGCGCCGAGCCACGCTACTGCAAATCCAACTACTGCGGGAGCGAATATCTGGTTCAGTTGTAGCGTCTGCACGTTGATGGAGTTGGCAACCAGCAGCTCGTTCTCAGGGACAATCAACGGCAGTGCCGCGGTTTGGGCGGGAAGGAAAAAACAAGAAGCAGCGCTGAGCCCCGCCATCAGCAGATACATCTGATACAAATGTTCTGAGAATGCCAGCAGAGCCGCAAGAACCGCACAGATAAGATCGCAAATGATCAGTGTCCGCTTTAGGTTCGAGCGATCAACAAAAGCTCCAGCCATAGGGCCCAGAAGGATTACCGGAACCGAGAAGGAGACCATCACCATGGAAGTTTCAGCCGCGCTGCCATGGCGTTGAAAAGCTATAAGGCTGAACAATGGCAATAGTGCAAGCCAATCCCCTATGCTGCTGATAAAACGGGCCAGCCAAAGAGCAAAAAAGGGCTGTCTTCGCAGCACCTGGCTGAACGTGACCCGAGTTGTTCCAGCGCAGGCCTTTAACTGCTCAATCATAAAATCTCTATCCCCTGTCCGCGTCCTTTGCTCAAGGCCATCGATCAGGAATTCATTTGGGGCCTTGGCTGGTAACCAGCGGGTCTTTCCGGCAGGAGCTCGAGCACGTCCCGCCGCAGGGCATGCAGAAGATCGGTGGAGGTGTGAATATAAAAATGATCACCAGGAAACATCCGGACCTTGAATGCTCCTGAAGTTTGTTTCTGCCACTCCTTCAGATCTGCGGCAGGTACATGAGCATCCTGCAATCCACCATAAGCGCAAATATTGCAGCTAAGCGGCGGCTCGGGTTCATACTCATATGTTTCCACCAGTTCAAAATCCGCTCTGATGGTCGGCAAAAATAATTCCCTGAGCTCAGGACCGTCGAGCAATTCCCTGGGCGTGCCGTTCAAGCGGCGCAGCTCGGCTATGAATTCCGAATCTGGAAGATTGAAAACAGGAGGATCGGGATCGGGAACCTGTGGCGCGCGTCGTCCGGAAAGGAACAATGCAAGTGGAGCAGGTTGGTCTCGACGGCGAAGTTCACGTGCAAGTTCAAAGCTGATGAGAGCGCCCATGCTGTGTCCCCAGAACGCGAATGCCGGAGGAATTTCAGGAATAATGGCATCAGCCAAAGCGGTTATGAGCGGTTTACATTGCTCAAACGGCGGCTCGCCGATGCGCGCCGCCCGGCCTGGCAAGGACGCAAGTGAGAGCGACACTTCTGGCGTAAAGTGCCGTTGCCAGCCCCGAAATACCTGCGCGCTTCCGCCGGCATAGGGGAAGCAGTACAGCCGGAGCGCTCCGTCTCTTCCTCCGGGAAGATTTTCAAACCACCTTGATTGTAGTTTCTTCATCGCGCTCCTAAGCTTTCTTGGTCATAGCTTCAATCAGGCTTTTTGGACGCATATCAGTCCAGTTGGCCTCTACCCAATCCAGGCACTCTTTCTTTTTTCCTTTCGGGCCCACTGCGGACCAGCCCGCCGGAATTTCCTTGAACGTGGGCCACAGCGAATACTGTCCCTCATGGTTCACCAAGACCATGAACTCCCCGTTTTCATTTTCAAATGGATTTGTCATGCAATTCGCCTCTCCTTTAATTTATTTTCTTGTGCTTATCTACAGCCTGCGCCGAAGCTGTTATTTCCCTGAGCTTCTGGTTCAGGATTTTTCCAATCATTTTTATCGGCGCCGGCTCCGTCATCTCATAGTGCTTGCAGTGAACGGTATGGGTTTCCAGCTTGCCGCTGATGTAAGGCTGCCAGGCGCTGGGCAATCGGTACTCGCCTTCCTTAACGTCCGCAAAAAAGAACAGAATGTCACCGTCATAATGGCCGGCCCTGAATTTCTGCTCCAAAATGGAATTGTGCAAAAGCATCTGCATGTTGCGCCGTGCGATTCTTTCATCGAAATCAGCTGGAATCTGCCCCGCACGCTTGGCCGCAAGGTAGACAGCAGTGAAATCCAGCGGACCCTCACCCATGTCGCCTAAATCCAGACCCAGCATAGGCACGATCTCTTTCATCAACTTCTCTTCCGTCATCGGAGATGATTGCCGCTCGTCTGTCGATGGGTAACTGTCCATGATGCCGAGCAATGCCACGCGTTCACCCATCTGCTGCAAACGGCACGCCATGGCATACGCCACCACGCCTCCAAATGACCACCCCAGCAGATGGTACGGTCCTTGCGGCTGGATCCGCTGAATCGCATTTACATAGTCTTCAGCCATCGCCTCGATAGTGGCTGCATAAGGCACATCGTGTGCAACACCGGGGGCCTGAAGACCATAGATGGGGCGCTGTGCTTCAAGTTCTCGCATCAGTCCGGCATAGTTCCAACTGAGCCCGCCCGCGGGATGCGCACAGAACAGCGGAGGCAGGCTACCCTGCGATCTTAATGGCAAGAGCTGCTCAAAGGCGCTTTCTGGAGAACTCTGCGCATTGAGCCGTGGCGCGAGCTGTGCGACGGTTGGGGCCTCAAACAGCGTACGAATGCGCAGTTCCACTCCGAATGCCGCGCGTATCTGGCTGACAAGCCGCGTTGCGAGCAAAGAATGGCCTCCCAGGGCAAAGAAATTATCTTCAATCCCTACGCGACGCAGCCCAAGCGCTTCCCCAAACATCTGGCACAACAGATTTTCGTCGGGCGTGCGCGGCTCGCGATAGCTCTCATTCAGCTCCTGCGCTGGTGTGGGCAACGCCTTGCGGTCTACTTTGCCGTTTGCAGTTAAGGGCCATGAGGGTATCGTGAGGATGCTTGCAGGCACCATGTACCCTGGAAGGATTTGCCGCAGATGCTCTTTGAGTTCAGCAGCCAACTCCACGTCACCAGCCGCCTGCGCGGGCGAGTTGGCAAAACGCCGGTAAAACTCAGGACTTACGTCCTCCGATTTTTCGCTCGGATCCCAGCGAGGATTGAAGATCGCGTCATAAACGCCCTCGCTCCCGAATCCCTGCCATGTCAGCTCAACTTTCAGTTCATGGGAGAGCTGTGCAATGGTATTTGGATGCTCGCCCACCGCCGCTTCCGCAGCCGTCTGAATCTGACTGGCATTAGAATTGGCTTCGCCACGCGACAGCATTCGCAACGCTGCGATCGAACTTGAGATGCGGGAGTCAGGAATTCCACGAACTCCGATCGAATTGTCGCCGCTATGCACAAATCGCTCGCGTACTTCTTGCTGCCACGCGCCAGCCTTGTCCCATTCGATCCATTCGTCCGGTTGCGCTATCCGGTATTTTGCGCCAACGCTGAGCGTCACGTCGTAGCGATAGCGGCTCAATTCGTTGTCATATTCGCCGGCTTTCAACGCGACGGTTGCGCGGCCAATTCCGGGCCAGCGGTGTGCGAGTTCCTGAAAGATTGCAGCATCCAAAAGCAGCTCTTCTTCTTTCTGCGTGAACTGAAGCACCAACTGACGCAGTCGCTCCGCCGTCATTGAGCCGGGAGCTTTGTGCAGTTGCACCGACGCGGTAAATGCATCCAGCAGTGCAAGGTTGCGGACATCGCCAAGGAAGATATGCCCATCTTCACGCGTGACACGCACCGCCTGCTCAAGCACTTTAAGGAAGTAAGTGATGCTGGGAAAATACTGGACCACCGAGTTGAGGATAACAAGGTCAACACTGCCGTCCTGCAGGAACTCAAGTTCGTGGGCCAGTCCCTGGCGCAACTCGACTCGAGAGAGATCGGGCCGCTGACGAATATATCCGCCAAGCTGCTCTATCACAGAAGCAGAAAAATCAAGCCCGGTATAACTCTCGCAGACCGGGGCAATCCGGGTAAGCAACAGGCCGGAGCCGCAGCCAATTTCCAGCACTCGCCGGGGCTGCAATTCCTGAATACGAGACACAGTTTCTTCTACCCACAAACGCATCTCTTGCGCTGGAATGGGTTTCCCGGTATAGCTGCTGTTCCAGCCAGCCAAGTTGAAATCGCCGGTGGAAGAAGTACTTTCGCCGTACGTGGCTTCGTATAACTCGCGCCAATGTTCCACTTGGCCCGACTGCGCTTCCGCGGAATCTACAACGCGTGGGACCACGTATCCCAGCAACTGCTTGTTTTCATGTTCCCCAGTCACTACACCCAACGAGTCTGCCACGGGCTGTTGTTGCTCCAGCGCCGCTTCGTCCTCGCCGGTTTAAATCCGTTAGCCGCGAATCTTCACTGGTGATCAGCGCGCCCCACATATTCCAGCAGACCGTCCGCGCGCCTGCGTGCAAGGTCGCCAGCGCGGTACATCCTGGCGCCGGGCTCACCAAATGGATTTACGACAAAGCGCTCCGCCGTCAGCCCCGGTCTGCGCAAATATCCTCGCGCCAAATTTGTGCCCGATATGTAAAGCTCTCCAGTAACGCCAAAAGGTACTGGCTGCAGAAACGCGTCCAGCACGTAGAGTTGCGTGTTCGCGATTGGACTGCCTATGGGCACGGCGCCCATAAACGGATCTTCTGCTCCCACCTGATAGATACAGCAACCGACTGTCGCTTCAGTGGGTCCGTATTCATTGATCAGCCTGGTCTCAGGAGCATTAATGCGCCAAAGAGTGAGGCTCTCATAATTCAGCGCCTCGCCGCCAATCACCAGAGAGCGGGCGCTTTGCTTCATCTGTTCTGCCGTGAGGCTGTTGTTGAGCATTTCCATGTGAGCGGGCGTCAACTTTACCAGCGTGAGATCTTTGCTGCTTTGCACAATCTCAGTCAGGTTCTCCACATCGCGGTGCCCGCGCGTAAATATGACAGGTCGCCCCGTCAGCAACGGGGGATAGATGCTGGTGATTGTGAGGTCAAAACCCATTGAGCTGTGTACGGGCGCGCCGCTTCCCTGCGATGCATTGTATTTTCGCGCGCTCCATTGCAGATAATTGTTGAGCCCCTCATGAATCACGACTACGCCTTTCGGCACTCCAGTGGAACCTGACGTATAGATAACGTAAGCAGGATGTCCCGAAGACAATGGCACAACCCGGTCGGCATCCACAGGATTGTGATGAGGCAACTTTCTAAGATGCACGATTGTTTCAGGCGCGTCCAGCATCAGCAGCTTCGCTGTTTCCGAGATTGCTGTGCGCAATGATTCCTGGCTGAGCACCAGAGCGGGGCGACTGTCGGACAGTATGTACTCAAGCCTGCCGCGAGGCATTTCAGCATCAAGAGGCAGGTATGCGGCTCCGGACTTCAATACGCCGAGGAGCGCGACGACCATCTCCGGCGAGGGTTCGAACAAAATCGCCACCGTGTCTTCCGGCCCGATCCCTTCGCCAATTAAATGATGAGCTAACTGATTTGCCTGTTCGTTCAACTCGCGATAACAAAGAATGGTTTCACCACATACCACCGCTGCAGCTTCGGGACTGACAGAAACCTGCCGTTCAAATGTGTTCAGGAGAGAGGCATCTACCAGCGGTTGCGCCGTCGCATTCACGTCGCGCAGCAACAGCCGCCGCTCGTCGCTGGTAAGCATGTCCAGCGCATGGAGAGGAGCGGCTGGCGCCGCCACAATTTCATCCAGCAGCTTTACATAATGCCGCGCCATCTGCTCCATGCGCGCGTGATCAAACAGCCCCTTATTGAAGAGCCAGTAAAAGCCGATTTCATTTTCAAATTCAAAGACGTGCAACTCCAGATCAAACCGGACCAGTAGCTCGTCGCCGGCAACGCGCTCCACCTCTAATCCCGAGAGTTTCTGGCTGCCCATGGGCGCGTTTTGCAGCGCGAAGACCACTTGGAAGATAGGAGTTTTGTTCAGGCTGCGCTCCGGCGATAGCACCTCGACGAGCCGCTCAAAAGGCACATCCTGATGCTGATACGCCTCCAGTGCGGTTTTTCGCACGTCGGCCAGCAATTCCCGGAAGCTCTGCTGCGGGTTCAGCCGCACGCGCATGACCAGCGAATTCACAAAGAACCCAACCAGGTCCTCCAGCTGCGCCTCACGGCGATTGGCAATGGGCGAACCGACGACGGTGTCATCCTGCCCGCTATACCGGCTGAGCAGCAGGGCAAAAACAGAAAGCAATGTCATGTATAGCGTGGCCTGGTTCGCCTGGCTGAGCTGTTTTACGGCGTTTACCTGGTGGCCAGAAAGCGTGGCGCTACAATAATCCGCCTTATAGGTTTGCATTGCCTGCCGCGGACGGTCGCGGGGCAATTCAAGCTGCTCTGGGACACCTTGCAATTGCTTCTTCCAATAATCCACGTCGCGGGCCAATGCGTCTTCATCCAGCCACTTTCGCTGCCAAAGGGCAAAATCGGCGTACTGAATGTCCAGCGGACGCAATGGGTTCTCGCGGCCCTGCCGGAACGCTTCATACAGCAGCATGAACTCACGGTTGAATACGCTTTGCGACCATCCGTCAGACACAATGTGATGAAAATTGCGCAACAGGATGTGATCACTTTCGCTCACTTTGATGAGCTTCATGCGTAACACCGGGCCAGTTGCCAGATTGAATGGCTCCTCCCATTCCCGGCGCATGATCTCAAGAGCGCGTTCGCGTTGCTCTTCCTCGCGCAATCCGCTGATGTCCTCAATCGGAAGTTCGAATGCGCGTGGCGGCTCGATAATTTGCACCGGCTCGCCTTCAATCTGGGCAAAGTGCGTCCGCAGGCTTTCATGGCGTTCAACAATCGTGTCAATGGCACGCTGCAGCGCTTGAAGACCAAGTGTGCCGCGCAGCCGGAGCGCCTGGGGCATGTTGTACTCCGCGCTGCTCCCCTCAAGCTGATCAATAAACCAAAGACGGCGCTGTGCATAGGAGAGAGGAATGCGTTCCGGCCTTGTCTGCCGGATCAGCGGAGCCCGAACCTTATCGGCTTTGTTGACATGCTCCGCCAGCAAACGAACCGTTGGCGCTTCAAACAGCATACGCAGAGGGAGTTCAACTCCAAAGCTCGTTCGTACCTGGCTCACCAGCCGAGTTGCCAACAGCGAATGACCGCCCAGCGCAAAGAAATCATCTTCAGCGCCCACACGCTCCAGTGACAACACGTCAGCAAATATCGAACACAAAATTTCTTCCTGCGGCGTTCGGGGAGGAACGTAGCTTTCGCTGCGCCGATCCGGAACAGGCAGTGCGCGCCGGTCAATTTTGCCACTGGGCGTGAGCGGCCATGAGCCAATCAGAACCAGAGCCGAAGGAACCATATAGTCCGGCAAAGATCGCCGCAACTGGTCTTGCAATTCCGGTGCCAGCTTTGCATCTTCAGCCGCCAGAGCGGGATCATTTCCATATTTTCGATAGTAAGTCGGTGGCAAATCTTTCTCCGCCTTCTTCTCTCGCCAGCGTGGATTAAAGATGGCGTCGTAAGTCCCGGTGGAAGACAATCCGCGCCATTGCATCTCCACACCCAACTCAGAAGCCAGCCGCATCAGCAGATTTGGATCTTCGCCGCAAGCCGCAGCAGAAGCTTCCACAATCTCTCCAGCCGTACTTTTGAGGTTTTTATCGAGCATTTCCAATGCTGCGACTGCCGGTGTAACACGGCCATCTCTTATTGCTCGCACATCGATTGAACTGTTTGGAGTCGCACTCAATATATTGCGGAGATCCCGTTGCCAGCGTCCGTCCTGGTCCCAGGCCACCCAACAGTCAGGTTTTTCGAGACTCTCTTTGTCGCCAATATGCAGCGTCACGTCATAACGGAAACGGCTCAGCTCGTTGTCATAGTCACCGGCCTTGAGATCGGCGGTGACACGGCCCACGCTTGGCCAGCGATCGCCGATCTCTTGAAAAAGAGCAGGATCGAGCGCCAGCTCTTCTTCCGACTGCTGTGCCTTGCTGATTCTCTGCCGCAATTCTTCCAGCGGCATTTCCGGAGGTGCCTTGTAGAGCTGTACCGACGCGTGATAGGCGCGTAGCAGCGGAAGGCTGCGCACATCGCCAATAAATACATGGCCGCCAGAGGAGATGACTCGCACTGCCTGCTTAAGAACTTGCAAAAGATAGTCCGTGCTCGGGAAATATTGCACAACGGAGTTGATCACAACCAAATCAACACTCTGATCGGCCACGAAATCCAGTTCGTCAGCAAGGCCTTGTCTCAGTGTGACGTTCGCGAGATCCTTGCGCTCTGCGACAATCTGGCTAAGTTGTGCGAGTGCCGCCGTCGAGAAATCCAGTCCGGTGTAACTTTCACAGTGCGGCGCAACTTGCGTTAGCACCAATCCTGCTCCGCAACCAATCTCCAGCACACGCCGCGGACGCATTTTTATCAGGCATGACACCGTTTCATCGACCCATTGCTGCATCTCATGCGCAGGAATCGGAGCACCGGTGTAGCTGCTATTCCAACCAGCAAATTTTGCGCCGCCATTGTTCGCAGCCTCTTCCTTGCGATAAGAGTCATATAGCTGTTGCCAGCGGCTTATCTGCTCGGTTTCAGCTTGTTCTTGACGATCGCTAGGCGGACGCGCAATGACATAGCCGACCAGCTGTTTTTGTCCTGACTGCTCTTCGCGCGCAATCACTAGCGCTTCACGGACTCTTGCGTGCTTCAATAAAGCTGATTCAATTTCCCCCAACTCCACGCGGAAGCCGCGAATCTTTACCTGTTGGTCCGTGCGGCCAATAAATTCCAGATCGCCATTCGCGCGCCAGCGCACAAGGTCTCCGGTGCGATACATTCTGGTGCCCGCGCTTCCATAGGGATGAGCAAGGAACCGCTCCGCGGTGATGGCACGGCGATTGAGATAACCGCGCGCCAATCCTGCACCTGCTATGTACAGTTCGCCGGGCACGCCGATGGCAACTGGGCGCAGACGTTCATCCAGCACATACACGCGGGTATTGATGATCGGCTTGCCGATGGGAGGAGTCTGGCGGCCGGAAAGCGGTGCGCTCATGGTAGAGACAATGCTCGTTTCCGTCGGACCATAAGCGTGGATCAATGTCCGTCCGCGTGACCACTTTTCCACCAGCTCTGCGGATAATGCTTCACTGCCTATCACAAGGTGCGTGAGCGGCAGATCCTCTTCACTTTCCAGCGTAGGCAGCACGACTGGAGGAAGCGAAGCATGAGTCACCCTATGCTGAACAAGCATCTCCCGTAACGGCGTACCGGCTCGTTGGTCGTCGCGCGGAACCACAAGCGCAGCGCCGGTGGTAAATGCCATGATGATTTCAACCACGGATACATCAAAGCTGAGCGATGAAAATTGCAGCACCCGTGATGCGGGCGTAAGCGCCAACCGCTCCAGCCTTGTTTGCGCGATGGATGGCAAACCCGCATGAGTTACAACTACTCCCTTGGGAGTTCCAGTAGATCCGGAGGTGTAGATCACGTAAGCGGGATTTGTGGGCTGCAAGGGACTGGTGCGTTCGCTGTCACTGGGGTTGCGATCAGAGTGCTCGAGCAACACTTTGTCGAACGCGCCATCGCCAAGAACTACAAGGCGGGCAGCACCAGAAAATTTCGATGCCAGTTCAGACCTGGTAATAACGCACGCCGGACGGGCGTCTTTAAGCATGACTTGCAGCCGCTCTGCTGGAAGTGCAGCATCAAGCGGAAGGTAAGCCGCGCCCGCTTTCAGCACCGCGACAAGAGCGACCAGCATCTCCACAGAACGAGGCACTGCCAACCCGACGAAATTTTCAGGTCCAATACCGAAGCTACTGAGCACGCGCGCAAGGCGATTAGCGCGACCGTTGAGTTCGCGATAGCTGAGCGACTCATCACCGAAGATAACTGCCGCCACATCGGGGGTTTTCGCCACCTGGTTTTCAAACAACTGCGTCAGGGTTGTGTCAGGAATATCGCGGCTGGTCTGGTTCCATTCCTCAATGACCTTTGCAAGTTCGCTGCTGCTCAGCAAATCAAAATCCGCAACTTGCTGCTGGGGATTACCCACCACTGCCTCAAGCAGACGCAGATAATGCGCAGCCATCTGCTCCATGCGCCAGCGATCAAACAAATCCCGACTGTACAGCCAGTGGAAATCGAGTACTCCATTGTGCTCTACCGCATGCACTTCAAGATCAATGCGGACGCGCGGCTCATCCGCCGCAACAGCTTCCACCTGCAAGTCCCTGAGCCCTTCTGCTGCCATCGGCGCGTTTTGCAGCGCGAATACCACCTGAAAAACAGGTGCGGCATTCAGGCGCCTTTCCGGAGAAAGTTCCTCCACCAGCCGCTCAAAAGGAAGGTCCTGGTGCTGGTAAGCCTCAAGCGCAGTGCTACGCACCGCAGCCAGCAATTCCATGAAGCTCTGCCCGACATTCACGCGTACCCGCATGATGAGCGAGTTGACGAAAAACCCGATCAGTTGCTCAAGCTGCGAATCCTGGCGATTCGCAATTGGCGAGCCAACTACTATGTCATCCTGCCCGCTATAGCGCTGAAGCAGCAGCGCAAAAGTGCATAACAGCGTCATATATAAGGTGGCGTCATAGTCGTGGCCCACTCGCTTCAGGGCCGCAAGAGTTTCCACCGGCACCGTGATGCTGCAAACATCCGCGCCATACGTGCGGCGGGCCTGGCGCGGCCGATCTTTGGGCAACTCCAATTGCTCAGGAATGCCAGCGAGCTGCCTTTTCCAGTACTGAAGATCGCTTGCTACTTTTTCTTCCGTCAGCCAGCGCTGCTGCCAGATGGCGTAGTCCGCATACTGCACGGCGAGCGGCTGCAACGGATTTGCCTCTCCCTTGTGAAGGGCCTCGTAGAGCTGCATGAATTCGTTATTGAAAACGGCTTGAGACCACCCATCGGAGATTATGTGGTGCAATGTGCGCAGGAAGATGTAGTCATTCTCTGCCAGCTTGAACAGCCGCATCCGGAAGAGCGGGCCTCGCGATAAATCAAATGGCCGCTCAAATTCCTGGTTTAGGGCCGCAAGCACCATGGTGCGCCGCTCACTCTCTGGTAAGGCGCTGATATCTTCGATCGGCAGCTCGACCTTCAACTCTGGCTCGATGAGCTGAAAGGGGGAGCCGTCCACATAAGCGAAATGAGTACGGAGTGTTTCGTGTCGCTGGACAATGGTTTGGATCGATTCGCGCAATGCCGTGACATCCAACTCACCACGAAGCCGCAACGCTTCCGGCAGATTGTATTGTGCGCTAGAGCCCTCAAGCTGATCGATAAACCAGAGACGTTGCTGAGAATTGGAAAGTGGAAGCTGCTCATGCCTCTTCTGGCGCACCAATGGAACGCGTGTCTTATGTGCGTCCCGCAGATGAGGAGCAAGATGGGCTACGCTTGGGGCTTCAAAGAGCAACTTCAGGGGAACATCGATTTCCATCTTGGCGCGAATCTGGCTGACCAGCCTTGTCGCCGTGAGTGAATGCCCTCCAAGAGCAAAGAAGTTATCGTCAATGCCAACGCGCTCCAAAGAAAGCACGTCAGCAAAAATGCCGCACAGAATCTCCTCTTCCGGCGTACGCGGTGCGCGATAGCTTTCCGTCTGGCGCTCGGGAGCAGGCAGGGCTCGGCGATCCAGTTTGCCGTTAGGCGTGAGCGGTAAAGCCGGCAGCGATACGAATGCTGAAGGCACCATGTAATCCGGCAGGCGCGCGCCTAAATCACGGCGCAAGGTTGAGGGATCAGGAAGTTCTTTGCCGGAAGGAACCAGAAACGCAACTAGTTCCTTCCCGGAAACTCCATCCTCGTACACGATTACTGCAGCATGAGCAATTCCTGGCTGAGACTTCAGGACTGACTCAATCTCGCCCAACTCAATACGAAATCCTCGAAGCTTAATCTGCTGGTCGCCGCGGCCAAGAAATTCAAGCGTGCCATCGTGACGCCAACACGCCAAGTCACCGGTGCGATACATGCGCGATGCCGTTCCAGCAAATGGATCTGCGACAAAGCGCTCCGCCGTAAGACCGGGGCGCTTCAGGTAACCGCGCGCCAGGGCCTCGCCCGCAATGTACAGATCGCCCGCCACTCCTGCTGGACGCGGTTCCAAGCAGTGATCCAGCACGTACAGCCGATAACTGGAAAGAGGTTTCCCAATCGTGACAATTGGTGCGGCATTATCGGAGATATCTGCTTCTATAAGCCGGTGCGCGTTGGACCAAATAGTGGCCTCGGTGGGTCCGTAGAGGTTGTAAACTTCGCGGCTGGTGGCGCGCAAGAGTTCACGCGCGAGCTGGCGTGGAAGCGCTTCTCCGCCGCAGAGAATGCGTAAATCATGCAAGCATGTTGGGTCTCCGTGTAGAATCAACTCCCAGTGGCTGGGTGTGGCTTGCATTGAATCCGCATCAGACGAAGCAATTAACGCACATAGACGCGAAGCATCGCGAGATTCGTCTCTGGAGGCAAGCACCACGCGCGCACCGTGGCAAAGAGGAAGGAACAGCTCCAGGATGGAAATATCAAAGCCGATGGTCGTGACTGCTAGATGGGTCTGACCAGGATCGAAACGTATTTGCTGGTTAATGCTGTCAAGAAATACTGAAAGAGCACCACGCGGAACCACCACTCCTTTAGGCCTGCCAGTTGAACCCGAGGTATAGATAACGTAGGCAGGGTTCGCCGGCGACAACGATTGATTGCGATCAGGTGCGAGGATGTTCGATTCCGCTTCCTGTTGCACATCAAAGATAATGTCGGGCGCATCAAGATGAATCTGTTTTACGGTCTGCGGCAGATGCAACGCTAACGACTGAGTGGTGATCACTGCCAGCGGAGTGGCATCGGCCAGCATATAAGCGATCCGCTGTTGCGGAAATGACGGATCTAGCGGAAGATACGCGCCACCGGCCTTTAAGATGGCCAGCATCGCGGTCAGCATCTCCGCGCTCCGTTCCATACAGATTGCCACCAGAGTTTCCGGCCCTGCTCCCTGAGCGATCAGATAATGCGCAAGTCGATTGGCTCGCTGATTCAATTCAATGAACGTGAGCGATTCCTCAGCGAAGGTCACCGCCAAAGCGCCAGGGGCATTAGCAACCTGCGCTTCAAACATTTCCGTGATGTCAGTTTTACTCTTTGACGCGGTTTTGGGATTGAGATCTTCGATAATATGGCGGCGTTCCTCAGGGCTGAGCAGTGGAAGCGTTGCGATTGGCCGCTCCGGCTCCCTCAGAGCCATACCCAGCAGAGAGATAAGGTAGTCCACCAACCGAGCGATAGTAGCTGCCTCAAAAATGTCGGTGTTGTATTCAAACATGAGGCTAAGCTGGTCAGAAGACTCGCCGAAAGTTATCTGTAAGTCGACAGGAGAAGTTTTGCGGTCAATGCCGAATACGGAAAACTCAAACCCGGGCAGCGCAATCTTCCCTTCCGGCAGACCGGGGTTCTGTTGCATGGGACTTTCCGTGCTGATGTACAAATACTCAACCTGGTAAAGCGGCATGCGACTCATGTCGCGCTCCACTTTTAGACGGTCAACCAGATGCCGGAACGGATATTCCTTGTTGGCAAAGGCTGCGAGACAGGTATCGCGGACTCGTTCAAGCACGTCAAGAAAACTGGGATTGCCGGAAAGATCAGCCCGCAGCACCAGCGTATTCAGCATGTAACCGATAAGGTTAACTGTCTCTTCCGAATCACGATCGGCAGAGACCGGAGTACCCACAACGAAATCCTCCTGACCGGTATAGCGCCAAAGAAAAACATTCAAGGCGGCAAGCAGCGTCATGAAAGAAGAGGTCCCGGCTTTGCGATTCATGGCGCGCAAGCGGCGAAGAATGTCATGCGGTACATCAAAGGGCGAGCGTGCGCCAGCGTGAGATTGCACCGATGGGCGGGGCCGATCAGCAGGCACCTCCAAAACGTGCGGCACTCCATGCATGTTGGTCAGCCAATAGTTTTCCTTCGTGCGGAAATCTTCTGTCTGTTCCCATTGGTCTCGCCATGCCGCCCAATCTGAATATTGGATCGGCAAATCGCTCAGCGGATTTGGCAGTCCGTGGGAAAAAGCGTGATAAAGTCCCATCAACTCGCTGTAGAAAACGTAATACGACCACCAGTCGGTCACGATGTGGTGCAGTACTCCGACCATTACGTAGTCGTCATCGGCAATACGCACGAGCGGAACGCGGGCGAGCGGGCCTTTCTCCAGATCAAATGGTTCACGTATCAGCCGCGTAACAACTTCATGCGCTGCGGCTTCAGGATCAGGCTCGTTTCGCAGGTCAATGACCGGAGCGGAGAGCGTCATGTCGGTCACAAACTGGAACGGCTTGCCGTCTATGGTTTTGAAAACGGTGCGCAGTATCTGGTGGCGCTGCGCGACAACGTTCAGGCACCTTTCGAAGAGCGCTACATCAAGATTCCCTTTTACGCGAAAGCCATTTCCGATGTTGTACGCCGAGGTAGTAGGCTCAAGCTGCTGGATGAACCACAGCGCTGTCTGGTCCGTGGATGCAGGCCACGGACCGCCCCCTTCCAATCGCGGAATGCGCGGGCTGGCCGCTTTCTGTTGCAGTTCACGGCGTTTGCGCTCATAGACAGCCCGCTGCTCGGGTGACAGACCGGCAATTCTTTCCGCCAGTGTCTTTTTGCCGGTATTTTCCAGCGCCTGTATCTGACCCGTGTCCTTAACGCTCATGAACTACTCTCCCTGTCCCGTTGCTGCTATCTGCGACTGCATGCTTTGGCGAAGCTCCGCCAGGTGCCTTAGCCCTTCCATCGTTGTTTCATGATCGAGCCCAAAATCCAGCAGGCAGGCCAGATCGTTCACGCCCGCAGCTGCCACCTTTTCAATGACGGCGGCACATTTATCAGGCGTGCCCAGTAGAGAGCTCTGTTCAAAATAATGATCGAAGACCGCATCTATCAGGCTTTTCATCTCCGGCGAAGAAGGGTCGATGACGCTGTCTCCTGCCATGGGCCGGAACTGATTAATATAAGTCTGCAAATAGGCTTTCATCGGCTCTTTCACGATGTCGCGGACCTGGTCCAGATCTGTTCCCACGTAGGTGTGCAACATCAGTGAAACAATTCCGGTTCGTGGATCGTGGCCATTTTCCATGCGGGCTTTGCGATAGCCGGCGATATTCTGCCGCAACTCCTCCAGCGACGTGGAGAATGCAGTGAGCACATTTGCGCCAACTTCTCCGGCGCGTTGCCAGGTCCGCGTGGATGCCACCGTAACCCAGAATGGCAATTCTTTTTGAACCGGCCGGGGAAGAGTCCTGACAGAAACCTTCTTGCCGCCGACACCCGCGATTTCTACATCTTCCCCAGCCCACAACCGCCGCACAAGAGAGATGTTCTTGAACATAAGTTCACGGCGGTCTTCAAAATTCGCGGGAGCAATTACGTAGTCGTGTTCATGCCATCCTGTGGCAAAGGAGATTCCGACTCGTCCATGCGAGAGATTATCCACCAGCGCCCAATCCTCTGCGACGCGCACCGGGCTATGCAACGGGAGCACGAGGCTGCCGGCGCGAATCTGCACGTGCTGCGTGATCATGGCTAGAGCTGCGCTCAGGACAGATGGATTCGGATAGAGTCCACCAAATGCCTGGAAGTGCCGCTCCGGCGTCCATATGGCAGCGAACCCGTTGGCATCTGCAAAGCGCGCACTCTCAAGCAGCAGCCGGTAACGTTGATCCTCTTCGGCATTGCCATCAGCAGAAAAGAAGAAGATGCTGAAGTCCACCTTCTGCCGTAAATTGGAGCGCAAGGGCACAGGTGCGGCGTCTGCAACAGCGGCACCCGCGGAAGCAGGCCCAGCCTGCAACTGCTGGTTGGCTTCACGCTGCATACGCCTGCGCAACAATTCCTGCTGCTCCGGAGTAAGATTCTGAATGCGTTCTGATAATTTCGACATAGCTACTCGGTGTTGATTCCCTCTTTGCTTCCATCCAACTCTGCCCGCAGGTCATCTGCGGACATGCCTTCGATTTCCGCCAGCAAGGCCTCCAATTCGGCGGCATCGTCGCTATCGGCTGATGCACCTGAAATCTTTGCGGCAAGCTGCGCGATAGTGGGGCCGTCAAATAAGTCTTTGAGAGTGATCTTGGATGAAAAAGTCTGGTTCATGTTCTTGAGCAGTTGCACAGCAAGAAGCGAGTGCCCGCCAAGTTCAAAGAAATTATCGGCAACGCCAATTTCCTGAATGCGGAAAGTTCCCTGCCAGAGCTCCACCAGCAGCGTTTCCACCTCATTCCGCGGGGCGGTATAGGAAGTTGAAACATCTGGGCGGCCGTGCGATGCGCCGTTGCCATTGCTCGCGGTTGAGCTCCCGATTTGCTGCTGAAAAAAATCGGTCGTGAATAGGTGCTGTTGCTCCATCAGAGCATTGAAATCACGAGTGGAAATAATTACATCTGGGATTGACAACGAAAGGGCGCGCTGCAACGCACTAACGCACTCCTGTGCCGTCATACCAAAGCGCTGCCGCTTCTCCTCAAGCTGTTGTGACAGGAATGAGTTGGCATCAGGATTTTCCTCAGCCATTTCCGCCCAAGCTCTGGTGCCCAACTCCAGAGCCACGGTGGGCCGTCCGGTTGCTGCCCGCCGCTCGGCAAAATGCGCGATCTCAGCATTGCGAGCGGCCTGGTCCACTTGCCCAATGCCGCCGCTCTCAGCCAGATTGCTGGAAAACACCACCAGCAACTCATCGCCGAACGTCTGCTCCAGCGCTGCCAGCTCAGCAAGGTCATTGCGCAGCGAGTCCGACGGGGGCGCGGCTTTACCCAGAATGAGTCCAGTCTTTGCTGCTTTGTCGAGATGAAGCACGCCTTGCACGGCGCCCACTTCGCGTTCGATCTGCGCCTTGACTCGTTTCAGCCCCTCGGGGTCTGAAACGTCCGCACTCAACACTGTCAGCGACTCACGTATCCCTTGTAATCGCGCAATGCTGCGCGAAATTGGATCGTCGTCTCCTTGTTCGCGGACCCACTGCTCCCACTCCTGCGGACGCGGGAAGAATGAGCGGGCCAGCAGCACCACCCTGCACTCGAATTCGCGCACCAGGTGCTCCGCAAGCAGGAAGCCGATTTCCTGCAACGCGTGGGTGATTACATATACTCCGCCGCGTTGGAACTGATATCCGCCGCTGGAGCGCATTGATGCCTGTTCAACAATCGGCAGCCAGCGATGGCCGCGACGATAAGCGACAATCGTATCGGGAGCTTCATTAGCAAACTCCGCAAGCACCTGCTCTGCCAGCTTGGCAGTATCCAAGTGTTGTTCATCCAAGTCGATGTTCTGGCACTTAACTGCCGGGATTTCTTTAGGAAGCACATGAACAATCCCAAGCTTGGCTGCTTCACTGTCGGAACCCAGTTCTTCATCCAAGACATGATGCAAGCTTGACGTGATCAACGCCAGGCGAACGGAAGCAGCTTTTTCAGACGAGGCCACCGCCTGGGCGAGATAAATCAAACTGTCAAAGCCTGCAGTCGGAGAGAGTTCGGGGTCGTGGCTGAAGTCCCACGCGTAGATGATTCGTTGCGGAAAATTGTCGCCTAAGGACTGCAGCAGCCGTTGATAGTCTTCCGGATTACCGGCATTCAGCGTGACTGAACCAGTTCCATTCTGCTCGAAGACTTTGTCTCGCCGCGCTTCATATACCATCTGGCCAGACTGGCGGAGCCTTGATGCAAGCTCCACGCCGATGCCATCCGCTTCAGAGAAAACGAGCCAGCCGCCCGCGAAAGAGCTGTTGGCTAACTCCAGCCGCGGCAATGGATTCGTTCGTTTCCAGTTTGTTGCGTAGAGCCATTTTTCACGAGAATCTTTAAGCTCTAATGGATCTGACGATGTAGCCGCGTTCGGTAATCCGTTTGTGCTAACCCAATAACGCTGGCGCTCAAAAGGATATGTAGGCAGGGGAATGCGGCGTCGATCTTCTGCCTGGTAATACTTGACCCAATCAATCTCAATCCCTTCACACCACAATCTGCCAACGGTCTGCGCCAGGGCGCGTCCGCATGGCTCGCCAGCCATCGAAGCAAGACTTGCGCTCTCCGGATAATTCCTGCGGGCCAATTCACTGAGCACCTTACCTGGCCCTACTTCCAGTAGAACGCTGTTGGACTTTTTTAACGCTTCGCGCAGACCGTCATTAAACCGGACCGTGCTTCGCACATGGCGCGCCCAGTACCCGGGATCCGTCGCATCCTGGTCGGTCATCCAGGAGCCGGTAACGTTGGAAAGATAGGGAATCGAGGGAGGACTCAACTTCATTCTGGAAGCAGCAGCGGTCAGCGGCTCCATGAGAGGTTCAACCAGCCGTGAATGGAAAGCATGGCTGGCATCCAGACGAATGGGATTCAGAAATGCAATTTGCTGGTAAACTCTTTCAATCTCGTCAGTTGGACCGGCAAGAATGCAGAGTTCCGGACCATTTACCGCCGCAAGTGAGATTCCATCCTTTATATAAGGATAGATCTCATCCTCGCGTGCAGGGACGGCCAGCATAGCCCCCGCTTCCAGGTCCTCAGTCCGTCGGGCCCGCTCCGCCACCAATAGCAAAGCATCATCAAGCTCCAGTACTCCGGCGAGCGTGGCTGCCACATATTCGCCCAAGCTGTGGCCGATCATCGCCGCGGGCTTGATGCCCCACGACATCCAGAGTTGCGCCATGGCATACTCAACCGTACAGAGCGCGGTCTGCCAGAAGAGAGGCCGGTAAATGCTGGCATCCATTTCACCTTGGCGTCCAAACATGAGATCGCGCAGGTCGGCTCCGATCAGTGGAACTAGACGGCTGCAACAATAGTCCACCTCTTCTCGAAAGCGCGGTTCATCGCGATATAAGTCAGATCCAAGATCGGCATACGCTTTGCCCTGACCCGGAAAAAGAAACACCACCGGAAGTTCCTGCGCAAGCACATGGACAGGCTTTTCCTTTGAGCTGGTAAGCGCTGCAATTGCATCTTCAACGTTAGCGCAGACAAAAGATTGACGGAAAGCAAAGTCTCTACGCCCGGCATTCAGCGTGAAAGCGATATCGGCCAGATGAAGGTCTGGCCTTTCTTGCAACGCGGCTGCCAGGTCTGCACTGCGGCGTTCCAATGCAGATTCACTGCGGGCCGATAAAGTCAGCACCTGCCATGGACGCGACCAGCCTGACGTCTCACTGGGTGGCGCTTCCGCCAGAATTACGTGCGCATTGGTGCCGCCAATGCCAAAGGAACTTACGCCTGCCAGACGCGGCGTTTCTTTCCATGCCGTCGTTTCCGTACTCACGTAGAACCGACTCTGATCAAGATTAAGTTGTGGGTTCGGTTTCTCAAAATGCAGGCTTGGCACAAGTGTCCGATGCTCAAGGCAAAGTACCGCTTTTATAAGACCGGCAATCCCTGCGGCGGAATCACAATGACCGATATTGGTTTTCACTGATCCAAGAGCACACAACTTCTTGCCAGTAGTTGAGCCCTGTTCGGCGTCTTCAAACACCTGGCGCAAGGCTTCTATTTCAATAGGATCGCCTAATGGTGTCCCGGTGCCATGTGTCTCAATGTAGGAAATCTGCTGAGGCGCAATGTTCGCATTGGCAAGGGCCTGCTCTATCACGCGCCGTTGTCCTTCAACACTCGGTGCGGTATAACCAACTTTGAGGTTCCCGTCATTATTAATAGCGGAGCCTTTGATGACCGCGTGGATGTGATCGCCATCCGCAACAGCCTGGTCGAGCGGCTTTAACAACACCAGAGCCGCTCCGCTGCCGGGGACCGTGCCGCGCGCGTTCTCGTCAAATGCGCGGCAAACGCCATCGGGAGCAAGAATTCCGCTCTCCTCAAAGATGTATCCATTTTGCGATGCGAGTGAGACGCCGCCCGCCAGCGCCATCTCACACTCGCCATTCACCAGGCTCTGGCAGGCTAGATGAACGGCGACCAGAGAAGTTGAGCAGGCCGTATTCACCGGCACGCTTGGGCCACGCAGGTCTAGCAGGTAAGAAAGGCGTGGTGCAACGTGGTCCTTGCCCGTGCCAATAGTCAATTGCAACTCGCCCAGAGAGTGCAAAAGACCGGTATCGCCACGGAGAAGATCGCGATAGAGGCTCTCTCCGGCGCCGGCAAACACTCCGATGTTTTTCCCCCGCGGGTTATAGCCAGATGATTCCAGCGCTTCCCAGGCGCATTCCAGCATCAAGCGCTGCTGTGGATCGGTGGCCGTGGTTTCCGCGGGACTCAGGTTGAAGAATGCAGCGTCAAAGAGCTCAATATTTTCCAAACGTCCCGTGGCATTTACAAAGCCAGGATCGTTGACGAGTTCTGGCGGCAAGGAAGAAAGGTCTTCAGCAGAGAGGGCCGTGATGGATCCGACACCACGGGTCAGATTGCCCCAGAAATGGTTAACCGACGGAGCGCCTGGAAAACGGCATGCCATGCCGATAATGGCTATGTCTGTGTATGTGCGATTTTTGATGCCTTCAGCCTTGCGCTTTGCATCATGTGCGCTGGGCGAGTGGCGTTCTTCGGCTTCCAGATAGGCGGCAAGCGCAGCAACCGTGGGATGCTCAAACAGTTTTACCATTGGCAAACGCGCGCGCAACAGCTTCTGCAATCTGGCATGCACCTGCGTGAGCAGAAGAGAATGGCCACCCAGATCAAAGAAGTTGTCATGAATTCCAACGGTGGCGCGGCCCAACACCTCTTTCCATATCGCCGCAATTTTTTTCTCGAACCTGGTTTGTGGGCTTGCTGGCAATTCAAGTCTACGTTCTTCAATCGCGCGCTTCGATAACGAATTGCGGTCAATCTTGCCGCTGGCGGTGAGAGGCAACTGTTCCACAGCAACAATGGCCTCAGGCAACATGTGCGCGGGAAGACGATGACTGAGTTGGCCGCGCAATATCGCTGGATTGAGAGTGGACTGTCTATCGATTACCACGTAACCAACTATCTGCTTTCCACGTGGCTTTTCGTCTCGCAACACAACTGCTACATCGGTAACCTCCGGCAATGACCGCAGCGTCGCCTCGATTTCCCCAAGTTCGATGCGGAAGCCGCGCAGTTTCACCTGCTGATCAGTCCGGCCTATAAACTCAAGACTTCCGTCATTGCGCCAGCGCACCAGATCTCCAGTGCGATACATCCTCGCTCCGGGAACATCTGCATTGGGATCGGCAATGAACCGTTCTGCCGTGAGCGCGGGCCGGTTCAAATAACCCCGAGCCAGTCCTGCGCCGGCAATGTACAGTTCTCCTGCAACTCCCACGGGCACGGGCTCAAGACTGCCATCCAGCACATAGACGCGGGTATTAATAACAGGGAAACCGATGGGCGGAATCACCGAGCCGGAAAGAGGGCCGCTCATGGTGGCGCAAACAGTGGTCTCAGTGGGACCGTAAGCATTGATCATCCGGCGTCTACGAGACCAACGCGCAACCAGTTCACCCGGACATTGCTCACCAACGACGATGAGAGTTTCAAGACCAGATTCTTGCTTCTCATCTAGCGTAGCGAGCACTGAAGGCGTCAAAGTTGCGTGTGTGATTCTCTGTGAGCGCAGAATCTCTTGTAGCGGGATACCTCCACGCTCGTCTTTGAGCAAAACCAGAGCCGCTCCCGTGGTCAGCGCCATTATCAGTTCCCAGAAGGACGCGTCAAAGTTGAGCGACGCGAACTGCAACACACGCGAGTGTTGCGTCAAGTTGAGGTTCTGCACGTGGCTGCGGGCCAGGGAAGGAACACCCTCATGCGTGACCAATACTCCCTTGGGGACTCCGGTGGAACCGGAGGTGTAGATCAGATAGGCGGGATGCTGCGGCAGCAGCGGCATCGTGCGATCAGCCTGCGATGGATTATGTGCAGGCAGCGACTCCAAATCAGTCTGCAAGTTCGCAGCGTTAAGACAGATAAAATCGGTGGCTGAATTCTGCGGCAACTTTTTTTGTAGCTTTCTGGACGTGATCACTACTCGCGGCGTTGCATCGGCCAGCATGTGATCTAGTCGCGCCTGCGGATATTCTGGGTCGAGCGGCAAGTACGCCGCCCCAGACTTCCATACCGCAAGGATTGCCACTACCATTTCCGGCGAACGCTCCAAGGCGATCCCCACCAGTGATTCCGGACCGACGCCATGAGCAATCAAGTTATGCGCCAGACGGCTGGCCTGCTCGTTCAATTCCTGATAGGTAAATAATTTTTCGCCCTGGACAATCGCCGTTGCCTCGGGCGCCTGTGTCACCTGCGTTTCAAACATCTCAATGACTGTGGCTTCGGAGACCTCTTGCGCAGTGGCATTGAACGTTTCCAGCAGCGTATGTTTTTCTTCAATGCTCAGGATTTCCGCGCGATGCAAGCGTGTGTCGGGAGCTTGTACCATCTCCTTGAGTATCCAAACCAGACGTGTGGCCAGTGACCTGATTGTGGCTCCGCCAAAAAGGTCGATGCTGTAAGAGATATCTCCATGAATGCCCAGCGTATCTCCCGTAGTACTTAGGATTTCACTGAGGCCAAAGCCCAAGTCAAACTTGGCGACGTTAAATTCAGAAACCTCAAGGTGGGTGGAGAGCAGTGGTAAATTCAAACTTGTGGTCGGTGTATTTTGTAGTGTAAGAGCCACCTGAAACAACGGATGGCGGGATTGCGACCGCGCCGGCTGCACCGCTTCCACCAGGCGCTCAAACGGCACTTCCTGATGTGAGTACGCTTCCAGCGCAAACCGTCTTGCTCGCTCGATCAACTCAGTGAACGTCGGATCTCCCGAGACGTCCGTCCGCAGCACCAGCGTGTTCACAAAGAAACCCACCAGCTCTTCCAGCTCCGCTTCGCTTCGTCCCGCGACCACTGTCCCAATGGGTATGTCTTCGCCCGCTCCCAGCCGCGACAGCAGCGCCGCTACTCCCGCCTGCAGCACCATAAACAAACTCGCTCCGCTTCGCCGCGCCAGAGTCCGCAATCCTCCATGCAGTTCCGCATCGAGTTCCAGCGGTACGGTTCCTCCGCGATAGCTCATCACCGCAGGTCGCGTTCGATCCGTGGGAAGCAACAGCTCTTCCGGCATTCCCTCCAGCGCTTTTTTCCAGAACTCCAGCTGGCGGCTGATCACACTTTCTGGATCACTCTCACTGCCCAGCACCTCCCGCTGCCACAGCGTGTAGTCTCCGTACTGCACCGGCAGCGGCTCCCACTCCGGTGTCTGATTCTGGATTCGGGCCCCGTAAGCCTCTTCCAAATCACGCGCCAATGGATTGAGCGACCATCCGTCTCCCGCTATGTGGTGCAGCACCAGCAGCAACACATGGCTGCGACCGTCGCCTTCCGCCAGCCGGAACAGCCACGCCCGCAGCGGCAGCTCTCGCTCCAGCTCTATTCCCACTCCCGCCGCTTCCGTCAACCGCTGCTTCAGCTCCGATTCGCTTATCGTCTCAACTGTGATTCGCAGCCGCGCCTCTTCCCCGCTCAGCACCTTCTGGTACGGCACTCCTTCTTCCTGCGGAAATACCGTCCGCAATGCCTCGTGCCGCTCCACCACATCGCCCAACGCCTTCTCCAGCGCTCTCGTATTCAGCTCCCCTTCCAGCCTCAGTGCCAGCGGTATGTTGTATGTCGCTCCCGCGCCTTCCATCTGGTACAGAAACCACAGCCGCTGCTGCGCATACGACAACGGCACCCGCTCTGGCCTGTCCGTCCGTGCTTTCAGCTCTATGCGAGCATGGTGCTCTTCACTCAGCCGCTCTTTACTTAGCCTTTCCGCCAACTCCACCACCGTCGGCGATTCAAACAACATCCGGATGCTCACCTCCTTACTCAGCGCCGCTCTCACTCGGCTCACCAGCTTGGCCGCCAGCAGCGAGTGCCCGCCCAGCTCAAAGAAGTTATCCCGAATCCCCACCCGCTCTGCCCCCAGCACATCCGCAAACACCGCGCACAGCACCTCTTCTTCCGCCGTCCGTGGCGCAGTGTAGGCTTCCATTGTTGGCTGCGGCGCCGGCAATGCCTTCCGGTCCAGCTTGCCATTCGCCGTCAGCGGCAACTGATCGATCACCACGAATGCCGATGGCACCATGTACTCCGGCAAACGCTCCTTCACCTTCCGCCGCAGCGCCGACGTATCCAACTCATCCCCTACTTCTCCAGGCACCACATACGCCACCAGCTGTTTCCCTCCAGCATGATCGTCCACAGCAATGACCGCTGCCTGCGCCACTCCTGCTTCCACCTTCAGCACCGCTTCAATCTCGCCCAGCTCAATCCGGAACCCGCGTATCTTGACCTGCTGGTCCGCACGTCCCCAGTACTCCAGCACTCCGTCCCTGCTCCACCGCCCCAGATCGCCTGTGCGATACATACGTGTCCCTGCAACCTTGCCGTAAGGATCGGCAATAAACCTTTCCGCGCTCAATCCGGCTCGCTGCAGATAGCCCCGCGCCAGCCCCGCTCCTGCCACATACACCTCACCCACCACTCCTGCCGCCACAGGCTGCAAATACTGATCCAACACGTAAATCCTCAAATCAGCTATGTTGCCTCCGATCACGCTGCCCACTCCGCTCCGCGCCATCTCTTCCGTCAGCCGCAGGTAGCTCACATGCACCGTCGTCTCGGTAATTCCATACATGTTCACCAGCACCGGCGCGGTCTCTCCGTGCCGCTCATACCAACTGCGCAACCGCCGCAGCTCCAGAGCTTCTCCACCAAAGATCACGCTCCGTAATTTCAGCTTCTGGACTAGTTCCGTATCCTCTTTCTCGGCCTCTTCCTCCGCCTGCATCAACTGGTAGAAAGCCGATGGCGTCTGATTGAGCACCGTCACTCCTTCTTCCACCAGCAACTGCAGAAACTCTCCCGGCGAACGCGTGATCGTCTTCGGCACCACCACCAGCCGCCCTCCATACAGCAGCGCGCCCCAGATCTCCCACACCGAAAAATCAAACGCATACGAATGAAACAGAGTCCATACATCTTCCGGACCGAAGCTGAACCATTTCTCCGTCGCCGCAAACAGACGCGTCACGTTCCCCTGCGTCACCACCACTCCCTTCGGCTCGCCCGTTGATCCCGACGTATAGATCACATAAGCCGCATCTTCCGGCCACAGCTCTTGTCCGGGATTGCTGTCCACAACCTTGCTTAGTTCCGCTTGCGGCTCCTCCGCATCCAGACTGAGCAACTCGATTCCTTCACTCTGTGGCAGATGCCGACGCAAGTTCTCTGTTGTCAGCACCACCGAAGGCCGTGCGTCTGCCAGCATGTATTCCAGCCGCGCTTTCGGATATTCGGGATCGAGCGGCACATATGCCGCTCCTGCCTTCAGCACACCCACGATGGCCACTACCATCTCCAGTGAACGCTCCAGCGCGATTCCCACCAGCGACTCCCGTCCGATTCCCTTCGCCATCAGACAATGCGCCAGACGGTTGGCCCGGCGGTTCACCTCCGCATAACTCAGACTCTGTTGCCCAAAGCTCAGCGCTGTTGCCTCCGGCGTCCGCTCCACCTGCGCCTCAAACAGCTCCACCAACGTGGTAGAGATTGCGCTCGGTTGCTCTGCATGCTGATTGAACTCGTCCAGCAACTGCCGCTGCTCTTCCTCCGTGAGAATCTCCAGCTCATGCAACCGCGACTGCGGCGCCGCCACCGCCGCCCGCAACAGATGCGCCAGTCTTATCGCCAGCTCTTCCACCGTCTCCTCATCGAACACGTCGGCGCTGTACTCGATGTAGCCGCGCAAACCCTGCGGCTCGTCCGTCCCGCTCACCTGCTCATTCACGCTGAACGTCAGATCGAACTTCGCGATCGTCTCCCCTAGAGGTTGTTCAGCGATCCTTATCCCCGGCAGCTCCAGCTTCGCTTCCGGCGCGTTCTGCAGCACCAGCACCACCTGAAACAGCGGATGGCGGGATTGCGACCGCGCCGGCTGCACCGCCTCCACCAGGCGCTCAAACGGCACTTCCTGATGTGAATACGCTTCCAGCGCAAATCGACGCACACGTTCGATCAGTTCGATAAATGTCGGACCGCCCGAGACGTCCGTCCGCAGCACCAGCATGTTCACAAAGAAACCCACCAGCTCTTCCAGCTCCGCTTCGCTTCGTCCTGCTACTACCGTCCCAATGGGTATGTCTTCGCCCGCTCCCAG
>Ga0105245_10000702_pt1 | contig 30197 bp, 25 predicted proteins | sample KBSM54metaG_FD_81523 | JGI IMG/M metagenome (GOLD analysis project Ga0105245, IMG submission 81523) | Miscanthus rhizosphere microbial communities from Kellogg Biological Station, Michigan, USA - KBS M5-4 metaG | ecosystem: Host-associated > Plants > Roots > Rhizosphere > Soil | place...
GTGGAGTTTCGGTTGGCTATGTGTACGCTGCGCGCACATGAGGGGACTTCTATTGGTCGTGCCGGTGATCCTCATCGGCTGCGGCGACGACAAGACGACAGACATCAAGTGCAGCGGCGGCGCCCAGGGCTCGCTCTCGCTCGGAAGCCCCCTCACGGTCAGCGGCGGCGACGATCTGAACGGCGCTGCGATCGCCGCGGACGATCACACGACGATCCCCGCGAGCGCGGTCTCGATCGCGTGCGCGGCCGACATCGTGCCGGACGGTTATATAGCGCTCGGCCCCGCGGTCGCGTTCGGCGCAGAGGGCACGTGGTCCGATCGCCCGTTCGAGCTGACGCTGCCCTACAAGATGGCGCGGATGCCCGCGAACGGGACGCGCGGCAACGTCCGGATCGTCGCGAAGCGCCCCGGGGGCGATGCGTTCTTCCCGCCGGTCGCGAACCGCACGCTGGACGACACCGATACGTACGCGTCGAAGGCGACATTCAAAGGTGGCGAGCTCACCACGTATCAGGTCGTCGCCCGCTCCGATGCCGGCCAGACCCACATGGAGCAGTTCGGCTGGAACGCGATCACCGGCGTGTCGATGGGCGGTAACGCGGCGATGGCGATCGCGCTGCGTCACCCCGATCGGTTCGACGTGTTCGGCGACATGGGCGGCGAGCCGGGGCCTTCGCAGGTCTACACGCTTTCGATGGTGCGCGACTTCGTCTACGGCGGGTTCTGCGACGCGGCGAGCGGCAAGCTCGGCCAGCTCTGCCCGAACAAGTCGACGAAGCCCGAGCAGTTCGAGATCGAATCGAACTTCGAGCACATGCTGTATCAGGCTGGCTCCGGCGTCGGCCTCACGCTCGATCGCTCTCTCTATATGAAGGGCACGCGCGACATGGCGCGCGCGCTGTCGAACCCGGCGCTCTACAACCCGGCGAACGCGTATGCGCCGCCGGGCGTCGATTTCTCGTACTTCGCGACCCAGCCGGCGACGCGCTGCGATCCCGCGAACACGATCACGCTGCACAACTTCTACGATCGCGAGTTCAACCCGAACGGCGACAAGCCGGTGATCACGTTCTGCGACGGTGGCGATTCGATGGCGCAAGGCCTCGGCGTGTTCGACCCGTCGCTGCCGCAGCAGGATCCGGCCGAGCTCGTGCTCGCGGTCGATCTCAATGGCAACGGCAAGCGTGATCCGGGCGAGCCCGTGATCACGAACGCGTACGAGCCGTTCCAGGACGTCGGCAGCGATGGTCTCGCCGACAAGGACGAGCCCGGCTACGACCCGGTCACGAACCCGGATCCGAACCACGACGACTATCACTACCTCCGCAACCCGAACGGCACCGAAGGCAACGGCACGCGCGACGAGGGCGAGCCGTTCGAGGATGTCGGACTCGACGGTGTCGCGAGCACCTGCCAGGCGCCCGCCGCGGGGTGCTACGACTACGGCGAGGGCAACGGCGTGTGGGACGTCTCGCCGAACGTCCTCAACTGGTACAAGAACGACTTCAATCGCGAGCTCGCGGCGCTCACCGCCGATCAGCGCGCGCACATGTCGATGTGGTTCGACGCGGGCGTTCGCGACTTCCTCAACAACTCGGTGTCGTCGAATCAGGCCGTCGGCCAGGCGATGGGTGCATACGGCTTGCCGTTCGGCGTGTACGACGGCTTCGGCGGCCTCGTCGCCGGTGCGAACGACGCGACCTACGACTTCACCGAGGTCAACTGGAAGGATCTGCCGAAGCACGGCTACCTCCGCTACGGCAACCCCGATGCGTCGACCGCCGACATCATGAACGGCGATGGCCGCCATGTCGGCACCGCGAACCAGATCATCTATCGGATCGAGACCGCGTTCGCGTTCATCGACAAGCACCTGCCCGATGGCGACCGCGACGACTCGTTCGACGGCGGCCAGACGCTGATGGATCAATCGTTCATGTCGCCGACGACCGGTCGCGATTCGCCGTACGCGCTGTTCCTCCCGCCCGGCTACAACGATCCGGCGAACGCGACGAAGCGCTACCCGGTCGTCTACGTGCTCCATGGCTACGGCCAGCAGCCCGATGATCTCGTCGCGCTGTCAGCGGTGATCGCGAACCACATGATCGCGACGGAGCCGCTCGAGACCCGGATCCAGAAGTTCATCATGGTGTTCGTCGACGGCCGCTGCCGCCCCGGCAGCAACGGCGTCCCGGTCGACACGACAGGGGATCAGTGCGAGCAGGGCACGTTCTACGTCGATGCGCCGCTCGGCGGCAAAGCGCGCGCCGAGACGAACATGCTCGAGCTGATGGATCACATCGATCAGACGTATCGGACGAAGCAAGCTTCGGCCGCCGAAGTCGCGAACTGATGGGGCTGTGGGACAAGGTCAAAGGCGCGATGGGCAAGAAGCAGCGAGCGCGCGAGCCGAGCAAGCGGACCTGGCGGCTGACCTGGCAGGATGGCGCGCTCCAGCTGTTCGCGCCGCATGGAACGTTTCGCGTGAAGGCGATCGAACCGGACGTCCAAGCCCAGCTCGCCGCGCTTGCCGACGGAACCGACCTCGTGTGCGAGGGCGACTTCGACGGCCGGCACGATCTCGAACATCTGATCGTGACCGCGGCGAAGGCAGCGCCGCCACTCCTCGGGCAACGGCCTGCGGCGCGCGCGCCGTTGCCGATCGAGTTGCCGGTCGAGGAGCCGCCGAATGCGTTCGACCGGCTGCAAGATGCGCTCGATACGTTAGCGTCGGTGCGCTGGTGCGAGGGCGCGCTCGCGCCGACGAGCTTGACCGTTTCGGTCGGCGGCGAGAGCGCGAAGCTCGACGACGTCGCGTGGTTGAGCGCGCACGCCGAGCCCGCGCCGTTCGGGCAAGCCGGTGAAACCAAGATCGATCGAGCGGTGCGTTCCACACTGCGCTTGCGCGCGCGAGGTGCGGCGACGATCCGCGGCCTCGAGCTCGCCGGGATCCTCGAGCGGATCGAAGAGGCGTTCTCGCTCGAGTGTCATGTCGAGGCGACCCTGCTCGACGTCCTCGTCTATCCACCGGGCGGCAGGTTCCTTCGCCACAAGGACACGCCGCGGCTCGCGCATCAGCTCGGTACGTTGCTCGTCGAGGTGCCCGTCACCCACCGCGGCGGAGACCTCGTGCTGATCGAAGGCGACGACGAGCACCGCGTCGCGTGGAGCACGCCGGGCACGGGCCCGCGTTGGGTCGCGTTCTATGGCGACGTCGATCACACGGTCGACGAGGTCGAGAGCGGCACGCGGGTCACGCTCGCGTACGTGCTAACCGCGAGCGAGCGTCCGCGCACCGATCCGACGCTCGCCGCGCACCTCGACGCGATCGCCGATGCGGCGATCGCTCTGCTCGCCGATACCGAGCGCGTCCCGGACAACGGGCTGATCGTCCCGTGCGAGCGGCTGGCGATCGCACCCGATGACCGCACCGAGCCGCTCACGCTCGCGATGCTGCGCGGTCACGACGCGGCGATCGCTCGCACGTTCGAGCGCTGCGGCTTCGCGGTCCGCGTGGTCGAGCTCGTGATTCCGAGCGAAGGTGACCACGACCACTTCCCGGAGCCCGACGACTGGGGCACCCAGCCGCTGAAGCGACCGATTCCACCGAGCGTGTTCGCGAACGTCGACGCGGTCTCGTACGAAGACGACGCGGACACCGAAGAGTACGGACCGATGCAGATCGCGAGCATCGAGTCGTACCTCGCCGATCGCGACGAGGAGCTCGAGGAGGCCACCTGGTTGATCCGGCGCGGCGCCGGCGCGAAGCTCGTGCACGAGGGCCTGTTCTCGCCCACCGGTTACTTCGGCAACGAGGCGAGCGACGGGTTCCTCTACCTCGCCGCTGCGCTCGTGCTGAAACCGCCGGCGTAGGTCATAGTCGACCGTGCTGTCGCTCCAGGAGCGTCTGAAGATCGTGCCGCAGGTCGGCACCGTCGAATGGATCGGGCTGCGCCCGTCACGCGGCGCGGATGTGGTCGCGGTCGACGAGGTCGAGGCCGTCGCCGACCGCGGGCTCGCCGGCGATCGCTATCGCGCGAACGGCACGCGCCAGGTCACGCTGATCCAAGCCGAGCACCTACCGGTGATCGCGGCGCTCGCCGGGCACGAGGTCACGCCCGCACTCTTGCGCCGCAACCTCGTCGTCAGCGGGATCAACTTGCTCTCGCTCCAGAAGCAGCGCTTCGCGATCGGCGAGGTCGTGCTCGTCGGGACGAGCGCGTGCGCCCCTTGCGACAAGATGGAAGCGTCGATCGGCGAAGGCACGTTCCAGGCGATGCGCGGCCACGGCGGGATCTGCGCGAAGATCGAGCGCGGTGGCGTGATCCGCCGCGGCGATCGCGTGCGGTTTATCACCGTGTGACGCCGAACGTGACGCCCCACATGACCGTGCCGGCCATATTGCCGACAGCATCGACTCCGACGTAGGTACCCACGGTCAAATGGGACGGGTACTCGTAGTCGATCGACGCGTGCGGCTGGATGATCCATGACGACGCGGTTGCGCCACCGATCAACAGAACGCGGCCACCGAAACCGATGCCGCCGCGTACGATCGCGTGCGCGCGGTCACCGGACACGACTTGAAATTCCGGCCCTGCGAGACCGAACAGCATCGCGGCTAGCGAGGCTCCCCCGGTGCCGAATCGATCTGCGATCGTCGCGTCGGGCGCGGGGCCTACGGAGAACGGGCCCAGGCCAAAGCTCAGCCCCAGGCCGACGTTTCGAATCGGGAATGGCTCCAAATAGAATCGCGGTGTCATGGCGACGCCAACGCGATGGCTCTGCCCGAGCTCGGACCCGAGCGCGGACTCGTCGACGTACGCTCCTCCCATCTCGACCTGACGAGTGAAGCGCGTGTTCCCCAGATCGAGGAACGCGAGCGAGAAGCCGAGCTGAAACGTCGCGGAGGAGTCAGCTCGAGCGTTCGCCGCGAGCAATGCGAGCGTGCAAAACGCCGTGGTCGTCGCCTTCATCGCACGCGTGGACGCTCGACGGAGCGGCCCATTCAAACGCAGCGTTCGCGTGGCGCGACGCCACGTTTCGGCATCACTGACTGACGAGCGTTAAGCTTCCCGGACCACGCGCCCACACGCGATCGAACTGATCCGCGGCGACATCGAGCACCTGATTCTCGGCAAGCCCGCGGCGGGTATCGACGCGACGAACCTTCTTGCCGTCCCACGCGGCAATCCCGCGCTCGGTCGCCATCCAGACCTGGCCGTTGCGAGTCGCGACGAGGTCGTTGATCTCGAACTGCAGTGCCGGCGGGAACGCCCACGCCTTGCCGTCCCACACCGCTGCACCAGCGCCCGTGCCGACGAGCACGGTCCCGTCTTGCGCGATCGTCACGGCGCGCGCGAGCTCGCTGCGCAAGCCATCCGCCTCGGTCCACAGCTTGACGGTGTTGTTCTGGAGCCGCGCGACACCTTCGTTCGTCGCGAACCACGCGGTGTCTCCTCGGAGATCCGCGTCGACGACGCTGATCGGAATCGGCAACATCTTCGACTTCACCTGCGGCGCGTTGTGCTCCGTGCGGTGATACGTGACCTTGCCCGTCGCTGGCTCGACGATCGCGACGCCGAATGCGCGACGCTCGTTGCCATCGCGATAGCGCAAGCCGACCCACAGCGCGCTCGGCGACGCGAACCGCGCGAAGCTGATCTCCGGAACATCGCCAGGCGTCGCGAGAGCGACCTTCGCGACCGCGGTCCAGCCCGTCGGATCGATCCGCGACATGTGAATCTCGCGGTCGGTCGGTGCGCGATGCAGCGCGTAGATCGCGCCGCTCGGATCGCGCGCGACCGCCAGCACGATCTGATCGGGACCGCCGGCTGCGAGCCGCTCGCCGGTCCAGTGCCACGCCTGCCGCGCGCCGGTCGCGATCCAGCAATCGTTCTGAGTCTTGCACGCGACCGACAAGCCGTTCGCGTCCTCGAACATCTGCTTGCGGCGCAACCAGTCGCGCGGATGCGCATCGCCGCGCGCGTATCGCGCCGTGCCGAGATCGCGGGTGCCGACGAGCAGCTCGTTCTTCGCCGCACCGAGCGTCGTCGGGCTCGGCGGCAGCACGAGATCGATCGGATCGATCACCCACTCGCTCGTGACGCCCGCTTGGGTCGGCACGAGCCGCACGCCATCGCGCGCGAGCGGCCGCACCGTCGTCGTCGCCTGCGCTTGCATCACGCGATACACCCGGCCGCCGCCCATCAACATCACGCTGTCGCCCTCGCGCGTCGCCGCATCCCACGCGAGGTCCGGCAGCGCGCGATAGCTCGTGAAGCCCGCCTTGTTGCCGACCGCGATCTTCTCGTGGCCCTCGCTATCGGCGCCGATCACCATCACGCGATCGCCCGGCGCCTCGACGAGCAGACGCGGGTCGCTGACCTCGCAGCCCTGCGCCGTTCCGATCTTCAGGATGTCGCCGTTCGGCTTGCGTGCGAGCAGGCCCGACTTCGTCGCGATCCACACGTAGTTCGCACGATCGCGCTCGACCGCACGGACCGGATCCTTCACCGGCAGCTGCAACCAACCGCCCTTGTCGGACGCGAACAACAGGCCCTTCGACGTCCCGATCCACACGCCGCCTTCGACCGCCGCGGTCAGGCTCGCGCCTTCTTTCGCGAGCTCGCTGTAGTCGATATTCATCGCCGCGGGGGGCGCCTGAAGCTCGGTGTAGACCTCCGACTGCGCGTCGTAGTGGCCGAAGCCACCGTCGGTCAGCACCCACAGCCACTTGCGATCGCCATCCGGTGCGAGCGCGACGACGTGCTCGCCCGACAAGCCGTGATCCGCGGTCATCACCATCACGGTGCCCTGGTCGTCCCAGCGCTGGATCGAATCCTCGGTCGCGACGAACAAGAACCGGCCCGCGCTCCCGATCTCCTTCACCGGCGAAGGCTCGGTGAACACGCGCACGCGAACCTTGCCCGTCGACACCGGTGGCAGCGGCGGCGGTGCCACGGGCTCCGGCGGCGGACAGCCGGCCGCCATCGCGATCACGAGCCCGAGCCAAACCGCGCGCGCGTTCACGATTCGTCGACGGTAGACCAATTGCGATACTCTCACCACATGGCACGGCAACGACGTGGCGGCTTCCGCCCTCCCGAGCTGCGCGGCACCCTCGGGACGCTGCTGCGCACCACACTCGCTCAAGCGGGCGGTCTCCGCTCGGCACTCGAGCGCGGCGCACGCGAAGGCCGCGCGCGGCTCGACGACGCGCTCGCGGGTCGCAAACGGACCGAGGCCCTCGCCGAGCTCGGTGAGATCGTGTTGGATCTGTTCCGGCGCGGTGAGATCGAGCTAGACCAGCTCCCCGAAGCGCGCGAGGTCGTCGAGTACCTCGACAGCGTCGACGAGGGCGAGGAGCAAGACGACCGCGATGTCGCACCCGCACCGGCGCGCTCGCGGTTCGACGATCGCGACCGCGATGGCACGGTGTCGTCCTCCAAGTGGGTCGCACCGCCTCGCAAGGCGCCCGCGAAGGTCTGGCGCCCGCCCGCCGAGATCGAGGAGCGGCCCGCCGACGAGATCACCGCTCGCGACCGTCCGGTCGCAAAGCCCAAGAAAAAGGGTGGGATCAGCTTCGGCAAGACCGAGGATGAAGACGACGACCTCGCCGAGTACATGCATCCCGACGACGTCCCGCCCAAAGATAAGTAAGAGCTCGGTTCTTGGCCTGACCCTTGACAGGGTCTGGGCGCATCGGTAGAAACCTCGCCTCGGTACGGGGATATAGCTCAGCTGGGAGAGCGCGTGAATGGCATTCACGAGGTCAGGGGTTCGATCCCCCTTATCTCCACCACCTAAACGGCCGCGAAAGCGGTCGTTTCCGTTTTCGGGGCCTCGGTTCTTGGCAGGTTTTTGCCACGAGCCGAGAGCATCGCGAGCACCCGGCGGTCCGGGTCGACCTCGCTCACAGCAGCGGCGGAACAGGCCTCCAAGATGTCGCGCCGATGGTTCTCCGCCACGTGGATGTAGATCATCGTCTCGTCGATCCGCTTGTGCCCCATCCACGACTGCAGCCGCCACGGGTTCACACCAAACAGTGCGGCGTGAGTCCCGAAGGTATGGCGCAGCGTGTGCCACCGCTTCTCCGGTAGCCCAGCTCGGCGGCAGATCCGGAGGATCACCGCGTTCGCCTGCCCATCGGATTTCTGCGAGCCGTCCAGGTTCCGCACGACAAAACCTTCGCGAACGCGCGTGTAGGCCGAGCTCGCGTCAGCCCTGAAACAGTATGGGTAGCCACGATCGCTAGCGGCGAGCTCCGAGGTCGCTCGCTACCACCATCCGCGAAGCTTTGGCTTGTACTCGTAGTACCAATGCTCGAGAGGCTGCACCCAGTCCATCAGTGCCCTGTTACTCCGGGCTGCCTCCATCAGCGCCTGGGTGAACTCCCACTTACCATATCGATAGCGCATGATTTCGAGACAATCGTTGAGCAGCTGCCGATCGCCGCTGAGCGTCGTCAGAAACATGTCCGCGGGCCATCTGCGATCTGCCCACAGACGCACCAACCATTCACGCAACGGATGGGCATGATCCCACTCCGTTCGATGCCGTGGCCAGGTCGTGTCACGAAATGGATCTGCTGTCCCGTGATAGGTCGGCGCATACGCCACGTAGAAGCACGCTTCTAACCACTGAGTCGACGAGTATGGCTCGACGCGACGAACTGCGACGACCGCTTCGGCAGCGAGGCGCTCCCTGACGGCGGACGCACGTGCTTCCTTGAACCACTTGCAGGCGATGTGCGCCGTTCTGTCTAGACTCGACGTGCTGGCCTGGCGAAAGCAGCACGCCACGAATTCTACGATCGCCTCACCGCGCGCGTATGAATGCTGAAAACACCCTTCAAAAGTCGACCAACCTGCAGTCAACGCGTCGCGCCAGTTCTCAGTCGACGCCGAAGCTGCGATACCTCCAGCACCGACGCTCTGTGTCCATCGGCGCCACGAAGGAAGGTCGACAAAATGCACAATGTCGGCGTAGCTGTTACGCAGAAGGCGCGGCACTACGATACGTGCGATCCGAAGCATGACCTCATCGGCAGCGGCTGGTTGAAGGTCCCGCTCCATCGCCTCGATAACTGACGTCGTGGTAACAAGCTCCGGTCCGGCCACATCCAGCGCCTCGCGAAGAGTTCTTGTTGATACCTCGTGATGCCCAAGATTGAGAGCATCTGCGATCAACCGGATGCGCAAGTCGGGTCGGGGCGCAAGAAGACCGCGTGCTCGAACCGGTTCGTGCTCGTCGAGCCAGCGAGACAAGAGCCGTACTCCATGGTCGACGCCCAGCGACGATGAAATTACCTCGTCGTCGGAGAGATCACTTTGCCGCAGCCACGAAGCTCCCCTATCGACGACAGTCTCAACCCAGTCCGCCGGTACAGAGCTCAGACACCACCTCGCTCGCGCATCGACGGGCAGCGCATCCAATCGGGAAACGGCTTCATTCGAAGGTCCGTCCTTCAGAATCAAACTAAGTGCTCGCGAGATCCCGGCGCTTCGGTCGTCGAGTCGTTCGTACGCAAATACAAGAAGCGCGACATCCGTTTCGCGCACAGCAAGGTGAACCAACAGGCGAGACAAAATCCGCACCCAGCGTTCGGAGAGCGACGATGCGACCTCTGTCGCCAGCTCTATCCTTTGGCCGCCCTGCTGCTGTGCGATACTACAAACGCCCAACAGCACTCTCAGCCGCTCCGAGGCATGTTGTAAGGCATACGACCGACTGGTCGACTCAGAGAACACGGCCGTGGCAGCACCGCAAAGAACCGCGGCTCTCCAAGTTCCCCTCGACGAGACTTTGTATAGTTCCTCTAGATCGAGCAGCGCAGGATCGCGCGCTTGACGCAGCCGCTCCTCAACTTCTTGCTTTAGTACGCGCTCTATCTCTCTATCGACAGAATCGACCGCCTCTGCGACACGCCGAACCTCCGCCCGGCCCACAAGATCGATCAGCGACCGCAGTGGTGTCGGTTCGTATGGAGCACCGTGCTGATGATCTACGAGAGTGACCACACACGTCTGCAGGTACTCGTGGTCTCCAGGCAATGACGTAATCGTGGCGAGTGCGTCGAGCCGACTCCTGGCCGCGGTAATACGAACGGATGCAGAGGCGTCGGCCACGCGCATTCTCTCGAGCCGCCCAACCGCCCCGATGGACGGCATTGGCAGCTTTCGATCTTCCATCCAACGAAGCAGCTCGTCGCGCCAGGAAACTCCATTTGCCAGCATGTCGCTGAACCATGGCTGGTCCGAAATGCCGGCCACGTGAGGTGGTGGACTTCTCGTCGCGTCCCACCAGCTGGGATCTCGCGATCGATCAGCAACCGATGACCTCGCGTTGGGCGGCACAAATAGCAGGTCAAACGGCCGGTCTGTGGCGCGGACACCGAGCGAAAATGTGCAGGCGCTAAAGCGCGAACGAGCCTCCGACCAAAGCAAGTCCCAGAAGGCAGTTACAACGGAGTCGTGTATGGAGTCATCCACGACAACCACTGGACGTCGCGGGCGACTGAAGAGCAACGTAGCAGCTGACGCAAACACGCTCTCGGGAGAACAGGCTCTCCACGGTTGCGGAGGACCGAGCTCGAGCTGAAGCGTGGCACGATAGGGATCACGGTCTGCGATCCCATTTGGCTCTCTTAGCGCCTCGACTACCAAACTTGCGCTCGGGCATCGAGAGATCTGCGACGACTCAAGAAGGAGTGTATGTGTGAGGACTGTGCCACTCCTCCTCCCACTCCTATCGGGCCAAGTGCGAGCGAATGCATAAAATCGTCCGCATGGATAGAACGTCAGGTATGCACGAATGGTCGCACTTGGCCCCAGAAACCCAGAGAGATCACTCAGTCGATCCAAAAGCGCTGTTTCGCCCTGGAGCAGGGCGACAGAAGATGCGAGCGAACGGTGTCCGTCGTCGTACCCATGCAGCACCTGCTCGAAGGCGACGCGCATCGATTAAGGAGTGATTCCGCTCTCGCCGAAGAGTGCCCAACAGAGCGGAATCGACAAGTCAGCATCTTCGACGACGTCGCCTCTACTGTTTGTCCACCAAACACGCGAGACCGGGTCAGTCGCGCTCAGATACCGCTGCCTAAATTGATGGTCCGAGAGGTCGCCGCCCGTAGCGCTGAGGGAGAACACTCGTACTTCGTCGTCGCGAAAGTTGCAGCGCAGGTAATCACGCAAAATGGCGTGATGTACGGCAAGAAACTCCTCGGGTTTCGAATTGCGCCATCGGCCGTCAACAGCGTCCCATGCAGTCAAGACGATCCCAATACGAAGCGGTTCTGCGATCGGCGTTTGCTCGATTGGTGATAACCCGCGTGCGTCGCGAATCCATTGGAGCAATTCGATGAGAGCCAGTGATGTCGGAACATATCGTGGATCATCGAAGGAGCTTAGCGGAGCCGGCGGAACCGAGGTGTTCAGTAGAGGAGGTGCGGCGAGATCGTCCGGGGACAGCGAAAGCATTCCGTCCTGACGCAACTTCCGGCCTGGGCGCACCAAAGGGCGCAGGCACTTCGTGAAGTCATGGCGGATCAATATTAAGAAGCTGTCAGCGCGGGCGCGGCGGCTCCAAGCGTCATCCCAACCGTGGGTGCGATCCGTGAACAGCTTTTCAATGAGTTCACCGTCGTAGTCGCTCATCTTGAGAGTGAACGCTTCGTGTACGTTCGGCCCTCGCGACACCCTGATAGGAAGCTCGACCAGCGTTCGCATCTCCTCGCTGGTATGAATCGGAAATTGGCCGGTCTGCAGGTAGCTACGAGCCTGATCGATCCCCGTCGTGTTGTCTGGCCAGTTCTCCTCGTCGAATTTGACCCGCGATACAGCACCTCGGTAGAGACCGTCGGTGAGTGCGCCGATCCAGGTGCTCTTGCCCGAGCCGGTGACCCCCAATACGGTTACGGTCTTCCTCATCGTTCCCACTCCCCGGGCAGCGCGCCATAGCGAGCAATGGACGGCATGTTGGTCGTCGGGTCCAGGCGCGGGATGACGAGCTGAACCCCACGATCAGCCCACTGTATGGCGTGCTGAAATGGCGCAATGACGCCCGCGGGCTGCCCAGCGCTCATCGGCGTTGGAAATGCACTCAGGGAGAATGCTGCGATGTGCGTTCCGTTGCTGCTCAGGGCTTGTAGGGCAGTGCGTATCCCTCCGGCGCGCAGCAAGTCTTTCCAAGTGTCGGCTTCGTACGGGACGGTTGCCCGAGCGCCAGCAGACATCAAACCCGGAACTAGGTCGAGCTTTGTGAATACGAGCGAAACGCAGGGTGGCGTGTGTGCACGTCGCACGATACCCGTTACGCGCCGGATGATTCCGGCAATCTCGGCATCATAGGCTCTGCCGGCAAGGTCCATCAGGCGCTGGGCATCCGCGAGCACGAGGATCGCCTGTGAATGTCTGACGAAAGCCATTGAGGCCGCGGCATCGCCTGTAGCGTTTTGAGACCATGACGACGTCGTCTCGCCCGCGATGTCACTGATGAGAACGTCAAGTACTCTCGGCGCGAGCGGTTCATCAGGGTTGGGGGTAAGCGGGCGAAACCCGAGGTGCAGGAACTCCGACGAGTTGCTCTTCGGTGTGTGCTCTACAATCTGGGTGTCTTGCGTCCCCGACCATTGATTTGCGCGCAGTATCAAATTATCGAAAGCGAGCAACGTCTTCGACGTTGCAAACCTATACGACATCTCTTCGTATTGGCCATTAGCAATCTGCAGAAAGAAGGACGCAAGCAGAGACGTTTTCCCCGCATCATGCGGACCAAGCACCGCAAGAAGCTTCGGCATCGCTCGTGCTGTGACAGTGGCCAATCGACCGTATTCGATGTGAGTCCCCGTCCATGGGGCCGAAGTGTCGTCCGTTTCGATAGCTGCCTCGACGACAGCGTCAGGCTCTTCCGCGGTGGCAGGTGTCGGAGCTCGCGGTGCAACGCGCACCAATTCGTTGCAGTCGGCAGCTGGGTTCGACACGAGGCGCGAACAGCGTCCGCCGAGTGGAAAGTCGCAGTCAGATTCGCGACAGCGGAAGGGACGAACTGGGGGGTCGAGCGCCACGATCAATCTCCCAGCAGTTCTTCGAGCATGCATTCACGTAGGAGCCAGGACGTCCACTGCCACGAATGGAGCGGTTGAGATAGGTCCAACGTCGTGGCCTCTTCGATCAGCTTCGAATTGAACGGATCATTCGCATGCGTTCGAACCCACGTGACAGGAAGGCCAACTGCGCAGTCGGTCACGTGCGCAACGATCTGGTCTCGCATGCGCGGTAGGTCGCGCTGGTCGCGCTTCAGAGTGTCATGGAGTTCTTCGAGCCATTCCCCCAGCGTTCTTGTCTCGTCAGCTGCCACGCCCAGAGAAAGCAGCGTTTCCACAAGAAAACTGGCTGCGCTCTCGACGTAGTTCGCGTTGGCGCGTTCGGACAAGCCCAGCGCGGCCCACCATCGCTTGGATGCCGCAGAGGACAGTTGCCGGAACGGCTTGCGCTGGTATTCGCAGTACCGAGTCTGCCCCCACCAGATGATGTCGACGCTAGAAGCGAGTTTCGACAACTTCGCATCGATGACCGGAGGTAATCCCAACGTTACCGTTCTAACGGCTTCAATCGATGCTCGGAGACTAGCGATAGTACTTGCGTGAAGGCTGAGCGTGGCACCGAGTTTCTCCTGCGCTCCAGGCTGAAGCGGCGGCGCAGAGATCTCGGCCTTGAGCGCTTCAGGGAAGGAGTTCGCGTCGAACTTCGGCGGTGCGGCCTTTGCGGCGTCAGTGCTCCATGTGTCGTCAGGGTTCGTGATGGTTGCTACGCTGAGCTCGCGAAGGGCCTCTTCTAGGTAGGGACGCAGTGCGAGTTGCCGCGTCGGCGTCCAAAGAGGGGACGCGGCGAGGGCAAGGACCCGATAAGGGCCCGTGCACATCGCCTTCGTATCCCATGCAGCAAGGACCAAGACCTTGAGGGCCAGCATCCTTTGTGCAGGCTTCGCCAAGTTACCCCACTCATCGGTCAGCAGGTCCCGTACGGGCTTAGCTGCGCGATGAACAGCCGGAAGTTCCAAATCTCCTTCGACGAAAAGGACCTGCGATGCTTCGAGAACAGTGCGAGCGCTCGCCTTCTTCAGCCAGTCATGTACTTTCGGTAGTCCTTGGCGCTGCGGCTCATCGTGTGAGCTGGCTTCCAACCCGACCGCATCGCGAATATCATTCAGACGAGTACTCACGAGCACCCCATATGTTAGCGTTTCGACAGCGACTTTAGCGCCAAGCCCGCCAAATTCCAAGACTAGACGACGGCGATGTCCAGCTCGAAAACGCTCCAGCAAATCGCGTCGTGCGAAGCGACGCTGGTCGGCGCGCTAACGTCTGACCGCTCTGACCTATGGTCGCCTCTGACTATACAGTTGCACGACGCACGTCGGGGGTGCGTTGGCGAGGATGCTGTTCTTGTAAGTCTTGTTGATGAGCTTCAAGCCATCGCATCGGTCTTCGCCGGCGATCGCGTGCCTCGATATGAGGCCCCACTTGGCGACAACGATCCACGCATTGGATACGGCGTTGTCGCTGCTCCTAGTGGCGAGGCGATTTACCCATCCTTCGCATCGTTGCTGCAGAGGTTCGCGGCCCGACCGAGCGAAATCGCGGTTCACCTGCCGTTGCTAGCCATCGGAGACAGCTCGCTGTGGAGGCACCTGCGCTCGCTAGCCTCTCCGTCTGGAGAGTCCCAGCTCAAACTGATTGCGTTGCGATGGTTGCGTAGTCCATGCCGCCGACTTGCGTGGGACCTCACGCTCCTCGAACCGCACGGTCAGGCCACGGGCGAGTTTGTTGCAGAATTGGTTGAGACCGCGGGTCCCCCCGACGACGAAAGCTTCACCGGGGAAGAAACCGAATGGCCGTACATCCACGCTTGCACCCCGCTCGAGCGCGTTGAGCTTCCGCCAACCGACGACGCTGCAGTAGTGAGGGCGTTGCGCGCGCTAGCTGCACCACAATGGGTGTGGTCTCGATCGCAGGCAATAAGCACACTACTACAGCGAGCCGCGACGGTTCCCAAGTATCGAGTCGGCGGCCTGACAAGCGATCTCCGTGAGGAACTGCCAGCTCGGATTGGTGCCGCGTTTGCGGTTCCCGATGACGAACCGATCCTAGAGCTTGAGTGGGAACTGCTCCGCCTTTCGTCGCTCTTGGTGGCTGAGCATGGTGCGGAGGTCGCGTTCCGCGTTGCCCGATGGGTAGGGTACGTCATCGCCAAGAGCCCATTCCACGCGAACGACGCGCGCGTGCTCGCCGCGAAGCTCGCTGCGATCAGGCGTGGAGTCGCAAGCCCGCCGCCGGACTCGCGAGACGACGTACTCCACCCCCGACGGCTCCTCGCCGCGCTCCAAGATGATTACGAGCGCTGGCGAGAATTCGTCACCGCGATCGGAGCCGCCGGACATTACCTTTCCGAGGGAGACACCTACCTCAGCCCCGTTCCCGTCACGCTGGTAGATCAGCTTCGACGCATTGCAGCGCGTTCATTGACGAGTAGTGAGGCTGCGAATGAGGCTGCCGCAGGACGACGCGTTGACAAGCTCGACAACCTGCAAAGGCATCTTGCACCACCGTGGATTGCGAGAGCAGTCCTTCATCGAACGCGTACCTCTTGGCTAGCGCAGCTCGATCGAGCAGCTCTACGCGGCGCACTCGCGTCACTGGATGCGCAACCAGCGCGGTATGGTTGGTTGGCAGAGTCTGTGGCACTCGCTGCTGGGTTCCTCCAGGAGGAGGTCCGCAGGGACCTTGCCGCGTGGTGGGCAACCAAAGAGGCGACCGAGGACTTTCGCGCCCACCAGCTGCTTCTGGTGGCTACTGCGGTGGTGGGAGAGATCGCAAAGCTGAAACTCATCGAACGCGTGATGATGCAACTTGCGGAGGCTGACCGGCAATGGCGCGGATTTCTGGCGAACGCATTAGTAATGGAGTCTCGGCGCATCGGTGACCGCAAGCTTGAGGACCAATTCCTGCAGTTTCTCGCAGATCTTGTCGACGACAAGAACCTGACGAAGACGGACCGAGAGCGTGCTCTGGCATGGCTGCTTCAACGACTCCAAGCAGACGGAGAACTCACTACGAAGCTGGAGACGCGCCTTCGACGATTGGGAAAGGACCCGCTCGTTACCGGAAACCCTCGCCTTCGGGTGCTTATGGCCGAGCTTGGCTTTGAAGCTTCGCGAGGCGCGAAGTGAACCTCCGCGTCCTATCTTTCCACTCCGTGAAGGGTGGGGTTGGCAAGTCAACGCTGGCTACGCTAGCTGCGCTACAGGCCGCTAGGCGGCATCCCGCTCGGCGGGTCTATCTCATAGATATGGACCTGACGGGGACCAGCCTAGCGGACGTGCTCCCACTCCTAGCACCGAATTGGGAGACCAGCGTGCTGTTGCCTGCACAGCTCGAGCACGCGCCAACTAAGACGCTCGACCTCAAGTCATCTCGAGAACTGATCGCGCTGCGCACAACCGAGATGAACCCGCGCGCCGGAACTGCGGCAAACCTTTACGTTCCGTTCTTGAATGATTTCTTCCTTCACCAACCCTCGGACGATCTCCAGAATCGAGATGTCGATGTCCGTTCAATTTGCTGGAAGTTCGAGAACGGGCCGCCGAATCTCAATGTGATACCGAGTAGCGCGATACCTGGCGATCTCGAACGCATCATCCCAGTGATCTTTGATGAGCAGCATGCGGCGTTTTTGGAAGCACGCCTAGAAGTACTCCTGTCTAGGCTTATCGACGTAGACGTCGGCACAGATGTCACTGTCATCGTGGATGTTCCTCCGACGATTCCAGGTCTCTCAAGATCTGTGATGAGCCTGGGACTGCGTCTCTCGCAGCCGAGGAAGCAACCACTTGCCGCAAACGCCTCAATTCCTCAGCCGTTGTACGGAACTTCGGTGGCGTGGACCATCAATCTCGTGACTTCGCCAGATCCCCAGGATCTCCGGGCAACGCAGCGCTGGCTAACGCTCATTTTGCGCGATGAGAGGAGCAAGTTTCGACTTGTGGTTAATCGCCACAAGTGGAGTACGGCCCCAGACGAGTTGAGAAACAGTCTCTCGCAGGCGCTCGGTCTCGCACCGTCAGCCGATGCGGACCCCTTAGATGCAATGGGCGGATTCGGTCCCTTCTTGGATTCGGTCCTTTCTATCAACGACGAAAGTGATTTCGAATTCTTTCGCCGAAAACAGATCCCTGATCGCGAACTGGACTTCGGAGACCTTGAGTGAGTCGATCGAAGCAGCAGAGCGTCTTCGTGACGCCGCGAAGGCCGTTTCTTCCGACTCACGTCCCCGCTACCGAGCCGGCTCAAGAGGCGCCATCCTGGTTCCAGCGGCAGCTGGATATCGCCCCGGGACCTTTTGCTATCCCAGCACCAACTGCGGGCGAGGCGTTTGATTCGCTTCCGCCAAATAACCAACTACAGAACGCACCGCTAGATCCGCGCCTTTACACCGGACGCGTTCGGGACGTTCTACAAGGGTCATGGGTGTTAACGTTGTGGGAAGTGCCAAACGGTCGCGAACTGCAAGCGAATATCGCTACGGATCGTGGTCAAGGCATTACGACAGCAGGCAAACTTCTTCCTGGCACGCCTGTGTGCGTTTGGACTTGGGGAGAAGATTCCACTGCGGGCCGGCGTGAGCGGTTGCACATTGCGGCGCTCGCAAGCAGTACGAAGAGCGTCAAAGGCAAGCAAAGAGCGCGTCAGAAACGGAAGTAGTAATGGCAAGGGCACAACGTTCGGGGCGACGCGCCCAGGCGGCGCACGCAGCCCCCACAGCGCCACGTACGGCGTCAACACCCGCCGTTCCGACGCGGGAGCCGGATCTACACCAGAAGGTCATCAGAGTCTCAGAGCTCAACGCAAGCCACCTCACACAGGGGATGCTGTGGATCGTCGTTTTCGGTCCGGGTCACGGCGAAGCAATATTGATCCGCCTACCGGATGGACGCGTTGGCATCGTAGACGGCTGCAAAGAGCCGGATGCTGAATGCCCGCTCACCACACTTCTCAACGGGCTCGCGCCCCCGAAACTTCTCTTCGCATGTCTCACGCATCCACACGAGGACCACTACAAGGGCCTCGCGCGCCTCATTAACGCGAGATCCGGGCTGGTCGAAAACATCTGGCACGTGATGGCGATGACGTCGAATGAGTGCCCCGCGATGCTGCGCTACGCGAAGAAGCTGTTTAAGACCACGAAGCGAGCACGTCTGCCGGACCGTGGCGAGTGGCGCCGAATGGATGCAGTGTTTCGCGCGATCATGGAGGCTGAGGCCGGAGGTACTCGTCGCCGTGACATGAGGGTTGAGGTTCCGCTGTTTCGCGAGCAAGTAGGGCCCGCAGACCTAGAGATGCTCGCTTGGGGACCAACGGAAAAGGATGTCGGCCAAGCGCTTCTCCAATTCGTTCGTCGCGCGAAACAAGCAAGAATCGCGAAGGACGACCTCCCAAATCACGTTAGCGCTTCCCTGTTCATCCGGTGGGGTGCGTCTCGCGCTCTCCTAGCCGGTGACCTCTTTCGCAACGCGGATGCACACCGAGGCTGGGGACCAGCACGCGCGCTTGCTACAGCCCACTCACCGGTTCAGGTTGTGAACGTTGCGCACCACGCGTCAGAGAACGCTCACGACGATCTGCTGTGGCAGACAATGTCGCCAACCTTGGCCATCGTCACGCCGTTTCAGAATGCAGCGATGAACAACAAGAAGCAGCCCTGTCAGCCGCCAACTCCTGCCGACATCCAACGGCTCGTTCATAGTGGTGCCCACGTGGCGATAACGGCGTTGCCCGACTGGTTAGGAACGGCTTTAACGCCACTACCTCCCCGCAATCTCGACGTCCAGCGCCCCCCACCTCCGCCGCCAATCAAAGTTCGGAGTTCACCATTACTGCACGCCGTGCCGACACCAGGGCCAAGTAGCGCACATAACAGCGTAGCCGTAGCGCTCGATCACCAGGGGAACATTGTGCAGGTGGTGCTCTCGGGCGATTCCGACTTCTACGCCTGAAGCTGAAGTCGCTCCGCATCCTATCGTCCATGGATCGGCAGCGCGAGATGGCATACGAGAGCGTGGCAAGGACCTGCCATAGCGCAGCCGATCCGGCCGGGTCAGCCCGGACGCGGAGGGACGGAGGATCGAGCTAACCTACGAAGACGACTGCAAGGCCACGTGACTCAAAGTGAAATCAGGTCGTCTTGTTCGGTTCGATCCCCCTTATCTCCACCACCCTAGAGGCTGCTTCGGCAGCCTCTTTCTTTTTCGGGTCTCGTCGATCGAGCGAGCACATCGGGGAGCGAGAAAGCGCTTCGACCAACCGCGATATAGATGCCGGCATGAACAGGCTTGGAATCTTGTTGGCAATTGTCGGGATCGCGTGCGGCAAGTCCGCGGAGGACAAGCGATCGGCGGGGTCGGCCGAAGCGAAGCCAGTGAAGCCCGCGATCGACCCGGCGTGTGCGGCGAAGCTCGAAGGCTTCGCCACGTGGATGGCGGCGCTCGACGACGAGAAGGCGGCGTACGAGATCGAGATGTCCGGGCATCTCGCGACGATCGATCGCGCCCCGGCACCCGTCGACCAAGAGCTCGACACGATCGTGCTGACGCCGAACCGCCTCGAGGGCTACGACGCGAGCGAATCGAATCACGTCGGCGGTGATCTCGGTAAGACGGATACCGACATCCTCGCGAAGCTTACGAAGATGCACGCGCAGACGAACAAGAATGCCGATCGAATTCGCGTCGATATCGACGAGGCGACGCCCTGGGCCCAGGCGGTGCGTGTGGTCGACGCGATCCAGAAGGCCGGATACACCCACGCTTTGTTCGCGTTCGCCGCGACGAGCAAGATCGTGCCTCCGGCCGGCGTCGAGCCGTGGACGATGACCGAGGAGGCGCACGACGCAGCCACTGCGAAGCTCGCTGCGCTCAAGAAGGGCTGCAAGGACTGGAACGACGGCATCATCACCAGCGGCAAGGAGCTCGCTGCTGCGCTCGCGAGTTGCAACTGTGCCGTCGACCCCGACGACGTGCGCGTACAGACCTTCAAGGCCACGCGCTGGCACCAGGCACACCCGCACGTCGGCGTGCTCGTACAGCTCGGCGACGGTGGCACTGCGATTGCCGCGCCCGCAAGCGCGACCTGGGCCGAGGGCGCGAAGCAGCTGGTTGCGGGACCGACGGTGGTGAAGCTGGCAGTGAAATAAGGAGCGAGCTCGTCTACGGCAATCGAAGTGATACCGAGGATTTACGTGAGTCCTTGCGCTCGGGTCGAGCGGTGATTATCGGGATCGTCGATCGCTGAGGAGCAACGATGGCGTCCGAACCCGATGAACCGACGACGCGGCTAGATCTCAGTCACCTTCGCCGCGAGGCCCGCACGGCGCTCGAGCTCGCGATCGTAGAGCTTGCACCAAACGACTTGATCGATCGGCTCGGCGTCGCGACCGGACTTCTCGAAGCGCTCGCCGAGCTACCGGCGGATAGTGTACCGGCGATCGCGCTCGGTCCACCGACCGCGGATCGAGCGCGCGTCGCGCTCAAGATGTGGCGCGACTGGTCGGTCACGCGAAAGAAGCTCGCGTAGACAACTCGGCGGAATATTCTCCGAGTGTCCGCGTGTCGGTAGCGTTGCGCAGACTTACCCAAGAAATCCACAAGGAGGTTTCCCATGCGACGGATCCCAGCTTTGCTATGTCTAGCGGGGCTGGCGACGGCGCCTGCGAGCGTCGCCGCCGGACCCTCCGACGATCCCTGGTCGACCACGCAATCACAGACGGTCGAGAAGTTCGAGTGGTCGACCGCGAAAGGACGCCTCGGCGTGAGGGTGATGAGCCTGACGCCGGAGCTCCGCAAGCATTTCGGAGCACCCGAAGATCGCGGTGTGCTCGTCGCTCACGTCGAATCGGGTACGCCAGCCGCGACGGCGGGCATCGAGGTCGGCGACGTCATCATCGAGGTCCACGGCAAGAAGATCGACGCGGCACCCGACGTGTTGTCGGCGCTCGCCGATGTCGGCAAGGGCCAACACACGAAGATCGATCTCGTGCGCGCTGGCAAGGCGCTCACGCTCGACGCGACGCTCGCGGACCACGCGATGGCGAACATGATGTGGTCGCCGCTCTGGCTCCACGACTGGATGAAGCCGCTCGACCACGCGAAGCCCGACGAGGATTCGCCCACGAGCCCGAGCTTCGTCGACAAGCTGCGGGAGCTGTTCGCGCCGAAGAACGGCGCCATTTGCCAACGTTCGTGAGGTGAGCCATGGGATATGCGAGCAATCGCGAGCCACGCCGACGCTGGAGCTCCGCGCGCCATCGCGCACGCGTTCCATGCACGTCGTGCGGCGCGCCCGCACGCTTTCACGCGGCGGAGCTGCCGTTCTGCACCACGTGCCTGGACTGGGCGCGCCAGAACAACCTCGCGGAGTGGGACGAGCTGGGCGCCGGCGACTGACCCTCTTGCGCGCGTCGCGCGCGATGATTAGCAATCGATCACAACCAACCATCTTCGAGGACACACCATGCAGACCTACCTGTGGAATCCATGGTCCATCTTCGACGAGCTCGAGCGTTCGATGTTCGCGGCGGGCTCGGCGGAGTGGCCGCAGTTCGATATCGAAGACACTGACGACGACACGGTCCTCACCGCAGACCTGCCAGGCATGGGCGAGGACGACATCGAGGTCACCATGAGCGCGCCGTACTTGGTCGTGCGCGGCGAACGGAAGGCCAAGGAGGGCCGCTACCTCCGCCGGGCGCGCTTCCACGGCGCGTTCGAGCGCAGATTCTGGATCGGCGAAGGGTACGACCCCGATCATGTCACCGCGCACGTCGCGAATGGTGAGCTCACGATCCGGCTCGAGAAGGCAGCGAAGGCCAAGCCGCGTCGGATCAAGCTCACGAGCGGCGGCCTCGCGGCGAAGGTGAAGGGACTCCTCGGAGTCGACAACAAGGACAACCATCAAGCGGCGTAGTGACGCCGCGACCACGCACCGCGGCGGCGGCGCCCGCGACGGCAAGCTCGTAGAGCTATTCGATCGCATTGCGCGTATCACCAGGCCGTCCTCCGGGACCGCCGCCGCTGGTGCGGTTTCTTCATCACGAGAGCCATGAACACGTCGACCACCCCCATCTACCCGATCGATTCCGGTGATCAGTGCTGGCGCCCGGTCGCCTACGTATCCATGCACGACCGGGCCGCGCGCCAGCAGATCGTGAGCGTGCTCGAGCGCGCCGGCTGGGCCGTGATTCCGCAGCCCAGTGGCTTCCATCTCATCCAAGCGATCGCGGGCGTCATCGAGGGTCAGCAGCCATGGCTTCGGCCGGGGCTGATCGTGGTCGACGCGCGCTCGCGTGGCTGCGCCGGCACGACGATCGCGGCGGGACTTCGCGACCTCGGGATCACGATCCCGATCGTGCTGATCGCCGCGCCGAATGAAACGTTGCCGGTATCACCCGACAAGACACTCCGCATCGTCGACAGCGAGGCGGCGGAGAAGACGGTGGCCGAGCTCGCTGCCTTGCCCAGGCGACCCGTATCCGAAGACCGTCCAGCTGCATGACGCGCGCTGAATGGCCGCGGAGCAGGTCGAGCGCGCGCAACAGGTTACCGCCGAGGATCTTCGCGATCCATTCGGGCGACCACTTGCGCGCGGCCATCCCAATCGCTGCCGAACATGGCCCGAACGCTATGAGGGATGCTCGCGCCTGGGACGCTCGACTGCTATAGGGGACAGCGTGGGCGAAGCGAAGATCGCACATGTCAGCGACACGGCGTTCTGGGTCGCCACGTATCGCGCCAACGAATCCGCCCGATCCGACGCGCTGTTTCGCGATCCGCTCGCCGCACGCCTCGTCGAAGGTCGCGGCCGCGCCATCGCCGAGCACGTCGCCGACGGTCCGCAGGTGGCTTGGGTCGTGGTCATGCGCACGTGCATCATCGACGACTTCATCCGCGAAGCCGTCGCCGGCGGCTGCGACACGATCTTGAACCTGGGTGCCGGCCTCGACACGCGCCCGTACCGGCTCGACCTGCCATCGTCGCTGCGCTGGATCGAGGTCGACTTCGCGGCCACCGTCGACTTCAAGAACGAGCGGCTCGCCGGCGAGACACCGCGCTGCCGTCTCGAGCGCCGCGCGGTCGACCTCGCCGACTCCACCGCTCGCCGTGCACTCCTCGCCGATGTCGACGCTAGCTCCGAGAAGGTGCTGGTGCTGACCGAGGGCGTCGTCGGCTACCTCGCGAACGAGGCGGTAGCCGCGCTCGCCGCCGATCTGCGCGCGCAGCCGCACTTCGCGTACTGGGTGCTCGAGTACGTGTCGTCGCAGTTCCGCCGGTTCGAGCGCGTGTTCAGCCGCCGTCGCCGCAAGCAACTCGCGAACGCGCCCCTGCTCTTTCGCCCCGACGACTGGCTCGGCTTCTTCGCTGCGCGCGGCTGGACGGCCAAGGAGATTCGTTACCTCGTGGCCGAGTCCGAGAAGCACCACCGCCCGCCGCCAGTGCCGCGCTGGATGATGCTTCTGTTCCGCCTCGTCTTCCGCAACCAGCGCAAAGCGATTCGCGAGAACTATGGATTCGTCGTCATGGAACGCGGCCGTTAGCGCGCCGGCGCCCACGAACGGACGCTCACTGCGTGACGTTCACGGCGATGTCGTCGAGCACGAAGCTGGTCTGCAGCGACACGTCCTCGACGCCGAGGAAGTAGACGCGGATCGTCTGGCCCTTGAATGCGGACAAGTCGAACGACTTCAGCACGTACCCGGTGGCCTTGTTCAGGTTCGAGTAGGTAGCCAGCGTCGACAGCACCGCGTTCGAGCTGTTCCGGACCTGGACCTTGAGCGTGTCGTACGCGACCGTCGTGGTCGTCTCGCTGGTGTTGATGTGGAGCCAGAACGACAGCGTGGCCGCGCACGCTCCCGAGGGGATCGTGATCGTCTGGTACGCGGAGTCGGTGTGCGACCTGCCGTAGCCGTCGAGCCAAGCGTCCCACGAGCCGGTGTGCGCCGGCTCGGAAGCGCTGCTGTTGAGAACGCCAGCCGTCAGGGTCCACGGCGTTGCACTGCCGGTCTCGAAGCCGCCGTTGACGATCAGGTTCGACTGCACCGTGCAGCCGCCTCCCGACGTGACGGTGAGGCTGACCGTCGTCGTGTGCGAGCCCGACGCGGCGGTGCCGGTGACGGTGAGCGTGTACGTACCGGGAACGGCGCTCGTGCTGACCGCGAGCGTGAGCGTCGCGCTTCCTCCCGAGCTGACCGAGCTCGGGCTGATCGTGGCGGTCACGCCGGCGGGCGTGCCCGAAACGCTGAGCGAGATCGCCTGCGCGCTCCCGCTGGTGGTCGCGGTGTTGATCGTCGAGCTTCCGGCCGCGCCCTGCGCGATCGAGACGCTCGCCGGGCTCGCGGCGATCGAGAAGTCGTTCGCCGTCGGCACCGTGACCGTCACGCTGAGCGCGGCAGTGTGCGAGCCCGACGCGGCGGTACCGGTGATCGTGAGCGCGTACGTGCCTGCGGCCACCGCCGTGGTCGTCGAGATCGAAACCGTGGCGCTTCCGCCCGAGCTGACCGAGCTCGGATTGATCGTCGCGGTCATGCCCGAGGGCGCGCCGCTCACCGACAGCGAGACGGTCTGCGCGCTGCCGCTCGTGGTCGCGGTGCTGATCGTGGAGCTGCCGGCCGAGCCCTGCACGATCGAGAGGCTCGCCGGGTTGACCGCGATCGAGAAGTCGTTGGCGACGCTCGCCGTGACCGTGACGCTGAGCGCGGCGGTGTGCGAGCCCGATGCGGCGCTGCCGGTGATGGTCAGCGGGTAGGTGCCGGCGGCCACGGCCGAGGTCGTCGAGATATTCAGCGTCGCGCTGCCACCGGAGGTGACCGAGGTCGGGCTGAACGTGGCGGTCATGCCCGAGGGCGCGCCGCTCACCGAGAACGAGACCGTCTGCGCGCTACCGCTGGTGGTCGCCGTGGTGACGGTGGTGCTGCCCGACGAGCCCTGCGCGATCGACAGCGACGTCGGGCTGACCGCGACGCTGAAGTCATTCGCGGTCGAGCACGACTTGGCCCAGAGGACCAAACAGTTGCTCTGCGCGTTCGAGAACTCGGTCTGCACGGTGTAGCTCGTGCCATCGCACGCCGCGAAGCTGCTCTGCTGCGCGTTGCAGATGTCGCCGATCTCGCCGTTGGTGTTGTCGTACCAGGCGAGCGGAGGCCCGACGACGGTCGCGATGCCGACCTCTGCGTCGGTGATCATCTCGGTCAATTCGTGCGATGCGACCGAGGTGTAGTTACCGAACGCGGTCGTCGCGTTGCCACAGCCGGTGTCGCAGCCCGAGCCGGGCTGCATGTCGGGGTGGACGCCGTAGTAGTACTCGGGGATCGAGCCGCTCGCTGCCACCGTGCCGTGATACGCGCAGAAGCCGCCGGCCTGGCAGGAGTTCGAGCCGCCCTGGGTGATCGTCTTGCCGTGCGGGAAGAACACCGCGTAGTACGTGACCGTGTTGCCCTGCGCGTCCTTCACGGGCGCGGGAAGGATGCCGAGGTTGATCTGGCGGGTAATCTCGCTCTGGATCTGCGCGTCCGAGATCGTCGACGACGTCACCGACGGTGTGATGGTGACCTGGTTGACGAAGCTGCCGGCGTTGATGTGCTGGTTGGTCTTGGTCCCCGACGGATTGACCGTGTTGTACTCGCTGTCGAGCCAGCTCGCGTAGGTCGACTGCGAGAGGAGCTGCGAGAAGAAGCTGGCCATCGACGGCGTGGCCGTGCTGGTCACGTGGCTCTCGTAGCTGCCCGCGCCCCAGATGACCTGGACGACCTGGGTGGCGCTGTTGACGCGACCGCCGAAGTACGAGAGGTGCGCGCCGGCCGGCGCGGACGGATTGCGCAGGCTGAACTCCACGACGCCGTCCATCTTCGGCATCACGCCGGGACGGTGCAACCTCGCGACGATGTCCGATGCTTTTTCCGGCGACGCTCCCTCGGGCGATTCATCCGCGCTGGTACATCCCGCGGCGAGAAGGGAGACGAACAACATCAAGACACTCAGCAGGCTCGTTGCGTAGCCGCGGCGCTTATCCATGTTCACGGGCGCTCCTCTTGGGTAGTTGCGGTGATGCCTGTGAATCGTGCGCCCGCCGCAAGAAAAAATGAACGCGACTGGCGGACGAACGCGGTCCGGATGCCCGAAAGGGATCCGGACCGCGGGGCGAATCGGGCCATGCGATCGCTCGACGCGTCTAGCTCTTGGCGCGCATGCACTGGAGGCGCGTGTGCTGTTCGATCGCGGCGACGGCACGCGCCGTCGACTGAGCTTGCTCGCGAGACGAAGCTTGGCCCGGAACGAATCCGAACCGTGCTGACGCTCCGTCGGTCTCCACGATGATCTGCTCGGCGTGGGAGCGAGCCAGCCGGCGAGAATGAATGCGACGGATCTGAGCCCACGGTACGAGCGTGACAGTTCGGCCATGTCGAATCGCCAGGCCGTGCTCGCAGACCGCGACGACGCGTCGCAAACCGATCCGGACGAGCATCGTCAGGACGAGCGTCGCGACCACGATGCTGCCGACGAACGCCGGGATTGGCCACAGCTCGGGATCTCCGACCGGCAACAATCCGACACCGACGAGGATCACGATCGTGATCACGAGCTGGCGGTGGCTCGGGAGTGGGCGGAGATCGACCAGGACCGCGCCCGCATCCGCCGGTAGCTTCATGACCACAGCATAGTGGATGCGCTAACAATGCAGCGTTCCAACATGCAAGCCGTCGACCCCGTAGATGCCGTCAGTGCGCTCGTGCGCGAGGCAGTCGTTGCTGCCTTTGGCCAGGACTTCGCCGACACGGATCCTCAGGTACGACGCTCGGATCGCGCGGACCTGCAAGCCGACCTCGCGATGCGACTCGCTCGTGTGGCAAAGCGCCCGCCGAGAGCGATCGCAGATGCGCTTGCCGCGGCGATTCCCGCGAATGATGTCATCGAGCGGATCGAGATCGCGAATCCCGGCTTCTTGAACATTTGGTTGCGCGCCGATTGGCTCGCGAGCGCGGCGCGCGTTGCCGCGGCGAGCGACCGACTCGCCGTCGCGCTAGCGGAGGCGCCCGAGCGCGTCGCGATCGACTACTCGCACCCGAACGTCGCGAAGGAGATGCATGTCGGGCATCTCCGCAGCACCGTGCTCGGCGATGCGCTCGCCAGGTTGCTCGCGTGGCGCGGTCACACCGTGCTTCGCCAGAACCACATCGGCGATTGGGGCACGCCGTTCGGGATGCTGATCGAGCACCTGGTCGACCTCGGCGAAGCGCAAGCGGCGGCCGAGCTCGGCATCGGCGAGCTCGCAGCGTTCTACAAGGCTGCAGCGACGAAGTTCAAGGAGGACGAAGCGTTCGCAGACCGCTCGCGCAGACGCGTCGTCTTGCTCCAGGCCGGCGACGAGCAAACGCTGAAGCAGTGGCGCCTGCTCGTCGATCTGTCGACGCGCTACTTCGAAGCGGTCTACGCCAAGCTCGGCGTGACGCTGAAGCATAGCGATATCATCGGCGAGAGCTTCTTCAACGACCGGCTCCAGCCTCTCGCCAGCGAGCTCGAAGCGAGCGGCTATGCCCGGATCAGCGACGGCGCCCTATGCGCGTTCCCTGCGGGATTCGTGAATCGCGAAGGCGCGCCGCTCGCGCTCATCGTTCGCAAGAGCGACGGCGGATTCGGCTATGGCGCCACGGATCTCGCAGCGATTCGTTACCGCCTGAAGGAGCTCGCCGCGACGCGGATCCTGTATGTCGTCGGTGCGCCCCAAGCGAATCACCTCGCGATGATCTTCACGATCGCGAAAGAGCTGAAGTGGCTCGAACCACCTGCGCGCGCGGAACACGTCCCGTTCGGTTCGGTGCTCGGGACGGACAAGCGGATGTTCAGGAGCCGCTCGGGTGACACCGTGCGCCTCGTCGATCTGATCGACGCGGCGATCGACCGCGCGAAGGTCGTCGCCAGGGAGAAGGCGAAGGATGATATCGACGAGGCGACGCTCGACGAGATCGCGCGCGTCGTCGGAGTCGGATCGATCAAGTACGCGGATCTCTCGATCGACCGCGTGAAGGACTACGTGTTCGACCTCGAGCGCATGGTCTCGTTCGACGGCAACACCGCCGGCTACTGCCAGTACGCCTACGCGCGCGCACAGTCGGTGCTTCGCAAGAGCGCAGGCGTTTCAAGCGACGCCGCGATCGAGCTCGCCGAGCCGGCGGAACGCGAGCTCGTTCTGTGTTCGCTGGGATTCGGATCCGTCGTCCGCGACGTCGAGCGCACGCTCGAACCGCATCGCCTGGCCAGCTATCTCTACACACTCGCCACCGCGTTCACGTCGTTCTACGACGCGTGTCCGATCCTCAAAGCCGAACCAGCAACGCGCGGATCGCGCCTCGTCTTGACACGACTCGTCGCGCGTACGCTTTCGGCGGGACTCGGACTCCTCGGCATCGACGTGCCGGAGCAGATGTAGGATCCGCTACAGCAGCTGGTAGCCGAGTGCGAGGATCGCGACGGCGCGCGTCTGGTTGTCGATCGCACCGGCCTGGACCTCACCCGAGACGTAGAGCGTATGAGGATGGCCGCCGGCGAGCTCGTAGCCGATGCGCCCGAACGCGCCGCCGCCGTTGACCCGCGTCGTGCCGTCGTACATGTCGAGGTACTTCTGTTGGAGCGAGCCGACGCCGGCGCCGAGCCACAGCGATTCGGTCGCGAAGTACTGCGCGGAGATCCCGACGAAGTCGAACGAGCCGACCGCGGTAGCCCGGAACGCGAGCGCTACATCGTGATGCACCCAGCCGCCGATCGCGAACGTGATGCCACCGGTGCTCTGATCGTTCGACGTGCTGCCACCGGCGAACGCGGCCTCGAGCGTGAGGCCGTGATGCTCCGAGGAAGCGACAGCCGGCGGCTGATACGCGACGACGTAAGGCGACGTCCCCCACGGCGAAGCGTTCGGCGGACCATCGGCGAACGCGGTCGACGCCGCGAGGAGCACTGCGCAAGCGACGAGCCTATTCACGACACGTACCTCCGAAGCAGTGGTCGTTCGCGCAGTCCTCGTTGAACACGCAGCGGTCCCCGGTCCAGCCGTGGCCGAGGCATTCGTGATCGCGGCAGTGATAGCCGCCGTCGCCGCAATCCGAGTCGAACGTGCACGCGTTCTCCGTCGTCGCCGTTCGTGCCGGTGCGCGCGCGGGGACTCCGCGCACGGTGTGGACGACCTGGATCGGTGCGTTGTTCGCGCCTTGTAGGAAGCCCTGCTGGTATGCGGCGAACGTCGCGCCGCGCGCTTCGGGCACGCACATCTCGGTCCACTCGCCATCCATGCGTTGGTGCGCGTAACCAGAGTTGTAGCCGCTCTGGAACGCGAGCTCGGGACGACCGCACGAGCTCAATGCTTGTTGATAGTGCGCGTCGTAGACCTGGCGGCGCTGGGCGTCACTCGAGACGCACGCGACGACAGCGGCGGAGAGAAGCAAGGCGAGTTTCATCGCCGCCACCTACTACGCGACGAAACGAGGCGTCTCGCGAAATCGTCGGGCCTGGTTTTGTGAAGCGACGTCTGATTCGCAGACCGACGCGGAAACAGCGACTTGGCGAGCGTCAGAGCAACTTCACGCCGATCGTTCGGCGCGTAAGTGAACCTGCTAGAGGTTGTCGATCGGAATCGTCACGGTGCCGAGGTTCGTCACCTTGTTCGGTCCCTGGATCGTGCTCGTCGGAATCGCAGGCGCCGTTCCAATCGACGCGTTGTTCGAATCGAACGCGTCGACGCTGATCGTGTAGTCGCCTTCCGGCAAGACGGCGGTGACGCCGTAGTGATCGGTGCAGTTGAACTTGTCGACGATCGCCTGCGAGCCACTCGCGGTATCTGTCGAGACCGACTCGACGCCGTGGATCGCGGTCACGTCGGAGCAGTGGAGCGGCGTTCCACTTGTCCCACCGACCAGCGTCCACGCGAGCTCGAAGTAGCCACCGTCGTCGTAGATCGTGGCGTTGAACGACTTGTCCGACGTCGTCAGATCGACGTACGCAGCGACCGTCGAGGCGTAGGTCATCGAGCCGTCGTGCGTCTCGATCGCGACCCAGCTGTAGAACGTCGTGGGTGCGAGCGCCGCCGTCACGCCCGTGAA
>Ga0105245_10000705_pt1 | contig 30075 bp, 27 predicted proteins | sample KBSM54metaG_FD_81523 | JGI IMG/M metagenome (GOLD analysis project Ga0105245, IMG submission 81523) | Miscanthus rhizosphere microbial communities from Kellogg Biological Station, Michigan, USA - KBS M5-4 metaG | ecosystem: Host-associated > Plants > Roots > Rhizosphere > Soil | place...
GACAAAATCATCGACCTACCCCATGCCACCGTGCTTCCGGGACTTATCGATGTACACACGCACCTGACCGGGGATCCTAGCTTTGGGTACGAATCCCTTGCGATTTCAATTCCGAGAGAAGCTCTAACCGGCGCAAAGAATGCGCGGATCACGCTAAATGCGGGATTTACCACCGTCCGCAACGTAGGAGCAAGCGGCTATACAGACGTGGCCCTGCGCGACGCAGTTAACGCGGGAGACGTGCCGGGGCCGCGCATGCTGGTAAGTGGCCCGGCGCTCGGCATTACCGGCGGTCACTGCGACAACAATTTGTTGCCCTTTGAATATCACGTGACCGATGACGGAGTCGCTGATGGTGTTCCCGGTGTTCAGCACAAGGTGCGTGAGGTGATTAAATACGGCGCGGACCTGATCAAAATTTGTGCCACTGGAGGCGTGCTCTCCAAAGGGGACGATCCCCAGGCATCGCAGTACACGCTCGAAGAAATGAAAGCGATTGTGGCCGACGCACACCGCTTGGGCCGCAAAGTCGCCGCCCATGCCCATGGAGCACAGGGAATTCTTTGGGCGTCGGAAGCGGGTGTCGATTCGGTGGAGCACTGCTCTTACATCAACGATGAGGCCATTGCTGCGTTGAAAAAGAACGGCACTTATCTGGTTCCCACGCTTTATCTTTCTGACTGGCTGACGGAGAACATGCAGAAGGTTGGAATGCCGGAGATGTATGCGAAGAAGATGCGCGATATTATTCCGGTCGTTCGTCAGAACGTCGGCCATGCTTTTGCCAACGGTGTGAAAGTTGCCTTCGGCACAGACGCGGCAGTTTATCCGCACGGGTTGAACGCGCATGAGTTCGCCGTCTACGTAAAACTCGGAATGACTCCGGCGCAAGCAATTCAGACGGCGACGGTAAACGCCGCCGATTTGTTGGGATGGTCCGACAAAGTAGGTTCGCTCGAAGCCGGAAAGTGGGCGGACCTGATCGCGGTCGATGGCGACCCTTTGCAGGATGTCACACGTTTGCAGCAGGTGAGGTTCGTGATGAAGGGTGGAGCGGTAGTAAAGAACGATTACGGAAAGCTGTAAGCAAAAGGCTTTACGACAGGGCCACGGACCAAAGAGAGAAGTATCTCAATTTTCCTTCGTAGAGTCGGTGGCCTCTGTGTTATCGCTGTATTCTCCAAAAACCAAAAGGCCGGCTGGGCCGGCCTTCAACCTCAATCAAAAAACCAGAATTACTTCTTGGGTGCGATTGCGTCTTTGGCGGCCTTGGCCACGCGGAACTTCACCACGGTCTTGGCCTTGATCTGAATCGGTTCTCCGGTCTGCGGATTGCGTCCAGTGCGGGCTTTGCGATGCGCCTTCACCAGGCGGCCAAGGCCAGGAATCACGAACAATCCATTCTTCTTGGTCTCTTTAACGGCGGTGTCGGTAAGGGTTTCCAAAAATGCGGCAGCAGCCTTGTTGTTGGTCTCGAGCTTCTCTGCCAGATGCCGGACGAGTTGCGTTTTGGTCATACCTGAAGCCATGAATCCTCCTGTGAATCGATAGCTAAGTTTTGCTGCGAATGATGGCTATCTTATACCACGCTTGCTGTGGAAATGTAGCGATTTGCCCGCATTTTATGCGGGTATTTTTAAGGTAACGTTACGAAGCCTAGGGAAATCGGCGCTTCCATGATTGTTGGGTTGAAAACGATGCGCCAAATCAGGCGAGATGCGAGCACGAAAGGCGTAGTGGGATAAACACATGAAGAGCCCCATGGCTACATAACTGAAAATTCATAGTTTGTTCTCCGGGCGCTCCGGCAAACTCCGCCCCATGGCATAATCGCGAGGGAGATTTGGTTTGAGCTGCGCCATCTGTGAAACCCGCAAGGAAAAGCGCTTCTGCCCCGCGATTCACGGCCGAATCTGTCCGCAATGTTGCGGCGAACAGCGGGAGGTTTCGCTCGACTGCCCCAGCGATTGTGTGTACTTGAGGCAGGCACGTCAGCACGAAAGGCCGCGTCCGATAAGCGGTCTCGACCAGGCAGCTCTTTTCCCCCACGTCGAACTGTCACGCCAGTTTCTTTACGAACAGGAACATCTGATTCTGGGAATATATTTCGCGCTGGCTAAGAGCGCGCGTCGGAAGCTGCTGGTCAAGGATATAGATTTGATTGCCGCCCTCAGCGGGCTAACCCGGAGTTACGAAACCCTGGTGAACTCTGGGTTGCACTACGAATCGCCAATTGCAGGGGTCATTCAGCAGGCCGTGGTCGCGGAAATTCAGGCCATGATAAAGGAATATCGCGAAACCGAACATCAAAATTTGGGCTATAGCCGGCTGCGCGACACCGATGTGTTCCGCGCTTTGGTTTTCGTGATGCGCATGGCATACTCCCACACCTCAGGGCGACCGAAGTCACGTGCGTTTGCCGATTTCGTCGTGGGACAATTTCCGGAAAAATCTTCCCGGCTAGCCGCACCGGCGGAGACCCACAGCATCATCATTCCTTAAGAATGGATTCGTTGTTCACTGGATCTTTTCACTGCGTGCCCTGGAGGCAGCGCTCCTAGCAGTTCATTGATGGTGCGTTTCAATATCGGGTGATGTACCTCAGGAGCAATCTCGGCCAAAGGCTGAAGCACAAATCGCCGGTCCTGCATTGCGGGATGCGGAACCGTCAGGCCCGGAGTATCAATCACGGAATTCCCAAACAGCAGGATGTCCAGATCAAGTGTGCGAGGCCCTTTGCTCTGTTCTTTGCTTCGATTGCGTCCATACCGGCGCTCTATACGCAGCAACTCTGCCAGCAATTGCTTGGGCATTTTTTCGGTGTCGAGTTTGACCGCACAGTTGAGGAACCATGCCTGGGTCCTGACCTCAACGGGCTCAGTTTCGTAAAACGACGACACCGCCTCTACCTTCCCGAGGCTCTCCAGGTCCGAAATAGCTGCGAGCAGGTTCGCGGTGCGGTCCCCTACGTTCGACCCCAGCGAAAGATAGACGATTTTATGCATCGGTGGTCTCTAACTCTATATCTTCTGCTGGATGTGTAAGAAGGTTTGCAACGCCAGCGCCCCGGCCGCAAGAGCGTCGTAGTGGGTGATTCTCCCAATTACCTTGGTCACTTTATGGGTCTGGTACTGGACGCTACTATCTCAACAACCATGCCACTGGAATCGCTCGTAGTTAGCCGTGATCCGCAGGTTCTCGGAATTCTGCAGCAGGCGATGGAGAAGTTTGCCATCAAGGTCGAGATATGTGAGGGCGCGAGCAGCGGCGCCGAAATACTGGCCTCAGAAAAGTTCGACGCCGTCGTGGTGGATTGCGACGATCTTCAGGGTGGCCTGGATATGTTGGACGGGATGCGCAAGGGGCAGACCAACAAAACCACCATCAAGTTCGCAATTCTGAACGGTGTCACCACCACCCAAAAGGCTTTTGAATTGGGCGCGAACTTCGTAATGCAAAAGCCGATCTCGATGCTCAACTCCATGCGCTGTTTCACTGCGGCGCTAAACCTGATAGAACGCGAGCGTCGCCGCTACTTCCGTTTTCCGCTGGAGATTCCAGTCCTGCTGATCTTTGGCGAGAACCAGGAATTGAAGGTCATCACCTCCAATTTGAGCGAGGGCGGCATGGCCATCACCTTCCGGGGTAAGCTGCCTCAGAGTGGGCTTTCACGGATCGTCTTCAGCTTGCCTGGAAATGAATCGATCACCGAATGTACGGCCACCGTAGCTTGGACCGATGGCAGCGGACGGGCTGGAGTTCGCTTCCGGGAAATGGCAGCCGCCCCACGGCAGAAGCTGGAAAGCTGGCTGGAAGAGCAGATGAAGCGCGCCGAATTACAATCGAACGCCCACTCTCGCTGAAGGTACCTAAGTAAAGACTTGCCGCTGTGGCTAAGTCCACGCACCCTATAGAAAATCCTTTCACAGGTGCAGGACTAATGCTAGCTATTGATCGCAAAATTGAGCGCACGCAGCGTCTCTTAAGAATGTTGGAGCGGGATGCCCCGTTATTGGCAAAGCGCGTAGCCCCACTGACCCCTGAATATCAGCAATCGGCGAAGGGTTACGCCGCCCGTCTGCGGGAGTGCGCTCAGGCCGAATTGGAAACCTTGATGAAACAGCGCACCGATGGGGCGTTTTCAGCCCCTCCGGCGGCTGCGGACTAATTTTTACAGAGATGTCGCGACAACCGCGTGGACTGCATCACCGTCGGCTTGAGGCGCATCCTCAACCGTAGTTTCTTCCCACAGCGAGCGGTCTTTTAATAGGCGTGATACCAGTGCGGTGTGCATGGCATGCCCAGCGCGGTCGGCGACCACTATGCCCAGAATCTGCTTTCCTAGAAGAGCCAGGTCACCAATCAGGTCCAGAACTTTATGGCGCACAAATTCATCGGGATAACGCAGTGGTGGATTCTCCACCCCCTCGGGCGTAAGCACGATGCAATTATCCGACGAAGCGCCGCGAATCAAACCCATATTCCGCATTGCCGGTTCATCATCACGAAATCCAAAGGTGCGCGCTCCGGCGATTTCATTCAGGTAGTTTCCGTCTGCCAGGTCCACGCGAAAGGTTTCTCTCCCAATCAACCGGTGGGGAAAATTAATCGTGTAGGAAACTGAGTAGCTTTCGCCGGGGTACACCGCAATAAACTTGTCGCCTTCCCGAAGTTCCAATTCGCGTCGAATGCGAAGGTACGTTCGTGGCCGGCGCTGTTTGCGAATTCCGGCTTTACGAATCGCTTCAACGAAGGGCCGAGCGCTACCATCCAGAATCGGAAGTTCCAGATTGTCGAGTTCGACGATCGCGTTGTCGACCCCGACACCGATCAAGGCGGAGAGCAAGTGCTCAGTAGTGGAAATGAGCACGCCCTTTTTCATCAGGCTGGTCGCGTAACTGACGCGCGCCACATTGCGGCTCACGGCTTCGATGTCGAAGTCATCGAGATCGGTGCGGCGAAAGACCACTCCTGATCCGGGGGGAGCGGGGAGAATCCTGAGGGTGACAGGAGCGCCACTATGAAGACCAACGCCGGTGCAGGTAACCGCGCTGCGGACTGTTTGCTCGTGCTTCAAGCTTGGCTAGTTTAAGCCAGGAAATGCGGAGTCAGGGTGTGGCAAATTAGCCACAGTCTGTGGTGGGTATCCACGGCGTAAATAGTTGATATTGCGTGGCTTCCTGCGTCACTTCCAACCGTCACAGGATAAATCGTTCGTTCCCCATTCGGCGCGTCACGTGCTCCCGATCGAGGTATTCGAGCAAAGGGATCGCGTATTTTCGGCTAACTCCAGTGATGTTCTTGAAGCGGGCGATGTCTATTGTGGGTGACTTTAACCGTTCCGCCTGCAATATCGTGCGGAGTTCCTCCAGCGCCGCCCGATGAAACACCAGATCCTCCGATGTCTTTATCAAGATCTTGTCCCGAAGCAGCAGGGTCACAATTCTTTGGGCCCGAACTCGGTCGACCTTCAGACCGGCGAGCACATCTTTCAAGGCCGGCGTCTTGAGCCCAGCCGAAGCGAAGGCGCTTTCAATAATCTTTTTCGATTCAGCTTCTTCGTCCTTCATCACCACGCTGGTTCCCGGCATGCGCAACAAATCAGCCAAGGCTTCCAACATCTCTTGTCGCGTGAGGGTATCGGCCAACGCCGAAAATGTCTTGGTATCGCAATTTAGCTGCTCCCGCAAGACTTCGCGTCCAATCCCGGGCGAAAGAGGGTTCGATTTTTGGAATGCTGCCACTAACGCCAGGGCGCGGGAGGCCAGCGCCGCGAATGCCTGCGCAGAAATCAATCTCTCTTCGCAACGAACAATTTGTTTTCGTTCGAGAAGCCTGGCAATAGCTGTGGCCACTTGAGATTGCGTCCATCCAGTCTCAGCCATGGATTGATGCAACGAGAAACCCTGATCGATCCGTCGCTCGATACGAGCGAGCAGGATCTCCTCGGACGAACCATCGCGCATGATCTGAAGGAAGGACGTCATGTCCGCGGCCTTGCGTCTCCGGAGGAGCGGCGCAGCATCCAACACCGCGCCGCCACCGATGGTCACAACCGGCGAGAACTGCCGGATGATGAAGCGATCGCCGGGCAGAAAAAGGGTTGGCTCGGCCAAGCGCAGTCGCGCGTATGCCGTTTCTCCTGGGGCGACCTGCTTTCCTCCGTGCAAGACAATCTCTGCGACGGTTTCAAATGTGTAGGCGTGCAAATGGACTCGTGACCGGTCTTTGAGAGGCTTGCTGAGATTCAGCAATGACAACGACACATCAACGACGCGGGTGGGTCTGAAAGTGTGGGCCCGCGCCAGTACAGCCCCGCGCGCCAGTTCTTCTTTACCAGCGCCGGTCAGATTCAAAGCAGTTCGCTCGCCGGCTGCCGCTTGCTCGGCAGGATTTCCATGTACCTGCACCCCACGGACCCGCACTCGGGTTCCATACGGAAATAGCTCTAACTCGTCTTCTTTGCGAATTGTTCCCGAGACCAGCGTTCCCGTGACCACGGTGCCAAATCCCTTCATACTGAACACCCGATCAATGGGTAAACGAGGCAATGCAGTAGAGTCGCGGGCGGGAGTTTCGGCGGCTGCCTTCAACAAGGCGGCTTTGAGCTGTTCGATTCCCGCGCCCGTCCGCGAACTCACCGGGACAATCAGGGATTTGGCCGAATCGAGAAACGAACCGCGGAGAAAGTCCTCCACTTCAAGACGGACAACCTCGAGAGTTTCAGCGTCGACCAGATCGGATTTGGTCAACACCGTAATGCCACGTCGGACCGAGAGCAGCCGGCAGATATCGAAATGCTCGCGTGTTTGAGGCTTGATAGATTCGTCGGCTGCAATGATAAGCAACACTAGGTCGATGCCGCCAATCCCCGCTAGCATGTTGCGCACGAAACGTTCGTGGCCGGGGACATCGACGAATCCGATGCGGACTATTTCGCCCGATGGATCACGCAATTCGAGATGGGCAAACCCGAGGTCGATGGTGATGCCGCGGCGCTTTTCTTCTTCCAGGCGGTCGGCGTCAATTCCAGTCAACGCCTTGACCAGAGCGGTTTTGCCGTGGTCGATGTGCCCCGCCGTGCCTACGATGATTGACTTCATTCCAAGTATCTATCGTCGCACAAAAAAGCCAGACTATTTGGTGGTGATATTGTCGGGATCGTCCCATTGCAGGCACGTAGGTTCAATCCAAATGGTCTCAAGGGAGGGCGCCTTTCCAACGATATGCCCTAGATCCAATTGCACCAGTTGATATGGCAACTCCTCGACCGTTTGAAGTCCTGCGACTCGGAAGGTTTTACCAAGACACTTTTCAAACAACGAACCAGTACCCAGCTCTTGATTATCCTTGAGATTGCGGGGAATCGCCACGATCCTTACCGTGTCCCCAACTCTCACTCGGGATCGCATAGCGCTTACAACATCCCCTTAGTCTGCAGGGTGAGAAGACTCAGGGTATTTTCCAGCCGGAGAATGGCCTCTGCCAGCGCGGGGTGTTCTCCGATCTTCTCTTCGAGCGATTTCAGCAATTGGTGCGCGGCCGTGACGTGCTCCACGATGGGTGCACTGTCAGAACTCTTTGGCGTGGTTTCCATAGATTGACCTCTTTTCAACCATCTACTTTTTCCCCTGCGCGGAAGGCGGCAACAGCCCGTTCAAGCGCAAATACATCGCGGCGGCCCCGTAGTGGTCCGCCCAATCGTTAGTCAGAGCGATCAAAGCTCCTGCCCGGGTCGCCTGGCGGCCCTTCCAAAGCTCCATGGTATCGCCGAGTTTGGAATCGTCGGCCTTGGCGAGGACTCCGTCGCAGAAGTCGAACGACGCTTTCAGTCCCGTGACCAGTTTGTCTTTGGCGTCGGTGTCTTTCAAGTCGTCGGTCTTGGGCGCGGCTACATCTCCGATTTTGCTGCAGAGCAAATCATTCGACGTCGCGATATGCATCACCAGGTGGCCAAAGGTGATCTGTTCCGGCGTTGGTTTGTAGCTGTACTTGTCGCCAGGCATCGTTTCCGCCGCACCAATCAGATTTTTCTGCTGACGGGGAAAGATCTCTTTCACCGCCGAAGTAACCGGATTCCTTGTAGATTGCGCAAAAAGTGCTGACGGTCCTAACAGCAAGAGAATTACGGCGCATGCCACTTTCATGTTTTCTCCCTGTGACTTCTAAGCATAGACCCGGCAAGGGTTTTCTGTCTGGTGCGAGGTGTGGTTACGGCCGTGATTTGTTGTCCATTTCTGAACAAAAACTGGAGAAACCGGACAGTGCTCAAGGTTGCCTCGGCAGCCTGCTCAAATGAAATGAAAAACTTACGCCTTTCGCAGATGGCCTCAGAGTTGCATTGTTTGATCGAGATACGGATAACTCCGGGTTTGCGGCGAGGGCGCTCATGCACACTTTCTTCCAAGATCTCCGTTTCGCTCTGCGGCAAATGGCAAAGAGTCCGGGTTTCTCCTTAACGGCAATCCTCTCGCTGGCTCTCGGCATTGGGGCCACGGTCGCGGTTTTCAGCGTAATCTACAGCGCCGTCCTCAACGCCTGGCCCTACGCAGAATTTGACCGCGCCTGCCAAATCAACACCCTGAACAAAACCGGAGACAACGAGGGCAGCCCCGACCTTACCGGGCCGCAAATTCGCCAACTTCGCCATGCCAACGCAGTTGAGGACATCATCGGCTTGCAAGACTGGAACGCCGTCATCACCGGCGGTGACGTTCCGGAGGATGTGAGGTCGCTGCGCATGACGGGAAACGCGTTCAACTTTTTCGGCATGCCTGCCTTGCTCGGGCGATATTTCCAGCCCTCGGATGCACCCGACACGCAGGATCCTCAACCGGTAGCGGTCCTGAGCTACGCTTTTTGGCGGCGGCATTTCAACAGCGATCCCAACATCGTCGGCAAGAGCATCGAGATGGCGCACCAGAATTACGCCATCCTGGGGGTTATGCCGCCCCGTTTTACCTGGGGAGACGCCGATGTCTATCTTCCAGTGAAATTGTCGCAAGACCCGTCGGCACTTTACTGGTCCCGGTTTCGATTGAAGAAGGGTGTCAGTCTGGAAGCAGCGGCAGGGGAATTCACGCCCTTGTTCCAGCAATTCGACAAGGAAAAACCGAATTACTTTCCTCCGCAATTACGCATTGTGGTGCGAAAGACCGGCGAATTTTATGTGCACGACCTTCGGGGCACGCTCTATCTGCTCTTCGGCGCAGTAGGGTTACTGTTGATGATTAGTTGCGGCAATGTTTCTATTTTGCTGCTGGCGCGTGGTACCACCCGCCAGCACGAGCTTGCAGTACGCTCTGCCGTGGGAGCAACCCGATTCCGGCTGGTGCGGCAGCTGCTGACTGAGTCGCTGCTGCTCGCCGTGGTTGGGGCGGGACTGGGCGTGCTGCTGGCCTACCGTACCCTGGGGTTCATCGTGGCGCGGCTGCCCGAATATTCCTTCCCCCACGAAGCCGACTTCCACGTCAATCTCTCGGTTCTGGTGTTCAGCGTTAGCTTGGCAGTGTTGTCTGGTGTGCTTTTTGGAGTATTTCCGGCGCTGGAATCGGCGCGGCGGGAGATTAATGACGTCATTCAAGCCGGCACCCACAAACTCGCGGGCAGCGTTCGAGGTGGACGAGTCCACACCGGGTTGATTGCGGGACAGATCGCTCTCACCCTGCTGCTGCTGACCGCGGCTGGCGCCGCCATTCAAGGATTTTCCCGCATGCTGCGGCGGCCGCTGGGGTACGATCCGCAGCACGTCATGTCGGTTGGGATTCCGATTCATGAAAACACGCTCACGACCTGGGCGGAACGTTCTGCCTATTTTGGCCAATTACGGGAGCGCGTTGCCACCACCCCAGGAGTAGTTTCAGCCGGCATCTCCAGCAACGCCACGCCACCGAGCAATGGATGGACCCAGCCCTTTGAGGCCCTGGGGAAGACTGCCTCCGAACAGCAGGAAGTGCGGGCAAACTTTGTCAGTTCGGAGTACTTCAACATCCTCCACATTCCGTTGGTTACCGGACGTCTGTGGAACCAGAGTGAGATCGCACGCGCGGCCACTCTGGCAGTCGTCAATCAAGCCTTCGTGCGCCGCTACTTCCCGGGAGAGGATGTTCTGGGGCACTCGGTGCGCCTAACCCGCTTGACGAGTCAGCCACCCTACCTGCTGAGCGCAGCTGGTAGTGATGGTTGGTTGCAGGTTATAGGGGTAGCCGCCGACGCGCTGAATGATGGCCTGTCCAAGCCGATATTACCCGCGATCTATCTTCCCTACTCCATGAACATGTTCATGGGCACTCAAATTTTGGTTCGAACCCAGGGCGAGCCGCTCGCTATGCTGCACAATATTCGTCAGCAGATAGCCGCGGTGAACCCCGACCAGCAGGTCTTTTCTCGGGTGAATGATCTTCAGACCTGGATCACGCGCGAACCAGAATGGGCCCGTTCGAGACTCGTGTCGATCCTGTTCGCCGGGTTTTCGGCTCTGGCGCTGGTACTGGCCGCGGTAGGACTCTACAGTGTTGTCTCCTACAGTGTGGTGCAGCGTACAGGTGAGTTTGGCATCCGCATGGCGCTAGGCGCACAGCGTTTCGATGTACTGCGCATTGTGCTACTTTCCGCCGGAACCAGCGTGGGGCTTGGCCTTGTTTCCGGAATAGTTCTCAGCCTGGGGTTAAGCCGGATGCTCACTCGCTGGGTGGAGAATGCCACCCATAATCCGCTGATTGTGATCGTTGTCTCGTTGCTGGTCGTTTTTGTGGCTGCTCTTGCATGTTTGGTGCCGGCGAAGCGGGCCTTGGCCGTGGATCCGATGGCAGCGCTGCGCTGTGAATAGAACTTTTTCCGAGAGGCGCCTTCCGGCATCTGCGCAATAATCAGTTCGAGTGCTGATAAATCCCCAGATGTTCATGATTGCTGGAGGCCCGGGCGCAGGCAAGACAACGCTGCTGGCGGAGTTACATAAACTCGGCTATTCAACGGCACCGGAAGTCGCCAGGCAGATCATTCAAGCGCAAGTGAAGAGCGGCGGCGACGCGTTGCCGTGGGCCGACAAGGAAGCCTACATCCGCCTCATGCTGCAGCGTTCGATTGAGTCCTACCTTGAGCACGCAACCCTCCCGGGGCCAATTTTCTTCGACCGCGGAATTCTGGACACTCTCTGCTATGCGCGGCTGATTGGCTTGCCGGACGCATCAGAAATTGAGGATGCATGCCGAACCTACCGATATGCGTCGCAGGCATTGCTCGCTCCGCCGTGGCAAGAAATCTATGCCACCGACGAGGAGCGTAAACAAGACTTCGCCGAGGCGGTGCGGACCTACGAAAATATAGCGGAGGTATACGCAGAATACGGGTACGAAACCGTCATCCTGCCGAAGACAGACCCCGCAGCCCGGGCGGAGTTTGTGTTACAGACGATAAATCACGCCGGTCGTAACCTTTGACGGCGGTTCCCCGTCGGGGCCTGTATCGCGATTCCATTCCGAATCGAATGTAAACATATGCACGATCAACATGCCTAGAGTGAGGTGGGAGAAGTTCACCAGGAATACCAGCCCAATTGGAAGACAAACTATCGCTAGCCAGATCCAAGGCCTCAGCCGCCGAAACACAGCCAGGGAGCGAAACTAAGCTGTCCAAGAGCGCCCCAGGTAGCCAGCTGGAGAACCAGCGGCGGAAACCCGAGTATAAAAGGACGAAGCGCCGTGGCACGGGCAAGCGGGTTTGTCAGCATGCATTTAGAAGAATTGCCCGCCACCACCAGCCTTGCACCTCTGGCCACTTCCTGCCAGCACGCCTTACTTCGACAGCTATCATGCAAAGCGCAACCCCTAGAACGATCACCGGCACGAATAATCCTTGCGAGAAATTTGTGACATTCACGCTGCCTCCGTCGTACCTCTGGTACTTGGATCAAGATTCACTAAGAACCATTGCGTCAAAATTCCTGGTGAAGATGGCTATTGCATCGGACGTCCTCGCCTTGTTGCGGCTCGAAAGGTAGTCGAGCAGAAGCCCCGCCACTGCTCCGACAGCCAGCGTCGCTAGTCCATGGCGCTTCTTGTGGGATAGGTGATCGGGCAAGGTCGAAGTCATCAATTCGACCCAGCTTTCGACCGCTCCTTCCAGGTACGAGCCATATTGGGCTGGCTTTTGAAGTGCCAAGCCATGCACTTCAAAAAACAGTTTCAAATATTGCTGGTGCTCGGCCGATGTTGCCCATTTCCAAAAGGTGGTTATGATTTGGGACGATTTCAGGCCTTCTCCGTTGTGGACGATTGCTGCGAAAGCGCTCTGGACTCGGTTTCTCACTACTAGCATGGCATCGGCTACGAGAGCGTCCTTTGAGCCGAAGTGATAGATGAGCAATCTCGCCTTGCTGCCGACGCCGGCGGCGAGAGGACGAAGAGAGAGGTTGGCGACGCCGTTGTTGAGGAGATATTCAATAGCAGCATCTAGCAGATCTTCCCGGCGTTGGGATTTGCCTTTTGACATGTAACGAATGTTACATGTAACGACTGTTACAGTGACGAGCAAAGACTTAAGCCGGGTTTCCAGTTTTTTCAGGATCTTCAGGAACTTATTTATTGGATTGGTGCGCGGACGGCTTGCCCCGGGAACGCGCTACTTGTGAGCTGGCCGTGATCCACAACCACGACACCACCTACTAACAGAAAACGCACCCCTTCCGAATAGGTCGTCGGCTTCTCGTATGTCGACTTTTCGGTGATGGTTTGCGGATCAAAGACTGTGATATCGGCGTCAGCCCCGACGCGAATGCGGCCTTTGTTCTTCATCGCCGGATCGCGTTTTTCAAGGCGCTGTGCGGGCATGAGCGACATCTTGCGGAGTGCGTCCATGAGCGTAAGATCGTGCGTCTCGCGTACATAGTGGCCCAGGATGCGAGAGTAGGTGCCGGCGGTACGGGGATGTCCTCTGCCGTGGATGATCATGCCGTCGCTGGCAATCATAGTTAACGGATCGCGCACTGCCCCGCTGACGATTTCCTCGGTATTGGTGAACATGATGACGTAGCCGCCCTGCTTGCGGTACTTCGCGTAGCTCTCTTGGGTCAGGCGCTCGCCGGTTAGCGGCCACATCAACTGATTTAGGGAATTGCCCGGCACCTTGATCCAATCATCGACGACGGCAGAATCGATCGCGGTCATGCCCGCGGTATACGGATAGGTCTCGGTCGTGACATCGAGACCATGGGCTCGCGCTCCTCGGATCATTTCCAACTCATGCGGGGTAGCCGGGCCTCCTGTGCTTTGAATGTGCACCACGTGCAGAGGCGCTCCGCTGATGGCGGAATCGGCAAACACTTCCTGTAGCCCCTGTTCGTGGCCGGTGACGCCGCGCAGATGAACGTGGCACGATGCCCCATATTTCGCCGCCAACTGGAAGACCTGAAGAATCTCCCACGGAGACGCGGCCTCGGTGTATGCCGCGCCGACTCCCACGGCTAAAGCGCCGCGTTGCAGGCCATGCTCGATCTGCCGGGTGATCTTTTCAATCTGGGCGTCGGTAGCGGCTTTATGGGCGGCGTCGCCGTTAGGCAGAAAATCTCCAGGATCATGCATCACCACCATGCGCACCCGGGGATGCCCAATCGACACTCCGTAGTTGATCAGAGCTTTGCCGGCGCGCTGGTCGTACCAGCGGTCGACATCTTCAGTACCGATTTCAAGCTCAAGGGCAGTGGTGACGCCGTCCATCGCTTTCATGCGGTAGTTTTCATCGTCCTGGCCATGCTGGTGGAGGTCGATGAAGCCAGGGGCAACGACCAGGCCTTTGGCGTCGATAGACGCGCGGCCAAGCAGAAGTTCGGTTGCTATAGCCTGAATCTTCCCGTTTGAAATTCCGATGTTGCGGACGTCCGCGAGCCCTGACTCGGGGTCCATTACGGTCCCGTTCAGAATGACGAGGTCGTAATTTGTCGAGGAGTCCTGAGCAAGGCAGGATGCAACGAGCATTAATAGCGCGCACAGCGTTCGTTTTGTGGTTAGCAAGCGACCTCCGCCATCTAGAAACGGGATTCTAGGCCAGGCGCAGAAGAAAAAGAAACTTTTAAAGCTGGTCTAGATTTTTCTCAGTATCCTCATGTTCTCGGTGTGCCTAAGCCTTTGGTGGCGTGGCAAGAGAGTTTGGCCCCCGGCCTGGTTCTTTAATAACAGAGGACACAGAGGTGTTTCATGACCAGAAATTGCTCACCGGAATCGCCCTTTCCTTCCACAGCCCCAGATGCGAAAATGGAGTTTCCCCATGAATGTTGCCGCCCCTCCCGCCATTACTCCCGAAATCATTCGCGAGCACGGGCTGACGCCTGACGAATACGAAAAAGTAAAGCAACTGCTGGGCGGACGCGAACCCACCCTGACAGAACTCGGTATTTTCAGCGTGATGTGGAGCGAGCACTGCTCCTATAAATCCTCGCGGGTGCATCTGAAGCGACTGCCTACGCGCAGCAAATTGGTAGTGCAAGGGCCGGGGGAGAACGCGGGCATCATCGACATCGGCGATGGTTGGGCTTGCGCGTTCAAGATCGAGTCGCATAACCATCCGTCGTTTATTGAGCCTTTTCAGGGCGCCGCCACCGGGGTTGGCGGTATTCTCCGCGACATCTTCACTATGGGTGCCAGGCCGGTCGCTGTCATGGATTCGCTGCGCTTTGGACCGGTGGAATTGCCGCCTACAGGCGGCTCGACGGCGCATACCCCCGTCGCTACACAGGCAGAGGTGCACAAGAACCATTCGGTGCTCGAGGGCGTGGTTAGCGGCATTGCTTCATACGGGAATTGCTTTGGTGTTCCCAATCTCGGAGGCGAGACCAAGTTCGAGCCCTGTTACTCGGGGAATCCTCTGGTGAATGCCTTTGCTCTCGGCCTCGTCAAGAAGAATGAAATCTTCTACGCTAAGGCTTCCGGTGAGGGCAACCCCGTAATTTATGTGGGATCGAAGACTGGGCGCGACGGTATCCACGGCGCGACTATGGCCAGCGAAGAATTCCACGAAGGCTCGGAAGCCAAGCGGCCCAACGTTCAGGTCGGAGATCCATTCCTCGAGAAGCTATTGCTCGAAGCCTGCCTCGAAGCCATGCAGACCGGAGCCATCGTTGGCATTCAAGACATGGGCGCCGCCGGATTAACTTGTTCAACCTGCGAGATGGGCGCGCGAGGCGGGGTGGGGACTGAGATTGAATTAGACCTGGTACCCCAGCGCGAGACTGGCATGACTGCGTACGAGATCATGCTCAGCGAATCGCAGGAGCGCATGCTGCTGGTGGCTGAGAAGGGCCGTGAAGAGGAAGTTTATGAAGTCTTCCGCAAGTGGGGACTCGACGCCGTCGAAATCGGGCGGGTTACAAACGACGGGAAGATGCGGGTGCTGCATCACGGGCAGGTGGTCTCAGAGATCCCAAACCAAGCGTTGACCGACGACGCGCCAATCTACAGGCGTCCGCTGGAGCGCTGGGAGCCGCCTGTTCCACGTGAGATGCCAGAAGACATTCAGCTCTCAACTGCGGGAAACCTGACGGAAAGCTTCAAGCGGCTGCTGGCTAGTTCGAATATAAGCAGCAAGCGCTGGATCTGGCAGCAGTACGACTCCATGGTGCAGACCAATACCGTCGAGGGGCCAGGGGGTGGCGATGCTGGTGTAATTCGCATCAAGGGTTCGCAGCGCGGGTTGGCGATGGCTCTCGATGGCAACGGACGGTGGTGCTATCTCGATCCGAAACTGGGCGCGATGCACGCCGTGGCAGAAGCCGCGCGCAACGTAGCCTGCGCGGGGGCCACTCCCGTGGCCGCTACCAACTGCCTGAACTTCGGCAATCCCGAAAAGCCGAACATCATGTGGCAGTTCTCGCAAGTCATCGACGGCATCACCAAAGCTTGCGAAGAACTGGAAACTCCGATTACCGGAGGTAACGTTAGTTTCTACAACGAGACTTTAGGAGAGGGCATCTATCCCACGCCCGTGATTGGGATCGTCGGCATCCTTGATGATGTGCACAAGGCGGTGAAGCCGGATGTCCGTGAGCCGGGGCGTACCATTCTGCTGATGCGTGGAACGGAGTCTGGAGACATTATCGATGCGCAGGTAGAATTTGGTTCCTCCGAGTACGCCAAAGAGATTCTAGGAACAGTTTGGGGCTACCCTCCCGCCCTTGATCTGGAGAGAGAGGCCGCTCTGCAGAAGGCGATGGTCGAAATTTCGCAAGAGGGACTGGTTGATTCGATGCATGACTGCTCCGGCGGCGGTCTGGCGGTGGCCTTAACCAAGCCTGGTCTCGCTAAAGGTTTTGGAATCAACGTTGATCTCGCTTCGAACGGCCTGCCGCCGGAATTTGTGTTGTTTGGCGAAGATGCCAGCCGGGTGGTGATCTCATGCGACCCGGACCAGGTCTCGAGAATCAAACTGGTGGCGGAGAAATACGGTCTATTAACAGAAACTATTGGGCAGACGGCCTCCGAAGTGGTAGAGATCAAAGTGGACGGCAAGGGCGTCATTTCAGCCCGGATTTCTGATCTGCAACAAGAGTTTGAACAATCGCTGGAAACGGCTCTGAAGACCGAGCCGGCAGCAGTTGCAGCAGATTAAATATCGACGTAAGGCCAAGGGGTCAAATCGATGCACGCTTCCGACAAGTTCCGGGACGAATGCGGGGTGGTCGCCATTTACGCTCACCCTGAAGCGGAAACGCTCGCTTACCTCGGGCTGCATGCGCTGCAACACCGTGGCCAGGAGTCGGCAGGGATCGTCACTTCCAATGGCCTTGCTCTGAACTCCCATAAGTCGATGGGCCTGGTGGCCGATATCTTCACAGAGGACATGCTCTCGAAGATTCGCGGTTCCCTGGCCATCGGACATACCCGCTACTCGACGGCGGGCGATTCGTCTCTGCTGAATGCACAGCCCATCATGGTGCAGTCGAACAAGGGTGTGATGGCTTTGGCTCACAACGGCAACCTCGTGAATGCCCATGAGATTCGCAGCCGTCTGGAGAGCCAGGGATCGATCTTCCAGACCAATAGTGATACCGAAGTCATCGTTCACTTGATAGCTCTTTCCAAGGAGCACACCCTGCCCGAAGCCATGACGGATGCGCTGCGGCGGGTGGAGGGTGCGTTTTCGCTGGTGATGATCAGCCCTGACCGCATCTTTGCCGCCCGCGATCCGCGCGGCTTCCGCCCCCTTTCAATGGGAAGAATTCCAGCGAACTCCATGCTCAAGCAGGACACCATCGTCTTCGCCTCTGAGACTTGCGCCTTCGATCTGATTGGCGCCAAGTACGAACGCGAGGTGAAGCCGGGCGAACTGATTGTCGTGGGACCGGAGGGCATCACTTCCCGCTCCTACGCCAGCGCCGGACCGCAATCCAGCTGCATTTTCGAGCACGTGTATTTTTCACGGCCGGACAGCACCGTCTTCGGACGCGCCGTGCAAGAAAGCCGCGAGGGACTGGGACGGCAACTGGCACGTGAAGCGCCCGCCGATGCCGACATCGTCGTGCCCGTGCCGGATTCCGGTGTCACCGCTGCCGTCGGCTATGCCTCCGAAAGCGGAATTCCATTTCGCTTCGGGCTGATTCGCAACCATTACGTGGGGCGCACGTTCATTGAGCCGCGGCAGACCGTGCGCGACTTTGGGGTGAAGTTAAAACTAAATCCAGTCCGTTCTCTTCTGGAGGGAAAGCGTGTGGTGCTGATCGACGACTCAATCGTGCGCGGCACCACCAGCCGGAAGATTGTTCGCATGGTGCGTAGTGCGGGTGCTTCGGAAGTACACATGCGAATCTCCTGCCCGCCCACGATTTCTCCCTGTTTCTATGGGGTGGATACCCCATCCAAGAAAGAGTTGATCGCCGCCAACAATACGGTCGAGCAAATCCGCGAATATATCGGGGCGGATTCGCTCTCCTATCTTTCGCTGGAAGGTATGAAAGCTGCCTGCGGAGAGGGCGAAAAAACCACTTACTGCACCGCTTGTTACACCGGCAAATACCCTACCAACTGGGTGGATGTGGAAGAGATCCAGGCTGCGGTGGCAACCAAGAATTAGAGTGGGGACACGCTTTTCTCCTCGGGCCGGATCACCTCTCTTTAAGATCCGATCCCGAATTCAAGCCTGTGGTCTCTCGCGGCCAAGAGTCCGCCCTACATCTGCTCTGAGATTCTGTGTCATTTTGATACAGTCTCTCGGACGCGCCGCAAACCCTGATTTGGGCGCCACCTCCTATCTCACTGACACCCATAGCTTTAATCATCAGTAACGAATGTGCCCTTTTTGGCTGCTTCCGTGCACTTGTCCCAGCGGATGCGGTCTGGAACTTACCCTGGATAGCTAACCGGCTCAACGGATCGGGCCTAGGCCGCATTGACCACTTAGGGGAAGTCCCATGGCCCAACCTGCCCCAGCCAAGGCCCGTGTCTTGCCGGACAGTCCGACCGTCAAGCTGGCTAAGTTTTTCCCGGAGGCGACGCCAGTGCGGATCCCGGTGCGATTGACTCGCCTGGTACCCCAGGGCGAGGAAGTGTCAGAAAGCACGACGATTGAATTTGGAACTTCGCGGGAGGCGCTGTTTGCTTCCAAATTGCCACTCGAGTTTGCTGACCGGCTGCGGCTGCAGAATTCCGACGGCACTCTCAATACCGAGGCTTGCGTAGTGGCTGTGCAATACAACACCGGTAAGACCGCGGTGGCCGCCCGGTTTGCCCAGGACATCCCTAACTGGATAATCAAATCATGAGCTTATTACCTGCATACAAGGATTCGGCGGCAGAGTGGCAAGCCGCGCAACAGATTCACACTCTTTACAGCAGCCTGGCCAGGGAGTTCGGGCTCGATGCATCGACGTCGGAAGTTCTGGAGTCGGCGAGCGAAGCCCCGACCGACGAGACGCTTGAGTCTGCACGCCAGTGGCTGTCGCGCATGGACGATCGTATTGAGGTGCACCAGTTGCGTCAGTATCTGCAGAATACCTTCTTGTCCAATCAGGAAGGGGTGCAGGTTTTGCTCGAACATTTTCTACGCAAGGCCGACCAGCGGCCATCGGACCGCGACAAGATTGATTTCCTGCTAGTGCAGCATTTTTTCAACTGCGCTCCGTCCCTTCTCAAAGAAGGCAGCGTGGAGCAGAAGCTGGTCGCCCAGACACTGAAGCCTGTGCTCGGCGATGTAGATGCCAATCTCCCCTCATGGTTGCAAGCTCTCGACAATCACATTCAAACAGCCCTGAACTGCTCCAGCCTGAATGAGCTATTTAACAGCGGAGCATTGGAAGCCGCGAGAAAACTGAAGACTTCCTCCGAGCATAACTACTTCGAGCCGGCCGCGATGGTGGCGTTCACCCGGTTTAACTTCATGATGCGGCGGATTTTTTTCCGGCTGCTGCATCAGGACATCAACGTCATTCTCGATGGACTGCGCGAACTGGAACAGCATGGAGTACAAGTGCTGGACTGCCGCCGCGCAGAATTCTCCGCAGAAGAGCCCATACTTCGGCTGCGAATGATCTGCCAATCCTGGAAGGTGATGTTCCAGGCGGAGTACTCTTTCGGACAACCGCTGAAACTATTAACAGAACTGAGAGCGGTGGTAGATGCCGCACTTGCACAGAACACTAACAATCCATCTGCCGAGAAATCAGCAGCCAGGGAAGAAGCCGTCAAGGACGGGGCAAAAGAGGTTGCCAAGGAAGTGACGCACGACAAGGACGCCCACAACAAGAAGTCGCGTCGCGCCCGCGCTGCAGCGGCCGCGGCCGCCTCAAGCGCCCACCACAAGCGCGAAAAAGACATCGAACCATCGGGAAAGTCCGAAGGTCCGCGACACGATAGCTCCAAACGCCGGTAAACGGCCTAACCGCTGATTATCGCGATCGCAGAGGGGAAACCATTGGAGCTGCCCACGGTACTGCTTATTTCCGACGATGCCGAGTTTTCCAGCGCAGTGCCAGCGCGCTGGCTGCGTGAGGCCCGGGTCCCGGCGTTTACATTGATGACAGGAGACCTTTGCCAGTCATTCGATCCGGAAATCTTTGATATTGCCATTATCGGCGACCTCCAATCGGAATCGCTATTCCGCGTAGTGAAGATCCTGGAGGCGTCTGCCAATCCCGTCATCTTTGCTCGCACCTTCGATTTGGACGCAAACCGTCTGCCGCCACAAGCCATCGTGATTCCGCCCGGTGAAACACAGCTCGACACGTTGGTTTTGGTGGCCTCGCAGATATTGCAGCGCTGCGAAGCGGTGGAGTTCGCACGGCGCGTTGCGGAAGCGCATGCGTCCGCAGAACGCGAAGCCACCCTTGGACGATACATGCTGGAGATGCGCCATGGGGTAAATAACGCGCTGACTTCAGTGATGGGAAATGCCGAGTTGCTGCTATTGGAAAAAGAGTCGCTGAGTCCCGAAGTTCGCTTGCAGGTTGAAACCATCCGCAACATGTCACTGCGCATTCATGAAACCATGCAGAGATTTTCTTCGCTGGATAAGGAATTGAATGCCGTAGCCAAACTCACCCGAATGCAAGCCCACGCCTCCGGAGCCTGATCCCCAGCTACTTTTGCGTGACTGTCACTCTGTGCTCGCCCACGGTGGCAGTGTCGATCTTTTGCGGAAGGGAAAATCGTGAGTCTAGGCCGATTTCCGGGTATTTCGGCTGCAGATACTTCTCAACAAATGATTGCAGAACAAAGCGCGGGATATCGACTCCATCCAAGGCAACAGAATCTACATGCACAACGCCTTCGTGTCCGCCTCCCTGGGCGTGGGCCGCTACCACTATTTCGTGAACTCCGGTGAAGACTGAGAGCAGCGGATTCATGGAACTGTGCCCGGCTTTGATCACATCAAAGTCAACTCGTGCCGTCCCTGTGATGACTCCGGGCTGCCCTTGGAACTTTACCGCCTGCACACCCTCCGGAAGGTCCACTTTTCCAGCGGCAAAATATGCATTGATTTCATTCTCGCTGAAATCGGTGGGAGACGTATCGACCGGCGTAGCTGCGGCATTCGCTTCCAAATGCTGCAACTTATGCTCCATGCTGGCGACACTGGAATTCTGCCCGGGCAGAAGAGACGTTAAAATGAATACAGTGGCTAGGGTAACGAGCTTGCTCATGGCTTCAAAGCAGCCTGGGTTTCGGGGAACAGCGCCGGTTCGACGCGTGGAGCACTCACCGATCCGGTGACGGTAAAGCCTCGTCCCGTGTTGCGGATCAACCGTAAGTCAAGCTGATTGGCGAGCGACGCGGAGCCCACCACCTGATAAGTGATATCTGCACTCTGCAATTTGCCGTCTCCTATTTCAAGCTTCCCCCCATTCAACAGGAACTTTCCGGTGAACCGTTCGAACGCCAATGGCATGTTGGTCAACATCAGATACGGCAAGGTTCCTTCGCGGGCCTCTACCGTCAAGGCGCCGGTGGCTGATTGCAGCAAGTCGGCGAGCGACGTACCCGTGGCCTTTACCTCGTAACTCGCGCCTGCGGTGCCCGTGATCCAGTCCGTGCGCATCGATGTGGACAGCTGTTCCAAATCAACTTCATCGAATGTCCCGCTACCGCTATAGGCGGCCGGCTGTTTGCTGAAGTCTGCTGTCCAGTTTCCGTGATGAACGCTGCCCATCAGTTCGGCCTGGAGGTTGTAGAGATTGAGAACTCCCTCCTCGATAACCGCGTCCGTCGAGACATGGTTAACAGTCAGGCGTTGAATAACCAGCCGTCCGGTCGCGATTTTTCCGCTAGCATGCAGCGAAGCGAGAAATGTCTGCGGAGATTTCTTGCTCGATGGCAGGAACTTATACCACGCACGCTCTCGCCCCGGGGCTGCCTGCCGCAGCAAGGCCGTGTCGATCTTGTCAGCTGCGAGATTAAAATGAACGGTGCACTTGATTTCGCGGTTGCAAGGTCGGGGAGCATCCAGCCACCCGCGCCACGTGCCGCCTGCCAATAACGCCGTGATATTCGAAACCCTGGTCCGTTCGGGCGAGAGAACGATGTTGGCGGCCTCAATCTCTACTGGTTGGTTGAACTCTGCAACATCCGCGTGAACCGCGTGCAATTGAGCTTTGCCGGTAATGTTCGGTGCGGCAAACCCTCGCCACTCGCCCGCAATCTGCAGGTCCACTTTGACCGGACCGTCAGCAGAAATTTTCGCCACCGGCAAGCCGACGGTCTCGGCGCTCTGTAGCAAGCGCCGCACCTGTGCGTTCCCCTGGACTTGAACGTTATAACCCGAGCGCGCGAGCCTCGCACGTATGGCAATGGGCGCCGGCCCTCCCATCGCAATTGCGATGGGTCCGATATCCAGCGCTGGAGAATGGTCCAGTGCGATCTCACTGACCGCAAAATGTATTCGTTCAAGACTGAGATCAGCCTTGGTCGACTTCGAAGCTAAGTGAAAATCTGTAGCATTGCCTTCGCCCTGCCAACGGGTTTCCGAGCCAGCCTCTTTGCGTAGGACTCCTATCTTGCCGTTGAGCCGGCCTCCAGCAATCAAGTCCTTTGGCACATCTCCCTTGACCCGCCTCAGCAAACTAACCAGGCCCTGCACCGGAACGTCACGGGCCGACACCGCCAGATCGTATGTACTGGGATGATAGAGAGTAGTCTCTCCTTTCAGCGCGATCTCTCCCTCCCCTACGGGGGAGTGGCAATCCACCTCGGAGAGAAAACGATCGAAAGGGCGGTAACGCGCGCCACAGCGCACAACCAAAAGCAGCGGACCGCCACTCACAATGTCGTAGCGCCGAAAATCCTGAACGGATGCCGTGGTTGCGACTTGCAAATCTGCTGGCGTCCCGGTCAATGCCATGGATATGGCCATCGATCCCCGCCAGCCTTTGTCGTCTCCGTATGCGAGCTTGGTCATCTGGCCAAGTTGGGCGCTGTTCCACTGCAAATTAAATTTGAGCGGAGTTTGACGAAGGCTTGCGGACCGCTGCCACGAGCCCGAAACTTTTAAGGTTCCCGTATCGCTGAGGTTGAAATCGGTGCGTACCGGCTGCGCTTCCATCCGCATGCCCCAGGTGTTTTCCGAATCTTGCCATAGAGAGAAATCGGCGCTGGTCAGCGCATGGGGTAGCTTCTCGTGCCCAAATTTGAAGTTGATGCGGGCGTCGGAAGCCTCGATGTAAGGGAATGCGAAGCGCGCTTCGTCTTTAGTCTTGCCGGTGGGAGCCACCGCGGTCTCCGCAGCCCGCTGCAGAAGGCTTTCAAGATTCCAATGGCCTTCCGCATTTCGCACCAGGTTTAAACTCGGTTCGGCGAGATTAAGGCGGGAAACTTCAAGACGGCCGCGAAGCAGCGAGCTAAATCGAAGCACAGCGGTTACTTCCTGGGCGCGAACCACTGGCTCTGCACCGAACGCGGGATCGTCCCGCATGACGAAATTTTCCAGATCGAACCCGGGCTGTGGCAGCAATCGCAGATTCACCGTGGCAACTTCTACCGGACGTCCCACCGCCATGCTGATCGACGACACAATCCGGGTGCGCAACTGGTTCGCTCCTGGCCGGACCAGGCACAATACAGCAACCAGAAGAAGAGCTGCCACAACTGCCAGCCGCCGTTTTGTTAAAAAGAATTTCAACGCACTATCCTGAGTGTCCGCCGCCAGCGGGTCTCATCGAAAAAGTGAATGACCACGTGCAATAGAAACTTGACCCGGTCGCTAACTTCTTTCTGCAGATATTGATTGGCCGGAGTGATAAACGACCAATAAATGAACATCGGACGGCCGATGACATTCTCCTGCGGAATGAACCCCCAGAACCGGCTATCCAGGCTGACGTCACGATTGTCTCCCATGCCGAAATAACTATTGGGCGGAACCACGATATCGTCGCCTTGAATGTATTGCGGCAATAGCAGCTGCCATGAGGGAGTCACATTCGTGAATTCGCTGGGTGGAACCGCAGGGAAGTTGTCGCGATAGGGCACATATCCACCCTCGGGTTGATGGATGACGTACGGCTCATCGAGTTTTTCGCCATTGCGATAAACGACGCCGTCGCGAAGGTGAATGCGGTCGCCAGGAACTCCAATGATGCGTTTCACTACGTAGAGCCCAGCTTCGGCGGGCGAGAGGAAGACCACGATATCGCCTCGGTGCACTTGGCGATAGGGAAGCAGCGGTCCCAGGTAGTGCGCGGGTGGCGAGAATTGCACGCGATTGACAAACACGTGGTCGCCGATCAGCAGGGTGTTCTCCATCGAACTGGAAGGGATCTCAAAGGCCTGCAGGACGAATGTGATGATGAATAATCCAGTCACCAGAACCGCAGCCAGCGAGGCCAGAAATTCAACCGTTGTCTCGCGCGGTTTTTCTACCGGCGAAGCTTCTTGTTTAGCCAATTGTGTTTTTCCCATGCGAATAAGTGTCAGCGTCCTAATGAACTACCCGAAATGTGCGGTCCCAGCGGGTGATCTGCAACAAGTGGGTCGCCGCGTATGCGAAATGGAAAAGCTTATCACCGGTGGACGGCGAGATAGGCATGTCCTCGCCCGTGCTCTGCACCGACCAATAGATGATCAGCGGCCTCCCGATGATGTTTGCCTGCGGGACAAAACCCCAATAGCGGCTGTCCAAGCTGTCGTCGCGATTGTCACCCAGCACAAAAAAATTTCCCTCCGGAACAATCAACTGGCCATCTTCCACCAGCTTCTGCATCTGCAGCCACCAGCTGCTCTCGAGCCCTGCTACGGGAGAATTCAGACGCGGAAATTCATCCCGGAACACGTCGTGCATATGGCGGGTATGTTGGGTGTAAGGCTCGTTCAGCGCAACCCCGTTGACGTAAACCTGGCGATTGACCAGGCGAATATGGTCCCCAGGAATCCCTACCACACGCTTCACGAAATGCTGGCTGGGACTGACAGGATACTTGAAGACCACGATGTCTCCGCGTTTAACCGGTCGGTAAGGAACCATGGTGTGCGCGGACTGGCCGGAGCCGTAGCGAAACTTGTCAACCAGCAGGTAGTCGCCAATCAGCAATGTGCTTTCCATCGACTCGGACGGAATCTGAAACGCCTGCACCACAAATGTGATCACGAACACTGCTATCACAACCGTGACTAGCAGCGATTGGAAGGAAGTAACTCCGTCAGTTTCGGATTGGGGCTGAGAGGCTTCCATGACTAACGCCCCGCACTTCCGGCAGATTGGGCTGGAGTAGCATGCAGGCCGGCAAGGAACTCCAGGGCCTGACGTGCGGCATCCTGTTCCGCGTTCTTCTTGGTTGAGCCCTGGGCCCGCCCGATGAACTCTTCCTGAGAAGCGCCGGGAGCGCGCAACCGCAACTCCACGGTGAACGTCTTTTTATGCTCCGGACCTTGCTCCTTGACCAACATGTAAGTGGGCTGCGCCAGGCCCATCGCTTGGAGCTTTTCCTGCAAGGCGGATTTGTAATCGGAAACCGGAAGACCATTGCCATTGCTGGAAAGGTGCGCCAGTTCCGGAGAAATAATATAGTCGAGAATCACGCGCCGCACCGCAGGCAAGCCGGCATCGAGGTAGAGAGCAGCCAGCAAAGCTTCTAGGGCATCCACCAACAGCGTGGTCTTGTTGCGCCCGCCGCTCTTTTCTTCTCCCCGCCCGAGGCGCAGATATTCGCCAAGCTGAAGTTGCTGCGCTACTCTCACTAGATGTTTTTCGCTGACCAAGTGGGCCCGCAGCTTGGAAAGCTCGCCTTCGCGGAAATGCGGAAACCGCTGAAAAAGCTCTTCTCCGGTGACGAACCCCAGCACTGCGTCGCCTAAAAATTCTAGCTGTTCGTTGTCCGGCACTGGACCTTTCAGGTCCACAGCTTCCTGTTCTCTCGCCTGCGAGGTATGGGTCAAAGCCTGTTCAAGAAGCGCGGGCCGCTCAAACTGGTGGGCCAGCGCTTCCTCCAGTGCGGCAGTGTCCCTGAACTTCATGGTTGTCTATTTCGCTAGTTTTTTGGAGTCGGCGGAGCTGCAGGCGCGGGAGCCGAAGCGGCCGGGGCAGGTGTGGCTGTGGTGCCCGCAGCCGCTCCCCCCGTCAATTGCACCAGACGGTCGCGTTCACGTCGCGAGAGTTGTCCGGCTGTGGTTCCATCCTGTGTCAGCTCCACTGCGTGATTGGCTTCTTTCAGTGCTTCCGGATATTTGCCTTGCTTGTCCAGAGCGAGCGCCAACCGCAGGACCACTACGGCATCCGGCTGTGAGGCAAATGCATCGATTGACTTGCGGAAGAATTTCTCGGCATCGGGAAAGGCATTTGCGTTGAAGGCTTGAGTCCCGAGAATGGCGTAGGCGCCTGAACGCAAGAAATTCTTGTACGCGTCGATCCGCTCCTGAGGCGTATTCGGCGGGATCGCAACGTCGGTGTCGATGGTTTCCAGGGCGTGGTTCGCGTCATTCACCGCTTCTTCCATTCGTTGCGCCTTGTCGAGATCGGTATCCCGGGTGCGCTCGGTAAGGACTTCCGCTACTCCGATCAGGGCTTCGGGATCGTCTTTATCCAGCTTCAATACCTTGCGGCCCATTTCCAGCATCTTGTCTGCGTTGTTTGCGGTCTGGTATGCGTGCATGGCATCGCGGTACATCAGCACCGTCAACTCGCTGTCAGGAAATTTGGTGGCGAAATCGTTGGTCGCCTTTTCGAATGCTGCGGGATCGTTTGCCTGCGCCTTTGCGGCGTTGTAGGCATCGTATTCGGCCTGGGTCTTGGCCTGCGGCGGCCGTTTACCGGTCGCCGGCGGCGCCTGCCCCGCGGCGGGATCCGCAGGGGCGGGCTGGGTCTGTCCAGACGGGGTCTTAGAGGGAGCGGAATTTGCCGGCGCAGGTTGCTGGGCAACCGCCAATGATGCCAGTGCCAAAATCACGCCTGCCATTGCTGCTTGCTTCATGCTGTCTCCTGGGCTGCTTGTCGCATGCCAATATCTTCAAATCAACTACGTAAATCGCTATTGTTGCTGCTGCTCTTGCGGACGCGGCGGTTCATAGGCCTGCTGCAATCCGCGTTCGGCGGCATCTTTCACACCGGGCAGACTCGCACCGCTGGTAAGGGCCGCGTGGTAGTGTACAACCGCCTCATCGCGCTCTTCCTTTATATCGAAGATTCGGCCCAGATAGATGTGCGACCAGGCTACCACCCGAGGTTCCTGCGCCACCTGCAAAGCCTGTTCGAAGTAGGTGCGGGCGCCGTCCATATTGCTGCTGGCGGCTGCCACCTGCGCCAGAATGAACAACGCCCGACCGCTATCCCCGCTCTTTTCATCGAGTGCCTGTTGGGCCAGTTTCTGCGCGCCTTCCTTGTCGCCATCCACCAGGTGCTGTTCGGCGTTCTGCAAAATCTTGCTGGGGGCGGCTTTCGCCAGCGTCAGCAGCTCCGGGTCGGCTTTGGCGGCAAACTTGATTGTACCGGCGTGCTTGCTTTCTTTACCTACATCGATACGGGAGAGCATGTCGCCGTATACACTTCGCAGGCCGGCTTCATCCTTCTCAAATCCTGTCAGCGCGTCATAAAAATAACGCGTGAGAATGAATCCCTGCGCTTCTGATGCGGCCACCGCCTGATCCCGTTCGGCCAGCAGAGTCTTGGCGTTTCCAGCCGTATGCGCCTCAACTGCCCGAATAAATGACTCCGTCACCAGCAACGAAATGTCGCCCTTGAAATTGTCATCCATGGGCGCACTTTTAGCCGCCGCCAACAAAGGCTCCAGGCGTTTCAACGAACTCGGGTATTTCAACACCAGCGGATCAATCAGGTAGTGCAGATAGGTATGCCGAATCTGCTGCATCTTCAATTCCGGAGATCCTCCGGGCGACAGCACGACATAGTAATCGGGACCATAATTGCGAGCATTGATCTGCCCCGGAGCGCCCATGGGATCGAAATACACCGTGAACCTGCGTCCCAGATACCCGGCGGAAGGCAGCTTTAAATAGATTTCGCTGTCAAACAGCATCTTGGCTACGGGAGCGTGATATTTGTCAGAAAGAGCCGAGTACTCCTGCGCGTGGCGCTGCCATATGGTGTGTAGTCCGGCATCCTTCTGAAATTTCTGCAGCAGTGGGACCATACCCACAACGGCTACTGCGTCCGGGGGAGCTTCCGCCTCTTTGGTCTTCAGCGTAAGTTCCGGTGGCGGGTTTAGATACAGTGCCAAAGAAACATATTGTGCGAGCTTCTTCGACTCATCGGCCTGCTGATGCTGGTTGAAAAAACCGCAAAGTACCTGTTGGCTGGTAGTTGCGTCCGGGGACGCCTCCATTGCTTTGTTGACTTCTTCGCGAATCTGCTGCCGCAACGGGTGGGAAATGCTCAGTTCGGAGTCATAGCCGCAAGAATTGATAGCCACCAGTACATCGAACAAAGCTTCATTTGTGTCGAGCGTGACCGTGGGGACATTGTCGCCGAGGCACACCGCTGCCAACAATCCGAACAGGGCAACGGAAACTGCGTTTCGGAGCCGGAAAATCAGGGGGCCTCCTGCAGGATGGCGGGCTGTAGATAAGTTTAAGGGGTTCTATTGGAAGGGTCAATCGCTGCCCATTGAGGCCCTTATAACCATGAGGGACACTAGGGATCACGAAGGATTTCCCCTAGTGTCCTTCGTGGTTAATGTTTTTTCTGCTATCCCTTCACGCTGATCTTCGAGAACGACAATACGGCCCGGCCCGAGGTGGGAATACCCATCGAGGTAGCTGGACGGAAGGTGGTGAAAATCAACATATTCTTCACCTCCGGCAACAACTGCGCCGCCTGGTCTGAATCGGATACCACACGGTAGTCCTGAACCCGGCCATTGGAATCCACATAGGCAACGATCACCAGTGAGCCTTCGTGGACTGAATCCAGCGTATTGCCGAAAGCCGCCTGTTTCAACTGCGGGGCGGTGTTGATGTTGATCGGAATATCGGAATTGCTGGCTTGCAACGGCAGCGCGAAAGAACCCATCAGAATTCCGAAAACCGCTACCGCCGCGACCAGTCCGGCGGTTGCCGGAACCATAAAAGCATTAATGGCATTTTCAATTCGGATCCAGGCACCGCCCAAAAAAGGACGTTTCGAGCGCGCCACCTCACCAGAAATCGCTACTCGCAGTTTCAAAGCCAGGTCTGGCGGGGCCTTTCGGCGTCCGATGTTACCCAGCAACTGTTGGGTGCGGCGCAGCGAGACGTAATTCTGTGTGCAACGCCCGCAGCCTTCCAGGTGTCGGCCTAATCCCTGCATCTGGGTACCAGTAAGTACGCCATCCAAGTATGGCGAAAAAAGTGTTTTGGCTTCGCTACAGTTCACGATGCCACCTCGATTTCAATTCCATCACTGACCCGGGAGGAGCCTTTTGCCTTGTACTTGCGTTCCGCGGGGCTTTTGAGACCAAGCTCCGGCCCGACTTCACGGACGTAGGCTGTCAGTCGTTGCCGCAGGCCTTCGCGGCCGCGCGTCAGCCGCGACTTGACCGTGCCGAGTGAAACCTCCGTGATTTCGGCGATCTCTTCGTAGGACATTTCTTCCAAGTCGCGCAGCACTACGGCCGTGCGGTAAGGCTCAGGAACCTTCCTTAACTCTTCTTCGACGCGCGCTCTCACCTCTTCGTGAGCAATGTTGTCGAAGGCAGATTCCCTGCCGTCGATAAGCGAGTCCTTAATCCCGATGGCCTCTCCATCGGCGTTGCTGTTCTCCATCGGCTCCATCGAAGTCTCGTGCGCCTTGTGGCGGAACCACCACCGTCGCCGGTTGGAAGCTTCGTGGATGGCAATCCGATAGATCCATGTCTTCAAGCTGGATTCGCCGTGGAAGTGTTTCATCCCGCGAAACACTTTCAGGAAGACCTCCTGCGTAGTATCGGAGGCGTCCGAGGGGTCGGCCACAATCCGGTAGACCAAGCTGTAGACCGGTTGGTGGAACTCGCCGATGAGCCAGGCGTAAGCATCTTCTGATCCGGCTTTCAGTTCCGCCACAATGGCGGCCTGCTCGGTCCGGATTCCAATCGCGCTTGCGAGATCACCCAAGGTGGCAGCTCCCGCCATCATTCTCATGGCGTCACCCCCATTATAGGGTTTTTCGAGGTTTTTGCCTCGTCCAAAAGAATACAACCCA
>Ga0105245_10000706_pt1 | contig 30052 bp, 27 predicted proteins | sample KBSM54metaG_FD_81523 | JGI IMG/M metagenome (GOLD analysis project Ga0105245, IMG submission 81523) | Miscanthus rhizosphere microbial communities from Kellogg Biological Station, Michigan, USA - KBS M5-4 metaG | ecosystem: Host-associated > Plants > Roots > Rhizosphere > Soil | place...
AGCGTGAGCCGGTCGAACGCCCGCCGCAGGTTGGTGCCGGACGAACCCGCCGAGGCCGGAGCGGGAGCCGCGACCGGGGCCGCGACCGGAGCCGCGACCGGAGCCGGGGCTGCCGCGCGGGCCACGGGCTCAGTCGCCGGCGCCGGTCGTCGCTCCTCGACGAGGGGACGGGCGGCGGCCGCCACCGCCTCCGCCCCCGCGGCCTGGACCTGTCGCCGGAGCTCGGCCAGCTGGCCGGACATGAACCGGGCTTCCACCTCGGCTGCCTGCAGCCGGGCCTCGGCCTGGTCGGCCCGGCGCTCGGCGCTGCGAGCCCGGTCGAACAGCGCTTCGAGGTCGGCGATGGGGACGATGGCGGTCCCCGCGGGCGGGCCCCCCTCGGGGACGGGAGCGGTGGGGCGGGGACGTTCGGGGGGCTGCTCGGCCAGGCGGGCCTGGACGTCCTCCAACCGGACCTCCACCCGCTCCATCCCCCCGGCGGTGGTCCGCTTGCGATCGGCGACCAACCCTGTCCGCCGCCATTTGCGGATGGCGCTCACCGAGTACCCGGTGCGGGCCGCGGCCTCGGCCTGGAGCACCCACGTCGTGTCCGGCTCGGGCGCGGGCACGGCCGCGGCCGCCGGCTTCCGTCGGGTCCCCGTGGCCCTCGCTGGCGCCGTCGTCCGGGGTGCGGCCTCGGCCGTCACCGGCGGCCACCCTTGCCGTGCGATCGCATCCCCGATCGACGGCCTTCGGGGGCCCGGCAAGGGCCGATGGCCACCGCCGAACGACGCCTATGGTCACTCGTCCATACACCTGCGGAGGGTCCTAACCCCGAACGCAAAACGATGCCGACCTGGCAGACAAAAGTCCGCCGCCGTTCTCTGTGGGAAATATGTGGATAACAGGGGTAAAGGCTGTGGTTCAAACCGGCGAACAGCCACGACAGGCGTCTATCGGACCGCGCCGACCCGTCCGCCGGCCAACCCATCCCCGGACCCGCGGTCGCACAGACGTCAATCGGCGGGCACGGCAATGCCGAAATGCGGTTCACCCGGCGGCGGCATCCACCGCCGCCAACCGGGAGGACCGCAGAACCCCCTTCGCCATCGCCGCCCGGGCCCTTCCGGAAGCCGCGGCGGCAGCGATGGGAGGGGCCGGCGGGGCCGCGGCCGCGGGCGCGGCGGGGGCGCCCGACCAGTCGAACACCGTCGACCGCCCCGGCCCCGGGCGATGGCCGTTGCCCGCGGCCGCCGCTTTCGGCGCGTCCTCCGGCACCGGCGGCGACTCGACCACGGACCCCCGCTCGGCGCCCGATCGGGGGGCGGGCGCCCGCCGGCCGGACGGCTCCGGCGCGTACGGCTCCGCCTCGACCCGGCCGCCGAGGGCGGCCCGGGCCTCGGCCAGTGTCCTCGCCACCTGGTCGTATGCCTGCTCGAGGCGCTGGCGGTACTCCTGGAGGCGGTGTCGCTCGGCCTGCATCCGGGCCGAGCGCTCGTCGAGCTCGGCCACGATCTGGCTGCGCTGGGCGTGCGCCGCCCGCACCACCTCGTTGGCCTGGGTCTTGGCCGCGACCAGCTGGGCCTCGGCCTCGGCCAGGGTGCCCCGGACGATCCGGGCCGCCTCCGCCTTGGCTGCGCCGACGATCTGGCTGGCCACCTGGTCGGCGTCGAGGCGGATGAGCATCACGTCGTTGCGGGCCTGCTCGACGAGGTCGGCGGCCACTTCCTGGGCCGCGGCCAGGTTGCGGGTCATGCGCAGCGGGAGCTCGGCCGCCAGCTCCTCGTCGGTCAGCCCGCCGGCGCCTCGCAGCCGGCGGCGCAGGGCGTCCATTTCGGCGGTCAGCTTGTCGTTGCGGGCGGCGAGGGCCTCGACCTCGGCGTTCGTCTCACGGAGCCGTTCCCAGAGCTCCTCCGGGCCCTCCAAGCCTGTCAACGTGAACCGCCGGACCCTTGAACGAGCCTCGTCGCGCATGTTGTCGGCCCCTCCCCAGCGGCCCCGGCCTTGGCGACGATCCTTTCCACGAGGACCGGCGCGCGCCGGGATGATAGACCACCGGCGCCCGTCGCCGTCAGAACTTCGGGCGGGCCGCCATTTCGGGCGTCGGCCGGGCGCCCACGGCAAACGGGCGCCATCGGAAACTCGCCGAGCGGTGGCCCCAGGCGCTAGATTACAGGGCTGTAACTTGTGTCCCCAAGTTATCCGGAGGGCTGCCGCAGTGGGGAAGAGCTTCACCCATCTCCACGTCCACACCGAGTTCTCCATGCTCGACGGCGCGGCCCGGATCGACGACGTCGTCGCCGCCGCCGTGGCCGACGGCCAGCCCGCCATCGGCATCACCGACCACGGCAACATGTACGGCGTCCTCGACTTCTACCGGGCCGCCCGCAAGGCCGGGATCACCCCGGTGCTCGGCATCGAGGCCTACATGGCCGGGGAGAGCCGGTTCGAGCGGCCCGTTCGCCGGGGGCGGGTCGACGACGGGGGCGGCGAGGGCGAGCGGGGCGAGAAGCTCTACTACCACCTCACCCTGCTGGCCGAGTCCACCCAGGGCTACAAGAACCTCATCAAGCTGTCGTCGGCCGCCTTCCTCGAGGGCTACTTCTACAAGCCCCGCCTCGACTGGGAGCTGCTCGAGCGCCACCGGGAAGGCGTCATCGCCACCACCGGCTGCCTGGGCGGGGTGGTGTGCCAGGCCCTGCTCCGGGGCGACGTCGACGCCGCCGTCCGCAACGCCTCCCGCCTGCGCGACATCTTCGGCCCCGAGCACCTCTACGTCGAGCTGCAGGACCACGGCCTCGCCGACCAGCACATGGCCAACGGCCACCTCCTCGACATCGCCAGAAAGCTCGACCTGCCCCTCCTCGCCACCAACGACAGCCACTACACCCACCAGGAGGACGCCGTCGCCCACGACGCCCTCCTCTGCGTGCAGACCGGCGCCCAGGTCGACGACCCCAAGCGGTTCAAGTTCGAGGGCGACCAGCACTACCTGAAGACGGCGGCCGAGATGCGCTCGCTGTTCGCCGAGGTGCCCGAGTCCTGCGACAACACCCTGGCCGTGGCCGAGCGGGTCGACGTCGAGATCGAGTTCGGCCACGTCGAGTTGCCCCACTTCGACCTCCCCCCCGGCGTCACCGACTCCGAGTACCTGCGCGGGCTCACCCTCGAGGGCGCCCGCCGCCGCTATGGCGCCCCCATCCCGGGCGACGTGCTGCAGCGGGTCGACCACGAGCTGGGCGTCATCGACCGCATGGGCCTGTCCACCTACTTCCTCGTGGTCTGGGACCTCATCAACCACGCCCGCCAGAAGGGCATCCGGGTCGGTCCCGGCCGGGGCAGCGCAGCCGGGTGCTGCGTGGCCTACTGCCTGCGCATCGTCGACCTCGACCCGATCCGGTACGGCCTCATCTTCGAGCGCTTCCTCAACGAGGGCCGCCGGGAGATGCCCGACATCGACATGGACTTCGACGAGCGCTACCGGGCGGAGATGATCCGCTACGCGGCCGAGCGCTACGGGTCCGACCATGTCGCCCAGATCGTCACGTTCTCCACCATCAAGGCCCGGGCCGCGGTGCGGGACGCGGCCCGGGTGCTCGGCCTGCCCTATGCCGTCGGCGACCGCATCGCCAAGACCATGCCCCCCCTGGTCATGGGCCGTGACACCCCCCTCGACGCCTGCCTCGAGCTCACGCCCGGGCACGAGGAGGGCTACAAGATGGCGGCCGAGCTGCGGGCCCTGTGCGAGTCCGACGGCGACGCCCGCAAGGTGGTGGAGGTGGCCAAGGGCCTGGCCGGCCTCCGCCGCCAGGACGGCATCCACGCCGCCGCGGTGGTCATCACCCGGGAGCCGCTCACCGAGTACCTGCCCGTCCAGCGCAAGCCGGAGCCGGGCGGCGATCCCAACGACGCCCCCATCGTCACCCAGTACGAGATGCACGGGGTGGCCGACCTGGGCCTGCTCAAGATGGACTTCCTCGGCCTGCGCAACCTCACCGTCATCGAGCGGGCCCTCGACCTCATCCAGGCCACCACCGGCCGCCGGCCCGACATCGACAACGTCGACCTGGAGGACGAGCGCACCTTCGAGATGCTGCGCCGGGCCGACTCCATCGGCGTGTTCCAGCTGGAGGGCGGGCCCATGCGGGCGCTCATCCGGTCATTGGCCCCCACCACCTTCGCCGACGTGGCCGCCCTGGTCGCCCTCTACCGGCCCGGGCCCATGGCCGCCAACATGCACAACGACTTCGCCGACCGCAAGAACGGGCGCAAGCCGGTGAGCTGCCTGCATCCCGACGTGGCCGAGGAGCTGTCCGACACCCACGGGCTGATGATCTACCAGGAGTCGATGATGCGGGTCGCCACCCGCTTCGCCGGCTTCACCCTCTTGGAGGCCGACAACCTCAGGAAGGCCGTCGGGAAGAAGAAGCGGGATCTCATCGCGTTGGAGCGGGAGAAGTTCGTGGCCGGCTGCGAGGCCACCGGCTACGGCGCCGACCTCGGCACCAAGCTCTTCGACATCATCGAGCCCTTCGCCGACTACGCCTTCAACAAGAGCCACGCCTTCGCCTACGGGATGGTCGCCTACCAGACGGCCTGGCTCAAGGCCAACCACCCGGTGGAGTACCTGGCCGCCCTGCTCACGTCGGTCAAGGACGACAAGGACAAGACCGCGGTCTACCTGGCCGAGTGCCGCACGATGGGCGTCGAGGTCCTCGTGCCCGACGTCAACCTGTCGATCGCCCCCTTTGGCGCGGTCGACGGCAAGATCCCGTTCGGGCTGGCCGCCATCCGCAACGTGGGGGAGGGCCTGGTCGGGCTCATCGTGGCCGAGCGGGAGAAGAACGGGCCGTTCTCCGACTTCTACGACTTCTGCCGGCGGGTCGACCCGGGCGTGCTCAACAAGCGGTCGGTGGAGTCGCTGGTCAAGGCGGGCGCGTTCGACTCCCTGGGCCATCCCCGCCGGGGCCTGCTGGCCGTGTTCGAGCAGGTCATCGACCGCACCCTGGCCCGTCGCCGGGAGCAGGAGCTGGGGGTGATGAGCCTGTTCGGGGAGATGGCCGACGGGCCGTCGGCGATCGTCGACGAGCGCGTCCCCATCCCCGACGTCGAGTTCGACCAGCACCAGCGGCTGGTCTTCGAGAAGGAGATGCTCGGCCTCTACGTGAGCAGCCATCCCCTGTTCGGGGTGGAGTCGATCCTGCGCCGGCACGCCGAGTGCACCATCAACGAGCTGCGGGAATGCCGCGACGGCGACACCAAGTGGGTGGGCGGGGTGGTGACGGCCCTGCAGCGGAAGTACACCAAGCGGGGCGACCTCATGGCCGTGTTCACCCTCGAGGACCTGCAGTCCGCCATCGAGGTGATGGTCTTCCCCCGCACCATGCTCGAGCACGGCGCCTTGCTGGCCGACGACGCCATCGTGTGCGTGAAGGGCCGCATCGACCTGCGGGAGGAGCCGGCCAAGATCATCTGCCTCGAGCTCAAGCGGCCCGACCTCAACCCCGAGGGAACCGGCCCCGTCCGCATCAAGCTGTCGCCCGCATCCCTCACCCTCTCCCTGCTCGAGCGGCTCAAGTCGGTGCTGCGCGATCACCCCGGCCACCAGGTGGTCCACGTCCACCTCGATCCCCACGTGCTCCGCCTCCCGGACGAGTTCCGGGTCGACTCGGGCAACGGCCTGGTGTCCGAGTTGCGGGTCCTATTAGGACCGAATGGACTGGTGACCTAGAATCGAGGCCAGGGAGGTACGGGCGTCGATGGCACTTGAGGTCGAAACCAGGGACTGCACCGCACTGAGCGACTCCGATGTCTCGGAGATGGCCGACATCTGCGCCGACGGCACCGCCGGCTACGACGTCGGCATTCTCTCGAAGCACTCGGGCGAGTGGGTGCTGATCACACGGGTTTACGAGGGCCCCAAGCTGGCCGGGTTCGCCTTCTGCACGCTGGAGCGCATCGGGGGCACGCCGTGCGTGCTCATCGGCCTGGCCTCGGTGAAGCGGGGGGCGCGGCGCGACGCGGCGCTGCGACTGCTCATCGGCGACCAGCTGCGGCGGGCGGTGCTGGCGTTCCCCGACGAGGACGTCCTCGTCGGCACCCGCCTGCTCGACGCGGCCGGCTTCGCCGCCTTCGAGGGCCTGGCCGACATCGTCCCCCGTCCCGGGCACAAGGCCTCGGGCGAGGAGCGGGCCTGGGGCCGGCGCCTGGCCAAGCGCTTCGGCGCCGAGGGCCGCATCAACGACCGCACCTTCGTCGTCACCGGCCTGGGCGACGTCCCCGGCGCCCTCGACCACGAGGCCGTCGATCCCACCACCCTCGACCCCGAGGTGGCCGCCTTCGTCGGCGAGCTCGACGCGACCCGGGGCGACGCCCTCATCGCCTTCGGCTGGGCCATGGCCGAAGACCTGGCCGCCCGCGCCTCGCGCTAACCCGCAGTCGGCGTCGGCCCGCCCTCGAACAGTTCGCGCAGTTGCCCCCTCACGGGTGTAATTGCGCGGTTTGGTCGAGGTTTCAGGAACCGGGGAGGAGGGCGGCGACCTCTTTCCAGCAGTAGCCGTCGTGGGGCTCGCTGAGGACGACCAGGATGCGGCCGGGGCGGTAGCCGAGGACGCGGGTCATGTCGTGGGCGCCCATGTGGCGGCGCTCGAGCCGGCGGAGGGTGGCGACGACGAAGGGGTCGACCAGCGGGTAGCGGTGGGTGGCGCCCTGCCAGCCGAACATGCACTCGTAGCCGTTGGGCCCGAGGCGGACCTCGGCGGCGGCGCTGGGAACCACCAGGGCTAACGACGGGCGGTCGCCGACGAGGGTCCAGTAGGGGATGCGGGAGCCGGCGAAGCCGAGGAGGGCGCCCTGGGCGGGATGGTGCAGGGGGGTGAGCCAACGGCCGATGCGGCGGAGCCCGGCCCGGCCCACCCGCTGCGGCACCCCGCTGAGCTGCACCGCCTCCGGCTGGGACGGGTCGGGCGGGTCGATCGGGTCGCCGATCTCCCCGGCCACCAGGTCGAGGGGGGCGAAGGGCTCGTCGGCCGGCGCCGGGAACGCGGCCCGGACGAACGCCCCCGAATCGAGGTCGACTCCGACGCATCCGGACGGGCGGGGGGCCAGCACCAGCATCCTGAGTTCCGCCCCTGCTACCGCCACCCGGAAGCGCACGTCGGCTCGCATGACGACATGCTGACCGCTGCGGGGCCGGAAATGGTGGATGCTCGCGTCCATGGAGTTCCAAGACGTCGTTCGCCGCCGCCGGATGGTGCGCAACTTCGATTCCCGCCCCCTGGGGCCGGAATTGGTCGAGCGGATTCTGGCCAATGCCCTGCGGGGGCCATCGGCCGGATTCACCCAGGGCGTCGAGCTGCTGGTGCTGGAGGGACGGGAGCAGACCCGCAGGTACTGGGATGCCTGCTTTCCTGCTCATCGGCGCTCGGGGTTCAGGTGGCCGGGGATCCTGGAGGCCCCGCTCTTGATCGTCCCCCTGGCCTCCCGGGAGGCCTACCTCGACCGCTACGCCGAGCCCGACAAAGGCGAGATTGACCGCGACCCGTCGGGTTGGGAGGTGCCGTATTGGGACGTGGACGCCGCTTTCGCCACCCTGCTCGCCCTGCTCACCGCGGTCGACGGCGGGTTGGGCGCCCTGTTCTTCCGCGTGTTCGAACCGGAAGCCTTCCGGGCCGAGTTCGGCATCCCCGGGCGTTTCGATCCCGTGGGCGCCATCGCCGTCGGCCACCGCCTGCCCGACGAGCCGTCGCCGTCGGTGGCCCGGGGCCGGCGCCCCCGGTCGGAGGTGGTGCATCGAGGCGGGTGGTGAGCTGGGGCGTCGGTCAGGACAGCTGGGCCAACAGCTCCTCGACGCCGGACACCGGCGCCTGGCAGGCGTAGTTCTCGCACACGTAGGCCAGGCCGTCGGTGCGGGACTCGAACAGGGGCGACGGATACCGCTCGCCCCAGGCCAGCACCGCGTTGGGCAGGTAGCGGGACTGCACCGCCCGCACCAGGTCGGGGCGGTCGCCGACGACCGCGATCTCGGTGATCGGCGCCGAGGCCAGGTCGAGGGCGGCGACCGTGCGGGTGAGGGCGGACGGGTGCTGCTCGGCCACCGGCGCCAGCAGCCGGAGGATGGCCTCGCCCCGCTCCCGGTAGCGGTCGTTGCCGGTGAGGGCGGCCAGGCGCAGCAGGGCGACGGCGGCGGTGCCGTTGGCCGACGGGACGGCGTTGTCGACCAGGTCCTTGGCCCGGGTGATGAGGCGCTCGGCGTCGGCGCCGGTGGTGAACAGCCCGCCCGCCTCGTCGTCCCAGAACAGCCGGAGCATGGCGTCGGCGGTCTCCTCGGCCCAGGCGACCCACCGGGCCTCACCCGCGGCCTCGGCCAGGCGGATGAACCCGTCGACCAGGGCCGCGTAGTCGGCGGCCAGGGCCAGGTGGCGGCCGGGCCGGCCCCCCTGCCACGCCCGCAGCCATCGTCCGTCGCCCCGCCGCAGCTTGTGGAGGAGGAACTCGCCGTTGGTCCGGGCGTCGGCCATCCAGTCCTGGCGCCCGGTGGCGGCGGCGGCCTCGGCCAGGGCCGAGAGGAACAGCCCGTTCCACTCGGTGATGACCTTGTCGTCGAGGCCGGGCCGGACCCGCTGCTCCCGGGCCGCGAAGAGGACCTCCCGGGCCCGCTCGATCGCCTCCGGCCGCTGCAGGTCGCCCCGTTCGGGCCGGTGGAGGATGTTCCTGCCCTCGAAGTTGCCGGGCCGGCTGACGCCCCACCACTCGATGGCGGCGTCGGCGTCGTCGCCCAGGAGGGCCCGCAGCTCCTCCACCGTCCACACGTAGAAGGTGCCCTCGTGGCCCTCGGAGTCGGCGTCCTCCGAGGAGTAGAAGCCGCCCTCGGGGTGGCGCAGGTGGCGGCGGACGTAGTCGACGGTCTCGCCGAGGACCTGCAGGAAGCGCTCCTCGCCCGTGACCTGCCAGGCGTGGAGGTAGGCCCGGACGAGCAGGGCCTGGTCGTAGAGCATCTTCTCGAAGTGGGGGACGAGCCAGCGGCCGTCGGTGGAGTACCGGGCGAAGCCGCCGCCCAGGTGGTCGTACATGCCGCCCGAAGCCATGGCGTCGAGGGTGGTCACGACCATGGCCAGGGCCTCGGCGTCGCCCGGCTGGCGGGCATGGGCCCGGAGGAGCAGCTCGAGGGTGTCGGGTTGGGGGAACTTGGGGGCGGGCCCGAATCCGCCCCAGTGGGTGTCGAAGCGGCGGGCGAGGGCGTCGCGGGCCCGAGTCAGGATGGCCGCGCCGTCGGGGAGGGCGGCGTCGGCCGCCGGCGGGGCCAGGCCCGACATCCGGCCCAGGGCCAGGGTGAGGCGGGCCGCCTGCTCGCCCACCTCGGTGCGCTTGTCCCGCCAGCCCTCGTCGACCGCCCGCAGGACCTGCTCGAAGGCGGGCATGCCGTGGCGGGGCTTGTTCGGGTAGTAGGTGCCGCCGTAGAACGGGCGGCCGTCGGGGGTGAGGAACACGGTCATGGGCCAGCCGCCGGAGCCGGTCATGGCCTGGACCGCCTCCATGTAGACGGCGTCGACGTCGGGCCGCTCCTCCCGGTCGACCTTGACGTTGACGAACAGCTCGTTCATGAGGGTGGCCGTGGCCTCGTCCTCGAACGACTCGTGGGCCATCACGTGGCACCAGTGGCAGGCGGCGTAGCCGACGGAGAGGAGGATGGGCCGGTCCTCGTCCCGGGCCCGGGCGAAGGCCTCGTCGCCCCAGGGGTACCAGTCGACGGGGTTGTCCTTGTGCTGCTGGAGGTAGGGGCTCGACTCGTCGGCCAAGCGGTTCATGGGTCGACAGTAGGCGTCGGCTCGCCGCAGCGAGGACACCGGGGGTAGGCGAGCGACGTCGTCCGGCCGCACCCCGGGCACCTCGGGACCGCCACCTGGCGCCGGCGCAGGCGGCCCACCGCGGCCCACAGCATCCCGCCCACGGCGACGACCAGGAGGACGTCGAGGCCGGCGCTGACGAGCTCGTCCACCGCCAGATACTCCTACGCTCTCCGGCGTGGACGACGAGCCGGCCGGCGAGGCCGCCTTCCGGGCCGAGGCCCGGGCCTGGCTGGCGGAGCACGCCGGGCCCTTCCGGAGCCCGGGCGGCCCGTCGCTGCCGTTCGCCGACGTGGCCGACACCGAGCTCGTGGCCCGGGGGAAGGCCTGGCAGCGGGAGCTGCTCGCCGGCGGATGGGCGGGGCTGGGATGGCCGGTCGAGCACGGGGGCCGGGCCCTCCCGGTGGCCCAGCGGGTCGTGTGGGCCCAGGAGCTGGCCGGGGCCGGGATGCCGCCCGGGATCAACCTGGTGGCCGAGGCCGTGGTCGGGCCCGCCCTCATGGCCCACGGCACCGAGGCCCAGCGGCGCCGGTACCTGCCGTCGATGCTGGCGGCCGACGAGATCTGGTGCCAGTTGTTCAGCGAGCCCGACGCCGGCACCGACCTGGCCGCGGTCACGACCACGGCGGTGGCCGACGGCGACGCCTGGCTGGTCACCGGCCACAAGGTGTGGACGTCGGCCGCCCACGACGCCGACTGGGGCGTCCTCCTGGCCCGCACCGACTGGGACGTGCCCAAGCACCGGGGCTGCACGGTCTTCCTGGTCGACATGGGCTCGGCCGGGGTCACCGTCCGCCCGGTGCGGCAGATGACGGGCGGCGCCGCGTTCGACGAGGTGTTCCTCGAGGGCGTGCGGGTGCCCGACGCCTGCCGGGTGGGCGAGGTCGGTCGGGGCTGGGAGGTGGCGGTGACCTGCCTGGCGGCCGAGCGCCTCCACCTGGCCCTGGGCGGGGCCCGGGCGGCCGGGAGCGTCGGGCGCATGCTGGCCGAGCTGCGGCCGCGGGGCGTGGCCGACGACCCCACCGTGCGCCAGCTGGCGGCCCAGGTGTGGATCGACGCCCGGGTGGTGGAGGTGCTCGGCGAGCGGGTCGTGGCCCGCCTGGGGGAGGACGGGACCCCCGGCCCGCAGGCGGCGGTGGCCAGGCTGGCGTCCATCCGCCTGTCCCGCCGCACCGACGAGCTGCTCGACGCCATGCGGGGGGCGGGGGCCATGCTGGTCGACGACTGGACGCCGCAGCAGCTCTGGATCCCCGCCACCCGCATCGGCGGCGGCACCGAGGAGGCCCTGCGCAGCATCGTCGCGGAACGGGTCCTGGGCCTGCCCACGGCGCCCCGCCCCGACGCCGAGGCGCCCTTCCGGGACGTCGCCAACCGAACCGGTGACGGTCTCGGGCGCCAGGACCCCCCGTTCCGTCACCGGTTGGCGGGGGAGGAGGGGTCGCCCTCGTGAGCTCGATCCTGCTGGTGGAGGACGACGCCTCGGTGCGGGAGGCGGTGACGATGGCGTTGGAGGGCGACGGCCACCGGGTGAGCACCGCCGCCGCCGGCGACGAGGCCATCGAGCGCTGGCGCCAGGTGCGGCCCGACCTCGTCCTCCTCGACGTGATGCTGCCGGTGATGGACGGCTTCGAGGTGTGCCGGCGGATCCGGGCCGTCGACCAGGTGCCGATCATCCTGCTCACGGCCAAGGCCGATCCCATCGACGTGGTGGTGGGCCTCGAGTCGGGGGCCGACGACTACGTGACCAAGCCGTTCGAGACCCGGGTGCTGCTGGCCCGGGTCAAGGCCGTCCTCCGCCGCCAGGCGCGGGTGCCGGAGGAGCGCACCATGCGCTTCGGCGACCTCGCCGTCGACCCCCTGGGGATGGCCGTCACCCACCGGGGCCTGGAGGTGAAGCTCAGCCCCACCGAGATGAAGCTCCTGCTGGAGCTGGCCCGACGCCCGGGCCAGGTCTTCACCCGGGCCCTGCTCCTGGAGCGGGTCTGGGAGTACACCTACCTGGGCGACTCCCGGCTGGTCGACGTCTGCGTGCAACGCCTCCGCTCGAAGGTGGAGGACGACCCCGCCAACCCGACGCTCATCCAGACCGTCCGGGGGGTGGGGTACAAGCTGGTGGGGCCCGCGTGACGGAGCGCCGGCCGCTGGCGGTCGCCCGCCTGCGGCCCCGGCTGATCGCCACCTTCGCCCTGGTGGCGGCGGTGACGGCGGTCGCCGTGGCGGTGACCTCGTTCGCCCTGGTGCAACGGGCCGTGCTCGACCGAGCCGGCAACGACGCCCGCCGGACGGCCCGGTCGGCGCTGGTGGAGGCGGTCGAGGCCCTGCCCCCGGCCGCCTCCCGGGAGCAGGTGGCCGCCTTCGTGACCCGACTGGTGGACCGCGCCGGCGGCGCCTACGACGTGGTCACGGTGCTCCCCGACGGCACCTCGGACACCACGTCGATCTCGACGTCGGCCGCCTCCGTGCCGGAGGGGCTGGTGGCGCCGGTGGCCGCGGGCAGGATCGTGTCGGTGCGCACCGACGTGGCCGGGCGGCCCCGGATCGTCGTCGGCGGCCAGGTGCCCGACACCGCCAGCCTCTTCCTGTTCTTCCCCCTCGACGGCATCGAGCGCGACCTGGGCACCCTTCGGGCCGTGCTGGCAGGGGTGGCCCTGGCCCTGGTGGTGGTGTCGGGCCTGGTGGGCGCGCTGGCCGCCCGGGGGTTGTTGACCCCCCTGCGGCGGGCCCGGCGGGCGGTCCACCGGCTGGAGGTGGGGCTGCTCGAGACCCGCCTGCCGGTGGCCGGCAGCGACGAGTTCGCCGACCTGGCCGAGTCCTTCAACCGCATGGCCGAGGCCCTCGAACGCACGGTGGCCGACCTGCGGGCCCTGGAGGCCACCCAGCGCCGGTTCGTGGCCGACGTCAGCCACGAGCTGCGGACGCCGCTCACCGCCCTCACCACCGCGGCCGACGTCCTCGAGGCCCACAACGCCGGCCTCGACGCCACCGGGCAGCGGGCCGCCCGCCTGCTGGTGGTCGAGTCCCGGCGGCTGGCCGGGCTGGTGGAGGACCTGATGGAGATCTCCCGCCTGGACGCGGGCGTGGCCGCCATGGCCTGGGAGCCGGTCGACGTGGCCGAGCTGGTCCGGGGCGCGCTGGCCAGCCGGGGCTGGTCGGACCGGGTGGAGACCCGCCTCGCGTCCGACGTGGTGGTCGAGGCCGACCCCCGCCGCCTCGACGCCATCGTCGGCAACCTGGTCGGCAACGCCTTCGAGCACGGCCACCCGCCGGTGCGGGTGGCGATGGCGGCCGACGACACCGCCGTCCGCCTGCAGGTGGCCGACGCCGGCCCGGGGATCGCCTCCGAGCACCTGGCGTCGGTGTTCGAGCGCTTCTACAAGGCGGACGCCTCTCGTCCCCGCAGCGCCGGCAGCGGGCTGGGCCTGGCCATCGCCCGGGAGAACGCCCGCCTCCACGGGGGCGACGTCACCGTGGCCAACCGGCCGGGGGCGGGGGCCGTGTTCACCGTGGTCCTGCCCCGGCGCGGATCACGGACGGCACCGCCTGTTGCCGACCTGTTACCCGGTGGCGACGCGACCGTGAACACCGCCCGTCACGATGGGATGGCGGAGGCGCTGAAGCGGCGCTCCCGGGAGAGGAAGCGATGAGGCACCGGGTCACGGCACTGGCGGTGGGACTGGCGGTTCTGGCGACGGCGGCCGGCTGCGGCGCGGGGGGCGGCTCGGTGGACGCCGGCTCCACGCCCACTCGCCCGCCGACCACCGCCGCCGGTGGGAGCGGGACGACCGACCCGTCGGCGACGACCACGCCGAGCTCGGCCGCCACGACCCCGGTGGTCCTCTACTTGACGCGGGGGGAGAAGGTCACCGCCGTCACCCGCGCCGTCCCCAAGGTGACCGCCATCGGGGCGGAGACGATGCGGGCCCTGGTCGGGGGGCCGACGCCCGCCGAGACCGGCGAGGGGCTGGGCACCGCCATCCCGCCCGAGACCCGTTTCCGGAGCCTCTCCATCACCGACGGCGTGGCCAAGGTCGACCTATCCAAGGACTTCGAGTCGGGCGGCGGCAGCCTCTCCCTCAGCCTCCGCCTGGCCCAGGTGACGTGCACCCTCGACCAGTTCCCGAGCATCTCCGGTGTCCGGTTCCTCCTCGACGGCAACCTGGTCAACGTCTTCTCGGGGGACGGGATCGTGCTCGACCAGCCGGTCGGGTGTGGTGACTACGCCGAGTACGTCGACGGCGCGCCGCCCGTGAGCGCCACCCTCCCCGGCATCTGGCCGTTCACGTCGCAGGCGGACATGGACGCCTACCTCTCGGGCGCCGACCGCACCTTCACCAGCCCGGCGGAGACGGCGAAGGCGTTCGGCGCCCGCTACCTGGGGATGGTGAACCCGGCCGCGTTCGGTGCGCCGACACCGTCGGCGGGCGGGCGGGTGGAGGTCAAGCTCGGTCGCACGACCGGCGAGGGGGGGACGCCGATCGTCGACCCCCAGCCCTCGATCAGCGTGCTCCTCCTGTCCGGAAACGCCGACGGCGACCAGGGCCCGTGGACGGTGGTGGCGGCGACGTCGCCGCAGATCGTCGTGTCGGCCCCCGCCGCCCTCGACCGGGTCTCCTCGCCGGTCACGCTCCGGGGCCAGGCCACCGCCTTCGAGGGCACCGTCAACGTCGAGATCCGGCAGGACGGGATGGTGGCCGGGTCGTCGCTCGGCCAGGGAGTCGTCACCGGACGGGGTGACGGCGTCCTCGGGCCGTTCACCGGCGACATCGCCTTCGAGGCGCCCAGCAAGCCCGCCGGCGCCATCGTCTTCAAGGAGATCTCCGCCGCCGACGGCGTCGGCGTCGTCCGGGCCACGGTGGTGCGGGTCGCGTTCTGACCCGAGGGATATGCTCCCGGCGAAAATCGAGCGGGAGGGCGGGATGCGAGTTCGTCGGAGTGTCGTGGTGCTCGTCGTCGCCCTGGTCTGGGGGTGGGGCACCCCGGCGTTCTCGACGCCGGCGACGCCGGCCAACCAGTGCTCGGAGGCCAACTTCGACGGCGACGCCCGCCTGGGGCCGCGCGATCTCCCCACCACCGGTCCGGTCGGCCAGGAGCTCTTCCACTACGACCGGCTCGCCGGCCTCAGCCCGCAGCAGTTCATCGCCACCTACTGGGACCCCACCGCCTTCGGGGGCCAGGGCGGCTGGCGCTACCCGCCGTTCAACGGCTTCGCCGTCGGGCCGAACGGCCAGCCGGTCGAGACCCCGCTCCCCCTGCGGGCGGGCCAGCAGGTGGACCGCTATGGCAGCGAGTTCGGCGCCTTCCTGGCGCCGGTCGGCATCCTCTACTCCCAGCGGGCGATCCCGCCCCAGAGCCTCGACAACACCACCACCCCCGCCACCTGCAACTACCGGGCCTACAGGGTGCTCAAGGACTTCCGGGTCGAGGGCGGGCCGATCGCACCCGCGTTCGGGCAGCCGGGCAAGGGCGTGCAGTACATGCTGGACGGCACCCTCGTCCCGGGCGCGCCAGCGCGGCTCAACGTCCTGTGGCTGGTCGACAACGGCTACCTCCAGCGGGTGAGCTGACCGCTTCGACGTATCAGGCGGCGTGGCCGCGGCTCCAGAAGGAAAGCAACTCTGTTCCCGATCCGAGGAGTCACCATGCCCACACCTGAGCGGAAGCACCTCAGCCTGCAGGAGTTCCAGTCGGAGCACACACTGGCCGCGGTCAAAAGCCTCGTCGGCCAGATCAACGGCGGCAGCTTCATGGAGTGCCACCAGAAGATCTTCGCCGCCACCGGGATCTGGATCGACGAGCTCGTCCCCGTGTTCCAGAAGCTGGACGCCACCCTCGCCACTCGCGACCTCCGGGTGCGCAAGTAAGTCGACCGACGCGTCGGGGACGGAGCGGAGCGCGTCGCCCGGCTCCGTTCCGTCCCGCCGCCAAAGGAGAGGACGTGCCCACGACAGCCTCCCTTCTCGTCGACCTCGAGGGCGTGGGCCGAGGCCAGGCCCACTTCGCCAGGATCACCCGCCAGCTGCTGGCGTACGTCCACCCGGCCCTCGCCGAACGCCTTCCGGCGGACGACCCCGGCCCCTACCTGGAACCACTGCTCTTCACCCACCTGACCAGCGAGGCCCCGGTCATGCCGCTGGACCAGGTCCTGTTCGGCTACCTGCCCGAGGACGCCCGCCCCCGCTCGACCGGCGTCGTCGCCGACCGGCTCGGGGTCGTCCACCTGCCGGCCGTCGGGTACGCCCGCACCGATGGGCCAGGAGCGACGCTGACCCTGGAGTGGGCCGGCTCCCTGGAGGGGTCCGTGTTCCGTCGGGGGGCCGAGATCGTCGGCCATCGCTCCCAAGGGCCCTCCCGGATCTCCGCCGGTCGCGGGTCGTTCGAGGTGACCGACGGGATCGACCCCCTCACCGAGGTGCTCTTCCGTGACGACGACGGGTCGCCGGCGCCGGTCGGTGGATTCGCCGTCGACGGCGCGCCCGGCCGGGCGCTGGCCGTCGCCGTGCAGTCGATCGCCCGCCTCGTCCCGTGGCTGTCGGAGGCGATGGCGACCTGCGTGCGCCGGGTCACGCTCTTCTCGGGGCCGCGCCCGAACTCCTTCGCCGCCCCCCGGGCCCACGGCGCCGTCTTCCTCAACACCGAGGCCGACGCCGACGAGGTGTTCTTCGTCGAGGACCTGGCCCACCAGTGCGGCCACGTGATCTTCAACTGTCTCACCTTCGAGCGCGACCGGCTGTTCGTGGTCCACCCGGACACGCCCGTCGCCCGCTTCAACGGCGACCCGGCCGACGGCCGCAGCGTCTACGTGACCATCCACGGCCTGTTCACCGAGGCCCTCATGACCGAGGCCCTGACCGCGCTCTCGCTCGAGGGCGCCCTCCGCCCGGGCCAGGAGCACGAGCTGCTCGGGCGGCTGGCGTACGTGCTGCGCCGGTTCCGGTTCGAGCTGGCCAACCTCGGCCACCCCGGCATCCTGTCGGACGAGGGCCGGGAGCGGGTCGACTCGTACCGGTCGGTGTTCGAGGAGGCGCTCGACCGGTTCGGGGATCTCGTCGGCGGGGTCGACCTGTCCAACCAGCCCTACGCCTTCAGCTACCGCCAGTTCGTGGCCGCGAACCCGATCGGACTCCGGCGGTGATCCCCCTCGACGGCCTGTCGCCGGTCGGCTTCGGCGCCTACCGGGTCTCCCACGCCGACGAGACCCATCGGGACGCCCTGGCCCACGCCTTCGACCTCGGGTGCAACCACGTGGACACCGCTCCCCACTACGGGCACGGCTCGTCCGAGCTGCTGATCGGCGAGCAGCTCGCCGGCGATGCCCGTCACGACGTCTTCGTCGTGACCAAGGTCGGCTACGTCGACGCCCACAGCCTCGACGCCCTGGGCTCGATCCCCGAGGGCGACGTCGTCCTCGACGGCGGGCTGCCGAAGTACGTGCTGAACCCCCGTTTCTTCCAGGCCCAGCTCGACGGCTCCTGCCGGCGCCTCCGGCGCGACCACGTCGACGCCGTCCTGCTCCACAACCCGGAGCATGCGCTCGACGCCCGTTCGACCACGGCCCCGTCCTTCCTCGACCGGGTGGCCGAGGTCTTCGCCTGGTTCGAGGATCGGGTCGCGGCGGGCCAGATCTCGTGCTACGGGGTGAGCTCAAACCGCTTCCTCGGCCCGCCCCGGTCGCATCCCCTCGCCCCGGAGGCGCTCGTTGACCTCGCCGCCGGCGTGAACGGGGACCACCGCTTCCGGCTGGTCCAGTTCCCGTACAACCTGCTGGAGGACGACGCCGGCGCGCCGGGGGACGACGGGGTGTCCCTGATCGACCGCGCGACCGCCCTCGGGCTGGTCTCGTTCGCCAACCGACCGCTCAACGCCATCACGCCCGACGGCGCGGTGCGGCTGGCGACCTACGCGGACCCGTCCGGTCCCGACGCCCTGGCCGACGACGCCGCCATGAGCGACCTCGTGCGCTCCTTTGACGACGAGCTGCGTCGACGGGGCGTCGAGGGAAGGGCGGGCGACTTCCCCGTCCTCACCTACCTGGCCGGTGGCGGGTGGCGCCGGCTCGGCTCGCCGGAGGCGGTCGACGACGTGTTCCGGTCGCACGTCTACCCGCTCCTCGAGGCCGCCACCGAGGGCGACCGCGATCGTCCCCTGTGGGCCGCCGCCGCCGGGCTACACCGAGCCGCGGAGGTGCTCGCCCGCCGTGGCTTGACCCGGCGCGCCGCCTCCGTCCGGGCCCACGCGGTCGAGGTCGGGGCCATCGCCGTCGACGACGTCCGGCCCCTGCCGGCCGTTCTGTGCGAGCGGTACCTGCGGGCCGGCATCGGCCACGTCCTCATGGGGATGCGGCGCCGGGAGTACGTGGAGGAGATGCGGGTGTTCTTCTGAGGGTGGCTCGGGGACGAGAAGGCCGGCCATGACGAGCCGCCTGGTCAGCACGATCTTGGCCTGCGGGGTGAGGCTGTCGGGCAGCTCGTCGGCGTGGAACCGATCGGTGGCGGCGATGAACCGCAGGCCGGGACCGGCGGCCAAGGGCGCGGAGATTGCGTTGCCGGGGAACTGCAGGATGGCCACGTCGCCCACCTCGACGACCGAGCACACGGCGCCGGCCCGCCTCCGCACCGGCGTGTCGCCCTCGACCGCGTCGATGGCGTCCAACCCACCGATCGTCCAGTCGGGCAGGGGGTGCAGGCGGGCCAGGAGGTCGGCCCGGACCTCGTCCATCGCCGCGCCCAGGTCGACGCTGGAGGCGAAGCGGCCGACCAGCTCCACCAGTGCCGCCGGCGGCTCGCCGCCCGTCCCCGGCGGGCCGAGCAGCGACGTCGGCGTCGCCTTGCGGAACTCGACGTCGCGGCAGGCGAGCAGGAAGAGGGCCTTGGCCAGCACGTCGTACAGCCGGTAGGCGCTCATCCCGAAGGTGACGTGCAGCGACCGCAGGTCGTCGGTCATGGCCACGTGGACGTAGCCGCGGGGCAGGTAGAGGACGTCGCCCGGCTCGAGGACGTACTCGGCGATCGGTGGGCCGAGCTGCTCCTCCCGCACGTCGAAGTGCTGGTCGGGCAGGGGAAGCTCCACCAGCGGGTCGAAGACCTTCCACGTCTTGCGGCCCTCGCACTGCACGACGAGGACGTCGTGGTTGTCGAAGTGGGGGGCCAGGCCCTGTGCCCTCGGGGGGCTCAGGTAGACGTTCGCCCCGACCGGCTGGCCCACCGCGATCTCGATGTCGCGGGCCAGGGCGGCCATGCCCGGGTGCCGCTGGTGGACGTTGTTGACGACGATGGTGCACCCTCCGGCGTAGGCCTCGCCGAAGGCGGCGATGTTGGCCCGGCCGTCGCCGTGGAACAACGGCGTGTGGGGATCGACCCGGCCCGCCCGCACCGCCCGCCCGTCCTGCTGGTCGACGATGCCGGCCGAGATGAGGCGGTCGACGTCGAGCGTGGTCAGGATCGGCGGGACATCGTCGCGGTGCCGGTGGTACACCGCCGGCCGCCGCTCCCACGTCTCGGCCAGGAACTCCCCGACCGACGTCGGTTCGAGCACGGAGGCGAGCGTGGCCCCCACGGCGGGGACGGGGCCGACCGTCACTCGAGGTCGCCGCTGAAGTCGGCGGGGACGAAGTGGAACAGGAGCGACGTCGACGTCTGGCCGTCGGGTAGCGGGTCACGGAAGTGGCTCAGGTCGCAACCCCGGAACAGCACCGCCTGCCCCGGTTCGAGCAGGCACTGGACGACGGCCTCGTCCTGCGGGCACTCGAGGCAGAACGGCCAGGGCGCGGCGCCGGCGGGGCCGGTGAAGTCGACGGCGTAGGAGAGCGTGAACCGGCACTGGGCCCGATCGGTGTGGCGGGGCAGGTCGGCCCCGCTCAGGTAGCCGGCGACGTAGCTGTAGGACGCCCGCACCGGCTCGGTGACGACTCGCTGGACCAGGGGCGCCAGCCGGGCGTGCAGCCACATGCCCAGGGCTTCGTTGTGGGCGTTGTAGCGCCGACCGGTCTGGGCGTCGCCGAACCGGAGCAGGCCCTCGGCAATCGCCTCCCGGTAGTACCGGCGGATCGCCTCGACGTAGCGCTCGGGGAACAGGCCCGACAGGGCCGCGTAGCCCGTGCCGAGCATCGACGCCCGGGCGACGGCCAGCCTCCGTTCGAAGGCGGCGGCCGCCTCGGCGTGGTCGGGACCGACCAGGATCCCGGCCTCCACGAGGACCTCGGCCTCGCCCGCCGCGACCTGGTCGGACGACACCGTCCCCGACCGGAGGCCCTCGATGGTGGCGGCCAGCGCCTCGTCGGGCCAGAATGTCGACTCCACTCCCCGGACGGGGTCGCCGACCACCACCGCCCGCCCCCGCGCCAGGGGCGGCTCCCCGGGAAGGTCGATCCAGCGCAGGTCACGGTTCGGCACCCAGCCGGCGGCATCGTCGACCGGGCCGGGGCCGTCGCCGGCGGCCAGGGGGACGGAGAACGCGACCGGACGGGGGACGGACGCGGCGGCCACGAGGAAGCCCACCGCGCCCAGCTCGGCCAGGGTGGCGTCGTCGACCGCGGCCGGGGCGTCGCCCCCGCGGGCCAGGGCGGAGAAGAACCAGTGGGCGGCCGGGAGGCTGCCCGGGGTGACCACGGTGGACCGCAGGCCCTCCCTGGGGATCGGGGCGTCGACGACCCAGGCCACGTCGGCGCCCGAGGCCTCCTGGCGCACCCGGGCCAGCGGGTTGACCGCCCACGACGTCGCCATCAGGCGAAGAGCGGCTGCAGGAGCACCGAGGACTGGATCTCGTCCCAGAGCAGGTGGAGGTTCGGGGCCTGGGCGTCGACCTGCTCGACGGGAAAGGCGCGCCGCATGGCCGCCTCCACCTGGGCTAGGTCGGCCCCCTTGAGGGCCGCCCGCAGCACCGTCAGGGAGACGGGGTCGAAGTCGAGCCCGATGGCGCCCCGGGCGGAGAGCTCGCCGAGCCAGGTCACGATCTGGTCGTCGGGGTCGACGCCGGGCCGACGCTGCCGGACGAGGCGCCGGATCACGGCCGGCGACGGGGCGTGCAGGAGCAGGGCGAGCAGGAACCGGTGGTCGGCGGAGTCGACCTCGCCTCGGCGAGCGACGATGTTGCGCTGGCGCCGGCGCTCCTCGAAGACGCCCCGGAACCGTCGGGCGCGGGGGCCGAGCCGTTCCCCGCACTCGTCCTCCAGGGCGTCGTAGCGCTCGGCCGGGAGCGCCGCGAACGCACGCTCGAGCACCTTGAAGGCGAGCCACAGGTCGCTGTCGACGAGGAGGCGGCGGGCGCCGGCGACGAACCGGTCGGGGCCCGCCTGCGCCTCCGCGTCGAGCACCAGCAACTGGGTCGTCATCGGCTCCGGCTCGTAGAACGGGTCGACGGCGACGCTCGGGGGGAGGTAGGAGTACTGCGGGTTTTGGTCGGGATCGGACCCGGTGCGGACCACGATGCTCACCGACGGCCGGTCGAGGTGGAACTGGGCGTGGATGAAGGCGGGGCCGGCCACGATCGGCCGTACGTCGCCCTGCTCCAGGACTTCGCAGTCGCGCAGCACCAGTTCGCCCAGGAGGAGGCGGGCGCTGACCCGGTCGTCGACGTGGAAGTCGTAGGTCGCGTGGACGCTCGACCCCGCCAGCAGGCCGAACGCGCCCGAGAAGCTGTGCTGATGGACGGCGGTGGTCTCGTCGAACCAGAACAGGGCCTCGACGTGGAACTCGTGCGACCGGTAGAGCACGACCCGGGGCTGGCCGAAGCCGTTCTGGGCCTGGGTCGGCTCGACGTCGGGTCCGAGGGACCACGCCACGAGCGCGTCGACACCCATCTCGGTGAGCACGCCGGAATCGGCCAGGGCCTCGGCCGCGATGGCGGGGAACCGGCGCTCGTCGTGGTTGGCGGCGCGCCATTCCCGGGCCACGCGCCGGCCGAGGCCGCCGATCAGGTCGGTCGACACGCGCCGGCCACCCAGGTCACCTCTCGGGCTTGATGATCAACACCTTCTCGAACACCTTCGAGCGCAGGGACTTGTCGTGGTTGTGGGGCTCCACCGGGCAGGGCTCGTTGGCGGGGATCATGATCGACCCCCCCGTGCCGGCGATGAGCTTGGGGTTGATGCAGGCGACTTCCAGCCGGTCACCGAGGACCGACTTCAGCTGGGCGAAGGTGAGGTCGAGGGCCGGGATGCCGGGGTGTTCGACTTCCGGGGTGGGTTCGGGGGATTTCTTGCCCGCCATGGGAGGCTCCTCCAACTCTGCCGGGGGTGGGTGCGGTCCGAAGGTTAGCCAGTCGGACCGTCGTTCGCGGGCAGAAACCCGGCCCCGACCGCCTTTGTCCGGCAGGCGCCACGGGCCAGCTTGCCCGAGGTCGTCTTCACCAGCCAGCCCGGGTCGACCACGACCACGTGGCCGACCGGCTCGGCGACTCGGGCGGCGAGGGCTCGTCGGATGTCGTCGGTCAGCCGGCCCCGGTCGGTGGCGGCGTCGGTCGGCTCGGCCAGCACCGCGATCACCTCGGTCCCCGTCGCCGGGGCCCACACGCCCACCGCCGCCACCCGCCCCGGGTGGACGCCCTCCACCGAGGCCGCCCGCTCGACGTCCTCGGGGTGCACGTTGGCCCCGCGCACGTTGATGCGGTCGGAGAGCCGGCCCCTGACGAACACCTCCCCGTCGAGCAGGAAGCCCAGGTCACCGGTGGCGTACTCGCCGTCGCGCAGGACGGCGGCGGTGGCTTCGGGGTTGGCCAGGTAGCCGTCCATGAGGCAGTCGCCCCGGACCCGGAGCTCTCCCACCTCGCCCTCGCCGAGGGATCGGCCGTCGCCCGGGTCGACCGCCCGCACCGAGGTGCCGGCGATCGGCGTCCCGGACGAGACCGCGACCTGGTCACCGTCGACCACCACCCGGCGGGGCGGACGACCGGGGCCGGTGTGGGTGACGGCGAAGACGTTCTCGGCCAGGGCGTAGGAGGCGGCCATGGCGTCGCACCGCAGGCCGGCCCGGCCCCAGGTCTCGAGCAGCCGGTCGAAGGCGTCGGCGTCGATCCGCTCCGAGCAGTTGACGACGGCCCGGAGGGAGTCCAGGCAGACGTCGCCGTCACCCACGAGCTGGGGCCGGGCCAGGTGCCGGAAGGCGAAGTTCGGCAGGTAGACGAGCGTGCACCGGTCCTCCGTGGCCGCCTCGAACAGGAGCCGGGGCCGGCGCAGCCAGTCGAAGGTCGGCACCTGGGTGACGCCCGCCCCGATCGCCATCGGCAGGAGCAGGCAGGCGATCAGGCCCATGTCGTGGTGCACCGGCAGCCAGGACACGAGTCGGTCCGACTCGTCCGCGGCCAGCACCTGGGCCAGGCGGGCGAGCTGCGCCGCCAGGGCCCGGTGGCCGATGCGGACGCCCTTCCGGGCGCCGGTCGTGCCCGAGGAGAACTGGAGCAGCGCCGTCGGCGCGGGGGTGGCGCCGGTCACCGCCCCTGGCGGCTCGCCGTGGTCGGCGGCGCCGTCGTCGCAGCAGGGCAGGACGGTGGCGGTTCCCGCGTCCGCCGGCACCGACACGTCGAGCCCGGGGGTGACCACGACGAGCCGACAGCCGCTGCACCGCAGCATCTCGCGGAGCGCCTCCTGCTGGTAGGCGGGGTCGAGCTTCGGGCTGGGGGGCGGGAGGAACGCCGGCACCGCACCCGCCAACTGGCAGGCGAGGAAGAACACCGGCTGGCAGGAGTGCTCGGACAGGACGAGCGCGACCACGTCGCCGGTGCGGACGCCGGCCGTCCGCAGGCGCGCCGCGGCCCGCCCCGCCCGCTCGACCACCGCCCGTCGGGAGAGAACCTCGGTGGGGCCGGCCAGGCCGCGGTACCGGAAGGCGGTCCGGTCGGGGTCGGCCTCGGCCAGGGCCATGACCCGCTCGGCGAGGATCACGGTGCCAGACGTCGCTCGACCATGGCGGCCACGTCGGCCGGCCGGTCCCAGGTGGCGACCGTCAGGTCGGCGTCGGTGACGACCACGCCGAAGGCGTCCTCGACGAAGGTGACCAGCTCCGCCCAGCCCACCGAGTCGAGGCGGCCGGTGGTGAGCAGCCCGTCCCCCGGCGAGGCGTCGGAGGGGAGGACGCCCCTGGCTCGCAGTTCCGCCATGAGCACGTCGACGGCCGCCGAGGCGTCCCGACCGACTGGGTCGGGCCGCGCCTCGTCCGTCGGGGAGGCGGCGGTCGGGGGGGCGGTCGGCGTCGGCGGCGCCCGCTCGGCCAGCCCCGGCGGGGGACCGGCGGCCAGAGCGGCCTCGATTGCGGCCACGTTGGGCCGGCAGAAGGCGTCGGGGATCGGCGCCGACAGCTCGGGGGTCAGGAGGCCGGCCTCGCCCAGGTGGCGCAGCTCCCGGAGGACCGCGGACGCGACCTCGGACGGGTCCAGGGGCCCGAACCACCCCTCGTCGAGGGCGGCCACGATCAGTTCGCCGGGGGTCGACGGCAAGGCGGCCACCATCGACCCGGGGATCCCGTCCGGCGGCGGTGGCCGATCGGGCCCCACCGCGGCCGCCAGCGGGGTGGACAGGCCGAGCGCCGCGTGCGGCCGGCAGGCGGCGGCGAAGAGCACGTCATAGCGAGCGGCGTCGTCGGCCCGCAGCGAGACGACGGCCGGGTTGCGAGGCACGAGGGCTGCCATCAGGGCCTCGAGGGCGCCCGCGTGGAACTGCAGCAGGGCCGCGCCGCCGACGTGCTCCGGGTATTCCAGCTCCAGCCAACGGGGCCCCCGCCACCGGGCGGCGGCAGGCCCGAACGACGGCAGCATCGCCGCCGACGGGCCCTGCTCCCGACCCGCCCGTCGTGCCTCCTCCGGCCCCAGGTGGCGAACGTGCACGTCGATCGGCAGGTCGCGGGCGGGGCTGCCGGCGACCAGGCGATGGCTGGGGACGGCGCGCCCGAGCGCGGTGCCGGGGGCGACGACCACGCCGCGCCCGGTGACCGCGCCGGCGACGAGGGAGGCGTGCTGGCCGATCCAGGTCTGCCGCCCGACCCTCACCCCTTCGCCCGCGTGCGGGCCGAGCGGGAGGAAGTCGGCGTGGGTCCCGCCGTCGAGGGCGACGTGGGAGGCCACCATCGCCCCGTCGATCGACACCCCGAGCTGGGCCTTCACGAAGGGCCCGACGAAACTCGCCGTCACCGCGGCGAAGGGCCCGACCGAGGCGTGGTGGCCGAGACCGGACCCGACCACGCTCGTCGGGCCGACCACGACCGCGTGGCCCTCCAGGACCGCGTCCCGGAGCACGACCGGACCTCCCTTGAGCAGGCAGCTCGGCCCGATCGACGATCGCACCACGACGACCCTGGTCACCGCGCCGAACCGGGACGAGTCGTCGATCCGGGAGGGCTCGTCGCGCAGGAGCACGAGCCCCAGCCGCCACAGGGCCAGCACGGGCGCGGGCCAGGCGCGGGCGGGGTGGTCGACGAGCGTCCCGGGGTGGTCGAGGACGAGCTGCAGGGACGCGGGGATGACGGCCGACGTCCCGTTCGCCTCCAGGACCCGACCGTCCGCCGTGTCGTGCAGGACGGCGCCGGGCACGAGGGCCGGGTACAACCCGGGCTCGGCGATGGCCTGCTCGATCTCGGTCTCGATCTGGGCGACCACATCGTCGCGCACGGCCATGGCTACGAGTCCAGCAGCTCGCTCAGCAGCGAGCTCATCAGGGGGAACGTCCCGACCTCCCGATCGACGGACAGGAGCAGGTGCATCAGCATCACGTAGCAATCCGGCAGGTCCTCGAACCAGCGCTTCACGTCACCGTGCTCGGTGAGGGCGATGAACCGGCCCGCCTCGGCAACCAAGGCGTCCTTGTCCGCGGGAGAGATGCGATTCGGCGCCCGGAACAGGAAGAGCCGCCCGGTGTCCAGGTTGCCGGCGGCGTGGGCGGTGCGCTGGATGTCGAGGGCGTCGGCGTCGTGGAGGATCTCCTGTTCGAGGGAGGACGGGCGCTCGTCGTCCTTGGCGTCCAGCAAGGCCGCCCATCGATCCGGGTCGCCGAGGTTGCGTTCCCGGAGCCAGCGCCCGAAGAGGGCGGCGCTGTCGGAGTCCCACCGGTCCCGTCCTTCGTCCTCCCGGGCCGCGTCGTGGAAGGCGGCGGCCATCTGGAGGAGGCGCAGATCCCCGACCGGTCGACCGGCGCGCCGGTGGAGCTGGGCGAGGAGACCGGCGAACAGGGCGACCCGCGCCGCGTGCAGGCAGCCGTGGATGGGACGGGGCACGATCCGCCCCCCCTCGACCGCGGTCCGATACGCCCGGTAGGAGAGGGGCCCGTCCTCGCCGAAGCCGAAGAACGGTCGAGGGCACGGCCGGCGACCACCGTGGCCGTCGGCGCACGTGGGAACGGCCGGGAAGGGCCGCCGGTAGAGGGGGACGCAGGCCTCCTGGAAGTCGCGGGCGACCTCGAGCTGCGTCTCCCCCCACCCCGTCACGGGCGGTGGAGGTCGACGAAGTCCCGTCCCTCGACGGTGATGCCGGGACGGGCCGGCTCGACGACCCGGACCACCCGGAACTCCCCCGTCAGGAGAACCTCGGGTTTGGCATCGACGGCGGTGGCTCCCGACCAGTAGCGCCGGGCCATGGACTCGAGCTCGGGCACGAGGAACGTCTGGTCCAACCACGACGCGTCGGCCCGGAACACTCGGGCGCCGTCGGCCGGCTCGACCTCCAACAGGGCCCGACCCGTGACGTCGAGCTGCTGGTGGTGGGCGGCGGCCGCGTGGCAGTAGAGGAAGAGGCAGTCGGAGCGCGACGGGAGCGCGGGGAACTCCGCGTTGCGCACGGCCTCGAACACGAGCTCCCGCAGGCAGCGGGCGGTGTAGCTCAGGCCCGCCGCTCGCCGCACGAGGTCGTGGAGGTCCGCGGGGTGGTTCGGGAGCAGCCGCTCGACCTCGTGGTCGTACGAGCCGGCGGCGAAGACGCTGCGCCAGTAGAAGGACAGCCGACCGGGCGTGGTGGTGAGGACGAGTCCTGGGTCCACCGGTCCGACGGCCAACTCGGTGAAGTGGAGGTACGGCAAGAGGGTCAACGTAACCCGAGGGTCACCGTCCCCGACCGTCGTCCTGCGGGACTCGGCCGGTCAGCTCCGGCTGGCCAGGAAGACGGGTATCTGGCGGCGGGTCTTCCTCTCGTACTCGGCGTAGGGCGGGAAGGCGGCGACGGCCCGCTGCCACCACTCGGCGCGTTCGTCCCCGGCCAACTCACGGACGCGGGCGTCGAAGACGGTGGGGCCGTCCTGGATGACGACCGCCTCGGGGTTGGCCTGGAGGTTGTAGTACCAGAGCGGATGCTCGGGCGCCCCACCCTTCGAGGCGACCAGCGCGTACTCGCCGTCGTGCTCCACCCGCATGAGCGGCGTCTTGCGCAGCTTCCCGGTCCGCTTGCCCCGCGAGGTCACGACGATCACCGGCAACCCGGTGTCGAGGAGGGTCGTGCCCCGCTGGCCCCCCGAGCCCTCGTATTCCTCGACCTGGTCCCGGACCCACTTCTGCGGGCTCGGCTCGTACTCGCCCTCGACGGCCATGGCGTCGAGTGTAGGTGTCCGAGGCCACGGCTCTGCGTCCCGGATCACCGGTGAGGACGTGAGATCAGCCGAGATGGGCCGAATCCAGCGGAGGGCCCTCCCAGTGTGCAATTAGGTGGGATATACCGACGTAACTGCTCAGCCGAGGGCGTACGCCGGACGAGTATGTCCTGGTGACAACCTGGAAGACCGGCGATGAGCTGCCGGAGTCGTCGAGCCCAAGCCGCCGGCCGGCCCCTACACTCTGGGGCGAGATGTCGAACCCGGCCGCCGAGCCCGTTCCCTCCGAGAGCATCGAGCTTTCCGTCGAGGAGCTCCTTCGTCGTGCCCGACCCCATCCACCGTACGGGGAGATGGTGATCGACGATCTCGATGCAGAGGAGGCCGATGCCTTCCTTGCCGCCGTTCTGAGCTGACCTCACCGATGGTGCGCGGACCGGTGGTCGTGGACACCGACGTCTACAGCGCCCGCCTCCTGCCCGACTCGTCGCTCGCGTTGCGCTACGAGCCCTTCTCGTCGGCCGCCTCGAGGTCCTGTCCTTCCAGACTGTCGCCGAACTTCACTACGGCGCCCTCCTCCGAGGCTGGGGCACCGCCCGACTTCGACGACTGGATGCGGCCTTAGCCAGTGCCGAGATCGTCCAGACCGGCCCTGATCTCATCCGTGTCTACGCAGAGCTCCGTGTCGCGTGTGAACGGATCGGTCACGCCCTCTGCCAGCGAGAACACGACGCCGACCGATGGTTCGCCGCGACCGCCCTCCGTCTGGGCGTCTCACTGGTCTCGAACGACCGCATCTTCGAGGGCGCGCCAGGCCTCGTGCTCGAATCCATCAGAGACTGAGCCGAGCGTGCGCCGGCCGACGCCCCCCTACTTGAACCAGATGCGTTGGTAGTCGCGTGACTGGGGGTGGACCAGGAGGGCGATGAGGGCGATCTCGAACATGAGCCCGATGAGGTTGGCCCCGCGCAGGGGGCTGCCCAGGTAGTAGAAGCGCAGGAGGAAGGGGACGATGGACATGGCGATGCCGAGCCCATAGCCCCACTTGCGTTCGTTGGCGATCCCGTAACCGGCGGCGACCTGGCCGACGATGATCCCGACGTAGAGAAGCGGGAAGGCACTCGCCAGGAGGAGGTCGAGGACCAGGAACGCGGAGTTGATGTAGAGCAGGAAGACAGCGATCTGGAGGGTCTGGGGTTGGGATCTGTTCGTCCACCGGCGCTGTTGCATGGCGACATTCTGGCAGGACCGGGCGACCTGGCCGCGGTCGTGTTGGCGGCCGGCGCCGGCGCCCGCCTCCGACCGCTCACCGACCTCCGCCCGAAGGCGTTGTGCCCCGTCGCGGGCGTGCCCTTGGTCGACGTGGCGGTGGCCCGGGCCCGGGCCGTGAGCGCCTCGGTGGCGGCGAACTGCCACAGCTCCCAGCCGACGCTCGCCGCCCACCTGGCGACCCTGGGGGTCCACGTCTCGACGGAGGACGGCGAGCGGCTGGGCACGGCGGGGGCGCTCGGCCGGCTGCGGCCGTGGATCGACGGCCGGTCGGTCCTGGTGGTCAACGCCGACACGTGGAGCACGGTCGGTCTCCGCCTCCTCGTCGAGGGGTGGGACGGGGTCCGCCCCCGGCTCCTCTGCCAGGCCGACCCCGACCTGGCCACGTGGGGCGAGCTGGCCTACGTCGGCGCCGCCCTCCTGCCGTGGTCGCAGGTCAGGGAGCTGCCCGAGAGTCCCGCCGGGCTGTGGGAGGCCTCGTGGCAGGGGCTGGAGCCGGGCGCCGACCTCGACCTCGTGCGTACCGACGGCCCCGTCATCGACTGCGGCACGCCCGCCCGCTACCTGCGGGCCAACCTGGTCGCCTCGGGCGGGGAGTCGGTCATCGGCGAGGGGGCGGTGGTCGAGGGCGAGGTCGTACGGACGGTGGTGTGGGACGGCGCCCGCGTCGAACGCGGGGAGCGGCTGGTGGACGCGATCAGGGCGTCGGCGGAGGTGACGGTGCTGGTGCGCCCGTGACGGGTGCAGCAGACGGTGCGGCATCCGGGTTCACGTCCACCGCCTCGATGGCGACGAGGTCGGCGTCGGTGACCTCGGCCTCGGGCCGGGCGACGACCCGACTCGCCTGGCGGGCGACCACCGCCTCGAACAGGTTGCGCACCAGGCGGGCGTTGCCGAAGCCCCGATCCCGAGATTGGGCGGCGAGGAAGTCGAGCACCGCGGCCCGGGCCGCCTCCGTCGGGACGTAGTGGCTCTTGCGGCACATGCCGTCGAAGATGAGGGCCAGCTCGGCGCCGGTGTAGTCGGGGAAGAAGATGGTCTTCGGGAACCGGGAGCGCAGGCCGGGGTTGGCGTCGAGGAACACGGCCATCTCGTCCGGATACCCGGCCACGATCACGACCACGTCGTCGCGGTGGTCCTCCATCAGCTTGACGATCATGTCGATGGCCTCGTGGCCGAAGTCGGTGTCCGCGCCCCGGGCCAGGGCGTGGGCCTCGTCGATCAGCAGGACGCCGCCCATGGCCGACTCGAACACGGCCTGCACCTTGAGCGCGGTCTGGCCCACGTAGCCGGCCACCAGCCCGGCCCGGTCGGTCTCCACCAGATGGCCCTTCTCGACGACGCCCAGGGTGCGGTAGATCTGGGCCAGGAGGCGGGCGACGGTGGTCTTGCCGGTTCCCGGGTTGCCGGTGAAGACCAGGTGGCGGCTGTGCTCGACCACCGGCAGGCCCCTCGCCACCCGCAG
>Ga0105245_10000710_pt1 | contig 29958 bp, 26 predicted proteins | sample KBSM54metaG_FD_81523 | JGI IMG/M metagenome (GOLD analysis project Ga0105245, IMG submission 81523) | Miscanthus rhizosphere microbial communities from Kellogg Biological Station, Michigan, USA - KBS M5-4 metaG | ecosystem: Host-associated > Plants > Roots > Rhizosphere > Soil | place...
ACCTGCGCGAAGCGCTTCGGGAGTACGCCCAATGAGCAATTGTGAAGCGGCTCGAGCGTTGCTCATGGGCGCCGTGCGCGGTCGCTTGTCGGCGACGGAACAGCAGCAGTTCGACGAACATCTGCGCACTTGCCCGGCTTGTGAGCGGCTGTTCGCGCGAGAACGCGAGCTCGATCGGCTGCTTTTGGCACGTCCGCCACTCGTGGCCCCAGCCAGCCTGCGCGCCAAACTCGAAGCGCAGCTGAACCCAGAGCCAGCAGCGAAGCCGAAGGCAAAGCCCAAGTCACCGTGGCTGCGGGCAGCCGCGCTCGGCGCGCCGGCGATCGCCGTGCTCTTGGTTGCCTTGCTTTGGGTCCAGAACCGCGGCTCCCGAGACCAACTGTCGGCCGAAGCCGTCAACGATCATTTGCGGGTGTTGTACGCCTCGCACCCACTCGAGATCGAAAACGGGGGCATGCACCAAGTCAAACCCTGGTTTGCCGGGCGTCTCGACTTCGCACCGGTGGTCGGCTTCATGGGTGACGAGGAGTTCCCACTGCAGGGCGGAGCGGTCGGCGTGTTCATCGACCGCAAGGCGGCGACGCTGGTGTTCAAGCGACGGTTGCACGTGATCACGCTGTTCGTCTTTCGCGCCGAAGGCCTGCATTTCCCGGTACACGGCGACACCAAACTGGGCTCGATTTCGGCTTCCAGCGCGCACGAGCGCGGCTTCAACGCGCTACTTTGGAACGACGCGGACCTCGGCTACGCGCTGGTTTCCGATCTGGACGCGACCGAGCTCGCGCAGCTAGGGCAAAAGCTCGCCGCTCACTGAGCCAAGGCTAGAACCTCGGCCCGGCCGAAACGGCACCCACCAGTCACGGGCGCGGGCGACGGCGTCGCACGCCCGAGAGTGTTTCTGTGCTTTCCGCGGCGGGCAACAAGGAGTATTTAGAGGAAGCGCGCCATTTAGGCTTGCGCAGGGAGCTTTTCACGATGCCCAAAGGCCAAGAGAAATCCAAGACGACGAACAAGCCCAAGCTCACCGTGAAGGAGAAGAAGGCCAAGAAGAAAGAGAAAGCCGCCAAATAACGGTTTCCGTGAGTAGCACTCCGGCGGCGGTCGCGGAAACGACGCGACCGCTGTCTTTCTTTCTAGCGGCGCGCGGCAGATCGGCCAGTGCGCAATAACCCTCGAGAGTGATCATGCGCGACGACGAGGCCAACCCGAGCGGAGCCGAGCCCAGCGCGGAATTGCCGGATGGCGAGCGTTGCTTCCGGCTCGCTTTCGAGACCGCCGCCGTGGGCATGGCCATCGTGAGTTTGGATGGGCGGTTTCTGATCGCCAATCGCCGGCTCACGGAGTTGCTCGGCTACAACGAGGGAGAGCTCGACGGCGCATCCGCGAGCGTGATCACGCATCCCGATGATCGCGCGCACAGCGTCGCCACGTTCCGCCAACTGTATGCCGGGAAAATCCCGTTAGCGCGCCTGGAAAAGCGCATTTATCACCGCACGGGGCGGCTGGTTTGGGCGCAGATCACCGTCTCGGTGGTGCGCGACGCCCACGGCAAACCGCTGTACGCGTTTCATCAGGTCGAAGATCTGACCGAGCAGAAGCAGTTGCGTGCAGAGCTCATGCATCGCGAACGCTTGGCTAGCGTCGGGGCGCTCGCAGCCGGCGTCGCACACGAGATCAACAACCCGCTCACTTACGTGTCGATCGGTCTCGATAGCTTGGTCAAAGGCCTCGCCGAGACCGAGCTTTCGGACGTTCCCGCGCTACCCAAGCTTCGCCAAATCGTTGCCGACGTGACCGACGGCACGCGGCGCATTCAAGCCATCGTCAGTGATTTGCGGGCGTTTTCGCGCGTGCAAACCGAGCGCGTGGAGAGCGTGGACCTGAACGAGATCGTGCGCATCGCGCTGCGCATCGCCGGGCACGAGCTGAAATACTGCACGCAGGTGCTGGAAAATTACGGCGATTTGCCGCCGTTACGCGGCAGCGAAGGCCGGCTGTGCCAAGTGTTCTTGAATTTGATCATCAACGCGGCGCAGGCCATGCCGCAAGAAACTCCGGCAGAAAACGTGCTGCGCGTGACGACGCTACTCTCGCCAGATGGCGAAGCTACCGTCGAGATCGCAGACACCGGCGCCGGCATCGCGCCCGAAAACGTAGACCGACTGTTCGATCCGTTCTTCTCCACCAAGCTCGCGCGCGGAGGTTCTGGGCTCGGCTTGTCGATCTGCCGCGGCATCGTCGAAGCGCACGGGGGCAGCATTCGCGTCGAGAGTGAGGTCGGCAAAGGGAGCTGCTTCACCGTGCGCCTGCCGATCAGCTCCACGCGCGAGCTCCGCGCCGTGACGAGCGCACCGCCGCCACGCCGATTTGCGCAAGCACTGCGCGTCTTGGTCATCGACGACGAGCCGGCCATTTTGCGCGCGGTGCGCCTCAGTCTGCCGCACGTCGCCTTCGAAGCGCTGGACTCGGCTCGCAAAGCAATCGCGCTACTGGAGACCGGAAAAATCTTCGACGCAGTGCTGTGCGACGTGATGATGCCGGGCATGAGCGGGGTCGAATTTCACGCCTGGCTCGCTCAGAATAAGCCAGAATTAGCCGAAAAAACGCTGTTCATGACCGGCGGCGGCCTGAACGAAGAGACCGGTGATTTCCTGACCAGCGTGCGCGAACGGCTACTCTTGAAGCCGTTCGAGTCGCGCGATTTGGACGGGCTCCTGTCGCAGATCGCCGGCGTCGTGCCGCTCGACTGAACGGCTGACGCTTACGGACAGCGCTTCGGCGACTGACCGACGTATGCTTGCCCGAGCGCCGTCAATTGCCCGCCGGCGTCGGCCAGCAAGTTCACGTTCGGAATGCCGTCCGTTCGTCCGGAGAACCAGGAATAGCGAAAGATGCTCGGCTCGTGTTCGAGCCAGAGCGTGGCTTGCAGCAAGTACGTCTTCACCTGATCGGGCGTGTACGGGCCGCCATCTGCACAGGCGAACTCGGTGAGCCAGATGGGCTTGTTGTACTTCTTCATCTTGGTGATGTAGTCCTGAAGCGCATTGATCGTGCAGGCGTACCAATGCGCGCCGATGTAATCGACCTTGCAGCCCGGGCAAGCCGCGAAGAAATCATCGAGCCACTGGAACGGATCGGTGCGCGTGCAGTCCCCGCCGCAGTAGTTCACCGCGGGCGAGACGATCTGCAAATTCTTTGCCGCCGCGATCTGCTGGATTTGGGGCCAGAGACCCGCAGCCGCCGCGGGCTGCAAATTGCTCTCCTTGCCGAAGTTCGGCTCGTTGAAGCCGAGCAAGTATTTGGCGCCACCCGGGATGCTATTTTCGACGTCGCTGACTTTGAAGTCCCCGCCCCACACCATGGGCACGAACTCGATGTTCATCGCCGCGTACACCGGCCTGGCCGCGTTGCTCGGCGCCGATGTCCAACCGTAGTACCAGCTGACGCCGGTCTTCAGCGCGTTCATGTCGGGGTTCGCGTTGGCGTTGTCGAAGCTGTAGGCGATGCCGCGCTTGGTCGTGCACTCGGTCACTGGTGTGCCGCCCGTCCCGCCCATGGCGACCGTGCCAGCAGCGCCGCCCATCGCAACCGTGCCGCCCGTTCCACCGTGCCCTGCAGCGCTCAGCGTTCCGCCAGCGCCAGCGCCGCCAGTCGTAGGCGCGCCGCCCATGGTGCTCGCGGTCCCGCCCATTGCCGGCATGCCGGCACTACCGGCAGCGCTCGACGAACCGCTGCCGCCGGCACCAGGCGTCGGCAGATCGGTCGAGCTGTCTTCGACCAGCTGCCCCGTCACGCACCCCGAGAGTGCGGCGCCCACCAGCGTCAGTGCGGAAACAAAAGTCCAAGCGGAGACGGGGGAGCGACGGCGACGCACCAGCAATTCTTTCTGCACGGGCGGGCCATGTGCAACGAATTCGGGCGAGATCCCGAAATCAGGTGCCGTTTCCGCACATTTCCCGGCATTTTTCCGCGCAACACGCAAATTTCCGTTAAGCATGTGCGACGCGCGACGATTCCATCGACCAGCTCAGTGTCTGGACGGAGCGTTAGTCGCGAAGTCCGTACGGAAAATTTTCGGTCGCGCGAGTCGGCTCGGTTTCGTGGAATTTGCGCAAGTCGAGGAGCAAGGTGCCGTCAGGGCGCTCACTCAACACATCCGCATGACGTGCGCCCCAGATCACATCCTTGTGGGTGTAATGGCGACGCGCGTGCACCGGCTGTAGCGAAGTGTCGTCCGTGCCGATCACGGAGACGACGAACTCCAGCTCCTCGGCGTTCATCGCCTGCTCCGTCATCCCGAAGAGTGGACTCTTTTCGTCGATGGTATGCATCGCCGTCCAAGAGCGAGTGAACGCCTGCGAGCGGTCGCGCACGAGCGGCAGATCGATCTGCCGATAGAAGAGCATGCCTTCGCGCGTGTGCTCGGTGCGAATCATCACCACGCTCAAGCGCGCTTCGACGATTTGATTGCCGCGTTCGTTGCCCAGGCGAAACATCACCGTCGGTACGCCATCCATCGGCGTGACGGTGATCGTGTTCGTGAACACGACACGCGCCTGCAACTGCGAGAACTTCGAGAAAACCAAGCCCGTCACGACAGCGGACACGACGAGGCTCACCACGGCCTCACTGACCACGATCCAATTGGCGGCAGACGAAGCCGGGTACATGTCGCCATAGCCGATGGTGCCCATCGTCTGAACCGAGAAGTAGAACGCGTCCGCGAAGGAACCCGGACGCGCGTGCCGAATGCCGCCGACGAGCAGGTACATGCCCGCGTACAGGGCGTTCAAGGCCAGAAAGGCGAGCACGATGGCGGCCAATGCGAGGAGCCAGGGCGCCCGCAAAAAACGATGGTGAAAATCGCGAAATACGGCCCGTTCCGTGCCGGTGACGACCACACCCAGTTGTTCGTTGTTGTTGTTTGCCACGCGGCCATCGAGCCTCGACGGCGCCCGCGTCCGCGTCAATCACCGAGCACGGCGACCGCCGCGCCGGCTCGCGCCGAACCGCGTGGTCTACGCCGATTTCGCGGGTTGAACGAGGGGCAGACTCACGGTGAAACAAGCGCCGTGCCCGAGTTCGCTCGCCACCGAGACGCGCCCATGATGCGCATCGAGGATGCGCCGCACCACCGCGAGCCCCAAGCCGACCCCGCCCGTGGTTCGGGCGCGACTCGGATCGCTGCGAAAGAACGGATCGAAGATGCGCAGTTGATCTTCGGCCGAGATGCCCCGGCCAAAGTCACGAACTTCCACCGTGAGCGTGTCGGCCGATGCGCGCGCCGAGAGCTCGACCCGGCCGTCGGAAAACTTGCAGGCGTTGTCGAGCAAATTGTCGAGCACGCGCCGAAGCAGGGCCGGATCGATTTCGACCGTGGGCAGATCTTCCGGGATATCGCAGGCAAGCTCGCGAGTTGGATAGCGCACCCGATACCGCGACGCCGCTGACTCGACGAAGACGTGCCCGGACACGGCTTCGAAATGCAACGGCGGCGAGGCGTCGCCCGCCGAGTCCCGCGCCAGATCCAAGCGGGCGGAAGCCATCACGTCGTCGAGCAAGCGCTCGAGTTCAGCGAGGTCATCGGCGATGTCAGCGAGGTAGCTCTCGGCCTTGGCCGCATCCCCGTCGCTCACGAGTTCGAGCGCCAAGCGGATACGCGCGAGCGGCGTGCGAAGCTCGTGCGAGACGTTCGCGAGCAGCTCCTTCTCCGAGCGCCGCAGCGCCGCGATGCGGTCCGCCATTTCATCGAAGGCGCGGGAAAGCGCGCCGATTTCGTCGCGCCGGCGAGAGCGGACGCGCGCCGAGAGATCGCCTTGGCCGAACGTGCGTGCCCAGCTCGAAAGCCGGGCAAGCGGCGCCGTGACCGAGCGGGCCAAGGGGATGGAGACGACAGCGAGCACGAATAACGCGACCGCGAGCTGCTTCAACAACAACGAGACGGGAAACTCGGGCGCGCGATAGCGAAGCACCGCGTAACGCGTGACCTGACCCGGCACCGGTGGAGCCACGACGTTGCCGAAGCCGCGACCAAAGATGGTCAGCTCGCGCTTCAGTTGCTCGAGCTCGGCGCCTACCAACGGTGGCAAAGGCGGGCGGCCGTTGCTCCCGAGCAATTTCCCGTGCACGTCGTAGATGGCCATCTCGATGCCGACACGCGCCTTGAGGTCGGCGAGCTCGGCTTGCACGGCATTCGGATCATCGGCGAGGGCCGCCATGTGCCACGCGATCCAGGTGGAGCTCGGGCGCACGGGGCCGTCCAAAGCGGGGCGCAACGAATAGCGCCCGACCAAGAAGCTCGCGCCCGCCGCCAGCGCGATCATCAGCACGCCGTACAGGTAAACTCGAAGAACGAACCAAGGTCGGACGGGGGCGCCCTCGCTCACGAAGCTTCCTCGGAAACCAGCATGTAGCCGGATCCGCGCACGGTCTTGAGCAGGCGTGGATTGCGCGGATCGTCACCGAGCTTCTGGCGCAGGCGTGAGATGCGCACGTCGACCGAACGATCGAACGCCTCTTCCGCGTTGCCCTTGGCCAGATCGAGCAGCCGCTCCCGCGTCAGCACTTTGCCCGCGTTCTCGGCCAGCGCGCGGAGCAAGGCAAATTCGTAAGAGGTGAGCGCCAGTGCTTGGCCGTCGAGCGTCGCGCGCAAGGTGGCGCTATCGACCAAAATGCGGCCCACGCGCACTTCCTTCGCGCGCGGCCCAGCGCGGCCTTCGGCACGACGAACCACGGCTTGAATGCGCGCCAGCAGTTCACGTGCCGAGAACGGCTTCGTCATGTAGTCGTCCGCGCCGAGCTCGAGCCCGAGAACGCGATCGGCGACCTCGACTCGCGCCGTGACGGCGATGATCGGCACGTGCGAATGCTCGCGGATCTCACGACAGACTTCGAAACCGCTGCGCCCAGGCAGCATCAAGTCCAAGACAACGACGTCCAAGTCGGGGCGCAATGCCTCACGACTGGCCGCGATGCCGTCCGTCACCAGAGTGACGTCGAAGCCGTGCTGTTCGAGGTAATCCCTCGTCAAACGCGCGATTTTCGCGTCGTCTTCGACAACGAGCACCTTCAGACGGGCAGTTTCCATGCGCGAGGAGCGTACACGACGCATTGCAGACCCGCCCGCCCAAACACAAATAGACACATTTTGTAGGGGTCAGTCGCAAACTTATGGACCTAAGCTACTCACCTGCCACATGAGCTCGAGACAATACGCATGAGCGCCAGACCCGACGCAGCTGCCATCATTGCCCAAACCAAGGCACGCAGGCGGCGCGCACGCATCTATCAAATCCTGGGTGTGGCGGTCCTCGCCGCCGCGGTAGCCGGCTACTGGGTGTGGCAGGGCAAGAAGAAGAGCGGGCAAGGCGTGCATTTCATCACCGCCGCAGTCCAACTCGGGGACCTGCAAGAGACGGTGACCGCGACCGGCACCTTGAAGGGCCTCGACTCGGTCGATGTCGGCGCGCAGATCTCGGGCAAGATCTCCAAGCTGTACGTCGATTTCAACGATCACGTCACCGCCGGTCAAGTCATCGCCGAGATCGACCCGGTGCAGCTGCAATCGCGCGTCGACCAATCGAACGCGCAGGTTCGAGCGGCCGATGCCTCGCTGACTTTGGCCCGCGCTACGGCGACGCAAAACGCAGCGCAATTGGCGCGCTCCCTCGATTTGTCGCAAAAAGGCCTGATCTCCAGCAAAGATCTGGACACCGCGCGTGGCGACGCCGATCGCGCGGCGGCCAGCGTCAATTCCGCCGTCGCTCAAGCGACGTTGGCGCGCGCCTCGTTGAAAGATGCGCAGACGTCGCTCTCCTACGCCGTGATCCGTTCGCCGATCGACGGCATCGTGCTGGCTCGGCTGGTGGAAGCCGGGCAGACGGTGGCAGCCACCATGAGCTCGCCCGTGCTGTTCACCATCGCTCGCGATCTCACGCAGCTGCGCCTGTACGTCGATATCGACGAAGCCGACGTGGGCAAGGTCAAAGAAGGGCAAGCCGCGTCGTTCTTGGTCGACGCTTGGTCCGATCATCGCTTCGTCTCGAAAGTGGTGTCGGTGCACAATTTGCCGACGGCGGGCCAAACCGTCGTCACGTATCAAGCCGTGCTTTCGGTCGACAACACCGACATGTTGCTGCGTCCGGGCATGACTGCAACGGCGACCATCACCACTGCGCAGCGCAAGGGCGTGCTGTTGGTGCCGAATGCCGCTTTGCGCTTCACTCCGCCGGCCGCGGCGAAGAGTGCCGCGGGGCCGTCACTGCCGTTCATCAATGGGCCGGGCATGCGCGGCCCGGGCGGCCGTGAAAAGAGCCCGCCCAAGACTGGCCTCACGGACTCGCAGGGCGTCGTCTACGTGCTGAACGGCACTCGCCCCAAGCGCACCATCGTCGAGATCGCCGGCACGGATGGCGAGAAGACGGAAGTGAAAGGCGGGATCGCAGCCGGCACTCAAGTCATCACCGATTCCGAACAGAAGAAGGCCGAGTGACGTCCGCGAGCGCCACTTCCGAAGCGGCGTTCGACCGCGAACCCGTGAGCGCGCCTGCTGACTCGCGCATCATCCAGCTCCGCAACGTGCACAAGCGTTACGGCGAAGCGGAATCCGAAGTGCGCGCGCTCGCCGGGATCGACTTCGACGTCGATCGCGGCGACTTCGTGGCCATCATGGGTTCGAGCGGGTCGGGCAAGTCCACCTGCATGAACATCTTGGGCTGCCTCGACGTCGCCACGGAGGGTAGCTACTACCTCGCCGGCGTGAACGTGAACGACATGCACGACGACGGGCTCACGCTCTTGCGGCGTCACTACATCGGCTTCGTGTTTCAGGGCTTCAACTTGCTGGCGCGCACGAGCGCGCTGGAGAACGTCGAATTGCCCCTGGTTTATCGACGAATTCCGGCCGCGAAACGGCGCGAGATGGCGCTGCGCTCGCTCGATCTGGTGGGCCTCTCCGATCGCGCGGACCATTCCCCCCAGGAGCTCTCGGGGGGCCAGCAACAGCGTGTGGCCATCGCCCGCGCGCTCGTGACCGATCCCGCATTGCTCCTCGCCGACGAACCGACGGGGAACCTCGATAGCGCGCGCACCGAAGAGATCATGAAGCTCTTGGTCACGCTCAACGAAGAGCGAGGCATCACCATCGTGATGGTCACCCACGAGCCGGATGTCGCCAGGTATGCGCATCGCACCGTGGTCTTCAAAGATGGGCTGATCTTGGAAGACAAGCGCGCGGAAGGGTGCGGCTGATGTTCTTCCAAACCGTGCTCATGGCACTGCGCGAGATCCGGCGCAACGGGCTCAGATCGCTGCTCACCATGCTCGGCGTGATCATCGGCGTGGGCGCGGTGATCGCTTTGGTCTCCGTTGGCCGTGGCGCCACGCAAAAGGTCACCGACGACATCAGCAAGCTGGGCAAGAACCTGCTCATGGTGAGCGCGGGGGCCCGCGTGAAAAGCGGCACGTCATCCGCCGCACAGGCCTTGAACATGGCCGACATGTTGGCGATCAGCCGCGACGTGGCCGGCATCCACGCCGTGGCGCCCGGCTCGTCGAGTCAGCAGCAGATCATCTACGGCAACAAAAACGCCAGCACGTCCGTCTCCGGATCCGACAACAACTTCTTCGAGGTGCGCGGCTACACCATCGACAAAGGCCGGCAATTTACGCGCGCCGAGTCGCAATCGGGCATGCCCGTGTGCGTGATCGGCAAGACGGTGCAGACCGAACTGTTCGGCACGCAAGATCCGCTCGGCGCGCAGGTGCGCGTCGGCAAAGTCTCCTGCCAAATCATCGGCACCCTGATCTCGAAGGGCACGGCCGGCATGGGCCAAGATCAAGACGACGTGCTGATCATGCCGCTGCGCGCCTTTCAACGACGCATCTCCGGCAACAACGACATCTCGCTGATCTTCGTCTCGGCCGAAGAAGGGCACCCGACAGCGGTGGTCGCCGAGAGCATTCGTGCGCTGCTACGCCAGAGGCGCCATCGCCCCGCCGGCTCGGATGACGATTTCAACGTGCGTGACATGGCGGAGATCGCCGACACGGTGACCAGCACCACGAACGCGCTCACCGCATTGCTCGGTGCGATCGCCGCGGTGAGCCTGCTCGTGGGCGGCATCGGCATCATGAACATCATGCTGGTCTCGGTGACCGAACGCACGCGAGAGATCGGCATTCGCCTGGCCATCGGCGCCTTCGCGGGTGAAGTGATGATGCAGTTCTTGTTGGAGGCGATCGTGCTCTCCACGTTGGGCGGCATCATCGGCGTGATTTTGGGGCTAATTGGCTCTTTTTTCGCTGCGCGCTCGCTCTCGTTGCCGTTCGTGATCCCTCCGGAAATCGTGGGCCTGGCGTTCGCATTTTCCGGCTTGGTCGGCGTGCTCTTCGGCTATCTGCCGGCACGCAAGGCCGCTCGTCTCAACCCCATCGAGGCTTTACGTCATGAGTGAGTTCCGAAATCGAAAGCTCGCTCGAGCGCTTCTGGCATCGAGCCTGGCCCTGCTTTCGGCGGAGCACGCCTCCGCACAAGCCGTGAGCGGCGCGCTGACGAGCCAAGCGGCCGTCGAAACGGCGATTCAGAACAATCCGAGCCTGCACGTGGCGCTGCTCCAAGAGGCGCAGGCGGGCTACGGCGTGAGCGCCGAAGAGGCGTTGTTCGATCCCATCTTCGACGCTTCCGCCGACTTTACTCACAATCGCACCCCTAGCATTCGGGACTCGGGGCCATTCGTCAGCACCACGAACAGCTACGATCTAGAGACGGGCCTCACAAAGACCTTTGCAACTGGCACCGTCACGAACCTCACGCTCACCGGCGACCGCACCACGCGCTCCGCGCCGGTGGTCAACGCGCAAGGCGTCACTGCCTTTACCGGGCCCATTTACTCCTTGGGCGGCAAATTGACGGTGACGCAACCGTTGCTGCGAGGCTACGGCAGCACGCTCGGGCTCGCGAGCTTACGCGTGGCGCGCCTCAATCGCACGGCGGCCGTGCTCGCTCGCCAACAAGAAGCGAGCCAGCTTTTGCACGACGTGCTTAAGAATTATTGGGAGCTCTGGTACACGGCAGAAGCCGTCCGCATCGATCTGGCCTCGCGCGATCTGGCGCAAACACTGCAAACCCAGGCCGACGAGCAGGTGAAGAGCGGCACGCTCGCGCACATCGACGCGCTGACCTTCGCCACGCAGCTGGCCACGCTGGACGAACAAGTCGTGAGCGACACCACGCAGCAACGGCAGCAAGCGCTCGCCCTCGGACAATCGATGGGGCGCGCCGATCGCGTCGGGCCGGATCTCCAAGCGTCCGACACGCCTCCGGACGTCGACACGTTGGGCCCGGACGATCAAGCGATCACCGAGGCCTTCGCTGCCTCCTACCAACTGAAGCAGCTCGACGCACAGCTGCGCATTGCTCGGGATCAAGCGAGCATCGCCGGAGATTCGCTGCGCCCGCGGCTCGATCTCGAGGGCGATGTGGGGTCGCAAGGCATCGGCAATCGTGAGGTGCCCCCTGCAGTCGACCAATTTGGCAGAATGGAAGCCGTGAGCGCTCACGTCGGTTTGACGTTTCAGACCGCCATCACCGACGCGCGTCGCAGCGCGACCGTCGAAAGCGCGCTATTGAACGCGCACATCGCCGAAAAACAAATCGAAGTCGCGCGCCAGCAACTGCAAAATGACGTGCGCTCGGCACTAGCTCGGCGAAACGCCGCGAAGCGCTCGCTCGAGCTCTCGCTCTTGACCGAGAAGGTCGCGGGCGAGCAAGCGGAAGGCGAAAAAGGGCGCTTCCTCGCCGGCACCTCGATCGCGATCACCGTCTCTCAAGCTGACGACGCGCACCGCAAAGCGCAACTACGCGTGCAGCGCGCGCGCGTCGATCTCGTCGAGGGCGAACTCGATCTGATGCACCTTCGCGGTAAACTCCTCGAGCGCTACGCCGACGCGTTGAAAAAATTCACGCCGAGCACGACTGCGCTCGAGGGTGCCCACTCACCGATGTGAATACCGAGATCGAGGCGCTGGCGCAGAGCACGCAAGATCCTGCGCAGTGCGGGCAAGCTGCAGTAGAAAAATCCGTCACCGTGCGTCTCCTCGGGAGACACTGCCAACGCGCGGTTTGCGGTGCGAAACAAACGACTCGAAACTAGGCATCGAGTATGCGCGTGTAGGTGTGTTGGATTTTGTGGGCGCGGGGAGCGACCACGCTACACTCAGGGGTGATGACACGGGTTCCCAAACAACGGACCACGGGTGCCGCTGCTTCGGAATCAAACGGCACCATCCCCAAGGGTGATGAGCGTACCACGACCCAGATCCGCTCGCTCGGTGGGACCCCGCCCGAAGAAGCTTCGGCGCACCACGAGATCGTGGTCGACGAAGGCGTCACGCAGGACGGCTCCGGCCCAGTCTCTGGCCGCCGCACGATCTACGAGGCGGGCGCGCGCGTCAGCGACAAATACCAGCTGATACACCCGCTCGGCGCGGGCGGCATGGGCGAGGTGTGGGTCGCCAGGCACGAAGCCCTGGAGATCGACGTCGCAGTAAAATTCATCGGCGACGTGGGCGGGGCCGAAACGGGCCTCGCCGAACGGTTGCTGGAAGAGGCGCGCAACACCGCCCGTCTCGGTCACCCGGCGATCGTGCGCGCGCTGGACTTCGGGCACACCGAGGCCGGAGCGCCTTACATCGTCCTCGAGCTTCTGGCTGGGGAAGATCTCGGCTCGCGGATCGAGCGCGATGGCGCGCTCACCTCGGAGCACGCCGTCGCGCTGCTCCTGCCCATCGTCCACGCGCTCAGCGCGGTGCACGAAAGTGGCATCGTGCATCGCGACATCAAACCGGAGAACGTCTTTCTCGCCCAAGCCGAGCTCGGCGTGCAAAGCAAACTGCTCGATTTCGGCATTTCTCGCAAAACCGATCGCAAGCGCCGGCTCACGCTGCGCGATACCGCGCTCGGCACGCCGGATTACATGTCGCCCGAGCAAGCTCGCGGCGAGACCAGCGACGCGCGCACCGACCAATGGAGCTTCTGCGTCGTGCTGTACGAAGCCATCACGCGTTCGCGGCCATTCGAGGCCGAAAACTACAACGCGCTGCTCCGCACCATCATCGAAGAATCACCGAAGCCGTTCTCCGCGCTCGGCATCAATCAGCCGGAGTTGTGGCGCATCGTCGAGCGCGGACTCGAAAAGGCCGCCGTCGATCGCTACCCCAACATGCGCGAGCTCGGTGAAGATCTCGCGCGCTGGCTCATCGGTCGCGGCGTGAACGAGGATACGGTCGGCACGTCCTTGAAGCGAGTCTGGCTCCGCGAAACGAGCTCGCCGTTCGATGCGCCGTTTCCGCCGAGCGAGCCCGGCAGCGCGCCGCGCCGTCGCGAAGTCGCGCGCGCGGCCGCGGTCACCGAGGAAGCCAAGTTACCGCCCCGCGAGACAGAGGCCGAAGAAGAAGCCCCCACGTCGGCGCGCAACGTCGAGCCGCGCCTGACGGACTTGCACGCACCGATCATCCTCGCTTTGGAAGAGGCGATCCTGCCCGCAGCGCGCAACATGAGCTCGGTTCCGGACCTCGAAGCGCTCGCCGAACTACATCGCGGCGGCGACCCCGAAGAGCGCTTTCAGCGCGATCATCGGCGCCGGCAAGTGGTGACGTTCACGCTACTGACACTCGCCATCTTCGGCTTCGCGTTGGCGATTTTGGTCGGCACGGGCGTCATCGTCTGGTGATTCGGGGATCCGAACGAATCGGCCAAGTGGTGGTAGATTCGGGGCGTGGCACTCTTGATCCGCGACGCGCGCCCCGAAGACCTGACCCAGATTGCACAGCTCGCGGGCGAGCTCGTGCGCCAACACCACGGCTTCGACGCGGCCCGCTTCATGCTCATTCCCCACGTCGAAACGGGCTACGCGCACTTCTTCCAGAGCGAGCTCGGTAACCCGGAAACGGTGATCCTCGCGGCAGAGCGCGACGGCCAAGTCGTCGGCTATGCCTATGGCCGGCTCGAGGAGCGCGATTGGAACGCACTGCTCGATGCGTGCGGCGCACTCCACGACATCTACGTGCACGAGAACGCGCGCCGCCAAGGTGTGGCGCGCTTGCTCCTGACCGGGATGCTCGACCGTTTGCGCGCCAAAGGGGCGCCGCGCGTGGTGTTACACACCGCGAGCAAGAACCACGGAGCGCGCGCGTTCTTCGCGGCGGTCGGCTTCCGCGAGACCATGGCGGAACTCACTCTCGAGCTCTGAGCCACCTCCCCTCGCAAAAGACTGGAAACAAGTGCCCAGCTACGGGCCCGCGGGCTGAGCGAATTTTCAGTGCCGTTGAGCGGCAAAAACCGCTGTAAATCCGGGCAAACACGCGTCCGGCGTTGGCGTTGTACCCACACCACCCGCCCGGAGAATGCGAAACATTCAAGAAACATCGTCGTAGTTGTGCCGAAAGACTGCCGGCAGTAGATGGAACGCCCTTCGGTTATTTCCCAGCCGAAAGAGCCCAGCTAAGAGGAAAAAATTATGAGCGGTAATACGGTCCGGCAAAAAGCGATCGCGAAGATCACGGCGTTCAAGTCGAGCGCTCCTTCGTTGAACTACAAAGAATTGGCGTCGGGCGAGCAGTTCGGAGTGAACGTCTTCGGCCTTTCGGCGATGAAGACGCACCTGCCGAAGGACGTGTACAAGTCCTTGAAGAAGACCATCGAAGGCGGCTTGCCGCTCGATGCATCGACGGCGGATGTCGTCGCTTCTGCCTTGAAGGATTGGGCCCTCGGCAAAGGCGCCACACACTACGCGCACATCTTCTACCCGCTCACCGGCCTCACCGCCGAAAAGCACGACAGCTTCTTCTCGCCCGATGGCGAGGGCGGCGCGATCGCCGAGTTCTCCGGCAAGCGCCTGATCCAGGGCGAGCCCGATGCGTCGAGCTTCCCGAGCGGCGGCATCCGCGCCACGTCCGAAGCCCGCGGCTACACCGCGTGGGACGTGACGAGCCCGGCCTACCTGCTCGAGACCGAAAACGGCGTCACGCTCTGCATCCCGACCGCGTTCGTGTCGTGGACCGGCGAAGCGCTCGACACCAAGACCCCGGTGCTCCGCGCCACGGCCGCTCTGAACGCTCAAGCACAGCGCGTGCTGAAGCTGTTCGGGCACGAAAACCCGGCCCCGGTCACCTCGTTCGCCGGCTGCGAGCAGGAATACTTCCTGATCGACAAGAACTTCTTCTTCGCGCGCCCTGATCTGCTCAATGCTGGCCGCACCTTGTTCGGCGCCAAGCCGCCCAAGGGTCAGGAGTTCGAGGATCACTACTTCGGTGTCATTCCGGAGCGCGTGATCTCGTTCATGCTCGACGTCGAGCGTGACCTCTTGAAGCTCGGCATCCCGGTCGCCACCCGCCACAACGAAGTGGCCCCCGGCCAGTTCGAAATCGCGCCGGTGTTCGAAGGCGCCAACGTCGCTGCCGATCATCAGCAGCTCGTGATGGTGACCTTGAAGAAGGTCGCCGAGCGCCACGGCCTCGTGTGCCTCTTGCACGAGAAGCCCTTCGCGGGCGTCAACGGCTCGGGCAAGCACTTGAACTACTCGTTCGGCAACGCCACGCAGGGCAACTTGCTGGATCCGGGCGCGACCCCGCACGACAACGCGCAGTTCCTCGTGTTCTGCGGCGCCGTCGTCCGCGCCGTGCACAAGCATGGCGGCCTGCTCCGCGCTGCCATCGCCTCGGCCTCGAACGATCACCGTCTCGGCGCGAACGAAGCACCGCCCGCGATCATCTCCATCTTCATGGGCGAGCAGCTCGCCGATGTTTGGGAGCAGATCAAGGCTGGCGGCGCCAAGTCTTCCAAGGCCGGCGGCAAGTTGACCATCGGTGTCGACTCGCTCCCGCACCTGCCGAAGGATGCCGGCGACCGTAACCGCACGAGCCCGTTCGCCTTCACCGGCAACCGCTTCGAGTTCCGCGCGGTCGGTTCGAGCCAGGCCCCTGGCATCGCGCTCTCCGTCCTGAACACGATCATGGCGGACTCGATCGACTTCATCGCCACCAAGCTCGAAGCTGCGGTGAGCGGTGGGAAGTCGCTCAACGCGGCCATCCAGACGGTGCTGCAAGAGGTCTACACGCAACACGGCGCTGTCGTGTTCAACGGCAACGGCTACTCGGAAGAGTGGCATCAAGAAGCCGAGAAGCGCGGCCTCTTGAACCTGAAGACGTCCGTCGAAGCCCTGCCCCAGTACGACACGAAGGAAGCGATTGCGGTCTTCGAGAAGTACAAGGTGCTCTCGGCTCGCGAGCTCCACGCCCGCTACGAGATCTTCCTCGAGCAGTACGTGAAGACGATCAACGTCGAGAAGAACCTGGTCCTCCAGGTCGCCAAGACGCAAATCGTGCCCGCCGTCATCCGTTACCAGACGGAGCTCGCCACCAACGCGGCCGCCATCAAGGCTGCCGGCGTGGATGGCGACACCACCACCTTGCAGAAGGTGTCCGGCCTGCTGAAGGATCTCACCACCGCGATCGCCAGCCTCGAAAAGGCCGCTGCGCACCACGGCGCCAGCGGCTTGCTCGAAGAAGCGAAGTACTTCCGCGACGCGATCCTGCCCGCGCAGTTGAAGGTCCGCGAAGTCGCCGACGCGCTCGAAGGCCTGGTCGCCGACGACGTCTGGCCGCTCCCCACGTACCAAGAGATGCTATTCATTAAGTGAGTGACTCGAGGGGAACCACTCGGTCCCCCGCTCACTGCTGAATCGCGGAAGATACGCCCCATCGAGGTCACTCGTTGGGGCGTCTTCTTTTTTGTTGGGTGGGGCGGCGAATCGCAACAACGTTGACAGCAGATGCCGGCGCGAAGCGGACACCGGACAGTTTGGCGAACGGTGGCACAGTTCGGCCTGTGCCATCTTCAGCGAAATAGCGCTTAAATCGAGCGCGTTTGGCGTTTCACGCGTTGGCCTGCTACTTGCTGGTGTGGGTGGTCATGGAACAGGTGGTTCAATTGGGCGGTGGGCGCTCACGGGGTTCGGCGATGGCGAAGCAAATGATCGTCAATTTGCTGCTGGGGTTCGGCGTGGGGTTGATCGTGATGATCGGTATCGCACTGGTTATCGGCTGACCGCGCGCGGAAGTGCCGGCACGCCTCGGATTGTGTCCCCCACTCGACACGAGCGAGGGTGCGCCCGATAGTCGCGCGCGATGTTTACTTCCCTCCTCCGCCCCGCCCTGTTCGTCCCGACGCTCGCTCTGCTCGCTGCCTGCGGTCACGAGGCTCCTCCGCCCGCGAGCCCTGCTCCCGAGCCCGCGTCCGCGGCCTCCGCGGAAGGCTTCTCGCCCGCGATTCGCGCTGCTGTCGCCGATGCCGACCGTAGCCCGGAGGATCGCGCGCTCGATGCGGGCCGCAAGCCGGCCGAGACGTTGGCCTTCTTCGGTATCGCACCGGGCCAATCCGTCGCTGAATTGGGCGTCGGTGGCGGCTACACGAGCGAACTCTTGGCGCGCGTCGTCGGCCCTACCGGCAAAGTGTACGGCCAAAACTCGCCGATGATTTTGGAGAAGTTCGCCAACGTGCCGTGGAGCGCGCGCTTGGCGAAGCCGGCGCTGAAGAACGTCGTGCGAGAAGATCGCGAGTTCGACGACCCACTGCCCGCGGAGGTGAAGGACCTCGACGCCGTCGTGATCGTGCTCTTCTATCACGACACGGTGTGGATGAACGTGGACCGCGACAAGATGAACCACGCGGTGTTCAACGCGCTCAAACCCGGTGGCGTGTACGGCATCGTCGACCATGCTGCGGCGGCGGGCACGGGCACCAACGGCGTGAAGACCGTGCACCGCATCGAGGAGAAAGTCGTGATTGAAGAAATCGAACGCGCCGGTTTCAAACTCGCCGCCGAAGGTAACTTCCTCAAGAACCCGAGTGACACGCACGACTGGAACGACTCGCCGAAGGAAGCCGGCGCTCGCCGCGGCACCTCGGACCGCTTCGTGTTGAAATTCGTGAAACCGTGAACCGCTGACTGGTTGCCCCCCTCGGCGAAAGGCGAGCAGCCGAGGGGCGGGTTTCGCCGTCGGTGGCCAAATTTGCGGGAAAAACCCACCCTTCCACGACCGTGTCATTTCGATATACTCATCCCCGATGAAGGCTCGAAATTTACTTAGTGCAGGCATGTGTGGGGTGCTGATCGCAGCCTGTGGTGGAGCAGCAATCCCACAAGATTCACTGACGGCGGCGCAAGCCGACGTGAAAGGCGCAGAAGTCGGAGGCGCGGCGGACAATCCGCAAGCGGCCCTGCACTTGAAGCTCGCGAAGGATCAGATCGAGATCGCGCAGAAGCAAATCGCCGACGGCGACAACGAGTCGGCCGCACGCACGCTCGATCGCGCCCAGGCTGATGCGGAGCTCGCGCTTTCGCTCGCCAAAGAGGGCAAGGCCCAGGGCGAAGCCACGGACGCGAGCGACCAAGTCGGCAAACTGCGCAAGGAGATCGCCAAGTGATGTTTCGTCAATCGACCCTACTTGTGCCTATTTTGCTCAGCGCGAGCCTGATCTTGCCGCTCGCCGCTTGTGGCACTGCCGCAGTGCCGCAAGAATTGATGGATGCGCGCGCGGCCTATGCCCGCGCCTCGAAGAGCCCCGCTGCCGATCTCGCTCCGGCGCAGCTCGACACCGCCAAGCAGTCGCTGGATGTCGCCCAGAAGAGCTTCGACAACGACGGCCCGAGCGCGAAGACCAAAGATCTCGCTTATGTCGCCGAGCGCCGCGCTGAGATCGCGGAGGCCGAAGGCGGTCGCGAAAAAGCCGAGCGCAGCCGCAGTCAGGCCGACAAAGACTTCAAGAACACCCAGATGGAGGGCCTCGAAAAGACGAAAGAGCAGCTCGAAGCCGAGCGAAAGGCGCGCGAAGGCGCGCAAGGCGAGGTCACGCAGACCAAAGCCGCGCTCGCGAGCGAGAAGGCCGCGCGCGCGGAAGCCGAACGAAAGGCCGCCGCCGCGATGGCCAGCCTGGCCGAGATCGCCAAGGTCAAAGAGGAGTCGCGCGGCGTGGTCATCACGCTCTCGGGCGCGGTCTTGTTCGCGACGGGCAAGAGCGACTTGCTGCCCATCGCCAAAGACAAACTCGATGAGGTCGCCAAGGCCCTGAACGACCAAGGCTACAAAGCCATCTTGGTCGAAGGTCACACGGACTCGCGCGGCAACGCGGCCGACAACGACAAGCTGTCGCTCAAGCGCGCGGAAGCCGTGCGCGATCACCTGATCACGCGGGGCATTCCCTCCGAGAAGATCAAGGCGCAGGGCCTCGGTTCGAGTCGTCCCGTCGCGGAGAACGACACGGCCGAAAATCGCGCCAACAACCGCCGCGTCGAAATCGTCGTCACCCCCGATAAGTGAGCCGACATCAGCAGAGGCGCCTCGGAATGGCCGAGGCGCACTCTTGCTGAGTGCAGACGGTTCAGACGAGGCCAGTCGCTTCGTCGATACCGAGCATCAGATTCAAGCACTGCACGGCTGCGCCCGACGCGCCTTTTCCGAGGTTATCGAGGCGCGCCACGATCAGCGTTTGCGTTTCGTGACCGAACACGAATAGCTGCAAGCGATTGCTGCCGTTGCAGGCGAGCGGATCGAGGAAGCCGTCTTCCAGGTTGGCTTCGGAGTCGAAGGGTTGCACGCTGACGAAGCGTTCACCCTGGTAGTACGCCGCGAGCACTTCGTGGATCGCGCGCGCGCCGAGGGCTTTCGGCAGGAGCCGGGCCAGCAGCGGCACCGAGACCAGCATGCCTTGATAGAAATTGCCGACGACCGGCTCGAACAGCGGCGCATGACCGAGGCCGACGATTTGCTGCATCTCCGGCAAATGCTTGTGCTTCAAGCCGAGCGCGTACGGGCGTGACCCGCGGAGGTGTTCTCGCTCGGCGGGCGAAGCTTGATCGTAGATGGCGATGAGCTTTTTGCCTGCGCCGCTGTAGCCGCTGAGGGAGTGAGCGACCACGGGATAATCCTTGGGCACCAAACCCTGAGCAACGAGCGGGTGCAGCGCCGCGATGAAGCCCGTCGCGTGGCAACCGGGAACACTGACGCGCCTGGCGTTGCGAATCGCTTCGCGTTGGGGTTTGGCGAGCTCCGGAAACCCGTACACGAACGACGGATCCACGCGGTGCGCACTGCTCGGATCGATCAAGCGCGTGCGCGAGTTTTCAAGCATGCCGAGCGACTCGCGCGCGGCAGCATCCGGCAAGCAGGTGACGACGAAATCGACCTGGTTGATGAGGGCCTTACGCGCGGCCGGATCTTTGCGCTCGTGTGAGGCGAGCTCGCACAATTCCAGGTCCTGGCGCGCGGCGAGGCGCTCCTGAATTTGAAGCCCAGTCGTGCCCTCGCGGCCGTCGATAAAAACTTTGTGCATGTGTCCGAATCCGAAGCGGCGCTATTTCTACGGCAGAAATATGCGTGGTGCCAGCCGCTTTTTTAGCGATGCGGGATCTATCCCACACGGTTGGAGTCACTGTAAGGTAATTAGAGACGTTGACGCTCGCCACGAGTGGCCGTTTAGTTGTTTTCGTGAGCGAGCAGGCCCATCTCCCGAGCAGAATCCGCCGCGCGCGAGCTCTGCTCTTGAGCCCGGCGCTCCTGCTCGTCAGCGCCTGCGGCCAGACACAGAATCCGCACGCAACGCTCACCGAAGCGTTGCTGTTGCCCGGCATGCGCGGCGCGACCGAGGCCTCGATCGGCGGCGCAGTGCGCATGGGTGTCTCCACGGAAGCCACGGGCGCCGAAGCGAGCGGCGCGGCGCTCGGCACGGCCACCGCTCGTTGCCCCGAGGGCATGGCCGCGATCGACGGCTACTGCATCGACCGCTACGAAGCGTACGTGGTCGAGCTAGATGACGCCCAGCACGAGACCGCGCACTCGCCGTTCGAGCCCGTCACCGGCTTGAAGGTGCGCGCCAAGGTGGCGCCGGATGTCACCCCTCAGGGTTATATCTCGCAAGTCGAGGCCCGGGGCGCTTGCGAGAATGCGGGGAAGCGGCTGTGTTCCGCGCACGAATTCGAGCGCGCTTGCCGCGGCCCCGACCCGAAAGCCAGCTACCCCTACGGCGGAACGCATCGCGCTCCGGGCGCGTGCAACGAAGGCAAAGGGAGCACCGTTGCCGTCTTTTACGGGATGAACGCCGCCTACGACAACAGTCAGCTGAACGACCCGCGGATGAACCAATGGTCCGGTGGGCTCGCCAAGACGGGCGCCTACAAGGGCTGCGAATCACCCTCGGGTGTGTTCGATCTCGTCGGCAACCTGCACGAATGGGGCGCCGAGACGAGCGACAGCGGTCGCGGCTACTTTCGCGGCGGCTACTACGGCGACGCCGAAATCAACGGCTCCGGCTGCGCGTACGTGACTCGCGCTCACTCACGCAACTACCACGACTACTCCACCGGCTTTCGCTGCTGCAGCGACGCGCCCTGAGCGCGCCGCGAACGCGCCCCGCACGCCGAATCGAACGAGCTACGGAGCTTGCTTCGAGCGTGTGACCATTGCGCTCAAGAGCGAGTCGGCGTCGTGCGTGTCTTGGCTCAGATCCCAGGCCATCACGCCGCCGCCCATGGTCATGGCGAGCGCGGTCTTCTGCTGCACGGTCGGAATGCCGTTGTAGTACTCGACAGCGGTCGAAGTCGTGATCGTGTCGGTGTTCATCGCGTTGGCGCTCATCTTCACGATCGCCGAATACGCGATGTAGCCGGGACGGCTGTAAAACGGGATGCCGAGCACGGCCTTCGACGCCGGTAGGTGCTTCGTGTTCAGCCAAAAAGCTAGCGCGCTTTGCGCATACGAATAGGGGGAGTGCCCCGAGCCGTCCCTGCCGCCGCCGTCGTACGCCATGATGTTGGCGAAATCGATGTAGCCGAAGATCTCGGGGGTGATCGCCTCTGTGCCATATTCCAAGGCCGAAACGGCGATCGTCAGGATCTTGCCCTTGGCCGTCAGCGCAGCGCTGAGATCATGCATCATGGCGGCGAAGTTGGGCGCATCCGCTTGGCTCGGAAACTCCCAATCGATGTCGATGCCGTCCAAGCTGTATGTGTCGACAGCGGAGAGACACGCAGCCACGAACGCAGCTCGCGCCGTGGGGTTTGCCGAGAGCGCGACGAACGCGCTGGCGTCACCGTTGTTCCAACCGCCGACCGAGAGCAACACGCGCGTCCCCGCGGGATGCGCGTTGGCTACGAGCGCCACGAGCCCTTGCGGTAGACCAATGGATCCGTCCGCTTTCTCGATCGCGAACGCGTAGTTCACGTAGTTCAACTGACTGTACGGGAGTGAAAGGACACTGCCGGCCCAAGAAGGCTGATAGCCCACCACTTTGAAGGCAGGTTCCGGCGGCAACACGACCGCCTGTGGTGTACCTCCGGAACCGCTCCCCGCGGCGGACGACGAGCCGCCCGTGCCCCCCGTATCGCCCTCCGACACCCCGCCGATCTGACCGCAGGCGGCGAGCCCGAGGAGCGCGCACGATCCAACAGCCGCCAAACAGCGAGCGAACAAAGCGGAGCCGAGAAAGCGGGGCATGACTTCAGTGTGAGGGGAATCGGGGGGCACGGCGCGTCTACTTCTTCTCGGAATCTTGGACCGTTTTTACGGTTAAGCGAGGATTTATACTCACCGTTCCCCACATAAACACTGGAAATCGTGGTTAAGGCCGGGCGCGCTGTCGTCGTACTGGTCCCTGGGTGTCTCGAACGATGAAGACCAAGCGGTCAGTGGTTTGGGCGTGTGCCTTCGGCATTGGACTAACCGCCGCGCCCCACGCGCGAGCCGCCGGACCGGGTGCACGGCACGCCGCCACGAGCGCGAGCGCAAGCGCGGAGGCCAAGCCCGATTTGGGTGAACCAGAAGCCGTCGCCAAAGAACGCGCGCGCTCGCTGTTCGACAAGGGCGTGAGCGCTTACCGCGAAGCCCGTTACTACGACGCCGTCGACATCTTCTTGGAGACCAATCGGCTGTATCCGGATCCCAAGCTCTCGTTCAACGTGGGCAAGGCCTACGAGGGGCTCGGCAACCTCGCGGGCGCGCTCCGCTATTACCGCGAGTACTTGCGGCGCGTCCCCGACGCCTCCGATGCGAAGGACGTCGATAGTCACGTGCGGCAGTTGGAGCAGACGCTGAGCCAAAAAGGCATCCAGCAACTCACGGTCATCTCCACTCCCGAAGGGGCCACGCTGAAAATCGACGGCCAAGCCGTCGGGATCACGCCCTGGACCGGAGAGACGTTCGCCGGCAAGCACCGCATGGTCTTGGAACTCTCCGGCTATCTCCCGAGCCAGCGCGTGGTCGAGGTCGATTTGCACCACGCTCAAGATTTCACCTTCGAGCTCGGCTTGGAGCCAAAACCGCCCGCCGCGAAACCGCTGCCCCCGGCGCCCGTGCCCGAGCCACGCATGAGTGTGTTCACGTTGAGTACGCTCGCTTCCGGCATCGCGCTGCTCGGCACCGCGCTCATCGTTCAAGCCGCGGGCAGCAGCAATGCCACGGGGATCTCGCGCACTTCGGCCGTGTTTGCCGGCGCGGGCGGCGGCGTTTCGGTGCTGGGCGGCTTGATGTTGTACTTCGATTTGAATCCGACACACGGCTCGGCAACGAGCGGCATCGTTTGGGACGACCACGGGCTCGAGCACGGTACGCGTTAGTCCGTCACTTGACCACGGGTGGCACGCGGACTTCCGTCACTTCGCGAATGCCCGCGCCGCCGGTGTAACCGTAGCTCACTGCTCGTTGGATTTCTGCCGTGCCCCAGCCCCAAACGGTCAAGCTAAACGGCCCGTCACTCTTGATCTCGTGTCGACCGTTGTCACACGCCCCTTGCTTGACGAAATCATCGCGCACGAGATCGACCCGTGTGTACTCGAAGTTCTTGCCCACTGACGTCCATCCCGATAGATCGCCCGCGCAGTCCAAGTTGACCGCTTTGAACGTGCCATCCGGCGCGCGCTCGCGCACGACCACGACATCCGTCTCGGGGTAGGTCGGGTCGCTGAAGAACACGTAGCGATCCAAGTACTGCGCGGAAGAAATCACGTTGATGGTTTCCGGACCTCCCGGGCAACCGACGGGCATGTCCGGATCGAGGATGCGACAGCCGGTCATGTGCTGAGCCATGTAGAACGGGTAACTCTTGCCTTGGCTTCTCACCACGAACTGCCCTTCAGCCTGGAACGTCACGAGTTGCCCCGCCGAAAGCGTGGTCGGCGCGCCTGGCGGCCGCGCGGGCTCGTACTCCAAGGTCGTGCCATCGACGACGCCCAGAAGGCGCCAAGGTGGCGTTTCTTCGGGAGCGCCAGCGACGCGGTTTCGGTAGCGCACCGCGACGTACTCACTGCCGAGCGCCCGTACCGGCGGGATTTCGACGTGCCCGGAGTCGACATCCAAGGTGTCTTTCGGAATGCCCAGAGCTTGCGTCGTGCCCCACACGCCGACCGGTTTCGTGGCTTGGATGGGGCTACCCGAGAGCCCTTCGTGGTTCGATAGCTCCAGCATCTCCCCGCGGTTGAGCTGATACGTCTGGCTCACGCCGGCGGGCGATGCCGCCACCGTGCCGCCCGCCAAGATCTGTCCAGTGGGGAGGATGGTGACTTCGGTGGCGTCGGCCATGGCCACGATTTGCGTGGTCAGGCCCCGATCTTGGAACTCGGCGAAGACGTCGACCGCGACGTAGTTCGTGTCCCAGGTCGAAGTCGGTAGCAGCATCGTGGAGCTCGTGACGGCGCTGTCGCCGCCGCCGTAAGGATTGATGGTGTAAGCGCTGACCGGTCGATCCGTCGTGATGTGCACGGCGTGATCAATGCCGCTCGCGAGCACGCGATCGGAACCCGTTCGAGTTTGCGGTAGCTCGACGCCGGTGACCGTCGAGCAGAAGCCATCATCCAAAAACAAAATCGCGACTTCACCGGCAGGCAGCACGTTCCCCGCGAGGGGGGTATAAGTGATGCTGGTCCCGCTACCGCTGGGAATTCGCGCCATTTTCGTCATATCGAGCGCGGTTCCCGCGTATTCGGCGGTGAGCGTCACGGGCGTCGCCCAAGTGTTGGCGATGAACGCCGCAAAGCAGCCGCTGCGATTGAGCTGTGCCGCGTAGAAGTCGCAGCCAACCGACGTTTCATTGGTCGCCGCGGCGTCGCAGGCGGAGAGGCATTGCCCGTTCGCGCATTGCTCGTCATCGTGGCAGGCCTGAACCAGGACCCCTTCGTCAGTGGTCACCGATCGCAGATCGGGACTGCAAATGTTCACGGGCCCCGATGCGTCCGGCACCAAGAGCGAGAGTCCGGAGCCACCGAGCCCTCCCGAGCCGCCGCCCATCATCACGAGCGAGGCAGTGCCACCGGCGCCCGCTCCTGAACTGGCTCCGCCGGCGCCGCGCGCTGCATCATCGGGGGCCCGGTGGCTACTGCAGCCCACGACGCTGACCACGAACCAGAGCCCCAGAGCAACGCGCTTCATCGCGCAGTATTAGGCTTTCGGCTCAGGAGCACACAAGGCGCGAAAGGCGCTCCGCGCGATTGATCGTATACCGCCGTATACGGGGCTTCGCCGAACCGGACCGCGCGGTTCGATTCGGCAATTTATCCGCTATTTTTAGGGGTATGCGATGGGCTGCAGCTCGTTCGGGTCGAGCCGGAGGTTGCCGTTCACGTCATCGTGAAGCGTGATGGCTTTGGCCAGATTGGCCTCGAACTTCTGGGTTGGGTCGCGATAGTGCGTGATCTCGATGTCGACCTCGTTCGCGGCATTGGGCGTGAACCCGGCGATGCCCACGTTGTCGAGCAGCGTCGCGACATCCACCACCAGGAGAGCGCTGTGCGGGAGCACCAGAGGATAGCCGTTGTTGCCGAGTGCGATGCTCGTCGTCGCGCTGCTCTGAACACGGAACACCACGCCGTCGCGACGCTTGCCCACGACCAGCGCACTCTGGCCTTGGAGTGCCGCAGGCGCACTTGCCGGCAGCGACGGAGCCGGGCCCACGACGAGCTCTAAGCCACAATAGCTCCCCGCCGGAACGACCACCGCGGTCGTCGGGTTCGCGGTGGCATCGACGACCCAATCGCCCAGCAACGCACCCGGCGCGCCGCCATCGCAGGGCGAAAGCGTGACGCTGTTCAGCGAAAGCCAAACCGCGCCGACGTCGAGTTCACTCGTGGCATCGCCCACCATGACGCTGCCCGGGCTCACCGACTTCGTCTGGAATGTGAGCTTCGAGCCGCTCCCGGGGTTGCCCGTTTCGGTGCTCGAGCAAGCCGGAAGCACGGCCAGCAGGAGAGCCGCAAACAGCGTGTAGCAGAGGCGATTCATGAGTCGTTGCGGGAAAGCGGGAACAATTGAAAATTGAGCTGAACGACCTGCCGCAGCTCCGTCTCTGTCGTGCTGAGCTCGAGGAGCTCGCGTCGAAACGCTTGGATGCGCTTTTTGATGCGCGCGAGCCCATCTGCGCCGAGGCACAGCGTGAGCGAGGAGATATCGCGACTCTCGGCAGGGATATCGTCGATCGCGTCGGCAGCGCGCTGCATCATGGCGCGGTGGTAGCCCGCCACGTGCATGCCGTCGACCTCGGCGCCCGTCGACACGGCCGCATCGCGCTGACGGAGTTTGCCCTGCTCGTCACGGACGAGCAGACCGAGCTGCTGTAAGATGGCCAGCGCATTTTCCGCCTCCTCGGTGGTCACTTTTGGCCAGAGCCGTTCGGCGATCCAGGAAGGATCTTCCTCGAAGCCCCGGCTCGCCACGAGCTCACGGATGGCGGGCACGTACCAATGCGAGTAGTAGGCCGCTTGCGCCAACGCCAACGGGCGCACCTCGCGATAGCGCTGAAAGCGGATCAAGCGCGTATAAAATTGGCTGCGTTCCTGGCTCGTCTTGGCCTGCGTGAAGCGCACGAGATCCTGAAAGTACCTGGCCGCGTCATCGCTCAAGAGCAGCGCCTTGGCGAAGCGCTCCGCCATTTCGTCGGTGAGGTTCCGTTCGCCGTCCATCACCAACTTGAAGTAGTTGGGTGAGCCGAGGCCAGCCCGCCGAGAAAATCCGCGAAACGACAAACCGCGGCGTGTCTTGCGCTCCACGTAGTAGTCGCGGAGAAACGCGCGGTAATCGAGATAATCGAAGATATCGAGGCTATCTGCTGAATCGTCGACCATTGCTCGGTGGCAGCGATCCTCAAAACCGCTGCCCGGGCACGAAACCCGTGTCAAACGGGCGCGTCAACGGCTCAGTGTGATTCCGCGCTCAGCGAAACGGATTTTTCAGATCGCTGCGAGCCACTTTTGGCTCCCAGGCGCGCGCAGGTTTGGCGGGCGTTGCTGGTCGCGCTTCCGGAGTCGGCGCACGACGCGCGATGGGGGCGGGCGGTGCCACCGCGACGGACGCGCTCGGCACCGCGAGTGGGCGCGGCATCTGGACGGCAGTCGCCACGGTCGCCAGCGGGATCTGTGAACGATGCGGTTCGTCGAGGAGCGCCGCGAGGTGCGCGTCGTCTTCGTCGTGCGCGCCCGGGCCGGAGAACGCCTGCCAGCCGACCGCCAGCGAAAACGAGACCAACGCGCCGAGAACCGTCAACATCGCCCAGCGTGAGCGCGCGGCTGCGACGACTCTGCCGTAGCGCCCGCGTGAGAGCGGGCCGATGGCGGTCATCTGCTTGGTCGTTTCGACTCCAAAGAAGCCCGCTGGGTCGACCTCACCTCCCGCGCGCACCAAGATCCCGCTTTCTACGCCTTCCGCTTCGGGCAGCGCCCCTTCTTCACCGGAACGAAGCGTGTGCGGCTCTGTCCCGTCTGGCGGATCGGACGGAAAAAATGAGTGATGAGCGGTCGCGGCGCGGTGGGGGGTGCGCTCGATCCATTTGGATTTGAGGAGCGCGTGACACACGTCTTCTTGCACGCCGCGATCGAGCAGCCAGAGCGCGAGCGCCCGACCGAGCTCGAACATGTCGGGGCAACGCCGCTCGCGATCCTTTTCGAGCCCGCGCGAGATGATCGACCATAGCAGCGACTCGTTGATGCCGAGCTCGACGAAGGTCTTCGGTTGACCATCGAGAATGGAGAACAGGAGTGCGTTGTAGTTGTCGCCGGCGAAGGGCAAGCGCCCGGTGATCACCTCGTACAACACGACGCACATCGCCCACACGTCGGTGCGCCCATCGACGTCACCCTCGCCGCGTGCTTGTTCTGGCGACATGTACGCGGGGCTACCGAGCACGGTCCCGATGCTGGTCAGATTCGTGGTGGCTTTGCGCTCGAATTTCGCGATGCCGAAATCCAAGACTTTGGGTTCCAAGCGGTTGCCCGCGCCGCGCGACAGGAAGATGTTGTCGGGCTTGAGATCGCGATGCACGATGCCGCGCTGGTGAGCCGCGAGGAGCGCATCGACGATCGGCAGCAACGTTTGCACCGCGCGCAGCGGGTTCACCTTCCCGCGCCGCTTGACGGTGCTGGCGAGGCTCTCGCCGTGCAATAGCTCCATGGCGATGAACGGATCAGAAAGCTCCGTCATGCCGAAATCGAAGATCTGGATCACCGCCGGGTGTTCGATGCTGGCGGCGGCGCGCGCTTCTTGGAGCAGCCGCTCACCGAGGCCGGGCACGCTGTGGGCGAGCTCTGCGCGGATGAGCTTCAGCGCGACGTGCACGTCGAGTGCGAGGTTCTTGGCTACCCACACCGACCCCATTCCGCCTTCACCCAGCACGCGCACCAGTTGGTACTTCTGCGCAACGATGACCCCGGGTTCATAGGCCTTGTAGGCAACTCGCGGTACCTCTGCGACCAATGCGGCTGCGTCGGCGCGCGTTTGCTGAAACCCTGCACCCGCCGCTGGCGAACGCGGCTGCGGCTCGGTGCTGGCGCCGGCAGAGGGATCGGTCGGGATTGCGCTCGCGCTGGACGCCAAGGTGTTCCTAGGGATGAAGAATCTCCCTCAGCGTTAGACGGCCAAAAGCGCCGCCACTTGAGGCGATTGAGGGCGTTTTTCGGCGACATCGCTTGTGCTAGAGGTAGGCCTGATGTCTCGATTTGCCGTATTTTTCCCGTTGCTTTTGGCGCTTGGCTGCGGTTCGGGCAAGCCCGCCGAAGCGCCCAGCGCCCCCGAAACCGAACCCGAAAAGGCCGAAGCGCCCGCCAAATCCGAAGCGGCAAGCAGCGATGACGCCGATAAACCCGACGCCAAGCCGAGTGACTCGAAGCCGAGTGACTCGAAGCCGAGTGACTCGAAGCCGAGTGACTCGAAGCCCAGCAATGATGGGCCGAAGCCAACGCGCTCCGCGCAAGACATCCTCACCGCGCCGGACACCATGTTCATCTTTTCGTTCAACGATTCGGACGTGAAGCAGGCGGCCGACACGAAGTGCTCGGCCGCTTCCGGGAACGACGCGAAGAAGATGAACACGTGCATGGCCAAGGCTCGGAAGGGCATCGAGGTCGACGGCTATCGCTTCAAGCAGAAGGACGGCAAGTGGTGGTGGCTGACGATCCGCACGAACGGTAAGGTGCTGACCACCTTGCACAAGTTCGAGATCGAGTTCGCACCCGAAAAAGAGGGCAGCGTGACCATCAAGCCCAAGGGGAAAGATCTGGGCTCTGCGCCGGGGCGAACCCCGGGCCAAATGACGTTCGCAGTTCCGAACGAGTATCAGATCGTCGTGAACGACGCGAAGCTCGGCAAGCTGGTTTACGAAGCGAAGATCGGTATCGCGAGCGAGTGAGCCGCGCGGTGTGCTCTCGTTCATCGCGGACAGTGCGGTGAACGAGAGCTACTGGTAGTCCGCGCTGTCGACGCGCGCGCGGTTCGCGCGAAACACGTTGACGAAGTAAGACACCGCGAGCGCGAAGGCGACCGGCCACCAGCCGAGCGCGAACTGCATGGCAATCGAGTTCTGGTGCAGGGGCAGCGCCGAGAGATCGTACGCGGGGGACAGCGTCGATCGCAAAAACACCGGGAAAATGG
>Ga0105245_10000711_pt1 | contig 29955 bp, 29 predicted proteins | sample KBSM54metaG_FD_81523 | JGI IMG/M metagenome (GOLD analysis project Ga0105245, IMG submission 81523) | Miscanthus rhizosphere microbial communities from Kellogg Biological Station, Michigan, USA - KBS M5-4 metaG | ecosystem: Host-associated > Plants > Roots > Rhizosphere > Soil | place...
GCTGCACTGTTTTACTCCGTGTGTCGCTGGTTTAATTCGTCGACTTCGCGAAACCCATCAAAACTATACGATTCTAGCCAATTTTCGGACCGACGGAATAGTACCCTATCGTCCGCCTACCGACAAGAGACGGCGGGACACTCCCGGCAGGTTACAGCGGCCCCTTTTTGGCGTGTCTATTGGCGAGCTTCGGCGTGATGCCGGACGTCTATCCCCTTGACCAGGAACAGAACACCCTCGGCTATATTCGTCGAATGGTCCGCAATCCGCTCCAGGCTCCGGGTGATGCCGATCAGGTCCAGCGCCTGCGGGATGTTGCGCGGTTCCTTTTCCATGAAACTGACCAGTTCGTGGTAAGAGGCTGTCCGAAGACTGTCCACCGCATCATCGGATGCCAGTACGCTGCGCGCCATATCCGCGTCATTGGCCAAAAAAGCGTCCATGCTCTTGCGGACCATGGACTCCACCAGCGCGGACATATGGCGGATATCGACCATGGGCTTGATCACAGGTTCCGTCAGTAAAGATAGCCCGCACTGCGCGATGTGAACGGAAAGATCGCCCATGCGCTCCAGATCGGTATTGATCTTTAGCGCGGCCACTACCAGGCGCAAGTCGGCCGCAAGGGGCTGCTGGGTTGCCAGCAGATTGATCGCAAACTCGTCGATTTCAATCTGCAGCTGATTGACGCGCGCCTCATCGCGGAAGACCTGCTCCGCCGCGCTGCGATCCTTCTGGGTGACCGCGCTCACGCTGCGCTGAACCGACGCCTCAACCTGCGCGCTCATTTCCAGAAGTTTGCCTTTCAGCTCTTCCAACTCTTGTTCGAAATGGCGCATGATGCTGGCTCCTCAGCCGAAACGGCCGGTAATGTAATCTTCCGTTTCTTTCCTCGAAGGATTCTTGAAGATCACGGTGGTGTTGTCGAATTCGATCAGCTTCCCCATCAGGAAGAAACCCGTATAGTCGGCAACGCGCGCGGCCTGCTGCATGTTGTGCGTGACGATAACAATGGTGCAGCTGTCTTTGAGCTGGAAGATCAGATCCTCGATTTTCGCGGTGGCGATCGGATCCAGGGCGGAGCAGGGTTCATCCAGCAGCAACACCTCCGGATTCACCGCCAGCGCCCGCGCGATGCACAACCGCTGCTGCTGCCCGCCGGAAAGTCCCGACGCGGATTCGTACAGTTTGTCCTTGACCTCATCCCACAGAGCCGCCCGGCGAAGACTCTGCTCCACGTGATCTTTCATTCCCGACCGGCTTACCGTACCGTTGATACGCGGGCCGTATGCGATGTTGTCGAAGATCGATTTGGGGAACGGATTGGGCCGTTGAAACACCATGCCGACACGCCGGCGCAGCGCGGATACTTCGAGCTTGAAGATATCCTCGCCGTCCAGCAGAATCTCGCCTTCCACGCGGCTGCTGCGGATGGTTTCGTTCATCCGGTTTAGTGTCCGCAGGAAGGTTGACTTGCCGCATCCGGAAGGTCCGATAAACGCGGTTACGCGCTTGTCAAAAACCTGCATGGAGATTCCATGCAGGGCCCTGAAGGATCCGTAGTGAAAAACCAGATTGGTGGCGCTGAGCTTGGCGGCTTCGGCTGGCGCAGGCGTCTTTTCCTCGGCCATCTGGATGGGGAACGGCTGGCCGATGATCCCGGGCTCGGGTGGGGAAGTTGGTCGTGAGATCGGCGCTTGCATGGGACTCATCTTGCCACGTGTCCTCGTTTCGATAAGATCATCCGCGCGAAAATATTGATGGTAAGCACCAGCATCAGCAGCACGAAGCCGGCCGACCAGGCCTGCTGCTTCCAGTCCGGGTAGGGAGAAATTGCATAGGTGTAGATCATCACCGGGAGTGCGGCGGTCGGCTGTTCCCAGCCTGGGCTCCAGTAGCGATTGCCGAAGGCCGTAAAGATCAGCGGCGCCGTTTCTCCCGCCACGCGGGCCACATTCAGCATGATGCCCGTAATGAGCCCGGCTTTAGCGGCCGGAATCACCACCGTGAAAATCGTCTTGGCCTTCGATGCACCCAGCGCCATGGCGCCTTCGCGCAGAGACACCGGCACTGCCCGCAAGAAATCCTCCGAACTACGGATGGCGATGGGAATCATCATAACGCCCAGCGCCAGGCCGCCCGAGAGCGTCGAAAAATGCCCTTGCGGAAGCACGATCAGCGTGTAAGCGAATATCCCGATCACGATGGAGGGCACGCCGTTCAGGAGATCCGTTGTGTACCGGACCACGAAGGAAAATGACGAGCCGCCGAATTCGGCCAGGTACACTCCGCCCAGGAATCCGATCGGTATGCCGATGGAGCTGGCCAGCAGCAGCAGCTTCGCGCTGCCCAGAAGCGCATTAGCCATGCCGCCACCCGCTTCGCCGACCGGCGTTGGCAGCTTGGTGAAGAAATTCATGGTCAGGCTGGTGCCGCCGTGAATAAAAAGATACCCGAGGACGAACAAGAGCGTCCCCACCGCCAACAAGGTGCAAACACCCGTCAGGCTGAGCATGATGACGTTCACCGCTTTCCGGCGAAAACTCAACATGGCCTACTTCGCTCCCTTCCGGGTCGTGCTGAGAACCAGAACCCGGGCGAAGCCGTTAATGATAATCGTCAGGCCGAACAGCACCAACCCCAGCTCAATCAGTGCGCCCTTCTCTAGCGCGTCGCTGGCCTCGGCGAAGTTGTTCGCAATGACGGCCGCGATCGAATAGCCCGGCGCAAACAGGGAGGAATGGATTTTCGGTTCATTACCGATCACCATGGTCACGGCCATGGTCTCCCCCAAAGATCGCGCCAGCGCCAGGAAAATCGAGCCCATGATGCCTTTCTTCGCAAAAGGAAGCACCACATTCCAGGTGGTCTCCCATTTGGTTGCTCCCAGGGCCAAAGCTCCCTCTCGCTGCTCGGTGGGCACCGCCAGAATCACTTCCCGCGAGATCGAGATGATGAACGGGATGATCATGATCGTCAGCACCACTCCGGCCGAAAACATGCTGACTCCATAGAACGGTCCTGAAAACAGAGGCGTCCATCCCAACACCGCCCGGATCGCCGGTTCCAGGGTGACCAGGGCGGGCACCAGAACGAAGATGCCGAGCAATCCGAAAATGACGCTGGGGACGGCAGCCAGTAATTCGATCAAGAACGTGAGCCCGTTCGAAATCTTGGTGGGCGCGAGCTCAGCCAGGAAGATCGCCGCGCCCACGCCCAGCGGGATTCCCATGAGCAAGGCCAGCGCGGACGTCACTACCGTGCCGTAAATGAAAGGCAGCGCCCCGTACTGCCCAACTACCGGATCCCATGTAGTACCAGTGAGAAACGACCACCCAAACTTCTCGCGCGGCAGCGCCGAGTTCCTGAACAGCTCGAATATGAGCAGCGCCGTGACGGCCAGGATCGTCAGGGCGCAGGTCAGCGTAATCACATACGCAATGTCGTCCCCGCTGCGCAGCCGTTGCCAGAATGCGGACGCCCGCCCCGAAGGGCGGGCTTCAAATGCGGTGGGTGCGGCAGTTGACATTTGCGATCGGCTAAAGACAGTTATCGAATCTCGTCGTTATTGAATCTCGTCGTTATTGAATCCTATCGATGGCCTTGAGTTCCTGGGCGACCACCGCCTTTGGCAGCGGGGCATACAATAGAGGCTCGGTCAACTTCTGACCGTCCGCCAACATCCACGTGAGGAACTCCTTGATGGCCTTCTTTTTCGCGGGATCAGCAATCTTTGACGGAATCAACAGCCAAGTAAAGCTGGAAATCGGAAAGACTCCCTTGCCCGGCGCATTCGTGATCGAGACGCGGAAGTCCTCCGGCATCTCCTTCATTCCCGCGGCAGCCGCGGTCACGCTCGCCAAACTGGCCTGGACGAATTCACCCGCGGCGTTTTTCACTTTGCCGTACGTCATCTTGTTCTGGATGGCGTAGGCCAATTCCACGTACCCGAGCGAATTCGCGGTTTGTTGGACCGATCCCGAGACACCTTCGTTACCCTTGCCGCCGAGCCCAACCGGCCAGTTGACGCCGGTTCCGCGACCGACTTTCATCTCCCATTCCTTGCTGACTTTGGAAAGATAGTCGGTCCAGATGAACGTGGTGCCGCTGTTATCCGAACGGTGCACCACCACGATGTTGTTGGATGGAAGCTTTACGCCGGGGTTGGCCTTCATGATTTCCGGATCATTCCACTTGGTGATTTTGCCCATGAAGATCGCGGCTAATGCTTCTCCCGTGAAGTTGAGCGAAGCAGCAACGCCCGGAATGTTGTAGGTGGGCACGTCCGCTCCCAGCACAGTCGGGAAGTGCAGAATCGTCGATCCGCGCTTGGCCTGGAACTCCTTGATGGCCGCGTCGGTCATCGGACCATCGCTAGCGCCGAAATCGACCGTACCCGCCGTCACCTGCGCGATGCCGCCGCCCGATCCGATCGAGGCGTAGTTAATCGCGATATTCGGAAGCTTCTTGTGGTATTCATCGAACCACTTGGAGTAAATCGGATACGGGAAGGTGGCCCCTCCCGCGTTGATCAGTACTTGCTGCGCCGCACCTATCGTCACCACCGCCGCCAGCAGCAAGTTCAGGACTGCAATTCTTCGAATCATTTTTTCAGCCTCCTATCATCTCAGTCTTGTGTTACAGGTGGATTACAGAACGGGCAAGCCTTGGACTCGCCCGTTAATCCCTTTAGTTAGAATGTGAATACGAACTGCGAGTGCAACCGGAATTGGGTGTTGTACCCCTGCTGCAGTGGCACGAAGAAGTTGATCGTGGGATCGCTGCGGGAGATCCCGTTCTGGATGTAGAGGCGGTTCTCCCAAGCCAGGAAGCGCGTCAGCCCAAAGTTCACGCGAACTTCATGGCCCTTTAGATTGACCCCCGTGCCGGTCCCGATGTCATCATCGGTGAACTGCGAAACGAATCCGTTAGCCGGCTTGTAGAAGTACTGATATTGAAGTTGAATGTCACCGAGCCGTGCCGCCTGGCCCAGGCTCCAGCCAGCCATGTAGCCGTTGTTGTCGAAGCTGGCACCGGTGTTGTGCGTGGCCTGCACGAACAGTGCGAAGGGGAAATTGTGCTTCATGAAGGTCGTGCCCGAATAGTTCAGATTGAATGCGCCGCGCACCACGTGAAAGGCGCTGGCAAAGTACGTCGCGCCGCCCGCCGTCGTGGTCGCGTTTCCGGTCTCGCCGAGATTGGATATCAGAGTGGCTCCCACAATTGGGTTGTTCGCAAACAGGGCAGCGCCGCCCGCAGTCGAAGCGAGCTGGATCTGGTTGGGCTCGCGCACCGCAAAATAGTTGACGGTCTCGTTGTGGCTCCACTTCTTCCCGATGTTGCTGCCAAAGGTGATGCCCTGGTCAAACAGGTTGGAGGACGGTATCCGTTGTCCGACGGAGTATCCCGCCGCCAGGAATGGCGATCCGGAAGGTACGATCTGAACGTTCGGATCCGTCAGAATGTACTGCGCCGCCGCTAGCTGGACATACAGGCCATTCTTCTTGCCGGTCCAGCGATAGGTTTCGTGGAAGCCATTGAAGCGAATATCATCGTCGTAGATAAACTGGCGATTATCAGCATAGAGCTCAGCCGTCCGTCCCGCACGCAGCGTTAAGCCCTTGGTCGGTTTGAAGTCCATGTAGGCTTCGGCGATGGAAATCGGCGCTCTGGTGCTGATGCCCGCAAAATCCGTATCCATGGTGCTGGGATTGTTAAATGGATCGGTTGCCAGTTGCAGATGAAAGCTAGCCAGCGACCGGTCGGCGCCGTCTTTGTAAAACAGATCCTTATCGACGTTGAACCGCACGCGGTAACGCTCGCGGGCGCGCTGCTGCGGTATAGCCCGGTTATCGGACGGCGGCAGATTTGTGTTGGCCGAGCGGTTCAACGTATCGAAACGGAATCGAAGATCGCCGGAAAGGCGGAATCCACGCAGATTTCCATTGATGGCGTCAATCGCCTTCTGCACAGCGTCCGTGGGAGAGGCCACTGCCGCCTGAGGCGCAGGCAGCGGACTGGCGAGCGCTGTGGCCGCCGGCAAAGTGGGAAGGATCGCGGTCGTCGAAGCAATTTCGCCAATCCCGCGCGTGAGAGCCGGGGCAGCCGCGCTTGGATCCGCGTTCGCTCGCCCGGCCATTGCGGCCTTGAGTTCGTCAATTTGCCGCTGTTGGTCCAAAATCATTCGCTTGAGCTGTTCGATCTCAGAAACTGGTGCCGTCGCCTGGGAAGCTGTCGCTTGGGAGACACCTGATAGGGGGGTCTTCGTTTCAGACGCCCCGGGTGCTTCCGCGGCTTTCAGCGCCAGCGAAAGCGCGAAAGTGCCGCCAATCGCGGCCCAAATAAGGAATGGCCGGATCCCGCGCTGTCCTTTTGTTTTCATCAACATCAAGTCACTCCTGAAGGATATAGATACTGGGTGCACTCTCAGGGTAAACGGGCTCTCGTGTCGTTGTAATGAATTCACCATTACATATCGGTGACAATCAGACCGGCCCCTCCGGATCGTCACCCAATCGAAAAGATCAGATGCTACAATTCACGGATGAATGAGTTTGCAATCGAGTCGATCCAGACTCGCCCGGACTCCAGAACCATCCGCCTGACCGGTCCATTCACCCTCAAGCATGTCTTCGAGTTCCAGGCCGCCATGCGCGCTGGAACCGAGCCGGTCACCATCATCGACTTGACCGAGGTTCCCTACATGGACTCGGCCTCTCTGGGCGCGATCATGGGAGCCCATGTGCTTTGTCAGAAAAACGGGTGGCAGTATGCCCTTGTGGGTGTTTCAGCCCGTCTCAAGATGTTGTTCGAAGTCGGCGGCGTGGATAAGTTACTGGTGACGTATGACACGGCCGAACAGGCCGAGTCAGCGCTCGCCGCCAAAAAGGCTGCCAGCGGTTCCGCTTAGCCTAAATACCGCAGGGACAACACCGTAACATCGTCCGCCTGAGGAACTCCTTTGGAGAACTCCTGAACCGCGGTATGCAGATCCACGACCAGTTGCTCCGGAGTCTTGGTGCACGCGTTCGCTGCTAGAAATTGTTCCAGGCGTTCCTCGGAGAAGAACTCCCCGTTCTTGTCGATCGCCTCGGTAACCCCGTCGGTGTATAACACGATGTGATCTCCCGAAGCCAGATGATCGGTCAGAGTCTGATAGCAAATCCCTTCCCACACGCCCAGCATGGGCCCGCTTTTTTGTTTCAACGCCCGGATCGAACCGTCCAGGGAAACCACGTAAGCAGGATTATGGCCGGCGTTGCCGAATTGAAGCCCGCCCGTGCGCGTATTCAGAACGCCGTAGAACAGCGTGACGTACATGCAGGACGTGTTCTGTTCCCCCAGCGTGGCGTTCATATAGTTAAAGCAATTGCTGGGCGGCTCTTTAAGCTGCACCGTCGCCCGCAGCAGAGTTCGGGTCATCGCCATAAAGAGCGCCGCGGGTGCGCCTTTTCCGCTCACGTCGCCCACGGCAAACGCGAGATGGTCCTCATCCAGCAGAAAGAAGTCGAACAGATCGCCGCCGATTTCTCTGGCCGGAACCATCACGGCATGCAGGGCGAAATCCTTGCGATGCGGAAAAGGCGGGAACACTCCCGGCAGCATCGACCGCTGGATCAGCGCCGCATGCTCCAGCTCTTTGGCATGAAGCTTCTCCGCTTGCTCCACTTCCGCCAGCCGTGTATTTTCGATGCGTATCGCCGCGATGTTGGCCATCACGGTAAGCATGTTCAAATCGTCCCTGGTAAATTCGTGAACCAGGAATGGAGAGTCGAGGTAGATCAGCCCGATCACACGATCCTCAGTCTGCAGCGGGACGGCGATCATGCTCCGGATCTGCTGCTGGACGATGCTCATCCGCGCGGCTAATGCCGGATCCATCAGAGCGTCTCGAACCAGCACGGAGCGCCTCTCATGGATCACCTGATCGCGCACATGGGAGCTGATCTTGAAACCCGCGCCCTTGGTCGCCCGGACCGTCAGTTCTCCATCCTCCAAAGTCATGAGAGCGCCTCGCGATGCGCCCACCGCATCCACCGAGAGATTCATGATCAGCTCGAACAGCTTCTCCAGCGGCATATTCGTGGCCAGTTCGCGCCCGGCGTGAATCAACGCCTGCATGTGCCCGCTGCTATTGAACGCTTGCTCTCCCGTGAGCAGACGGTCCAGCGTAGCTTCCGCCCTGGCTTCTTGGGCGACCGAAGGTACTTCCACAAAGATCACCGAAGCCGCGGCGGCCGGACGAACGTCGCCGACGTTCTTCCGGAACACGATGCTTAACGGCCCCGCCTTCACCACATCCGCTGAGTGGAGCATTTGCGGCGTCTTTATGGAAACTCCGTTGAGCGCTGTGCCGTTCGTGCTGCCCAGATCGCGAACAATCCACTCCTGATCCTGGCGCTCGAACGCCAAATGCTCGCGTGACAGGTTGCCCAGTTCCGGATAGCGAAGTTCTTTCGACCCTTCGCGTCCGAGTACGTAACGATCGTCCTCGAGTATCAAGCGCTGGCTTTTGTCGCCGGGCCCCTGAATCTCAAGCTCCGCGTATTCCCCTGGCTTCGTCGCACTCACCGTTTCAGAATAACAATGGCCCGTGAATTCAGAACCGTTCATTCCATTAGAGCCGCGACGCGCCTCTCAGATTCATGAAGCGCTCATGGACGTCGATTCCACCGGTCGTCTCACTGCGCGGCGCTCTCTGGTACGTTCCATCGCTGGCCATGTGATATGTATTGACGTCGTCGGCTAAATACAGATCGAGAATCTCATGGCGGATGCGCTGCACCAGGCTTGGACTCTCCACGGGGAAAACAATCTCGACCCGGCGATTGAGATTACGGGGCATCAGATCGGCGCTGCCCAGGAAGGCCTCCTCGCGCCCTCCGTTGCCGAAGTAATAGATTCGTGAATGCTCCAGGAATCGTCCCACTGCGCTCGAAACCCGGATGCGGTCGCTGATCCCCGGAATGCCGGGCCGCAGACAGCACAGGCCGCGAATCAGAAGGTCCACACGCACGCCGGCTTGCGATGCCCGATACAGCAGCTTGATCATCTCCGGATCTTCCAGCGCATTCATTTTGAAGATGAGATGACCTGCGCCGCCCTTGTGCGCTACCTCGATCTCCCGGACAATCAGAGCCTCTAATCTCCGCCTCAGGCTGACCGGCGCAACCAGCAGTTTGCGGAAATCCGTCTTCGCGGAATACCCCGTCAGATAGTTGAAAAGATCGGTGGCGTCCGCGCCGATTTGTTCGTCGCACGTGAACAGGCTCAGGTCCGTATACATGCGAGCCGTGAGCGGATTGTAATTCCCGGTCCCCATGTGGACGTATCGCCGCATGATCTCGCCTTCCCGGCGCACCACCAAGGCGATTTTAGAATGCACCTTCAAGCCGACCAATCCATAGATCACGTGGACGCCCTCGCGCTCCAGCGCCTTGGCCCACTCGATGTTGCTCTCCTCGTCGAAGCGCGCTTTCAATTCAACCAATACCGAGACCTGCTTGCCTTCTTCGATGGCTTCGAGCAAAGCTTGCACGATGGGCGAATTTCTGCCCACCCGATAGAGAGTGATTTTGATCGCCAGAACGTCCGGATCCTGCGCCGCCCGCCGAATGAATTCCACCACCGGCTGAAACGATTCGAAGGGATGGTGAAGAAGAATATCTCCGTTCCGGATGTGACCGAAAATGTCCTCCTTGGGGTCGGGCTGCACACCCGATGGCGTGTAGGGAAGAAACGGTTTGTACTTGAGTTCGGGCCGGTCGAGCGAGGTCATCTCCCGCAAACGCTTCAAGTCCAGGGGACCCTGGATCCGATAGACGTCTTTCTCGTCCAGCTCCAGCTCTTTGGCCAGCAGGCGGAGAATATCTGTCGAGATTCTGGAGTCCACCTGCAATCGAACCACGGAACGGAATCGCCGGCGCCACACCGCCTCCTCGATCGTTTCCAGGAGATCGTCGCTTTCCAGTTCCTGAATAGACGTCTCCGCGTCGCGGGTCACATGGAACGGATGCGCTTCCTTCACCTCCAGGCCCGGGAAGAGAGCCTGCAGATTAGCAACAATCAACTGTTCCAGCCATACAAAGCGCGCGGGTCTGCCTCCGTCTTGCGGAGGCACCGGCACCAATTGAGGCAGTGTATCGGGTATCTTCACTCTCGCGAAGCGCTCATCGCCTTTCGCATCTTCCACCACCACCGCCAGGTTCAGGCTCAGGTTGGAGATGTGCGGAAATGGCCGGCCGGGATCGAATGCCAGCGGTGCCAGAACCATGAAAACCGTGCGATGGAAATAATCGTTTAGGCGAGCACGCTCGTCATCGTCCAGGTCCGCATAGTCGATCAGAGCAATACCCGCGTGCTCCATTTCCGGCTGGATGCTTTCGTGCAAGCACTTGTACGCGAGATCGGTCAGCCGTTCCACCTCCAGGCGAATCTTCTCCAGAAGCTCGGCGCCGGACATCCCGCCCAATCCTACTTCCGGCATTCCGGCCTTCTGCTTCAGGCCCGCCACCCGCACCATGAAGAATTCGTCCAGGTTGGAACCGAAGATAGAAAGGAAACTGAGCCTCTCCAGGAGCGGATTCGAGCGCTCTTTCGCCTCGCCTAAGACGCGCTCTTGAAACGCGAGCAGACTCAGCTCGCGATTGAGGAAGAGCCGGGGATCGTCGGTATCAAACACTTGCGCCGAGGCGGCAGAAGCTTCTTCGCCGGTCATCATTAGATCGAACCTTGTGAGCAAACGACCCTAACGTGAGGCCGGCTATTCAAAGTATAAAACTAGCCCTGCGCCCTTTAATGACAGATATGTGACAGGTTAGCCCTTGAAGATCATGTCGGCTGGGCGCACTCTGCGCTCCCTGCAGTACGCCAGGTACAAGTAACCGTAGCTCCGGTTGATGTAATCGGCCCGCGAATAACCGAGCTTCTTGGCCGTCCGCTCGATCCAAGCCGGGCGTCCTTCCAGTTCCAGGAAGTTTCCGATCGGAGTTTCGTCCAGCAGAACGATTCCGTCCGCCGATTTGTGAGCATACTCGGTCCGATACTTTTCATAGCGGAACACCGGATGATATCCGATTTCCGGCAAAATCTGTTCGATCAAGTCGCCGTCGGAGAACTCGGACTCCATTTCCCATCGTTTCTTATACCGGCTTTGCTGGGAAGGCCCCTTGAGCGTAAGCAGTCCCTGCTTGCCCGTTCGGCGAACACGCAACAGCTTGCCGTGCTTGCGCAGCCGATGCTTGATGTCATCGAAAAGAACATTGGTTTCGAAGGCGCGCCGCTTGTGAACATGCAAGCCCATGCGGCGAAGTTTTTTGCGGATCTCCTTCAAGTCGTCAGGCAACCGTAACTTGATTTCGATCTCGATCTTCAAGACGCCACCCTAAAGCATCCGAACGCGCCCTGTCAAGCGAAAACCACAAATCCTGAGTCCTCCCCCGCGCAAGGTGCTCTAATACAGTGGAGTAGGGAGGAAGCCGATCTTGAATAAAACGCTGTGGACAATTCAGATATTGCTGGCGGGACTCTTCCTGTTCGCCGGCGGATTCAAGCTGTTGACGCCCATCGAAGAAATGGTCAAGCAGTTGCCCGTCGCCTTGTCCGGAGGATTCCTGCAGTTCATCGCCGTCTGCGAAGTGCTTGGCGGTCTTGGGCTGATCCTCCCCGGACTTCTGCGAATCAAGCCGGTACTCACGCCCTTAGCCGCCGCGGGGCTCGTGATCATCATGATTGGCGCGACGGCGATCAGCCTGAAGGCGCCCAATCCGGCGACAGCCTTGTTCCCCTTCGTAACCGGAGTTCTTGCAGTGTTTGTCGCCTACGGCCGCTGGAAGCTCGCCCCCATCCCGGCGCGGGCTTAACTTTCCCGCTTCTCGTGCAACAGCATGTCGACGGCGTGTTCCATCGAACCCGCCAGAGTGATCTCGCCCGAGTTGACGAAGAAGATCTGATCCACGTTGTCGATCGTGTTCAGGCGATGGGCGATGATCACCTTCGTGGTAGTCGGCGGCAGCTTATTGAGGATCTCCTGTAACAGTTCCTCAGTCACAGTGTCGATGTTGGCCGTCGCTTCATCCAGGATAAGCAGCTCCGGCTCTCGCAGTGTGGCTCGCATGAAAGCGATGAGCTGCTTCTGACCCAGGCTGATGCTGTTCCCGCTGGTGGCCACCTTGGTTTCCAGTCCTTCGGAGAAGCGCGCCATCAGACTGGACAGGTTGGCTGCCTCCAGCACTTCGCTCAGCTTTTCGCTCGAGTAGCCCCGGTATATTTCATTGCCGTAAACCAGGTTGTCCCGCACCGTGCCGCTGAACAGGAAGGGTTCCTGCGGAATAAATCCGATCTTCTTAGCGCGCTCGTCAGGCGTATACGACCGGATATCCCGCCCATTTAGCAGGACTGAGCCTTCCGTCGGATCGTACAGCCGCGCCATCAACACGGCTGTGGTCGTCTTACCGCCTCCCGTCGGACCCACCAAAGCGTAAGCCTTTCCAGGTTCCAGCTCGAAGCTGACATTCCGCAGGACTTCGTTCCCGCCCGGATAGTGAAAGCCTACACTCCGGAATTCCAGCACTGATTTCGATTGCGCCGGAGCCGCCGCGAGTACGGGCATGTCCGATTCCAACCCCATCACCTCGGAGATCCGATCCATCGCCGCCAGCGCCAGTTGAAACGAGGACCACACTGTGGCCAATTGCCGCAGCGGACCGTAGAAGTTGTTGACGTACAGTAGAAATCCGATCAGCAGACCCACCGTGACGTCTCCGGAGCGGATCAGGCTGATCCCGTACGCGACCACCAGCAACTGCGCCAGATGGTTTGAGAAACCGTATAACGGCATCAGCATCCCGTTCGCAAAACCTGAAGTCATCGAAGCCGCGAAGTTCTGGTCGTTGGCGGCGTTGAATTTCAGCCGAAAGTAATCGCTCCGGTTGAAGGCTACGATCACCTTGAAGTTATTCAGGCTCTCCTGCACTTCCGAGCTCATGCCCCCCAGCGTTTGCAGGCTCTTCATGTTCTTTGCCTTGATCCACGCAGAGGTCGCCCGGCTGAAAATCAGCACGCCCAACGCGGGCAGTAGCGCTGCGACGCCCAGCCGGATGTTCAGGCTCAGCAGAAAAATGGCCGCGCCGGTCATCAGGAAGCTGCTTCCGACAAATTGCATCAGCGCCTGCGAAACAAACTGATTCAGCTTATCGGTATCGTTATTCAGCCGCGAGATAAGGTCGCCCGCCTTGTTCTGGTTAAAGAACACCACCGGCAGATCCTGCAATTTGAGGAACAGAGAGTTTCGAACTTGAAACAGAATCCTGCGCCCCACGCTTCCCATGGTTCGGATTTGGATGTAGGAAGCCACAACTCCCGCCGCATATACCGCCAACACCAGCAGGGAGAATCGCAACAAGCCGCTGGCATCCCGCGAAGCGATGTACGTATCAATCGTGTGCGCGATTAGAACGGGACCCGTCAACGCCGCCAGCGAACTGATCGTGATCGCCGCTACCGCGATGATGATGTGCGGCTTCTCTGCGGCCACCAGCGGGACGAATCGCTTGACCCCGCTGCGCAGCGATACCGGCCCCCGCTTGCTCGGCCCGGTCTCAAGCCTGTACTTCATAGTGGCTGGTACTGCGCTGGGAGTCGAAGAGCTGGACATATTCCGGCGATGCCTCCATCAATTCCTGATGCCTTCCCGTCGCCAGGATCTCTCCCTCCATCAGAAGGATGATCTGGTCGTAGTCGACTACGGACGCGATCTTCTGCGTCACCGAGATAAGCGTGATTCCCGGATAATTCTCGCGCACGTTCTTCAGAATGGTGCTTTCCGTGGAAGGATCCACGCGCGCCGTGAAATCATCCAGCAGCAGAACCTTCGGATTGAGCGCCAGCGCGCGAGCCAGCATGATGCGCTGCTTCTGTCCGCCGGAAAGACTGGTCCCGCGCTCGGAGACCACCGTATCGAGTCCTTGCGGTAGCGTCCCTATGAAATCCTTGAGCTCCGCGGTGGCGATCGCCCTTTCGAAGTCGGCCTCGTGGATCGTGCTGCTGAACGCGATGTTCTCCCGAAGAGTCAAGTTGAACATCACGCTGTCCTGAAACACCAGGCCCACTTGCTGATGCAGAGCTTCTTTGTCGTAGTCGTCGATCGGCTCTCCGTCGTAATTCACCGTGCCTGACGTGGGCGGCAGCAATCCGATCAACAAGTACAGCAGCTGCGTCTTGCCGGCCGCCGTGGGTCCGATGATCGCAGTCCGGGTCCCCGCCTTCGCCGTGAAAGAGACGTTCTTCAACGCCATCTTCTCGCCGAATGCCAGCGACACGTCCTGAAGCGCGATGTCGCCACGGAGGTCGCGCACCAGCCCGCCGGTCTTCTGCTCGTCCGGAGCATTCAAAACCACACCAAGCCGGAGGAACGAAGCGGTCGCCTGGGCGATTACGTTGCTCATGAATCCGATCAGGATAATCGGGAAAATCAGAATGAACAGGTACGAGTTAAACGCGGTGAAGTCTCCCAGGCTCATCGTGCCGGCGATTACGAAGCGCCCGCCCACCAGGAGAATCGTCACCGTCGCCAGATTGGCAGCGAAGGTAATCACCGGTATCATCGCCGCGAACATTCGCAGCGTCCGCAGACCGATATCCTTGGCCTCGGTGTTCGCCGCCAGAAACTTGTCGTATTCCATCTGCTGCGTATTCAGCAAACGGATGAGCGCCGCGCCCAGGATGCTCTCGTTAATCACGCGATTCAGCCAGTCGACGGCTTCCTGCGCCTTCTGAAACAGCGGCCGGACTCTTCGCAGCACCAGCTGAAACGTAATGGCGATAAATGGGACGATGCCCAGAACGCTCAGCCCCAGCCGCCAGTTGATCATCAGCAGAAGAACGCCCGCCCCCACGATCAGGAAGACCGACGCGATGATCGTCGCGATTGCCTGCGAGACGAAGAGTTTCACCGCGTCGATGTCGGACGTCAGATTCGTCAGCAGCTTGGACGGCGTGACTTGTTCCACGAATGCGTAAGACTGCACCGAGATTTTGGCGGCTACCCGTGTGCGCAAATCCCGCGCAACCTTTTCCGAGGCGTACGTTTGCACCACACTCTGGAGGTACGTCAACACAAACACCAGCAGCGCAACGACGAAAAACTGCAGAGCCACCGACGAGAGAACAAAGGTCTGCTGCTGGTACGCATCGACAGCATGCGCGGTGATTCTAGGCACCGCCAGGCTCAATCCGCTGCCCGCAACCGTCAGGATTACCAGAAGGACGATCAGCCCTCGATACGGCTTGAGCAGAACCAGCAGGCCCGCGCCCGGGGGAGGCTTTCTGCGTGCGTCAGGTATTTTCGGATTCATAGCGGCTTGGCACTACGGCGAACGGGGTATTCACGAGTTTATGACATGAAACCATCCCTAGTCACCTGGCCTCCCGTAGAGTTGGACCGTAACGTGTCCTTCCCCCCAGGCTCTTAATTAAAGGAGAACTCATGAAACTGCTTAAACCGTGTTTGACTTTACTCTCGATAGTCCTGGTGGGAACCCTTGCAGGATGCTCCACAACCCCCACAAAAGCCCCCGATGTCTCTGCTGGCATCCGCCAGTCGCTGGATTCGGCGAACCTAAAGGACGTTTCCGTGAGTCAGGATCGCGATAAGGGCGTCGTGACGCTGGGTGGGCACGTGCCCGCGGATGCTGACAAAGCGCAGGCCGAGTCGATTGCAAAATCCATGGCTGGACCCCAAGTTGTGGCGAATGAGATTGCCGTGATTCCGCCCGGCCTTGAAAGCGATGCCAAGAAGATCAACTCGGATCTGGATAAGGCCATTGAAAAGAACCTGGATGCAGCCCTGATCCAGCAGGGGCTGAAGGGCGTTAAATACGACGTCAAGAATGGTGTCGTGACGTTGTCGGGTGAAGTCCGCTCCCAGGGCGACCGGTCGCGTACCCAAACGGTGGCTTCCACGGTTCCGAATGTGCAACAGGTCGTCAACGAACTGCAGGTTAAGAATCAAAAGGCCAGCTCGACGAATTGAGCTCGTCGGGCCGGCCTTCGATTCTGCACACTTAACTAGCGACGCGAGCCGCGGTCACCCGCGACGCGAAGACCGTTCACTGCCGCCGCGCTGGCCGCCACCTCCGTTACCGCGTTGGCCGCCCCCGCCGTTACCGCGCTGGCCTCCGCCTGAAGGTGCCTGGCGGGTTTGCGCCGGGGCTCGTTGGGCAGGGGCCTGGAAGCTCTGCGGAGGGGCGGACCGCTGATTCGAACGGAATCCGCCTCCGCCGCCACCGTTGAACGATTGCGATGGTCGGCTTTGCGCCGGTGCCTGGAAGGTCTGAGGAGCAGCCTGCCGGGGACTGGAGCGGAACTCTCTTCCGCCGCCATTGAACGATTGAGGCGGCTGGCTCTGCCGAGGCGTGCTTTGCGTTGGTGCCTGGAAGGTCTGCGGAGCAGCCTGCCGGGGGCCGGATCTGAATCCCCCACCCGTTGCTGCCCCGGCGCCCGAAAACGGCTGCCGATTTTGGGCCGGCGCGTTTTGCGCCGGGGCCTGGAAACTCTGCGTGCCTCGATTACCTCCAAATCGGCTGCCTTGCGACGGCGCCACTTGAGACTGTGAGGGCGCAACCTGCGACCGGTTCGCATTAAACTGATTCGATCCTCTGGTTTGGCCGCTGGATTGGCCGCCAAATCGTTGCCCACCCGTCTGTCCCGCAGTGGATCCGTTGAAGCCTCTGGAGGTTCCACTGAAACCGCCCGAGGATCTGTCGTAGGTCCGGTTGGATCCGCCGCCGGCGAACCGATTGTCTCCTCGGTTGTCTCCGCGAGTCGTCCCGCGGAAATTGTTTGCGATCCGGCTATTCGAGTAGGAAACACCCCGGCGATGATCCGGATTGTGGGCCCAATTGTTTCCGCCTCGATATCCGTATCCCCCGCCGCGATAACTGTTGAAGTGGTAGCGGCCGAAAAAGGCGCTGTTCACAATGACGCCGCCGCCGAACCAGTTGGCTCCCCAGCCCCAGCTGTTCCATCCCAGACCGCCGAAATAGCCTCCAATCGGAATTCCGTAGCCGTAAGAGAACCCGAATTGCGGGTAGTACAGAGACGGGTAATATCCGTAGGGGGACGGTCCCCACACGTACTCAGGATCGTACGACGGCACATACACCACTTCCGGATTGGCCGGTAGAATTTCGATCACAGTCTGCGGACCTTGCGCCTCAGTCGTCACAATCTGCTGTTGATTCGATGCCAGCCGCCCATTGGCCTGGGCTTGCTGCCGGAGCACTTGGATGGCATTCATGACATCGCCTTGCTGCGCGAGAAATGCGTTACCCAAATCCGTTGTCCAGCGAATATCCGAATTCAGCCGGCTCACCACATCCGGAAACGCCACCAGGGCCTGGATGCTGGCATCCCAATTTTGCTGGCTCGCCGCCGCAATCAGGTTTTGGCCTTGAAGATTGCGATTCTGCTGCAGCCACTGTCCCACTTCGACGACCTCCAGTGGATACGTGGCCGCCACTAAAATCTGGCTGAGCAGAGCATCCGGATACAGCGCAATAGGCGCCACCAGATTCTCTAATTGCTGCTGCGGCAGCAGTTGCGCCGGCTGGCCTTGCGCATCGTAAGGGAGATCCTGTTGGGGAACGCCTTGCTGCGGATACTGCTGCTGGGGATACTGCTGCTGAGGATAAGCTTGTTGAGGATATCCTTGCTGCGGAAATCCTTGTCCGAACAGCAACGAACTCGGCAGAACCAGCGTCGCGGTTGCCATCAGCGCGCTAAAACGATTCGCTTTCATCGATACACCTCAATCTACTTCCGCGGATTGAAGTGCACGCTTCCCGCCAAACTCCAACATTCTCATTCGTAAGCAGTTGTTTGGGAATCTGGCCTTGATCAGGTGGTTGTAAACCACCGCTGCCGCTGGATCGCAGCCAAAAGGCAGCCGGGAATGTTTATCCGAGTGCCGCCGGCGTCGCTCGCGCGACCGCATCGTCCCCACCGGGTGAATCCTCTGGGGAACTCGCATCGGCGAGCCTCTGGACCTGATTCACGGCATCGCCAAGCGTCGTTACCACGGTCTCCACGAAGGCTTGCCCGAATCTTTCCGCCGCGCGTTCACTCAGTGTGAACGTCCACAAGCCAACCATGATCGTCAGATCGGGAAACTGCTGGCGCAGCCGTTTCGCCATGCTTCGAGCGTTTAGCAATGCGAACGGCGGTAGAGCCGAGATGCAGACGATGTCCCCAGGCTGAGGCACCATTCCCCCGATCAGCTCTACCGCATCGGGAACCGACCCTGCCACCGGCAAACACACCACCGGATAGCCTGCGCGCTCCAGCACTTGCGACAACATGGCCGCTGTGATTTCATCCGCCTGATCATTGGCAGGCAGACAGATAACCCGCAAGCCCGGCCGCCCCGATCTGCGCACCGGCTCCGGAAGCTTATACTCCGCCAGTTCCCCGATCACCTCGCTGATGCTCTGGATAATGAAAGCCTCTTTAGCTGCATCCAGCTCGCCCTTGTGGCGATCCTGTTCCGCCATGCTCAATGCCGGAATAATCACCAGGTCGTACAGATCGATGGGCATCCCATCTTTCAGAAACGCGTCCACAACGCTCTGCGCCTCCTGCTGGTCCAGCGCCAGCAGGCGCTGATAGAGCCGCGCCTTGGGAGATAACACCGGCTCGTCTCCCAGCAATACGTTTAAGAACTCTAACTGCGGCACATGCCGGCCTAAAACCACCACGCACACCGTCAGGGGCATGGATAGAATCAATCCCGCGGGTCCCCACAGCGCGCCCCAGAAGACCGCGGCCACCAGAATCGCCAGAGGCGAAATCCCGGTGCGCGCGCCGCCGATCACCGGCTCCACCACCTGCGATGCGATTAACTCCACCGCGGTGAAGAAGCCGAAGATCAGGATAGGCCGCGACCAGCCGTCGAACACTCCCAACGCCAGAAGGAGCGGCAAAGCGCCTCCGATCAGCGGACCGATGTACGGGATAAACCGCAGCAGCCCTGCCAAAACTCCCCACAGGAAAAAGCTCGGCACCCCAATGAAATACAGCCCCGTCGCGATCAGGCATCCGTAGACCGTGTTCAGCGAGAACTGCACCAGCAGGTAGCGGCTAACGCCCATAGCGGCATCGTCCAGAACCTGCGTCATAGTATTGAGCTGGCGCGGGGCAACCAGACGAATCAGCCGGTTCCGTACATCCTCCCGCTTCATCAGGATAAAGATCGTGAACACCACCACGATAAAAGCGGTGCCCACCGGCTGCACGAACGGAGCCGCCATGTCGCGCAAATACTGAATTCCGCCGCGCGGATGCTCGATAACCTCTACCGGAACCGGACGCGGAGGTGTGGATGCTGCTCCCGGGGTGGTTGCCTGGCCGGGCGTCGCGGGAACCGGCGTCGCCGGAGCCAGTTCCACGGTCAATGCCTCGCTCAAATCCCGAACATTGTCTGCAGCTTTTTTGAACGCGCCTCCCGCGGGACCCTGCAAAGCAGCGATTTTGTTGTGGATGTTCTCGCGGTAGCCGGGAAGCTGGCTGATAACGTCAATCAGCTGATTGCTGACCACCCAGCCAATCGCCCCTGCCACCAGCAACGAAACGAGGACCACGATCCCGACGGAGGGCACCCGGCCCAGGCGAAAGCGTTCCAGTCCTTTCACCACCGGCGTCAGCATGAAGCTGAAAAGCACCGCCAGCGCGAACGGGATCAGAACCTCGCGGGCAAAGTAGAGCGCCGCGATCGATAAGACGAACGCGATCAGCGGCAGGAATCGTGACGATCCTGGGGAAGGAGTAGAGCGTGCCAATGTTAACCCTCGACCCGCGCGCGGAGGGCCAACTGATTATAACCGCGAAGTGCCGCCCAGCGGAACATGCGCTGCTTGGTCGAGCTTGTCTTGATCCTCCAGGCAATACGCGGCCCACGGAACGGCTTCCAGGCGAGCCGGCTCAATCGGGCGGCCGCAGGCGCGGCACTTGCCATAGGAGCCGTCTTCGATGCGCCGCAAGGCGTCTTCCACCTGGATCAGCGTCTCGGACGCCAGCGCGTCTTCCTGCAGCGACTCGGATGCGCCTTGGGCGGACGTTGCGTCATCCGTCGAATCGCGAACCTCAGCTTCGCCGGAGTTCCGGGCCTCGCCTTCCAGTCGCGCGATATTTGCCTGCAGTTCGCGCCTCTTTCGGAGCAGTTTTTGCTTTAACCCGTCCATGTCCATGAGCTTCAGTCGGTTTTGAAATCGCCCGCCAGGTGATCGATTCCATCGCTGCCGTAGTAGCGTGCATCCACCGGATCTTCGGGTCGGATCAGCCTCCACGCCTCGGCCTTGGTTACTTCGCTGGGGCAATGAACGGCGAGAAACCCCGCTCCATGACGTGCGTGTTCCAGATCGTTGTCGGTGTAAATCTGCTCGGTTGCGAAAAAGCGCGAGAGCCCTTGCATCAGCAAGCTTCCTACGCTCGTCTCCTGCTTGGCCAGTTGGACCACTTCGGCGCCGTCGGTGGCGATCACCTCATCGGAGGCGAATCCCGCCAAGCGCAACTTGTTGGCGGCAAGCCCGGCTGCCGCCACAGTATCAAACACCGCGACCAGGTAATGATTCGGATAGAAGATCCCGAGCTTGGTATCCGATTCCTTGAAGAACCCCGTGAGCGTCGTCACGATCTAGGCCCTCAAGAAGCGACGCGGCCGCCCCGAAAGAAATGCAACACCAGCAGGACGATACCGATCACCAGGACAATGTGAAGGAAACCGGTGGTCACGTGGAACGCGAATAAACCCAGAAGCCACATTACTATCAAAATCGCTGCAATCGTTGCTAACATCCTTACCTCACTTTCATCCTGACCCTTGGCTTGTACGCCTTTGGTCAATAACTAGATACTGCTCTTAGTCATTCGTTACCATCCTCGATTCGGCGTGGGTCTGGCCCCTGGCTTGCTCCCTTTTCAGAGGCCATCTCGGCCGAAATTCCGTTGGAGGAATAACACAGATGAATTGGGATCAGATCGAAGGCAAGTGGACTCAGATGAAGGGTTCGCTCAAGCAACAGTGGGGAAAGCTCACGGACGATGACTTGGACTACATCGCAGGCAGCCGTGACAAGCTCATCGGCAAACTGCAGGAGCGTTACGGCCTTGCGAAAGAGGAGGCTAACGAAAAAGCGGACAACTGGTACAACTCGATGGGTACTCCCGCGACATCCAAACGCTAAGTCCGCCACTTGAAAAAATAGCGGAGGGGGTTAAACCCCTCCGCTGTGCAGTGTCGTTCGTCGTTCGAGGTTCGAAATTGCGAGAACTAGTGAGTTTCGTGCGGTGAGTACTTGCCCAGCGTGCTCAGCAATGGCCGGGCCGCCGCTGTGGGCTGAACTTTCCCGCTCAAGATCTCCGATTGTGCGATCTTCCGGCCGTAAACGTCTGCGTTGTCATCCGAATCCGGACGCAGCGTGGATCCTTCCAGGCTGATACCAGCGAAAACACCTCGCGCACGGGAATAGGCAAGAATTTCCGCATGCATCTGCGCGTCTGTGGCCGCCTTGGCCGTACGGCCAACCGGTCCGCCCATCACGCTGGCGTCGCCGCCGACCGTGAATTTATCCTGCAGCAATTTCTCCTTGCCGCGCGCATTCATGACCACCAGAATCAGATCCGTTTCACCGGCGCCGATTTGCAGACCGATGCTGCCTCCCTCCACACGAATGGTGGAAGGCGCAGTCCAGCCATTGGCGCTGCGGCAGGTCAAGACTCCTTTACCGTACTGGCCGCCGATGATGAAACCCGCGCGCTTCAGACCGGGAACGATTGCCACACAATTTGATTTTTCGAGCAAATCCTGCGGGATACCCTTATCCTCGGCGCCCATGATTTCCGTGAACACCGTCGCGGCTTCCTGGAAACGCTTGTCATGTTCGTGGTTCTTATGGTCTACATCCGCGGCCATCAACGGAGTGATTGCGAGCGCACCCGCTACGCAGCTGCTTAACAAAAATGCTTTCATTGGACTACCTCCCTGGAAATCTCATGGAAACGGCAATTTTTGCCGAACCCGTCGTCGGCCCGCAGCTCCAGCCGCCTGGCCGGAATTGCAGACTCTGGGTAACCTGCACGTGGGCAGCCAGACTCCTTACGCTTGTTAGCCGTTGAAAGCACTGGCAAAGTACCCATAGCCGAACGGACCATGATCGGCAACATTTGCGTTACTGGCTTCCGGCGGTCACTTTACGGGGTTAAACTCTGATAGAAGCGGAGCAAACTCCATGCCCATCCAGCGAAACATTTTCCAGGAAGCACGTGCCGGCGCATTTGCGCTCCTTCTGTGCACATTCGCGTCCTCACAAGTTCGGGCGCAATGGCTCAACTACCCCACCCCTGGAATCCCCCGCACCGCCGACGGCAAGCCGAATCTTGCCGCGCCCACGCCTCGCTCACCCGATGGCAAACCGGATCTGTCCGGCGTCTGGCGAGGTCCCGGAGCCGGTGGCTACGATCGCAATGTCGCCAAGGACCTGAAGCCCAACGATATCCAGCCGTGGGCCGAGGCGCTCTATCAGCAGCGGGTCCGCAATATGGGCAAGGACGCTCCGCGCGCAAATTGTCTGCCCGATCCGTTTCCCTACTATCACGCTGTCGATTTGGCCCGCTTCGTCCAGATTCCGGGACTAATCGTGGTTCTGTATCAGGGCACCACCAACAGCGTGCATCGAACCATCTTTACCGATGGCCGCAAGCTGCCTGACGATCCTAATCCCGCCTGGCTGGGCTACTCCATCGGCCACTGGGAAGGCGACACCATGGTCGTTGAAACCGCCGGTTTTAATGATAGAAGCTGGCTGGATATAGAAGGACATCCGCTCACCGACGCCCTTCATATCACCGAACGTTTCCGCCGCCGCGACTTCGGACACATGGATCTGGAGATGACCATCGACGATCCCAAAGCCTTCACCCGGCCGTTTTCTTTCCGCATGGACAAGACCTTGGCGCCCGATACCGATCTTCTCGAAAGTGTCTGCGAGAATGATCGCTCCGTGCCGCACATGCTCGGCGGGACAGAGATCACTAAATTGTCGCCCGAGACATTAGCCAGATACACCGGAGCGTACGAGTACGCAGCAGGGCGGCCTGCCACCATCACCACGGAAGGCGACCTGCTGTTCCTGCAGGAAGGCGCAAACCCATTAAAACTGCCGCTGGCCCCGCGCTCGGAGAGCATTTTCGTATCGCGCACCGAAGGCAACTGGATCGAATTCATCCGCAACGCCCAAGGCGTGGTCGCGGAGTTCGTCTATCACGGCGGTGGCGAAGAGCGCAGAGCTGTAAGAACCAGACCGTAGGTCTGTTAAGAACCAGACCGCAGGTCTGTTAAGAACCAGACCGCAGGTCTGTTAAGAACCAGACCGCAGGTCTGTTAAGAAAAAGATGAATCCCAGCCCGGCATGCAGTACGTCTAACAAATGGAGCAGAAGGACGGTAATTGCATGTCTAAGAAATTGCCCGTTTTAGTGCTGGCTGGGATTCTCGCCCTGGCGGCCCCGGCTTCCGTGTTCGCTCAGCGAGGCGGCGGAAATCGCGGAGGTGGCGGCGGGAATCGCGGCTCCTCTGGCAGCGCGCGGAGTTTCAGTAACGGCGGATCGCGCAGCTTCAACAACGGAGGCGGAGGCCGAAGCTTTAACGGCGGCGGGAGTAGAAGCTCTGGACGAAGTGTAGTCCGCGGTGGAAACGCATACCGCGGAGGCAACTATAACTACAATCGCGGCGGCCGTGTTTATTCCTACGGGTACGCAGCGCCGTATCGATATTACGCGCCTGGCTACGCGTTCGGTTACTCGTACGGCTACCCCTACAGCTACGGTTACACGGACCCCTGCGGCTACTACGATGCGTACGGCTACTGGCACGCGAACCCCGTCTGCTACGCCGATCCGTACGGCTACGGTTACGGCTATTAGCGGCAGAACTGGTCGAATGCGTCGGTGAGCATCCTGGCGATCTCGGGCGCCTCGCGGCGTTCGATGTCGCTGCGATGCATTACATAGACCGGCTTGCCGTTCTGGAACAAGGCGATCGAGGGTGACGATGGCGGATACTCCGCCATGATCGCCCTCAGATGAGCCACCGCCGCTTCGTCTCCTCCGGCGAATACCGAGGCGGCTTTGGCCGGCCGTACACTATGCTGCATCGCCATTCCCACGGCTGGCCGTGCCCTGCCCGCAGCGCATCCGCATACCGAGTTGACCACCATCAGGACAGTCCCCTGCTCTGCCGCAATCAATCGATCCACATCCGCCGGAGTCCGAGCCTCCTCAACGCCATATCGCCGTAGATCCGCGCGCATTGGCGCTGTAAGTTCGTCGGAGTATGCCACGGTCTGATTCTAACAGACGCTATTTTTTGGCCTTCGCGTTCGCGATCTTCGTCGGGATGTTCTGGTCCGTCCAGTTGAGGATGACGTCGGCGACCTCCAGGTTATTGCTGCCGATCATCATCATGTGCGTGGTTCCCTTGAAGACCGGGTTGCCGAGTTCGTCCAGCTTGATGTAGTCCGCCTTCGCCGTGCCCTTCCCGGCTTTCCGGCGGGCATTGATCTGATCCACGGTGGTTTGGCACACTTCGCTAGTCGCCGTGTAGTCGCCCTTCAAGGCGAGATACGGAATGTTATCGAAGTCCTCAGCCTTCAGCCCGCTGTTCGGCAGTGAGCACGATCCTTCGATCGTGATCAAACCCTTCAGCAAATCCAAATGCCCGCGTTCTTTTAAGATGCGGACCATGTGGTGCCCCATGATTCCCGATTGTGAATGCGTGGCCACGACTGCTCCGCCCAGTTTCTCCACCAGATCGGCCAGCGCCATCGGGGTCCAGGTATTCGCCGGCGGGATCTCCTTCGGCTCGCACGTCGCGCAGATCGATGCAGGCAGCGTCGCTTCCGCGTTCGGAACCAGTTGCTTGTAATACTCCAGAGCGTAATCCTCGTTGGGTCCCGAGGGCGCCGGACCGATGGCTCCCTTGCGCGCTGCGATATTCGCATCCACAGCAGCCAGCGGATACGCCGGGCGGTAATCGTCGGTGTGCGTCGCGTCGTCGGTCGGCGGATCGCCCGGATCTCCGTGACGGATCAATTTGCCGTTCAGAATCGTCGAGCCCGGCGGAATCAGGTGGCCGAACCATTGCGTCCACGCGCCGTTGTCCGTGATCCTGCCCATGGAGGGGAGCATTGCGAGACCCTTCTGCACGTCGCCGCTGCGGATCAGGGCCGCAGCCTCATGAATCACCGATTCATCGAAGCCCGAGCGCCCGCGTCCCGCCTGATCCACCAGGTACGTCGAGATGCCCTTGCGGACGAAATAGGGATACCAGCCTTCGCGGCCATCGGGCGTCGACTCCAAACATGCCGCGGTATGGGTCGAACCGTGCACCATGATCACCGGCGGCGCGTTGCGTTTCTTCGTCGCGGGGATCTGGAACTGGACGTACATCTGCCCGATCGTGATCTGGTTCGGAGCCGGCTGCTGATTCGGTCCCGGTACCGTCGCGTAGTTCGTGACCTTCGGCACGCCGCCGATAAAGAAGCTGCCCTGATCTTCGATCACCAGCGGCTTGGTTAGAAACTTCTTAATCTCCGCGGATGCTGCGCCCATAGTGGCCAGCAGCAGTATCGCGGAAAGTAAAACTCTGTGATGTTTGAATGTCATCGAAGCTCCTTTATGCCAGTTTCATCGCGCTGAACATTGCCATTCGCTGTTCCCGCAGTGGATCGTTCTCCACCGTGCACTGATTGTTGAATACCATCGTGGGCCGATCCTGGGGATTGAACGCGGGCCAACGCGGCAGCTTGGAAGTATTGGGATCGCCCGTGCGCGCAAACGCGATCCACGCGCTGCTCACCTTATCGGCCAGCGCCGGCGCGTCCGGACTTCCCGAAGTCATGCGATTCGTCTTGATATTGTCGAACGCAAACGGAATCTCGATGGTATGCGGCGACTTCAGCCGCCCCCCGTCGATGGGCGTTTCCCAGCGGAAGTAGTACAAGTACACCGGGCCCTTTTGCAGTGCCGCCCGCCGCTCGGCGATCTTCATCACCGGCGCGCCGTAACGATTGTCGCTGATGATCAGGAAGTAAAGATCCGAAGGCGTAGCCCCCGGATTCGCTTTGCGATACACATCGATCACGTGGCTGGATGGATCGCCCAGCATGTCCCTGATGCGGCTGCCCAGGCCGTCCTCATTGAGTGAAAACGCTGCGGCATCCGCGCTCGAGGTCAGCTCCGTCCGCGTCGATCCCAACATCAGCGGCACGCTCGCGGATACGTCCGATGCCGTGGGCGCGAACGGATGCCGAGGAACAGCTTTTCCATCCACCGTCGGCGAGAATCCCATCGTCATCTGATCGACCTTCATACTCCGCGTGACGTCGAAGTAGGCCGACATGATCCGATCCACCGGCAAATTCTGCAATTCGCGCACCTGGGATTTATTCAGCCCCAATTTCGCGAGCAATTCCGCGGCGACTCGGGTAGCCTGATCCTGCTCCACCAGCGAAATCGTGGGACCGCTTTCGATAATCGCGCGGTGGAATAATCCCTTGGCGGATGGCATCGCCAGCAGCGTCCCTACTTTGCGGCCGCCGCCGGATTGCCCGAAGATCGTCACTGTATTGGGGTCGCCTCCGAAGTGTTCGATATTCTGCCGCACCCACTTCAGCGCATGCACGATATCGAGCATGCCGGCGTCGCCGGATTGCGCAAAGTCTGGTCCGCCGAACTCCGCCAAATACGTAAACCCGAGCACGTTGATCCGATGATTGATGGTGATGACCACCACATCGCCCCGGCGCGCCAGGTTGGTCCCGTCGGTTCCGGGCGAGGATCCCGATCCCGAAGCGAATCCTCCGCCGTGGCACCAGAACATCACCGGGCGCTTCTTTCCGTCGTTCACCGCCGGCGTCCAGATATTGAGCACCAGGCAGTCCTCGCCTTCCGTGGGCAGGCCTGCGGCCGCTACCGCGATATTCGACGTAGTCCGCCGAACGCCTGGCTCAGTCTGCGGCGCGCTGGGTCCCCATGCCAATGCGTCGCGCACGCCGCTCCACTTGACCGGATCCACCGGCGGCATGAAGCGATTCTTTCCGGCGGTGTTCGCGCCATACGGTACGCCCTTGAAGGTCTTAATCCCGCCGGCGTCTATCCCGCGAACCTGGCCGAAAGCGGTGTCCGCCACGACGAACGTTTCGTCTGCGCCCCGTGCGCTGCTCAGAAATGCAGGAGATGCTACCGCCAGCAGAGATGCCTGCTTGAGAAAATCGCGGCGAGAACGTTCCAGGGTCATGGCAAGCTCCTTCTGTGGGGTGAGTCTAACAATGGGGACCATGGGTGTCAACGATCGAAAGTGCGAGTACAATGGCGCTGTGTCGTTAGGAGAATCCGTATGAAGACCGTTCTTCTGCTCGCGATGACCTGCCTGGCCCTTCTGGCCGCCGATCCAACGAAGCCGATGTTCTGGAGCGCCAGCCAGCAAAAGGGCTTCGACAAGGACGCCAAGGGCAAACTGAACCCCGAACGCCACCTGGGAACCGAACGCATGCTCGATTCCGCATTCGTCGCCTACCGCGATGGCAACGGCGAGGCCGAGATCCATGAGAAGCTCGCCGATCTGCTGCTGATCCGATCCGGCGAGGGCGTTGTTCTGGTCGGCGGCAAGATTATCGAAGGGAAGCCCAGCGGCACGGACGAAATCCGCGGCAAGTCCATCGAGGGCGGCACAAAATATCCCATCGCGGCCGGTGACGTCCTCTACATACCGGCCAACACCGTGCACCAGTTCATCGTCGAGCCGGGGAAAAACTTCACGGCCATGGTCGTCAAGATCACGCCGAAGCCCTGAAAATGGACCATCCCCCTTGACTTGAACGCTCCCAAGCAATAGCCTCGAAGGGCTATGAAGTTCGGGGGCGTCCTCATCTTGCCGCTACTTTTGGTTCCCGCCCATGCCCTCACGGTGTGCGCCGATCCCAGCTATATGCCGTATTCCAACCGAGCCGGCGAAGGGTTCGAGAACAAGGTCGCATCTGCCGTCGCCCAGGCCCTGGGCGAGCCCTTGGAATACTCCTGGGCCAGCCACCGCGCCCACGGCGGATTTACGCAATTCCTTTCCTCCACGCTCGATGCCAGGAAGTGTGACGTGGTCATGAGCATTCCCTATGGAAGCCGGGAAGAGCTGACGACGCGGCCGTACTACATCTCGTCCTACGTGTTCGTCTATCCCAAAAGTAAGAAGTACAACATCACAACGATGGATGCTCCCGTGCTGAAGACACTCAAAATCGGCTTCGAGCGCGATACTCCCGCCGAAGATGCCTTGAAGATTCGCGGCATGATTCCCGGAACCCCGCCCGGAAGCATCCTGCCCTTCGACATTTCCGACGAAGGTTCGGAATCTCCAGCCGCCATGCTGGCTGCCTTGAAGGACGGGAAAATCGACGTGCTGATCACCTGGCAGCCGGCCATCGGAGCATTTCTGCGCGCCTATCCCGACTTCGAGGTCGTCGCAGTCCCGAATTCGCGAGCCCTGGGAGCACCCGAGCAGTATTCATTCCCCATGTCGATGGGCGTCCGCGAGGGCAATGACGCTTTGAAGAGGAAACTGGACGACGTGATCGAAAAGCATCAGGCGGAACTAACCGCCATCTTGACGGAAAGCGGAGCGATCGCGGCCCGATGAATTCCAGAACGCGCCTCGCATTTCTCCTGGTTGTAGCCGCCGCGGCCGCGCACGCACAAGACGCCGAGAAGCTGATCAAAGCCAGCGATTGCTCCTCCTGTCACGCCGTGGATCATCCAGTAGTCGGCCCCGCCTATAGCGATATCGCCAGGCGCTATGCGGGCCAGGCCGACGCGCCCGCCAAGCTCGCCGCCAAGATTCGCGATGGTGGCGGCGGCATGACCACTCACGCCGACATGGCAGACGCGCAGCGTACAGAAATCGCCAGATGGATCCTGTCGCAGACGCAAGCCGCAACCAGTCAGACGCCGGCGAAGACATACGCCCACACATTGAAGGACGGAACCACCGCTCAGCTCGATTTCCCGATGTTTGTGGAGGGCAAAGCTCCCAAAGTTACCAAGGACGTCTTCCATGGCTATCAGCTTTACAACTCGTATTGCTATCGCTGCCACGGAACCGATGCGACGGGCGGCCAGCTCGGTCCCGACCTGCGGCGTTCTGTCGGCAGCATGAAGCAGCAGCAGTTTCTATCCGTCGCTATGGAAGGCCGCAAAGAACAGGGTATGCCCAGCTGGGCCGGATTCCTCAGCGAAGACGACGTCGTCCACGTATACAAGTACGTAAAGGGAAGAAGCCTCGATCTGATTCCCTCCGGCAGGCCGCCCTCCGAACAAGATTAAGACGCAGGACTAAGCCACAAGACTAAGGAGATATCGATATGAATCGCATGAAATGGCTCGGCATGTTCGCTATCGTGATGGCCCCGGCGATCATGATCGCCGACGAAGCATTAGAAAAAGCGGCCCAGGATCCCAATCAATGGGTGATCCCACTCGGCAGCTATAGCGGAATCCGCCACAGTTCCCTGAAGCAGATCACCACCGCCAACGCCGCGAAGCTGCACGTCGCCTGGACCATGTCCACCGGTACGCTTCGCGGACAGGAAGGCCAGCCCCTGGTCGTCGGCAACATGATGTACTTTGAAAGCTCCTACCCCAACTTCGTCTACGCCATCAACCTGGACAATGTGGGACAGATCGCCTGGAAGTTCGCACCGGAGCAGGATAAATTCTCGCCCTCGGTCGCCTGCTGCGATCTGGTAAATAAAGGCGTCGCCTATGCCGACGGAAAGATTCTGGTCACCACGCTCGACACCCACGTCTACGCGCTGGATGCTAAGTCCGGCAAGGTAGTATGGAGCGCCCAAAATGGCGA
>Ga0105245_10000712_pt1 | contig 29939 bp, 29 predicted proteins | sample KBSM54metaG_FD_81523 | JGI IMG/M metagenome (GOLD analysis project Ga0105245, IMG submission 81523) | Miscanthus rhizosphere microbial communities from Kellogg Biological Station, Michigan, USA - KBS M5-4 metaG | ecosystem: Host-associated > Plants > Roots > Rhizosphere > Soil | place...
CGGCCGAGGCCGCGCGTGTCGATCACGATCGCCGCGCGATGGTTGCGCCCGAAGAGCTGAGGAATGTGTCGCTCGCCGATCGAATTGACCGGATACAAATCGCCGGGCATGCCGCGCACGAGCGCGATCTCACCGTCGACGGGTGAATGCACGCGGTGATAGTCGCCAGGCGCCAAGTACACGACAGCAAACTCTCCGCCACTATAGCGGGCTGCGTCGCGGGCGTCCCCAATCAGTTCGCCGACGTCGTAGTGCTGACCCTTGACGAAAATGCGCGACCCCGAATCGACACGACCACAAGACGAGAGCTTGCCGTCAGCGGGGCAGATCAGCGCATCGGAGCTGATGGCACGCGCGCCTTCCTTCAATGGCCGGGTGAAGAACGCATCGAAGCTTGGGTACGGTCCCGGCTCCGGCATCGCCTCGGACAAGTTCACGCGGTAGGCCCGCGAATAGGCGCCCATGATCGCGCGCGACAAGTGCGGCGAAAGAGGCAGTTCGCACAGCTCACCGACGGCTCGACTAATTCGAACCCGCGGGAGTGCACGCAAGAGCTGAGCAGCAGCGTACGTGGCGAGACTCACCGGAAAATCCTTTAAAGTTCGCAGAGATTGAGGATGTCATCGTAGGCGCCCTCTCGGCCGCGGGTCAATCTCGTGGCACGAGTCGCGCTGCTTTACACAACTCGGCCCACGCCCCGCGTGTGGGCAGGGGTGGTTCTGACACCGCAGGCCCCGGGCCGTGTGACAGTGGATAACCCTCGCAGGCGACTTCATCCGAGAGCGGATCGGCCGAGAGCCCGAGCGTGAAAGCCGCATCCGCCTCGGCGAGCTGACCGCGTCGCTTGAAACCACGGCCGGCAAGCGCGAACCAGGGTCCGTATAGGCCGTCAATTTCCGCTACTGCCCCAAGTGCGTGCTCGGCCGCCGTGTCATCGCCGGCTGCGTAGTAGCCACGGGCGACTCGTTCACGAAGCTGTGACACACGCGGCAAGCTCGTGAGCAGCGGCTCGACCTCGAGCGCCGATTCCCGACCGTGAGCGCGCCCGGCTAGGAGGTCGGCAAGGCGAGCTCGGCGCGCCAAGTCACGCTGCCCGCGAGCGGGCGCTTGCGGGCTGTCCGGATCGGCGGCGCGCGGCTTGCCCGGCGCGCGGAGGAAGCGCTGCCAACGCGCGTTCCATTCCGAGAGGCCGTAGCCGGTGACGCTGAGCAGTGCGGCGTCCGCACCGTCCGCGCCGTTGCCGCGCAGATCGGCGAACAACAAGCGCAGCGCGGGCTCGCCATTTTGCTCGATGAAGAAATGCATGAAGCTCGTCACTTCGGCGAACGCGATGCCCGCGGCTTCCGGGGTCGGCAGCATGGCGATCGACGGGCCGAGTTTGTCGATGCCCACGGAGCGGCCATCGAGGGCGGCGTTGCGCGCGCCGACGTCGGCCCAGTTCGGATGATCGAAAGGCCGCTCGGGCCGCCAGCGCACTTCGAAGCGTTTGGCCAAGCCCTCTTGCATCCAGAGCGGCGCAAAATCGCGCGTCGCGCGCGTGACGAGTAAATGCGTGATCTCGTGGGCGAGCGTGTCTTGCCAGGGGTAGCCTTGGGCCATCGCGCGGGGCGAGAGCATGATCACGCGACCCCAGCGGGCGACCGCCAGAGTACCGGTGGTTTCCGCGGCTTTTACCGGTAAACCGGAGACCGACGACAGCGAATACAAGTCGCGCACGAGATCGATGCGCAGCGGCCGCGGTAAATCGATGCCGATCTCTTTGGAAACCGTGTCGCGCGCTCGAGCCGCTACTTCGAAGATGAAAGGGGCCAGGGCGCGATCGGCGTCATCTTGCAGACGCATCCAAATGCCGCGCTCGGGATCTTCGACGACGAGCCCCGCAGCCGTCGCGCGCGCACAGCTCTTGGCGATCTCGGCGAGCGAGGTTCCCTCGCGCGTCTCGGTGAGGGCGGGGCTCGAGAGCATGGCCTCCGCGTGATCACACTGCCCGAGGTAGACAGCGAGACGCGCGCGCTCGAAAGTGAGCAGCTGCGAATCGATCTGCACGTGCCCGAGGAGCTCGGTGGCGCGCGCGGTGTCGATCTCGGTGATCGCGTTGGCGATGCGCTCGGCCGGGTTTTGGAGCTCGAAGTCGATGGCCGACGATCGCGGCGCGGTCAGCGCAATCGCCGCGAACAGGCCTAAAATTGCGGCGGATTTCATCGCAATAGCCCTTCGGCGTAACGACGCACGGCCTCCGAGAGGCGACCGCCCTTCTCTTTGCCCAAGCCCTCCAGCACGCGGCGCCGGAAATCGTCGGCCCGGTTCGCGGCGTCCGCTTTGGGTACGTCGGCGTCGGTGCGCATGCGCTTGCCTTTGCCATCGCGGTCGTGGGGCGATTTGGGCTCGGGCTGATCCTTGCTTTCGTCTTGGCCTTGGCCGGTTTGGCCACTGTTCGATTGCTCGAGCAAGCGCTGAGCATCGCGTTGTAGGGCTAGCCCCTGTTCGCCGTGACCGGCGCCCAATTCTTTGGCTGCGTCGCGCATCATGCCTTCGGCTTTGCCGAGCGACTCGGCGAGCTCCTCGGGCAACGCGATTTCACCATGATTGCCGCGCCCGGCCAGGTTGCCCGCGCGCTCGGCCAGGCCACGCTCGCGCCCGGACGACTCCTGTAGGCTGGGCTGCGCTTTGTCACTCGCGCTCTTTTGCGCGCGGCTCAGGCTTTTTTCGGCCCAATCCAAATCGCGGTCGAGTTCCGCGCGCGCGTCTTCGAGCGCAGCATCGTCCAAGAACCCAAAGCCGGATGCGTTCGACTTCTGTTTCTTGTCGGCCTCGTCGAGTTCGGATTTCGAGTGCCGACCGCTGTCGACGGCGTCCTTCAATGCCAAGCGCGACAAGCTTTGCGCCATGGCCTCGGCGTGTTCACGACCGAGTGCCGCGCTCGCGCGCGCCGAATCCGGATCGTCCGAAAATTGCGGCAGGCGCGCGAGCTTTTCGCGCAGCGCCCGCGCGCGCTCGGCGGCCTCCTGCTTCAGGTCATCGAGGTCGACCGATTTTTCCGAGTCGGCCAAATTGCGTTCGACTCGGTCGAGCTCTTGCTGATGCTCGTCCGCCAGCCGCTCGAGTTCACCGACGAGTTCGTCGAATTTCTTGTCCGCGTCCGACGGTTGCGCGTCGTCCCCCGGTTGCTTACCGGTGCCAGACTCGACGCCGCCGCCACCGGCGGTGCTGAACGAGGGATTCGGCCGGCGCAGGCGTGCCGCGAGATGGCGTGCCGCGAGTTCCGTCGCAAGTAAGCTGCTTTGCGCCTGCGCGCGGCGGATACGCCGGATTTCGCCCTGCGCCAGGCTGCCGATGTCGCGCCCGAGCGGCCCCAGCACGACCAGGTTGGCCGCGCCCGGATCGAGCACGCCGAGCGCCTGTTCGATGCGATGCAGCCCTTGGGCACGTTGCTCGGTCTCGAGGGCTTGCTTCGCGCCATCGGCCACTTCTTCGGCGGCATCGCCCAGGCGTTTCGAAACGGTTTGCGCGTCACGCGTGCCGAGACCACGTAAGGCGGCATCGACGGCCAGCAGCACGTCTTCGGTGCGGCGCATGGCAGAGGCAGGCGTCGACAACGCGCGCTCGAGCACGCGAGCTTGGCCGCCCAAGAAAGCCTTCAGACCACCGCTCAGGCGTAACCCCGCAAAGCGCTGTTCGAGCGCCGCGTGCAGAGCCGCTGCGACGGCATGCGTGCGCGAAGCGTCGTCCTTGCGCTGCTCGGCTTCGCTCGTGCCGGATGCTGGAGCGAGCTCGCTCGCCAGCAGATCGGTCAATTGGTCGCGAGCGCTCAGCAACGCGCGGTAGCGGGCGGCTTCGCCTTCACCGACTGGCACCGGGAGCAGCGTCAACGCCGCGCTTTTCCCCCATTTCACGCCCGAGAGCGCGTCATCGTCGCGGGCCTCGATGCTCACTTCTACGGGCAGAAAGGAGCGGCGCAAAAACGAGTCGCTCGACTCGATCGCGTACGCGCCGCGCTCGAGCTTGACCTCGCCGTCCAGGCGCAGGAGCGGACGGCGATCTTCGCGCCCGCCGGCGCGCAGCACGAGATCGATCTGACGCAAACCGTGGTCGTCGCTGGCCTCGTAGCGTAACTCTTTGCGGTCGAAGTCGCGCAATTCGATACGCCCGGGCGCGTCTTCCAGATCCACCTGAGGTGCCGCATCCGGCACTGACTCGAGCGTGACCCCTTCCGCTTCGGGGATCAGGACCTGACCGAAGCGCGCTCCTACCGTGAGCTCGGCGGTGCTGCGCAGTGTGTAGCGAGCGACGACGCCGCCGGCGCCGTCATCGACGAACGGCACCTCGTTCGCGCCGTCGCTCAGCACCAAACGCCGACCATTCGCGACCGGGACGCCCCGCACCACGATCTGGCTCCCCTGCGGCTCGGCGCTACCAAACCCAGGAAATACAGGGCGATCGGCGGCATGCAGGTAGCCCGGTGGTTGCACCGTGATGCGCATCAAATCGAGCCACGCCATCGGCATCGGAGCTCTGCCATGGCGCGCCACGAGCACATCGAGCCCCTCTAAAACGCGGCTCGGCGCGTACAGCGCGACCGCAGCGGTCAACACCACTAGCGCGGCCGCTGCGGTGCGCAGGCCGCGCGCGCGACGCTCGCCTTGCTCTTCGATGGCCGTGAGCGAGGCGCGCGACAACATGCGCTCGAAGTGCAGCCGTGACAGCTCGAGCGAACCCACAGTCGGATCTCGCTCGGCGCGTTCGGCCAGAGCGGCCGCGCGCAGCGCGCGTTCACCGAGTGCGCGATCCACCGGCACCAGCACCCGACGAATCGTGCGGCGCGTGTCATTGAAATCACGGCGATCGCGCAGCGCCTGAGCGACCAGCTGCACGACACAAGCTACGATGAGCAGCGCGGCGGCGATCCGGGTGGGCAACGTGCCGAAGCGCGCCAAAAAGCCAGCGCCGATCAGCGAAGCGATGATGATCACGCCCGAGAGCAAGCGGGCGGGCGCCGTGCGGCGTTTGCGAAACGCCTCGGCCAAACTGGAGATCTTCGCGGGCAGGGCCAAGCAGGCGGAGCTTAGCAGGGCAAGGCGAGGCCGGTTACCGTGACAAGGCGCGGAAATCGCGGCATCATCAGCGGTGCTGTGCCGGCCGAGGTCGAACGCCTGAAGCGCGTGCTTTTGTCGCTTCCCGAACTCGGGCTGCGCACCGGCTGGCTCCGCGACCTGCTGGCCAATCAAGCCATCGCCGAGCAGGCCTCGTTGTTGAACGGCCTGTGTGAGGACAGCGAACGAGGCGAACCGCAGGCGCGCGAGGCGATGTTGGTCGTCGCTCTGGTGTTTGCGGCACAAGGCGAATGCGAGCACCTCGAACAACTGCGGCAGTTCGCCGAGATTCGGCATTTGTTGAGCTTGGGGCGGCTGCTGCGCAAAGCGCCGCCCCTCTCGGTACGCCCGCCACCGGAGCCGCCCATTCCCGATTACGGCACCGGCCGCGAGCTCACGGTGGGTGAACGGAAAAGTCTCGCGCGCACACCCAACCGGCGCGCATTCGAAAAGCTATTGCGGGATCCACACCCGCTCGTGTTGCGACAGCTCTTGGGCAACCCGCGCCTGACCGAAAATGACGTGCTGCGTTTAGCGGCGCGTCGCCCGGCACGGCGCGAGGTGCTCGAATCGATCGCTCAACATGGGCATTGGCTCGCGCGGACCCGCGTGCGCATGGCCGTGCTCTTGAATCCTGGCACGCCAGCGGCCATGTCCATGCCGCTACTTGCGGTTTGCAACCGCAACGAGCTGCAAGACGTGCTGCAAAATACCGACAGCTCGAGCGTGCTGCGCAACGCAGCGCTCGAGCTTTTGGAGCGCTTACCGCCGCTCGGTGAATCGTTCGAAGTGATGCAGTGAGCGCGAATCCGCGCAGAGCGAGGCGGGCGTCAGCCCTCTTCCTCTTCGCTTTCCCACTTGAGCACCGCGCCGATGCTGATCTTCATCGCGCACTCGTCGCATAGCGGCGGCTCTTCGAAACGGTATTCGTCGCCGCGCGTCCAAAGCAGGAGGCCCGAGCCACCGGGCGTCCCCTCGAAGTGACGCGCACAGAAATCGCAATCGTAGCCTTGCAGGCGGCGCGCTTCGCCGGGAACCGAAGGCGAATGCTCCGGTTCGGGTCGAATCTGGGTCTCGGTAGGCTTAATCGCCATTCGCTTCCGACTATAGCAGGTTGCCGGGGGCCCGGCCTTACTCGGCCGCCGCCGCGGCATCGGGCCCGCGCTGATCGGCCACACCGCAAGAAATGGCCAGCATTTCGACCACATCCATGTTTTGGATTTCCTGCTCTTTGGATTGCGACTTCACGCCGTCACTCAGCATGGTCATGCAGAACGGGCAGGCGCTGGCGATGGTCTGCGCGCCGGTATCGAGCAGCTGCAGCGTGCGCTTCACGTTCACGCGGTTGTTGTTCTGCTCTTCCATGAACATCTGCCCGCCGCCGGCGCCGCAGCACAAACCCTTCTTGTTGTTCCAGGTTTCCACTTCGACCAACTCCACCCCGGGAATGCCGCGCAAGATCTCGCGCGGCGATTCATAGATGTCGTTGTAACGGCCGAGGTAACAGGAGTCGTGATAGGCGACCTTGGCGCGCACGGGTTTCGTGGGGGTGATCTTCTTTTGCGCGAGGAGCTCCATCATGAAATCGGTGTGATGGACCACTTCGAACACCGCGCCGAAGTCTGGGTATTCTTTGGCCAGTGAGTTGAAGCAATGCGGGCAGGTCGTGATGATGCGCTTCACGCCGCCCTTCTCCTTGTAGCCGTTCAGCGTCGCGGCGTTGGTTTCGGCCAGCATGCTGAACAGGTACTCATTGCCTGCACGGCGCGCGGGATCGCCGGTGCAGGTTTCTTCGTCGCCGAGGATGGCGAAATCGACACCAGCGGCGATCAAGAGCTGAGCCGTGCTGCGCGCGATCTTCTTGGCCCGATCGTCGTAACTGGCGGCGCAGCCGACCCAAAACAGCACCGGGGCATCCGGCTTCTCGGCGCAGGTTTTGACGCCCAAGCCTTCGGACCAAGCGCCACGATCGACGCGCGCCAGGTTCCACGGGTTCCCGTTGACCTCCATGCCTTCGAAGGGCTTGCCGAGCTGGCTCGGGAATTCACCCTTGATGACCACGAGGTTGCGGCGCATCTGCACGATCTTGTCGACATAGGTGATGTTGACCGGGCATTGCTCTTCGCAAGCGCGGCACGTCGTGCAACCCCACAGCACGTCTTCGTGGATGACTCCGGGCACCAAATCGAGCGGCTTGTACACGCGGGCTGCGGGCTCGGCTGCGGCGGCGGCAGCGCCGGCGGGTTCGCCACTCGGCATCGGTTCGGCAGCTTGGTCGCCACCGGGTTCCGCGGGCGCGGGCTTCTCGGAAAGGTGCACCGCGGCCGGCCCCACCTCGAGAAACTCGGCTTGGCGCTCGTACAAGTGATTACGGAGTGCGAGCGTGAGGTGCTTCGGGCTCAGCACCTTGCCGGTGAGGGCGGCGGGGCAATTGTCCGTGCAGCGCCCGCACTCGGTGCAGGTGTAGAGATCGAGCACGTCCTTCCAAGTGAAGTGTTCGATGCGCGCGTAACCGATGCGCGCGCTCAGCAAATCGTCGCCTTCGGTCGCTTTCTCGACCGCGGACATCAACGCTTCGGTCGAGGCAGCGAGCGGGCGCAAACGGCCGCGCGGCGTGATGTCCCCCAAAAACACGTTCGGAATGGCGGTGATGATGTGAAAGTGCTTCGTGTAAGGGAGCACGTTCAAGAAGATCAGCACCAGCGAAGAGTGCGTCCAATAACCGATGTGGCTCAGCACGACGAGCGTGCCCGAGCCCAAACCCGAGAGCAGCAAGGCCACGAGCGACCCCGCGGGCTCGGCCGCGCGAAATGCGAGCTCGCCCTCTGGCCGCGCTAGCGGCGCGATCAGCGTTGCCATCGAACCGCACCAACCGCCCGCTGCGTTCGCGCACTCCGAAGCGTAGCGATGAGCGAGCACGGTGCTGGCGCCGTCGTACATCAGATCGGCGAGCATCATCGTGGCGATGATGCCCAGGATGATCAGGCCTTCGACGCCCAAGGTCATGCGCTTTTGCGGGCGAACCACGCGGAAGTAGACGAATACCGCGACACCCACGAGCACGAGCGTCTCGAACACGTCGCGCACGAACGCGTAGGCAGCGCCGAGCGGAATGCCCAGCACGGGCTCCGAACCGAGCACCCACAAATTGAAGCTGGGAGAGAAACCGCGCCCCCACAAAACCAAGGTGCGCAAGAGCAGCACCATGAAGCCCAAAAAGATGAATTGGTGCGCGAGCCCTGCCGCCAGGTAGTAGCGCATCTTCTTTTGATAGAAGGCGAACGTCCACACCAAGCCCGCGCGTTTGGGGATCTGATCGAGGCGTGTTTCCCAGGTGGGCGCGCCCACTTGCATCAGCTTCAGGCGGCGCGAGGCGCTCACCGCAAAGATCGCCGAAAGGGTCACGATGAGGATGGCCATCGCCACGGGATTCATGGCGCTAACTTAGCCCACGATGCCGGAAGAATGCGAGGAGCCCGAGCCCGACGATGACCGCGATCGCGATGCCCACGAGCAGCCAGCGCGTTTGCTTGGGCGTGGGATGCGGAACGCGCAGCGAAAGCCGCACGCGCACCGACTCGATCGGCTTCGGCGGCGTGACCAGCGTGATGCCCGCATCAGCGACTTCTGCGGGCTCCACCCGCAGCAGCAAGAGCCCGCGCGGCAAGGGCACCCCCTCCGCTGGCAGACCTCCCTGCTCGGGGATGCGAATCACCACACCGCGCCCATCGCTCACTTCGTCTTGGGAGCGCGCCGGGAGCGTGACTTGGAGCAACTCGGGCAACTCGTTGCGGCCGCGCAGGGTGATGGCGCCCGCCCGTTCACAAGAGTCACACCCGCCGCCATCGCAGGCCGCACAGGCCAAGTTCCGGGGTAGTTCGAACTCGACGACTTCCCCGGATTCCAGCCAGGCACGAGGCACTCGAATGCGATGCACGACGTCAGGGCCGCGCGGCACGTCCATTCGGGTGGTGACTCTGCCCAGAACTTCGGACACTCCTCTCACGGTACCGCGGATCGGGATCCCGAAAAAAGAGGGTGCTTGCCGCCGAGCTTCAAAAGCCGTACGCCCTTTCGCCTCAACCCACTCACCCAAGCTCGGAAACGGCACAAAAGCGCGCCGCAACTGGCTTGCGCCTCAAGGAGCGGCCCCTTTGGAATACGTGCTTGGATTTTGGAACATCATCTCGCACCTCGACGTGCACCTCGTCGATTGGTCGCACTCGATGGGCCCTTGGCTGTATGCGCTGCTCTTTGCGGTCATCTTTTGCGAGACCGGGCTCGTGGTCACGCCCTTCCTCCCGGGGGACTCACTGCTGTTCGCCACCGGCGCATTGTGCGCAATGAACGGCTCGACCGTGAGCATCGCTGCCATGGCTCCGCTGCTGCTGATTGCCGCCGTGCTGGGCGATGCGACCAACTACGCGATCGGTAAAACCGTCGGGCCCAAGGTGTTCTCGAGTCAAACCTCGAAGCTATTGAACCGCGAACATTTGCTGCGCACGCAAGCCTTCTACGAGCGCTACGGCGGCAAGACGATCATCATCGCGCGCTTCATGCCCATCATCCGCACCTTCGCGCCGTTCGTGGCGGGCATCGGCAAGATGCAATATCGCCGCTTCTTTTCGTTCAACGTCGTGGGCGCGGTGCTGTGGGTGGTGCTGTTTCTCGCCGCCGGTTTCGCCTTCGGGAACCTGGAAATCGTGCGTAAGAAGTTCCACCTGGTGATCTTCGCGATCATCGGCCTCAGCATCTTGCCGGCAGTGATCGAGTTCCTCCGCGAGCGGGGGAAAATGGCACGCGCCAAGGCTTGAGCGAATCAGAGCTAGTCACTGTCGATCTTCCCGCGCGCTCGAACGCTCAGCGGAGCGTGACGCGCGGGAGAACAGTGGTTTCGAGGTCGCCGCTCGGGCAGCGACCCGCTCTCGTTACGGCTTGTCCGTCAGCTGCTTGGTCTCTTCGGGCTTGGTGGCGGGATGCTCTTCATCCTCGTTCAGGCCTTTCTTGAAAGCCCGAATGCCTTCGCCTAGGCCCTTGCCGACCCCAGCGAGCCGACCCGGTCCGAACAGGAGCAGGACGATGACTAGAACGATGACCCAATGTACGGGGCTAAAAGATCCCATGGTCTTGCTTTCAGGGGCGCGGCGACTGACGAGAGAAGGTGGATCTTCCGCGTCCGGATGAGTCAGTACAATAGCATTGTGGGTAGAGCAAGCTAGCTTGTGGCTGGAAAGCCCTGGAAATCACAGGCGGAAGATCAGCTCTCGCTCGGCCTCCGGCGCATCCAGCGAAACCGCTGCCGAATAGGTCTTCGGACCTACACGAGCGCCAAAAGCGACGCGGATTGGCGGGGGTTCTCCGCCAAGCGTCTCGAGCCGAATGCGCACGCGGTATTCGCCGCGTAACGGTTCGCCGTCGCTCAGATACACGTTCTCCAGGTTTTGACCGCGGCACTCGCCGTTGCGGCCCGGGCAATCGCGTTCCTTGGTGAGCCCGCTGCGCGCCGGACGCCCCACTTCCACGAGCTCGCCATTCGGGTCGAAGACGCGCAAATCGACGTCAGCTCGCGCCTCTTCCCAAGCAATCGCGAATTGGACGAGGCCCGTGCGCAAGCCGCAGCCCTCGTCGATGATGCCGTTGCAGTTGTCGTCGGTGGCGTTGAAGCACAGCTCGGGACCACTCGGCGTGCAGGCTTGCTCGGCGAGGGACGCTGGCACCGTGCCGAGCACGATGCCAGGAGCCGCCGCGGCCGAACTCGCGTGAGCGCCGGGCCTCCCACACGCGGTCAAGGCGACCGCCAAGAGAGCGACCCGGCCGAGCATCACTTCTTGTCGTCGGGCAGGTTCACGCCGGTGACGATTTTCGGATTCACGAGCTCGAAGTACGCCTGACGCGCTTGCTCACCCGCCGGCCCGTTCTCGTCACGCAAAGCGAGCAGCACGCCTTGCTCTTGCATGAACTTGAGCGCGCGAATCGCGCCCGAGCGCTTGGCGGCATCATCACCCTTGGCCATTTGGTACAGGCGCGAACGGAGCACGACGCGCGTGAACGAGTGCGGCCCGTTGTCGAAGATCAAGCTGTCGAACTGCTTCATCAGCATGACGCGCGCCCATTCTTGCTGGGTTTGGCGCACTTCGAGCTTGCTGATGGCTTCGGCGTTATCGACGTACTTGAACAGAAGACCCGATTCGAGATCTTCTTGTGACCAGTAGCCGAAGCTCCGGTACCAGAGGTCACCGAGTTCTTCGAGCGCCTCTTTGCGTTTGTTCGCGTACTTGGCGACGGCGCGCGTGGCGGTGTCCGGGGTGCCGCCGAGGATCAACGCGAGCGCCGCGTCGTTCATCATGGCGTCGTCGTCCATCATCGTGAAGAGCTGAGCTTCGACCGAGGCGTCGAAGCCGCCCTTGGCGATGGCGCGCGCCACTTGGTGCCGCGTCTCGACCGCGGAATTGGGCGACATGAGCGAGATCAGCGCGGCCGCGGTGCCCGGTACGGGGCGTTGGATGAGCGCCTCGAGCAAGCAAGCGCGCCGCACTTCGTCCGGCTTTTCGTTGCCTTTGTACTCGGAGATCTTCTTGGCGATCTCCAAGAAGTCTTCCTTTTCCGCGACCCAGGCCAAGGCGGCACAGGCGTCGAAACGAGACTGCTCGTTGTTCTTCGGCTCTTCGATGTAATCGAGCAAGGGCTTGAACGCTTTGCGATCGCGCCACTCGGACAAACCTTGCGCCGCGCCCACGCCGATGGCGCGGAGGCTCATGCCCAAGATCGCGACGCCACCTTGGTTCAAGCCGTCCATCGTGACGTCTTGATCCTTCGGGCGGCGCGTCAGCGACTTGATGAGCACGTCCCACGACGGTTGGTCTTTGAGCCAGCCGACGTAGCGCAGCGCGCTTTGCGCCACGACCCACTCTTCCGGCATCGGCGGCTGCTGACCCTCTTTGGGCAGCGGCTGATTCGGGTTCGACCACTTGCGCAAGGCGTTGATGTCCTTCGTGGACTCCATCGCGGCCAGGGCGCGCAGGCCGTTGGCGTGCGGCGAAGGCATTTCGTGGATCCAGAAGATCACCGCGTCTTCCGCTTGCTCGGCGATCTGCGAGCGCTTGTCCGGGTGCAGCATGGCCAAGTCCGCGATCATGCGGGAGGCGACGACGCGTTCTTGGTCGTCACGCTTGAGCATCATTTCCCAGTCGTACTGGTCGCTGTAGATCTTCAGCGGATCCATGCGCAGGCGCTTGGCCAGCGTCGGAACGGCGCGAATGTCGCCGATTTGCGCGAGCGCGGTCGCTGCGCGGGTCTGAAAATGGATGTGCGGTTTGCTCTGCAAGAAGCCGTAGAGGGCGTTGCCGCCGCGCGGGTCGTTCAGCTTGTCGATCATGTCGAAGATCTGCTTACGCAGATACCAAGCCGTCTTCTCGTCATCCGCGGGCACGGCGCCGAGCGCGAGCACGAGGCCGTCGGTGCCGATGCCGTCGCGGAGGGCCTCCAAGAACTTGTTGCGGCTGTCTTTGTCGGCCGTCTTCAAGGCGGCTACGAGCGGTTCGCGGGCGCGCGGTTCACCGATTTTGCCGAGGCCCGGCGCCGCTTGGCGCGAGACTTCCGGGTCGGTATCTTGCACGAGCTTGATCAGCGTGTCCGTCCACTTGGGCTCGGCGTTCTGCGAGAGGATGGTGGCCACGAGCTGGCGCACGGCCGGGCTCTCGTCCGTCGCCATGCTGGCGAGCTTGTCCAAGCTCACGAGCTGCACGATGCGATTGGGATCGAACGCCGTACCGCCGCCGAGGCGCTGCACCTTCGACAAGCTGCCGTTGCGGTACAACACCATGATGTCGTCGAAGGCGCGCGGTTCGCCGAGCACCACGAGTGCCCAGGCAATTTGCGGCTTGGCACCGGGGCCCGCTTTTTTCAGCGCCGCGAGCAGCGCATCGCGCGCGGGCTCGCCCATCGGACGCCCGTATTCGGCGAGGGCCAGCGCGGCCATGCCTTGGAGCGGCTCTGAAGGCACCGCGAGCGTATCGATCGCGGCCTTCACGCCTTCCGGATCTTTGGCCCACGCCAATTGCTTCAACGCTTCGGCGCGGACTTCTTCGCTGCGATCGCTCTCGGCCCATTCGCGCCATTTCGGCAGCTGCTCGGCCTTCGGCAGCACGAAGATCTGCTTCTTCTGCTCTTCGCCCGCTTCGATGGTGAGCTTGTCCGCATCCTGCTTGCCGCCGATGAACATGAAGGCCGCAAAACCAGCGACCGCGATCACGCCGAGCAAGATGGCTGCGGGCGCAAAGCGACCCTTCTTGAAGTTGCCATCACCCGAATCGAAGCTGGGCGGGAACCCGCCACCACCCGGTGACGGGGGCATCCCCGGCACGTCGTCATCAGGCGGCCATTTGGCGGCGTTCACCAGCGGTAGCGGAGGGCTTTTGGGGGCCGGCGACACATTCGGCAAATTCGAATCGAGCATGGATCCTCCCGCAAGATGCGGTGCTAGTGAGCGCACGCGGCCGAGCTCCAAGAACGGGGCTCAGCGAGTGGCGGCGAACTTAGCCCATGCGCAAAAAAGGGGGGAGAGTTCCCGTCGCGTCGCGTGCAAACCCTTTCGAATTTCACTGGAAACTTCTCCTCCAGGTCGGATTTAGAGCGATCATCTGAGCCACGCCTCACCCCATGACGATCCGCTCCGCTCCCACCTTCCGGCGCCCATTGCTGATCACGCTGGCCACGACGGCGCTCGTGACCGCGCTCTCCAAGTTGCCCGACAGCCTATCCGCAACGGCCGTCGGGTTCGGCTTTCTGGCCGTCACCTATTGGCTCGTGCTGCGTTCGGATGATCCGGAGTACCTCGCGCGCTACGGGCTCTCGCTCGGTGGCTTGTTCGAGCCCGCGCCGCTTTCCCTTTCGCGCATCGCGCGCGAAGTGGGTCGCGCGTGCGCTTGGGCGTTCGGTTTGGCGGCGCTGTGCTTCCCGCCGTTTTGGATCGGCTTCGTGTGGTGGTGGCGCATCCGCGTGCCCTTTCATGCGGCTCCCGTCCGCAGTTTGAGTGAAGACTTGCTGGGGCAGCTATTGGTGATCGCGCTGCCCGAAGAAGCCTTCTACCGAGGCTACTTGCAATCAGCGCTCGATGAAGTGTGGGCGCCGCGCGTGCGTATCTTGGGTGCCGAGCTCGGGCCGGGAATTTTGGTGGCGAGCGCGCTGTTCGCGGCGGGTCACCTGTGTACGGAATTCAATGCCGGGCGCTTGGCGGTGTTCTTTCCGGCGTTGGTCTTCGGTTGGCTCCGCGCGCGCACGCGCGGCGTGGGCGCAGGCATCGTATTTCACGCTTTATGTAACCTCTTTGCTTCGTATCTCGGCCAGAGTTACGGTTTTGCACGGTGACCCCTTCTTACTTACTCGATCGGTTGGTCGAACTCGCCCTGAGCGAAGATCTCGCGGGCGGTGATCTGACGAGCGAAGCCACGCTTTCGCCGAGCGACCGCGCCATCGCGCGCGCCGTCGCGCACTCGCCTTTGGTCGTGTGCGGCGGGGACGCGTTTGCGCGCGTGTTCTATCGCGTCGATCCCGGAATCCGCGTGGAACGGTGTTTGGAGGAAGGCACGCGCGCGAAGCCCGGTGACGTGCTCTGGATCGCGGAAGGGTCGACGCGATCGCTGCTCATGGCGGAGCGCACGGCGCTGAATTTCGCGCAACGCATGAGCGGCACCGCCACACTCACCAGGCAGTTCGTCGACGCTTTGCCCGAGGGCGCGCTGACGCGCATCGTCGACACTCGGAAAACGACTCCCGGCCTACGCTTTCTCGAGCGCTATGCGGTGCGGACCGGCGGCGGCCACAATCACCGCGACAACCTCGGCTCGGCGGTGTTGATCAAGGACAATCACATCGTAGGCGCGGGCGGAGTGCGCGAAGCGATCGAACGCGCCCGTAAGAACGCACCTCACTCGAGCCGGATCGAGATCGAGGTCGAGTCACTCGAGATGCTGGACGAAGCCCTCGAAGCAGGCGCCGAGGTCGTGATGCTCGACAATTTCAAGCCCGACCAAATCGCAGTCGCGGTCGAACGCGCGCATGGTCGCGCGCTCGTGGAAGTATCGGGCGGCATCACGCTCGAGCGCATCCCGGAGCTCGCGCGCGTCGGTGTCGACGTCGTGAGCGTGGGCGCCTTGACGCACTCTGCAAAGGCCGCTGACATCGGGCTCGATATCGAGAAGATCTGATGGGCTTCGACGCGAGCGCGTTTCGTGAACTGTGTCGTGACGGAAAGCCGGCGCTCGGTCGTCCGCTGATGTATCTGCCCGTCACTGGCTCGACCAACGACGACGCGCTCAAGGCAGCGCGCGCTGGCGCGCCGCACGGCTCCTTGTTCGTAGCGGACGAACAGACGGCGGGGCGTGGGAGGCGCGGTCATAGCTGGCTCGCGGCGCCCGGCGAGAGCCTGCTCTTTTCGTTGATCGTTCGGCCCCAGCTCGAGCTCGCGCAAGCAAGCGCACTGACGCTCGCGGTGGGCCTGGCCTTGAGTGACGTGATCGCGCCCCTCGTCCCTTCGCCGACGCGCGTGAAGTGGCCCAATGATTTACTGGTTTCCGATCAGAAGCTCGCCGGCGTGCTGGTCGAATCCCAACTGCAAGGCGACGCATTGAAAGCGGTCGTGATCGGCGTCGGGCTCAATGTGTCGAGCCGCGAATTTGCTCCGGAAATCGCGGCGAGCGCCACGTCACTCGCGCTCTTGGGCGCGACGGACATCGCGCGCGAACCGCTCCTCTTTCGCTTACTCGATGCACTCTCCGCGCGGCTCGCCGAGTTCGAACGCACGGGCGTCCGCGGGATCGTGAGCGAACTCAATGCGCGCGACGCCCTGCGCGACACACGCGTGCGCATCGAGTCCGTCACCGGCATCGCGCGCGGCATCGACTCGAACGGGCACCTGCTCGTGGAAGACGAACACGGCACCGTGCATTCGATTTTGTCGGGCACTGTCGAGCGGCTCTGAACCCGCGTCGGGACGCTCGCACGAGCGAACGCGAGCGAAGTTGACAAATCGCGAGCGAACCTTCATCCTTTCTAAAGGTCAGCGATGAATTCCAATTTCTACGGAATGAGCATGATGTCGATGCGTAGCCAACGCAGGGCGACGTCATGTTCGATGTGCTGACCGGTTTCTAAAACCCTCCGGTCAAAACCGGATCGAACGGGCCGCCCACGAAGCGGCCCGTTTTGCTTTTGTTTGGGCAAACAGCGGGTGGCCTCGGGGCGGCGCGATCGAGCGCTTCATCTCCCCATTTTGTTCGAAAAAGAGGCCCCCAATGAACGATTCAGCTCGCAGCTTCGTGTCTGCTGCCATTCCGTACGTCAACTCCACGCCGCACCTCGGCCACGCGCTCGAGCTCGTACAAGCCGACGCGCTCGCGCGCTATCACCGCGGACGCGGACGCGACGTGCGCTTCACCACCGGCACGGACGACAACAGTCTGAAAAACGTGCGCGCCGCGGAACGCGAGCACACGACACCCGCCGAGCTCGTCGGGCGCTACGGCGGCGAATTTCGGCGCCTCGCGGACGCCTTACACGTCTCGTACGACGATTTCCTGCACACCGCGAGCGACGCACGCCACGTGCCTGCCGTGCACGAGCTTTGGCGCCGCTGCCAAGCCGCGGGGGACGTGTACCGCAAATCTTATCGCGGTTTGTATTGCGTCGGCTGCGAACATTTTCTGCGCGAGAGTGAGCTCATCGACGGCGGCTGCCCCGTGCATCCCGGCCCGCTCGAGGTGGTCGAAGAAGAGAATTGGTTCTTCCGTCTGTCACGTTACGAGTCGGCTATTTTAGAGGCCATCGACAGCGATCGCCTGCGGATCTCCCCCAAAGAGCGCAAGCGCGAGGTGTGTCGCTTCATCGAGGGAGGCCTCACGGACTTCAGCATTTCGAGGAGCCGCGCTCGCGCCGGCGGATGGGGGATCCCGGTGCCTGGAGATGAATCGCAGATCGTGTACGTGTGGTTCGACGCACTCGCGAGCTACCTGTCGAATCTCGGCTTTCCGAACGGCACCGACTACGAACGATACTGGCCGAGCGCACTCGAACGCGAACACGTGATCGGCAAAGACATCGTGCGTTTTCACGCGCTGTACTGGCCGGCGATCTTGCTCAGCGCCGGGCTCCCCTTGCCGACTTCGTTACGCGTCCACGGCCACATCACCCGCGATGGAGAGAAACTCGGAAAATCTCGCGGCAATGCCATCGACCCGTGGCAACTCGCCGAACGCTACGGGGTGGACGGCCTGCGCTACTACTTGCTCGGTCAGCTCCACACCACCAAAGACAGCGACTTCAAGGAAGACTTGCTGCGCGCGGCGTACAGCTCGGAACTCGCTGGAAAATTGGGCAATTTATTGCAGCGAGTGACCACGCTGTGCGTTCGTCATGGCGTGAGCGGCGTGCTGACTCTTCCTCTCGGACCGCGCGAAGCGTCGCTCGCAGACGTCGCTCGAGAGGCGGCCCGCGCCGTCGACGCGGGCCTCGAAGCCTTCGCCTTTCAGGATGCGCTGCGCGCCGTGTTCGAGTTCGTGACGGCCGCCAACCGCTATGCCGACGAATCGGCGCCGTGGCGTTTGGCCAAACTGCGAGAAAACGCGCCCCCCCTCAAACGCGCCCCCCTAGACACTGCCCTCCACGCAAGCCTCGCCGCCCTCATCGAAAGCCTGCGCGTCAGTGCGCTGCTTCTCCGCCCCTTCTTACCCACCACCAGCAACGCAATCCTGAATCGACTCGGTTACGCGGACACGGAAACGAACGCGACGTTCGGCGGCGCATCGGGCGAACCGAAACCTCGCTTGGGTGACGTGCTCTTTCCACCGCTCGAGCGACGCTGAGCGTGCATCACGAGCGCCCTACAGCACACACACTTGTTCGCAAACGCCTTGCACGCACTCTGTCTTCGCACAGGAGGAATCCGCGCACTTGATGCACGCGGGCGACGCGCAGTCGCTCGCTTTCTGGCAATGTGGGCCGGTGGCGTGATCGCCACTACAAGTCAGCGCACACTGATTCGAGACGCAGTCGACCTCCTGGAAGTCTCCGTTTGGACACGCGATGGCAGATGAAGCGGGCGGCGGAGGCCCGCAGTCTTGCGGATATTGGCACAACCCCACTTGGCAATACGGCACCGCGTTGGCCCAGCAGATCCCGAACAGGTCGCAGATGCCGTTGGCATTGGCTTGTTCGCATGCGATGTCGCCCTTGGCGCAAGGCATCGGCTCGCAATGTTCACCACAGAGGTGTCCAACGCAGGAACCCCCATCGATGCGCCACGGGTAGCTAGGGTCCGTGCTCGTCACGGAACTCCCACTCGCCCCGCTGCCGAGCGCGCCGCCGTGACCACTGGTGCCACCACTTGCGACGGCTTGCCCACCGGAGCCTTGAACGATGCCGGCCGCGCCGCTCGTCGATGCTCCTCCCAGCGCGACGCCTCCGCCGGCGCCGGGCACGACATCACCAATCTTCGAAACGCCTCCGCACGCAACCAACCCCACCGCAAACCCCACGAACATCGACTGTGCTGCGAATTTCATCCGAGCCTCCTGCTAGGTAATCCCCAGCCTCGGCGGTTTTGATCAGAAAGAGGTGCGATTGCCCACACAAAGTTTCCGCGGCCGCGAGCAGCGCTACTTCGCGGCCGCGAGCAGCGCGCGAGCGCGCGCTGCGTGAGGGCTCTTCGGAAACGAGCGCACGATTCGTTCAGCCACCGCGAGCGCGCCCGAATCATCACCCTTGCGGGTGAATGCTTCCATGCGAATGAACAGCGCTTCGGGCAACATGCGGCCATCCGGGAAGCGTTGTTCGTAGCGCTCGAGCAGGCTCAGGGCACGGATGGCGTCGCCCGCTTTGAGCGCGTGGCGAGCATCGTCGAGGGTGGAGACCTCGGCCGCGAGCGAGGGTTCCGGCTCGCTCACGCTCGCGGACGGCGCGGGCAAAATGGCCGAGACCGCGGCCGGCGGAGCTTCGCTCGACGGAGCCGTCGACGCGGGGGTGGCGGGGGTCGGTACGATGGGCGCCGCGACCGACGTGGGCGGGGGCAACACCACGGCTGCCGGCGGTTCTACTGGGCGGGCCGGCGCCATCGCGTCACTCACGGTGTACACGGCCGTCGTGGCAACGAGGCCCGTGATCAGCCCGAAACCGAGCCACTTACCGACGATTAAAGACGTAGGAACGGCCGCTTTGCCCGCGGCCAACGAGGCGCCCCCCGCCGCTGCGGTCGTGGCGGCCCCGGTGCTCGCGCTCGACGAACTGGCCACGGCGACCGCGGATACCCCGACACCGACCGCGGTCAGCGTCCGCCGCAACGCGGCCGCTTGGGGCTGCTCTTCACGCGCAGCACCCAAGAGCGTGCGGAGCAGCTCACTGTCACTCTCGTCGAGGAGGCGCGTGGGTTCGTCGGTCATTCACCTTCTCCGAATTTGCGTCGCGCTTCCACGCGCGCGATACGCGCCGCAAAATCTTCGCGAGCTCTGCGCAAACGCGAGGCGACGGTGCCGGTCGGGATCCCCACCACATCCGCGATCTCGACGCTGGTCAGCTGCTCGATCTCGTACAGGACGAACACCACCCGCAGCTCGAGCGGCATCTCTTCGAGCATCGTATCGAGCAGCTCACGGGCTCGGCGCCGATCCAAGAGCTCATCCGGAGTCGGCGCGGGGTCGGTATGTGCTTCGAGTTCACCACCGAAGTCTTCGCGCTGCCGAGTGCGACTCCGGCGAACGCGCGCCCCGATGTGCAATGCCGTACTGAACAGGAAAGCGCGTTCGCTCCCTGCGCGAATGTCACCGAGCCTGCCCGCAGCCGCGATGAACACCTGTTGCGCGGCATCATCGGCATCGGCTTCGGCCACACCGACGCGCCGCAATAGCCTCCAAACGAAGCCGAACTGCAGCTCAATCAGGCGCTCCAGGCGCTGCTGTGCTTGGCCATCGGCCGCGCGGGCCGGCTCGGCCTGCGTCAAGGGCTCTGCCACGACCTCCAGTCCTATCACTTCTCTGTCTCATCCCCACCGGAATCGAGATCGATCACTGAAAACGCAGGCCGGCCGTCACGTTGCCCCCAGCGCCAATCGCGGGCACCGCGAATACCGGCGCCGATTGGCCCCCGAACACGAACTCATGACGCACGAGGGGAGCCGCCAACTCGCCGTCCAGCCCGATGACCCAACGCTGCTCGATATCCCACGATATCCGCGCGAGCCCAACTCCCGCCGCCCAGACGACATTCGCGCTCGTGGCGTCCGTCAGCTGCGCGCCATTTTGGCCGGCTGCACGTAGTCGGCCTGCGTCGATCCCCAAGCACACACCGAACGCGAGCTCGGAAACCGGTGAAACGCGCAGCGGACAGGCTTCGAGTCGCGCCCAAACGGTCGAGAAATCGGCCGCTCCCACCGCCACGCGCTCGTGCTCGTGGGCGTAGAACACCGATAGCCGAGCGTTCCAGCGCGCGCGCCGCGAGACGACTTCGGCGAATGCACCCCACGCAATCGACGCGCTCGGTGCAACCCAACCGACAGCGCCGGCGCTCGCCCCAGCCGTCCAATGCACTGCCGACCGCCCGCGTGACGGTTCGTCTGCTGGCTCTGGGATCGGGTCGGCGAGCTCGGCCAGCGGTGACGGAAGAGGCGCCGGTGGCGCGGGCTCTGCGAGCGCTTCGAGAGCCGTTTCCGGCTGTTCTGGGTCTTCGGTTGCGACTTCGCTCGCGTGGGCTTCGATCGTGAGCGCCGTGATCAGAGCTAGGCTCGACGCGACTTCATCACAGGTGGCGCCGCGAACCCGACGCGAGACGATGTGGCCCTCTTCGTCGAAGAACGCGATGCTTCCGACGTACCGTGCGTGATCCTCGCGGATCGAGATCTCCAAGGCGCGGGTGATCTCTCCCGAATCAGTAAAACGGCCGCGGTCGGTTCGACTGCGAACCCGCTGATAAAACGCCGCCTGATCGGGGCACACAGCCGGCGCATCGTACGAGATCCAGACTGATTCTTCGGCGGCACGCGCCGCCGCGGTGTGGAACAAGAGTGCGCTCGGCACGGCGCAGAGCAGCCACCCGAATCCCCAGCGCTTACCTGACCGCACGACGGCCAGGGTGCACGGGAATCGATCTGCAAATCAAGCTTCATGCAGCTTGCGCGACCTCGGGAACTTCGGCGAGCTTTTCGGCCAGCAAGCGGCGCGCGCGAAAGAGCCGACTCATGACCGTGCCGACGGGCACCGCGAGCTCGGCAGCCGCGTCTTTGTAGCTGCGTTCTTCCAAATCGACCAAGCGCACGACTGCCGCAAACTGGGTTGGCAGTGCATCGATCGCCAAAGTCACCGGGCGTGTGAGCGCTGGGCCCGGCGTGAGCGCATCGGGATGCGTCCAAGCGCAGGGGTCGGTGGTGAGCAATGCGAGCGCGCGGCGTTCGCGCGTCGACTTTCGGCAGCGCGTGATGAACACGCTGAACAAGATCTGCTGCAGCCAGCCGCGCAGGTTCGTCCCCTGTTCGTAACCAGACTCGAAGCGCAGCGCGCGCAGCACCGTGTCTTGCACGAGATCTTGAGCGTCGCTTTTGCGCTTGCACAGGGTCAGCGCGCGCGCCATCAGGCCCGGCATGAGGTCGGGCAATTTTTCGCGTAACTCACGGGTAAACGCGGCACTCGGAACATCGTAGGAAAGTAGCTCGGACATCGTTGCCTCCACGGAGCGAGACATCGCAAGCCTCGTGCCAAACCCCGAGAGCGGAAATTTCGCGGCTTTTTCGGTATTTCTGCGGGCCGCCAACCGCGGAGTCCGTGTCAAACTGGCATCGACGCCGGACACGCTGTCAGGGCGGCAAAGCGCGCCCCGGTCAGCGCAAAGAAGCCAACGCGAGTGGGATCTCGTCCGCGATTTCGTGGGCCAGAATGCCCCGATCGACACCCGAAGCAGCCAACCGTTCGCCGGCAAGCCCATGAATGTAGGCCGCTGCCAGCGCGGCTCGGCGCGGATCGAGCGCCGTGCAGTAAGAAGCAAGCACGCCTGACAAGACGTCACCCGACCCGCCGGTGGCGAGCACACGCGACCCGGTCGGGTTGACGGCAACACGCTCCGCGCGCGCGCCGACCAGGGTGCGAGAGCCTTTCAGCAAGACCACGGCGCCGGTGAGTGCCACCGCGCGGCGCAATACACCGAAACGATCGGCTTCGACGTCAGCCGCACTGCCGCCGACGAGGCGCGCCATTTCCCCCGAATGAGGCGTCAAAATCAGGTCACCTGCCGCATTCGGCAACAAATCGGTGCGTCCGGCGAAAAGCGTCAGCGCATCGGCGTCGACCACTTTGGTTTTGGGGACACGCAGCACGGTGTGCTCGACGATGCGCCAGGCGCTTTCATCCAAGCCTAGCCCGGGGCCAATCGCGATGGCGTCGGTGTTCTTCAAATGCTCGTCGAGCGACGCTTCGATGTTTTCGGGATCGATGCGCGCGGTCATCATCTCCAGCACGCGCTGATCGAGGACGCGCGCGGTTTCCGGCAACGCCAGGATGGTGACGAGCCCCGCGCCCGCGCGCAGCGCGCCGCGCGCGACCAGCAGCGCGGCGCCGATTTTTCCGGGGGAGCCCGCGATCACCGCGACGCGCCCGGCAGAGCCTTTGTGCGCCGTCACGCTGCGTGTACCGAGCGCGCTGGTCACATCCGACGCTTCCACGATTTCAGCGCCGTAACCGATGTGGGTGAGACTGGTATCGGGCACGCCGATGTCGACCACGTGCACTTTGCCCGCGTGTAGGGCGCCCGACGGCGTCAAAAGGCCGAGCTTGCGATGGGCAAAGGTGACCGTGATGTCCGCGCGCACGGCCACGCCCAGCACCGCGCCGGTATCCGCGTCGATGCCCGACGGGATATCGAGTGCAATGCGCGGGCCCGGCGCGCCGTTGATGAACTCGATCGCGTAGCGGAGAAAGCCGGTCACTTCGCGGTCGAGCCCCGTGCCGAACACCGCGTCGACAACGCCGCGTGCCCCTTCGAAGGCCGCGTGCAGCAAATTCAATTGCTGAGGGCCGAGCTCGGTCACTTGCCCCCCTACTCCCAAGAACGCCTGATGGTTCACGAGCGCATCGCCCGACAAGCGCTCGGCCTTGACCAGCAAGAACACGCGCGGCTCGAAACCCAACGTGAGCAGCCGGCGCGCAACGACGAAGCCGTCACCGCCATTGTTGCCCGCGCCGCACACGATCACGACGTGACCCTTCACGCCCTTGCTCAGGCCGAGTTCGGCGGCAATGACCTCCGCCGCGCCGCGCCCGGCGTTCTCCATCAGGAGCAGGCTCGGCACGCCGCAGGCGCTACTCGCGTGCGCGTCGAAACTGCGCATCTCACTCCGCGACAGCACGGGGATCATGCCCGCAGCATAGCGTAAAACGCCTATTCGCTGTCGAGCACCACGACGGCCGCAGCCACCCCCGCATCGTGCGTGATCGAGACCAGAATGCGCCGCACCCCCAGGCGCTCGGCATGCTCGAGCGCAGGTCCGAGCAGCGTGATTTGCGGGCCGCCGCGCTCGTTCGGGCGCACCTCGATGCTGTGCCACCACACGTCGGGCTGGCCACCGAGGGCCTTGGCGGCCGCCTCTTTGGCGGCAAAACGGCCGGCAAGTGCGGTCGCTTGGTCGGCACGCGTGGCCAAATCGGCGCGTTCGTTCTCGGTCAAGATCCGCTCCCAGAACTTGTCACCGAAGCGCGTCAGCGAATCTTGCATGCGCTCGATGGATGCGACGTCGATGCCGAGCCCGATGATCATGACGACCTCAATGCGCCGCTGCCGGCAGATCGCGGCAGCAGCGGAAGCTCAAGTGGTAATTCCGATGACTATCGGGAGCGCGGATGGGCCCAGCGTGCCAAGCCAAGCCACGCCAGCGGCAATCGTCCGGGTGCACCGCATCACTGGCGAAGATGAACCAACTGCCCTTCATTTCCGTCTCGCCCACTCCGCCGTTTTTGCCCAGTTGCTCGGGTTTGAGCGGCAAATTCATGTGCTCGGCGGCGTTACCGTGTTGATCGTACACGCCGAGTGAACTCACGCACTCCATGAACGCGCCGGTCGGATAGGTATTCGAGCCGCAGATCCCCCAGTCCGGCGTGTAACACTCTTTGCTCTTGTGGCTCATGGTGGCGCATTTTTTCTGATCCGCCTGAGGCCCGTACGCCCACACGAGCTCGCGCGTCTTGTTGTGTAGGTATTCCTGCATCAAGCGCCGCTCGCCCCAGGTGTAATCCACTTCGGGGGTGTGCAGCGCCCCCGCGCACGCGCCTTCCCATTCGTGGGCGTCGCACAAGCGTTTGCCTTCGGCTTCGCAGATCTCGGCCGCTTCGCTCGATCGCACCCAAACCACCGGGTATTCGCAGGGGATGTTCGGAAACTCGAATTGGTCCATGCACACGGTCGCATCCTTCGCCGTCTCGCCCTTGGCCGGATCGTAGAGCGGGACCATGTTGTCCGCCCCACAACGCGGGTCGGCGGGATGAGTGACGGGCGCCTTGTCTCGGATCTCGCGGCACTCGGCACGCGTCATCGGATGCTTGGTGATCTTCGGATCGCCCTGGCTGAGGTGGGGTGAAGCCGCGAAGATGGCTTTGATCTTGTCGAGCGCGCCCGGCCGCAAGTCGAGCTGGTTTTCCATGTTGGTGAAGAGCGCGGCGCGCTGCTCGTCGACCGTCTTCGCATCCGTGTCCAAGTAGGGCGGGCGAACGCGGGGCGGCGCGGGCGGGACTGCTGGCAGCACGGCGGAGCCGCTCGGGGCGGGCGGCTTCGTCACTGCGCTCGAGCTCGGGAGCGGCTCAGGGGCACGCGGGCGCGTTCGCGAGACGTAACGGCGAGCCGCCACGACCGAGGCGAAGATGATGATCAAAATGCCGAGCGCGAATGCCGCACGCCGCTGCTTCATGCTAATTGCCCGTGACCGTGAGCACGGGCGAGCGCCGGCTAAAACCCCCAATTCTCGGGCCCAGTGGAAAGCCGCTCGATTGCCCGCATCGCCCGCCCTGTCCGGGCTGCCCGCGCTTTGGTTTGCCTGGGCTTGCACAGGCAGCGGAAAGCGCACTGGGGAACCTGGCGGCGCAGCACGGCCTCGGCCCGGTACCGGTGATTAGCGGCGAAATGACCGGCTTTCGGCAGCGCGCGCGGCTCGCCATCCGCGGCCGCGTGGGCTCGCCCAAGCTCGGCTTGTTCGAGCTCGGCACGCACCGCGTCGTACACATTCCAAACTGTGTGGTGCAAGATCCGCTGATCAACCGCGTGGCGGAGGTGGTGCGGCGAGCCCTCGTCGAGGCCCGCGTCTCCCCCTATTCGGACCAAGCGCACGCGGGCGTCGCGCGCTACCTGCAAGTCGTCGTCGAACGCAGTTCACGAACCGCGCAGGTCACGCTCGTCGCCAACGCGGAGGATCCGGGCTCGCTCGAACCCTGCTTCGATCTGATCCGCGATCGGCTCGGCCCGGAGCTGCACAGCTTGTGGTGGAATCGCAATACCGAACGCGCCAACACCATCTTGGGCTCGGAGTTTCGGCTGATCGCCGGCGCTGCGAGCGTGGTGGAGCATTTCGGCGGCGCGGCCATTCACTATCCGCCCGGGGCGTTCGGGCAAAACAACCTGGGCATTGCCGAACGCATCATCGAACACGTGCAGCGCTTCGTACCCGAGGGCTCGAGCGTCGCCGAGTTCTACGCGGGCGTGGGTGCGATTGGTTTGTCGCTGCTCGAGCGCGTGCGCGAATTGCGTTTGAACGAAATCAGCCCCGCCTCGCTCGCGGGCTTGGAAATGGGGCGGAGCGCGCTCGCGCCCAGCGCCCAGCTGAAGACGCGCGTGTTTCCCGGCGTCGCCGGGGCCGCTCTCGAAATCGCGCGCGACGCCGAGGTCGTGATCGCGGATCCGCCGCGAAAAGGGCTAGATCCGGAGCTCACGGCGGCGCTCGCCACCGCGCCGCCCGCGCGTTTCATCTACGTGAGCTGCGGGCTCGAGTCGTTTTTGCGGGACGCGGCGGCGCTGATCGACAGCGGTAAACTCCGCCTGACCGCGCTCACCGCGTTCACGCTGCTGCCGTTCACCGAGCACGTCGAAACCGTGGGCGTCTTCGAGCGCCGAGTGAACTAGAGCCCGGCCTCGTTCACTCGAACGAACAGATGTATTCGGCGATGCCGGCGAGCACGCTGATGTCGAAGCCGGATTTTGCGGGGACGCGGAAGAACGTACCTGCCGCGTAGTCGTGCCACTCGGTCGTGCCGTCCAAGCGCACGCGGCAGGCGCCGGCGATGATGTCCATGCGCTCGGCAGCGTCGGTACCGAAGTGGAAATCACCCGGGTAGATGAGGCCGAGCGTCTTCTTCTCGCCGCTGCTCAGCTTGATGGTGTGACTGACGACTTTGCCGTCGAAATAGACGTTGGCTTTGGCGACCGCGGTGACGTTCGAAAACTCGGACTCTGACATGGCGGCGGATATTGACACAGCCGCGCCAGCCGTCGAGAGGCCGCGTCGCGCGCCAGGCGCCGCCGCCGATCTGCACCCCGCGCCCGGCGCTATTTCCGGCGTTTTTGCCAATCCTCGGCGAGCATGGCCCAGCGCTCGTGGTCGCACCAGCGCCCGCCAATCTTCAAATAGCGCGCGGAAAGCCCCTCGAGGCGAAAGCCAAGCCCAGCGACCAAGCGCCGCGAGCTCTCGTTCTTCGGTTGCACGTTGGCTTCCACCCGATGCAGCCCGAGCGGGCCGAAGGCTTCGTTCAGCACCAACGCCAGGCCCGCGGCCATGTTGCCCGCGCCGGCGTGAGGCGCGAACGCGTAGTAGCCGGCGTACGCGCTTTGAAACAGCCCGCGCACGATCTCGTTGAGATTGATCACGCCCACGAGTTCGTCCGTCGCGCTCGAACACACGAAATACGAAGCCTGCCGCTCGTGGCGCGAACGCTTGAGAAACGCCAGATAGGCTTCTCGCGTCTGCGGCGCTTTCACCCACGGCCGATGCAAGCGCTGGCTCTTTCGAACGCAGTTCAGAAACTCGAGAGCGCGGCGCGCGCTCGGTGGTTCCAAGTACACGCGCGGTTCGTCCCGGCCCATGACAGCGGGTTTACTACCCCCAAGCTTGGGTCGCGAGTGCGAAACGCTGCGGCACCTGCCAGGGCAGCCGCCCCGCACCGCGCGCCATCTCCGGGCGCACGCCGAGCTCACGCAGACCGAGCGTGCCGAGCCACTGCCGAAACGCCGCCAACTCGACCGGCACGTCGATGCGAACGACCCCGCCCAAGTTGCGAAATAGCGTAGAAACGAGGCTGCGCGCGATCGCGTCGGTTTCGGCTACCACCGGGCCGATCAGGGACAAGTTGGCTTGTTGAGTGGAAAGCGCGTAGCCGCGCGCCTGGCCCTCGACCACGAGCTCTGCGCTCGCGGAAGGCTCACGCAAGCAGGCCTCCACGAGCTTGGCGCGCGAGCACGGGATGAAGCGTTCTTCGACTGCCAGCGCGGCGGCGAGCGTGGCCGGCGGTAAGAGCGGCTCGGTAATGGTCGCGCGGCGCGGTTGGCCACTGAGCACGACAATCTCACCGCTCGGCGCGAAGCCACGGCTCGCGTACAAAGGTTGACCGGAGGGCGTGGCCACGAGACCGAGCACGCCGAGTTTTCGGCGTTCGGCTTCAGCGAGCAGCGCATCGAGCACGCGCGCACCGAGCCCTTGCCGCTGAAACTCGGGCTCGACGATCATCTTGGCGATGGTGCCGGAACCCTCGTAAATACCGAGCGCACCCTGCGCCACGAGTTCACCTCCACGGCGAATCCCGACGACGTGGGCCGCCTCGTGCAGCACCTGCCAAGCGGGCGCCGTATCGGTCCACCCGACCGAGTGGGCCAAGGCTAAATTGCTGGGAATGTCAGCAGCGGAAAGCTGGACGAGTCCGTCACGAGTCATACGTTCTCGCGTTCTTTTACCACTGATTCATGCGTTCGCGGCGCTCGAGACGAAAGTTGGTCACCTCGAGCCGAATGCCATCGGGGTCGCTGAAGAAAGTGGCGTGATAATCGGCGGCATACTCCGGGTAAAGCGCGCACGCTGACGCTGGAATGCCCGCGGCGATGAGCGCCTCGGCAACTCGGCGCACGTCCGCTTCCGAGTCCACCCGCAGGCACAAGTGGTGCAATCCGGGCGCCGTCGGGCAATGAGCAGGCGCGTTGGGCTCGGCGGGGCGGAGCACGATCCCGAAGTGTTGGTTGTAATACTGAACGTGCGGCTGACCGTGCAGCTCGAAGTGGTTCTTGCGAAAGCCGAGCGTCGCCAGCAAAACCTGGTCGTAAAAGGGCTCCGAACGGGCGAGTTTTTGTACCGTCAGGTAAATGTGGTCGATACCGATGACCGCAACGGACATGCGAGCAATGTACAGCGCGGCGCGCGGCCAGCGCGAGTGCTAAAAGGGGACGCCCCATGACGAAGCTCTCCGTCAACGTCAACAAGATCGCTACCCTGCGCAACACGCGTGATCTCGAAATTCCGAACATCGTGCACCTCGCGGCGTTGGCGCTCGATGCAGGTGCGGAAGGCATCACCGTGCACCCGCGGCCCGATGAACGCCACATTCGGCCCGGCGACGTCGCTGCGCTCGCGCAGCTTTTGCTTCGCTATCCGCACGCGGAATACAACATCGAGGGCAACCCGTTTCACGGCCTCGTCGAGCATTGCGAACGCGTGCGCCCGCAACAGGCCACGCTCGTTCCGGACGCGCGTGAAGCCTTCACCAGCAATCATGGCTGGAACCTGGTCGAGCTGGACGAGAACGCGCGCACGGCATTGGCGAGTTCGATCGCGACCCTGCGCGCACAGGGCGCACGGGTCAGCCTATTCGTCGACGCCATTCCCGCGATGATGCCGCTTGCCAAGCAACTCGGCGCCGATCGCGTCGAGCTCTACACCGAGCCCTACGCAGCGGCGGCGCTTGCCGGCCGCGGCGCAGAATCGGCCGCGGTGTACGCGCGTGCTGCGGACGCCGCTCGCGCAGCGGGCCTGGGCGTGAACGCGGGGCACGACCTCAACCTCGACAATCTGGCGCCATTTTTGCGGGTTTTGGGCGGCATCGATGAAGTCTCCATTGGCCACGCACTGATCGCCGATGCGCTCGAATTCGGCATCGCCGAAACCGTTCGCCGCTACGTGGCCGAGTGCCGCGCGGCTTAACTTACGCCGGCAGCTCTCGTCGCACGCGCTTCAGCACTTGCTCGCGGAGATAGCTCCACTCGGGATCGTCGAACACCTCGAGTTCGATCGGGTAGCGCTCGTCGGCTTGTGGCATCGAGTTGATCTTGAGCCCGCAGTGGTCGACGCGGTCCGTGTAGAACACCCACTGCCGCGCGCCGTCGAAGGTGAGCACCGCGGTCAGAATCGCAGTCCGATCGCTCTCGATCGCCGCGCACAGGTGTATCTCGAACGCCTCGAGCCGCTCGCTCGTTTCGTCGTTCGGCATCTCGCCCAAGCCCTCCGGCGCGTACTCCCAAACGATCCGCAAACAGCGCGCGAAGCCCACGATCTCGCGCGCCGACAACACCGGCTCACGAAACCGCACCACGCAAACTCCGAGCGGCGCCTCCCCACTCGCCAGCGTCCAGCGATCGACCTCCAAAAGCTCCGCCATGCGTCCGCCGTCCATGCCCCTCACCGTTACCACTCACGACTCGTCCCGGCGACCACTCGGTGTGGGGCCCTCGCTGGGCGGAGCCCTGAGCATTCGTCACAAATCCCCGGCCTGGAGGACCAGCACAAGCGGCGCAATGTAATCGAGTCCGCGTCTGATCGTGATTGAGCCCGGGGGACCTCCGGAAGACTTGCCCGTGTAGCCG